>Ga0307982_1000806_pt1 | contig 24962 bp, 32 predicted proteins | sample OrgLakmetagen989_FD_201847 | JGI IMG/M metagenome (GOLD analysis project Ga0307982, IMG submission 201847) | Saline water microbial communities from Organic Lake, Antarctica - #989 | ecosystem: Environmental > Aquatic > Non-marine Saline and Alkaline > Saline | place: Antarctica: Organic Lake...
ACGGAGGTCTGTACTGGTGCACCATTTTCTGAAATTGTACAGTAAATTTGGTGGAATTTCTGTGAAAATCTGTTGCTGATCAGATCTTGAAACCGATGTAGTGCATTTTTTTTTTTGTGACTTCGTGGGTATGTATATCCTAAAAAATGGGATTCTCTCGATGCAAGGGTTCCACGAGTTGGACAGGGTATGCACTAGCGGCAATGCTATGGCAATTAGGAGAAGCTGCCTGCAACTCCGGAAAGCAGTATGAAGAAACTGACTGCTTGGTGCCTGCGTCAAATTCGAGTTGTTTCGTGCGTTGCTATTATCCTTACAACGACGGTTTGATGGCCGAGGCAACTGCACCAGACTCTCAGGTATTGTGCAGAGTATTATATTTCAATATTTATACTACACCATGACATGTGGTGCTAGGCAGATATTTTTAATGCTGCAATTGGCCTAATGCTCTTGCCTAGACGTTTCTTATGTTGCGCATTGCTCTGTTGATGTTTCTGGTTGCATCCTATATGATGCGGTACGGGCGTGTGGCACTGCAGCGAGAAGCGCTAACAGACTTCGGGCAGGCGTGCGGCAGCGTCACGTGGAAGAAGCCCGGCTCGCCCGTGTACAGCAACTGGTGCGACGGCCTGGTCGCCAACAACGAGTGCACTCTGGCTGACGTGGTGTACGACCCCTGCACCGGCCTGGTGATGCAAACGAGCCCCTTGCAAGACGCCGTGTGGTCCTACACCTACAGCGACTCGCACGCGTGGAACGGTGTGACGTGCGAAGCTTCTTCGGGCATGGTGACGGACTTAGGCCTGAGCGACTTTCGGGTAAAGATCGCTGCTTTTTATGATATGCGTTAGAAGGAGCTATTAGACACGGCGCATTTTGTTTTGAAAATGAGAGTAGGTTTGCGTTTTATTGTACTCGCTGTGTTTTTTTCTCCTAGTTCAAACTGTTTCGTGTTTGCCTAGCTGGATTAAACAGACGCTTTTTTTTAAATCTATCTACCCCAATACAATAGGTGGGCACGGACACGGGCTGCGACTTCGGCGCGACCAACCTCTCTGCTCTGTCCAGCTTATCTAATTTGTACCTCGACAACAATGACCTCAGCGGATCCTTGCCTCCGTGGATAGATGCCATGTCTAGCCTTGAGGCAAGCCAAGAATTTATTGTGGTTCTCTTTCTGAGCGACACGTCATCTCCTGCCGGCACCTCATTTGCTTTTTTTTCTTCTTTGCTGGCCCCCTTTGTCCTTCCTTAACGTGGCCTATGGTTTCTGATCGTACCATTTATCTGACATCCTTTGCCAATTCCGCAGACCTTAGCTCTGGACGCGAATGCTTTAACGGGCACTCTTCCATCGACTCTGGTGACCGATATGCCTCTGTTAACTACGCTTACTCTGAGCGACAACCGTTTGTCGGGTGGGATGCCAACGACGGCTGCGCTTTCCAGTACGCTCACGGAATTGCAAATAAGCAACAATCGGTTCACTGGGCCCTTTCCTTCGCCGCTCTCGTCGAACATGCAGGTAGACTGTCGAAGAAGTCGCGCACATTTGTTTGAATTCTCGTTTCAGTCAAACTTTATTTCATCATCTTTGATGAATATTTGTTCTTGTTAGAGCGCCAGCCTCTACCATTTTATCTTCCTGCCTGATTAATCTTTCTCTTAAGTGGTGGCGTATCTGTGCTTCGATACTTTGTGCCAGTATCTCGACGTATCTCACAACGCGTTTACAGGGGGTTTACCCTCTATTGCAGCGGCGCCCTTGACATACTTTTTGGTCAATCACAACTTCTTCACGGGACCGGTGAGCGCTTTCGTTCTACGTGTATTCATGTTCGAGAGAGACCAAGGCTGTGCCCGCTTTCGTTAAAACTTGCTCCTCTGTATTTCGATCTTCTTTCCACTTCCTTAGTTTTTTGTCTTCTTGTCAGCATCCTCATCCACCCCTTCCCATCACCGATACAGTTGAACGGTCTAGACGGCGCCTGCGCCACTACTCTGCAGTATTTGAACCTGGAGAACAACACTTTGAACGGTACTGTGCCTTCCGTGTTGCCCACGATGACGTCACTGCAATGGGCGCTGTTTGGGCACAACGCTTTCAGTGGGTTTTTACCGTCGCTGCCCTCGAGCGCATCCAAGTACTCGTTTTGGGGGATTGACACGGTTAGTGAGATTCGTTGAAGATTTTATTTGATGCATGTCTTTTTTTAATGTGTCTTGTTCGAAAACCAAATTTATAATGGCATAGTATGGTGTCATTGGCTGCCTTAATCACCTTCACAACTACTGATATTCATTCTGTTCTCATTGAACCTTTTCCTTCTTCGTCTTAGGCCTACCGTTGCCCTTTTCCCGACCAACATCCAGCTTGGAAGGACGTGAATTGCGACTGCAACGGCGGCTACTTCTGCCCGTCTCCGCCCTCGTTCAATGCGAGTGTTTACTATGCGAACACACCAGGGAGCCGACAAGACGAGTGCGTCAATCGTAGCAATCAATCTCTTTTTAAGTCTCGCTCTTGCTTCGTTTGCTCTATTCAATTGATTGTCCAGGAACTATTACTTCTCACTCTTCTCCATCAATTGATCTATTTTTTTTGTTCTTTGTTTGTTTCTTTTTTTTTGTATAGGTGCGAGTACAATTGCACGGCCTGCCTCGCGGGCTCGATCGCCGATGGCAATGACTTTTCCAGCACATGTGCTGCGTGCGGTTTAGGCACCCAACAACCTCTCGAAGGCTCCGAGACGTGCGAGCTGTGTGCGGCTGGAACTTTTGCGAATGAAACGGGTTCTGCCCTGTGCTCACCGTGTGGATTGGTATTAGACGAGTGAATTGAAGAAGTGTCCTAGCAAGCACAATTGTTTTTATTCATTAGATTTCTTATTTCTCATAGGCTTTGTATTCCTGTGCACTGCTTTTACTCTTCAACTGCACTCTGCTGCATTTACCTTTGCTGCTGTAACTATTCTACACGCTTGCATCCTTTGTATAATTCATATATTAGGGCACGGCCACCGCTGCTGAAGGCCAAGCCGAGTGCGCGGCCTGTGGCATAGGCACTTACGCCGATGTTGCGGGCTCCCTGGCTTGCTTAACCTGCCCAAACGGCACGGTGTCCACCGAAAGCGGCGCTCACCAGTGCCAAGAATGCCCCGCGGGAAAGGTATTTGTGATTATCATTGGGTTCCGGTTATACTATTGCAAGCATTTCTTGCACTGAACTAGGTCACCGTTTTTCTTTCAAACGTATAAGATATTCGAGACGTTGAATGATTATTCGCTTGCACGTTTTTACCGCGCTACCACACATGTATATTCTTGGTTTACCTTCCGGTGTTGGTCTTCAAATGCTTTCACGGTGATGATGATGGCAGGTGGCCGTGAACGCCTCGTATTGTGCACCGTGCTCACCTGGCTCATTCAAGGACAACACCGCCACTCTGAGTAAGTGCATGAAGTACTTAAATTTGCTGCTGCGGAAGGCATTTGGAATGCGCTTCTTCATATCTTTGATGCCCTGCATGATGGGTTATTCTAAGCCTGTCCTTGTCGTTTCGTCGTCGGTTCGGTTCTTTGTTTCACGCGACTGATATTCTTTTTGTATTACTGTTCTGACATCCTCCTTTTTTACGACTCCAGAGTGCGAGCTTTGTGCTGTGGGCACATACGAGCCACATACGGGTCGAGCCAAAAGCTGCCGGGCGTGCCCAACAGGTAACAAGATGGGCCAAAACATATTCGCTCTCACATTTTATACATGGTACACGTGTGACACTTTGACTATTGACCCACTTAAAAACATCATGTCTTTTACTTTTTGTCTATTCTGTGCCTCGTATACAATAGGCACCTACGGCCCTACTCGAGGCCTCGTTACATGTGCTGCTTGCAGCCCGGGCACGTTTGCTGCTCAAAACGGCACGGGCGCTGAAGGTTGCGATGCGTGTACACCTGGCCGTTATCAGGTTAGGCCCCTTATGTACTTCGGCTTTCCGCTGATTCTCGGTCATTAAATGCTGACCCTTCCCTCCATCCCTCCCTCTTCCTCTACTCTCACTCCCCTCTCCTCTCTTTCTCCTCTCCTTCTACTATGCTTATTTTTTACGTGTTTCTCAACTGAATTATGTTCATGTCTTGTTATTGTGTTTGCAGAATGCGAGTGGGAGCATGAGCTGCCAAGCCTGTGCCAAAGGACAGTACCAGTCTGCTCCGAGCGCAATCAAATGCGAGGTATTTGCATGTACTTCAATTTCTGTGTTCAAATGCGTGCGCTCCTTGAAGGCCTAAATGTGTTCACACTATCTGCACACATTTTTCGCCACCCCTTTTTTTCGACTTGAATTTCGGTCTTTCTTTATTCATCTTTGTACGTCCAATCTTGGTTCTGCTTTGCAGGATTGCGGCGCTGGCACTTACAACAACGTCACCGGTGCGTACAACGTGTCGTTTTGTCTGGAGTGCACCTCGGGGCGGTACAGTAATATCGATGCAGCTGAAGGCGGTGCTGTGACCTGCAGTCCATGCCCTCGAGGCTCGTACGGCCCTTCCGATGTTACCGGCCTCTCGGACTGCTTTGTCTGCTCCACGGGCACTTATCAGCCTCACCAAGGCCGCAGCAACTGTAGCCATTGCCCTGCTGGTGAGTGAGAGTGTGACTGTGAGCGTTGCATGGCGAATGCGCAAGAGTGGTTTAGGAACGACCTTTTTATTCAATATAATCAAAGAGCTTCTTGTTGCTTCATAATAAAGTACATTGCTCTGTAAAGTATGCGCGCGTATTTGTCGTTATTTTTGCTCAACCCAACATACATGCACAGGCACCTTCAACAACAACGATGACACGGCGACGTCGTTTGCAGCGCACGACTCCCTTGCTGACTGCACTGTGTGTCCTGCGGGCACCTATGAGGCATTCATGGGCCAATCCAACTGCTCTCGATGCCCGCTAGGTATTTTATTTTCCCGAATTTTCCTCTGCTATTTCCAAGAAAATCAATCGAGGTTGTGTAGGGTGCATTAAACTTTTGTAATTGTGTTGTTCAATCCGAGCATTATTTTAGATGCATTTGTAATCATTTTCATGGTTGTGTGCCACAGGCACTTATCTAGCCCCTGTTCCACTCGTAAACGACACCGCTAGTCGTCATGACTCCATCAATGATTGTGAAGACTGTACCGCTGGCCGCTACGGTGCTTCCACTGGCCTTTCTAGCTGCAAAAAATGCGCCAGCGGCAGGTAAGAATAATTACGACCATGATTCTCATGCACGTAGCCATTTCAAATATTTTAGGTATTAGATCGAGGAGATGGCAATCATAAATGAGAAATGTGCTTCCCACTTCACCACACCGTATATGTAATTCTCCTGTCAATCTCTCGTGCCTATATCTATCTCTTTTTGCGCATTCTGCAAGGTACTTGAACGAGACGGCTGCCACCTCCAGTGCTTCTTGCCAAGCGTGTAGCAGAGGCACTTTCGCAGCTCTCGGAGGCGCCTTAACGTGTGATCCGTGCCCGCCGCGCAAGTACCAGGAGCAGTCTGGTGAGACAGCGTGACAGTTATGGTGCTTGGGATAAGAGAGTGCGAATTGGGGAGAGGGTGGGTGATAACTTATTTGAAATTTCAATCCTCTGTCAAGTGTCGATTGAGTGCTTTCTACTGTACCTCCCGTCGCCTCATCTCCATGTGGACGGTCCCTTTTACATGCCCTTTCCTCCTTTCAGGCGGGTCGTTCTGCCGAATCGTCACCCAAGGCTACTCCTTCGTCAATGCCACCCATCTTCCTCGCGCCTGCCCTGCTGGCTCTTACACCGATGTCGACGGCGCTCAGAACTGCTCGCTGTGCCCGCATGGCTACACCAGCAACGATAGCCCCAGCCCAGGGGCTGACGGGTGCGAGGCGTGCCCTGCTGGGCAGTATGCGAACATAGAAGGCGCACCGACGTGCTCGGAAGTGCCAAAAGGTTATGCGTCCAATCGCACGGTAAGATAGTGATGTACTAGAATAGAAAAGGACCTTCTGTGAGAGGGCGTTCCTTCTTTTCGCTGAAGATACTTTTGTTTTTCTCTCTTTAACTTCACATATATATTCATGCCTTCTACTATTACTTATGCATGCTTTCACTCATTACGACCCTTGTTTGCTTTTTTTTCGTGCGACTGTGTGCTTCGTCTAGGCCTCGACCGGCGTAACAGTGGCGTTTGACGCCTGCAACAGCGGCTATTTCCAGGACGATCCGGGTCAAGCGTTCTGCAAAGCCGCGCCTCCCGGCTCTTATGTGCCCGCTAACACCACAGCCGCCTACACCGCCTACTTCCCTTGCCCGATTGGCACCTTTTCCTCGATGTACGGGGCTTCCGAATGCAGTGCCTGCCTGCCGGGTGCGTACTGCCCGTCGCTCGGCTTGAGTGCAGGGCTGCCCTGTGCCGCGGGCACTTATTCGGACACAAGTGGCGCGACGGCGTGCGAAGACTGCGAAGCGGGGTCGTTTCAGGTGAAGTGAAACAGAAAATGAAATAACAAATTTCGTGCACGTGGCGACTTTCACACCTTTGGATTGTTGTGTATTTCTCGGTGCTCTCACAGGAATTATCGCTTGCATTCTGTTACCTCTCTCCCCCCTCTCTTGCCTCCATCATATTAGGGATCTACCGGCGCCACCAGCTGTGACTTGTGCCCTCCAGGGCGGGCGCAGCCCAACACTGGGAGTGCGCTGAGCCCCGCTTTACAGGGGTGTGCGGCCTGCCCCGAAGGCGCCTTCAGTGCTGTGAACGGCTCCATTAGCTGCGGCACATGTAAAAAAGCCACCTACAGCAACGACGCACGGACGGGCTGCGTGGACGAGTGCGCGGAAGGGCTTGTGGCGGTGAGATTGAGAAGAGAGCAGACGATACATCATGAAAGTGGCGACAGAGATTTGCTCTTTTCTCCCACTACATAACTTGTTCACCCGTTCTAGTTTTAAGATTCATTTCCCTTTCTCACCTTCGTTCACCTACTACACACATATCCACCCTTATGCCGCGCCCTTCGCCACTTTTTGTTCTCGCTATTTTCTATTTTTGAATGATTCAAGGTCTCTTCTTCCTCAAGTGGGGTCACGGAATGTCGCCCTTGCCCTGCCGATACTTATCAGGCCAGCACGGCGAGTGGGAAAGGAGAGTGCATCCTGTGCCCCGACGGGTAAGATGTACTTAAGATGGTTAACTTTCATGCGCTTGCTATTTTTTTGACGTAAACAGCAATAGAAGTTCAAGTTTGTCTCATATGTGAATGGCCTGTACGTATTGGCCATGCTTTTCTTGTGCATTTAGGTACGACACCAAGAACACTACGGGAGCAGTGGCCTGCACGATCGCAGTCTCGACGAGCGACGCAGGGGTGCGCTCGAATGTAGTGGTGGGTTTCAATCTGAATGACCCCACCCAGGCAGGGTCGTTTTACACGGTGGTAGGCGTGGTGGCGCTCGTAGGCTTATGCGCTATCGCGGTCTTAGTGCAGGTGAATTACGATGTCAAAACTATGTCGAGTGGCCTTCAATCATTCAGTTTAATGATTGATTTGGAGACCATGTTTGCCTATGAATTCAACTGGTTCTTCGGGCATTCTTCCTGGCATCTTCCTGTTCTCTTGCCCGTTACTACATTATTTTCAATTTGAGCTGAAAATTCAAACTCTACGTTATGTCCTCCGTGCTTTCTTTGCTAGATGCTGTTTCGAATTCGTGCCGACCGCCGGCGCGCCCGCGAGAAAATGGCGCGAGTCTCAGCTGGTTTGTGGAACGACGATCTCCTCTTTGCGATTCCAGACGGACACAACGACACGGAAACTTCTTCCTTTATCAGTGCCGAGAGTGGCAAGAGCTCCTCCTCATCGTCGTCTTTTAATGGTGGTGGCATTGAATTGACGGCAATGACATCGAAGGCTGGAGGCGTTGTCACAGAGCCGGAAGACAACCCTTACGCACTCATCAAGCGAAAGGTAAGTCTTTTTTGCCTTCATGTACCTCGTCGATTTCGAATGTACTGGTGGGAGCCGTGTGCTTCTTTTTTTGAGATTTGATCCTATATGCGCCCTCAGTCAAGTGCCTGCAACAATACTGTTGTGTGTTCATTTCTTCTTCTCCTCCTAGGTTCTCAAGTCCCCGCATGCTCGTCACAGCGTGGAAGCTGCTTTCATCGAGCGCGAATTGCGGGCTCACCCCCCACCGAGCGCCACTGCGTTCGTGGTGGTGCGTGTACAATATGAATACGTGTGTGACTGCATTCTTCATGCGCTATCGCTCCTTTATTCGTAAATTTTCTTTTACTCTTCGTGTTTTATCAACCGTCAAGTCATGACAGTTTGATAATTGATAACATGGCCACTCTCTTATATCCCTCCTTCCTTCTTCATTATGTTCTTATAGGTGTCGGCATCGGCCCCCGTGCGCCGAGCTCCTCGGGAAGGCGCCGCCGAACTGTGCCGAAAACACCGAGGGGACCTGGTGTTCTGCTCGGCTGCCCTGGAAGGGTAGGAACGATTGTTGCAGGATTTCAGTGCACTCCTTTATTTTTTTTATATAATCGATCTGAGCTCATTAGCAGAGGGTATAATTTCGCATTCAATATATGACTTGTCATCTTGCCAATTCCAACTTTACAAATTTAGTTATGGTTCAGTCGATTCTTCTATCATATAATGCAGTTGGGTGCAGTTGCATCGGGCGCACGGGGAGCGGCACGGAGGTGGTGCTTGGGTGTCCGTTCGGAGGCGCCCCAACCGTCAAACCGAAGGCGCGGCTCCTCTGGACTTGGGTGGCTACGGCGCTTTGACCTCCTCCTCCTCGTCATCAGAGCTGATGCGGCAACAGGCACAGGCAAATGCGACGGCGGACAGTGCGAATGCCAATCCATTGAATGGGTCGATGGAGCATTTTTCTGATGTGGTCGACGCTGCAACGGCCGCTGCGGCCAGGGCCAATGCTACGAGCAACCCTGGTGCTGCTGCTTCACCATCGTCGTCGTTTGCAGGGTTAAGGGCGGCGGCCGCCGCCAAGACGACCTCGGCTGCTCATGTGCTGGAAGCCCAAGGCTGGCAGTCGGCTGGAGGTGGAAGAGAAGGAGGATTGGGCGGATATTCGGGCCCGAGCGCGCACGAACCCAGGAGCGACGGTGAGTTGCTCTCTCGTCTGATGCTATATAGGCACTGTTGATGTGGGATGTGTGTCCCGTGCGCACTCTTAGTGTTTCTATGTGCTTTTGTATTTTTTTTTGATATAAATTCCTTTACTTACCCATGCCTCACGTGCCCTCGTATTATGACGCTCTGTTCTAGGCTTCACCCCGCTGCAAGAAAAGTTCCTCGAGTCCGATTTCTACCTCCACCCTGTAGACCTCGACAAGTTGAATGCGTCTTCTCAAGCCAAGTTGCAACACCGCGCCGCTGTAAGTGCAAATGCCATTTGTGCCTACCTTTGTAGGCCTACTGTTTTGGCTTGTAAAATGTCTATAATTGGTTCAGTATCAGCTGTAGTGGGTGTGAGTTTGAGTGTGTACTAAAGACTGGCTGATCATACTTGCTTGTGTACTGTAGGCGATGGAGAGCGCGGGTAGTGCAGGCGCTGTTAGTGGCATTGGAGTTTCTGCTCTGCGCCAATCCACGTCGAAGAGCCAAGAGCTCGACAATTCCACGAATGTAGTACCGAAATGTTACGTCGACCACCTCTCCAATGCTCTGGGATTGTTGGTCCCTAATACAAACGGAAATACAAATAACTGCAACGCCAGCCACAGCAGCAGCGGCGATGGAAGCAACGGAGTCCACGGTACTCTTGAAGGAGGAAGCAGCAGTGTTGCTTCTTCTTCGTCGTCTCCGTCGCTTCTTCGTCTCGCCACCCGCGCCCGTCGAGGTAGGAAAGCATCCCAGGGCTGGTGGGTCGGTCTCTCGGATGCATTGGGGCTTTTTGCTGATGACGATGCCGACGACGAGGACTATTATTATGGAGAGGAAAGCCCTTACAAGGACACAAGTAGTCTGTTGACCTCACACCAAGGTGATCGCAGCAACAACGGTCACGGCGGCACCACTAGTAGTTCGACTGCTGAGGAATTCGAGCCTGCGTTTCCCGAGGAGGATGATGCTGATCATGGAAGGCTCCCTTCTCGAGTGGCGTTTGTGGAGGGCGGTGATCGAGCAGTGGCACTGGCTTTCCTCGAAGAACGCGCCAACGTTTCGGTGTTGCGAGTTATGGCCGCGCATCATGATCATAGCATTCACCACCATGCAGGCTCAGGGAATGCATCATCAGTACCTTATCACTTTGACAGAGCATCTCTCTCTTCCCATACCCATCACCGTCGCCAAGAACAACCTCCAGATGGCAACATCTTGCCGCCAGCGTCGAAGCGGCTCTCGCTGCCTCCTGTGGATCTACCGGAGCCGCCCCCACTGCGGCATGAAGCAGCACCTGGCGTGCTGGTGTGGCCGCCTCCTCAAGGCCTTCCTGCGGGCTTGCCGCTTGAGGTATGCACACCCACGAATATGGCATCTGTTCGAAATATGCTAGTTTTCAACGGGTTCTTTCCAGAAGGCAATGCAAGCTTTCGAATTCAAGGCACGTGAAGGTTATATTCTCTCTCTCTTTCTCTCATGTCTCTTGTGAATCCAGGTTGACGATGCCTCTGCATCGGATGCAGTGTCAGAGCGAGCTAGTAAAGTTAATTCTGCACCAGCAGCCGTAACATCGCCCGGAGAGCACGCACCCTCGACAGGAACACAACAAACCTGGCAAATGCCCAAGCAAGTGGCTGTAGTGCGGGTAGCGCCCTTCCGACCTTCTTCCGATTCCAATCAAGCTACGTCGCTACCTCCGCTGCCGCCAACCTCCCTTCCCGCAGTCTTTGGGCTCAGCTTCTCCAACAGCAACAGCCTAAATACTGGCGCATCGTCGATTTCGTCGCCTCTTTCTCCGTCCTCACCTGATGCTCTCTTGTCAGCGCTTCGCGACTTGCCTCCGTTGGACCTCCCGTTGCCGCCGCAGGTAAAGGAGTGCCATGCAATCGATTGGCGTTTCTGCGTGACGCATACGTTTGATTCTTTTGAGATAGATTCGATATCTTGCATTATCTCAGCCATATCATATTTTGTTCTGGACCTTCTCCTTCCTTTGGCTCTTGTGATGTGTCTTTTTCTGTGCAGCCGGCCCCTGTATCGTTGGGCCTCATGGACTTGTCAACCATCAAGAGCTCAAGCAAACTTCGCCAAGGATTCGAAAGTCGCCTCAAAGCCGAAATCGCCGCCGAGCAGGCGCGTCTCAACGAACTCGAGGCCCAGCACGATCACCAGCGTTCCCTCCACCGGTCTTCTGCCATGATGGGTGGTTCTGGTGGTGGCTCTGGCAAGCACGATGCACAGCAGCAGCCCCCGTCGCCGCAGCGGGCGCGGGGTTTATCCTCGCCGCAAAGAGCTCGGGGATTTCCGACTCAGCCCAAGGTTCTTGAGCCTGCAGAAGCACTGGAAGACGCGAGTCAGATGCGGGCTGCCGCGGAAGCGCATGCGTTGCAATTGCGAGAGGAAGCTCGTGCAGTGGCGCAGAAAGCAGCGCGTTTAGACGGGGACCAGGTCGCCGCGCATGCAGCTTCGAAGCTGCTCAACTTTCGCCCCGGTCGCCGAGCGAGCAAGCTTTAAGTTTCCCAGAGTATGGAGTTGGAGTGGGACTGAGGAAATTGGTCAGAATGTGCATGTTCATCTCTGTCTCTTTTTGATGCGCTTCCGATATCCGTTTGGTGCATAAAAGCCCATTTCCTTACGAATTCCCTATGCCACAAAACACGAAGCAACCCGCAGCGGAATAATATTATAGTATATAAATTATAAAACACCCTGCCGACGGCCAACCGAGTTTTGCGCTCGCTGGGATCCTCCGCCAAAATACCCCCATTCGTAGTTATATTTCTAATACAAGGCCTGAAGAGTTCTAGTCCTGCTTGTTTTCGGACGGCACATGCACAGTAAGCAAGAAAACCCTAGAGGCTTCTGGGTTTTCCCCAGGATTTTCCCGAGCCCACTCCATATTTTGCTGATCTCTTGGCGATAGAAAGTGGGTAAAAACCCAGAAAACCCGCGGTTTTCTTGGTTACTGCACATGCATAATATACATAAAGCAGCAAAATTCGCATCACGCAAATCGCATCCTTAAACACAGGACCACCATTCATTTTTACTGGTCCTCAAAAAAGGTGGTTTGCAAAGGAGGGCAGTCGGCAACCAGATCGTAAAGTTCAGCTGTAGTGACGTTACTCAAGCAGCTTTCTCCGTCAAAATGCGGAGCCACATTCGGGCACCACGATTTGAGCTTACGGGCCACTCCTGCGGTGACGCACACGCACTGCTGGTAGCCGCGGAGCACTTGAGTGGGCTGCGAAGTCGGCACAGAGGTAGGCACAGGCGTGGGGACACTCGTAGGAGTTGGCGTGGGCTCAGAGGTCGGCACAGGCGAAGGCGAGGCCGAAGGCAGCGGAGTAGGCTCTGCCGAGGGTGACGGAGTCGGCAAGTGAGTCGGCACGGGCGTAGGCGCTATGGTAGGTTCGGGCGTGGGCAGTGGAGTGGGCACCGGCGTGGGGTCGGGCGTAGGGGAACCCGTGGGCAGCAAAGTTGGCGCGGAGCTGGGCAGAGGCGTGGGCACGGGGGTCGGCAAAGGGCCGGTGGTCGTGTTACATGTAGTGGGCACCGTTGAGAGCGACGCATTCAGAGAAGTGGACGCGAGTGCGGGCACTCCTGCGGCCACTGCTGCGGCGCGCACCGCAGCCACTAGCGCATCTCCTTTGTCGGGACCAAACAATTCTTCGCTCAACGAGCCGGTGATGGAGGCACAGACCTCGTCGGGGGAAGTGAAATTCAACTGCGCAGCCGAAGTCCTTCCTCGCAAATCCCACATAGTGCCGATCCGCACCGTGATGTACAGGCCCATGTTTTGGTGCGCAATCGTCGCTTCGGCAGAGCTCACGCTCGCAGTGAGTTTCCGGCGCTGAAAGGCGCTCAGGCCGTTGCTGACGTCTAGCACGAAGGTATCTTCAGGGTCTGCAGTGGGCGTCACGGCCACCACGGCTGCCACGATGATCGCTTCTTCGGTTTCTCCGAAGGTCTCCGCGGTTAGACTGGTGTTGGTGAAGGCAAGCGTCGTATCGGTGGATACCACGACCACGAAGTCGAAGGTGGGCACAGAAGTTGGCAGCGGAGTGGGCACACTGGTAGGTGACGGAGTGGGCACTAGCGTAGGCAATGGGGTGGGCACTGGCGTGGGAACGAGCGTTGGTACACTGGTGGGCGTTGGGGTGGGGAGAGACGAAGGCAGTGACGTAGGGGTCGGAGTGGGTAGTGGGGTGGGCACTGGCGTAGGAGCAGGCGTGGGTTCCAAAGTAGGCACTGGCGAGGGCGCAGGCGAGGGAATAGATGTAGGCGGCGGTGTGGGCGGTAGCGTAGGCACTGGCGACGGCAACGGAGTAGGCACTGGGGAAGGAGAAGGCGTTGGCACAATGGTCGGCAGGCCAGAAGGGCGCGGCGTCACCACTTCACAGGTCACGCGCAGGTTGAACTCCCGCCCCAGGGCCTCGTCGACATGCGTGGTGTTGGCTCGATGGACCAATAGGAACACCCGGCTCACGCCCTCGGCGGCGGTCCCGTCGGCAATCGCGCCTACGACTATGGTCACTGCAGCACCGGTGCTGTTGTCACTGCAAGAACGACTCTCTGCGATGGCGCCACTGCGATAGCCACTAGTACTACTAGTGCTGCTGCTGCTAGCTGAGTCAGCAATGGCGGCCCAGGGGTCAGGACAAGACGACCATAGGCTGAGGTCCGTCGCAAGAGGAGAAGCGCTGTTGCAGGTGCTCAATTCCAGCTAAAGGGTATTTGGGCAGAGGGGAAAGAGGTGGGCGAAGAAAAGGATAAAATGATAGTCGTAAAAACTGAGAAAGACGGGGAAGAAAGCTTCTTTTCGTGGAATCTAGCACAAAAATAGATTCATGGGCACACTCACATACATACACGTACCTGCGTAGAGAAACCTTCCAGAAGAGGAACGTCCAGCGCATAGATCGCTACATCAAGAGTACGACCGGACGACTCAAAGTTCTCTCCAAGGTCAGGCCATGAGGAACCCGTTAAATTCAAGAAGAGCGTCGCGGTCATGTCCGTGCCACAAGACATATTTTGGTAGCCAAATCGACATTGGTAGTCAGTGGGTAGAGAGGAAGGCACTGGCGTGGGCACAGGTGAAGGTGCCAAAGAAGGCACTGGCGTAGGCACTGGAGAAGGCAGTGGCGTGGGCAAGAGCGTAGGCACAGGTGTGGGCACGGAGGTGGGCGCTGGAGTGGGCATAGAAGAAGGCAACGGCGACGGCAGCGGTGTGGGCAATGGTGTGGGTTGCGGAGAAGGAGGAAGAGTCGGCAACGGCGACGGAGGTAGAGTAGGGAGTGACGTGGGCACTGGAGTCGGCGCAGGTGAAGGTTGCGGCGTGGGCGCTAGTGTGGGCTCAGGCGATGGTGCTGGAGTGGGCAGCGGCGTCGGCGATGGTGACGGCATTGAAGTGGGCCCTGGCGACGGTTGAGGAGTAGGCGCCGATGTAGGTGACGGTGTTGGCATAATCGTAGGCACAGGCGAAGGTTGCAGTGACGGCGGTAGCGTTGGCAGTGGTGTGGGGGAGATCGTAGGCAGAGACGTTGGAACAGGGGTGGGAATTGGTGTGGGGTCGCTAGTAGGCACTAGGGAAGGTTTCGTGGTTGGTGTTGGCGTGGGCACTGGAGTGGGCACGGGCGTGGGCGCAGGGGAGGGCAAAGGAGAAGGTTGTGGCGTAGGCACGAGTGTTGGTCCAGGCAAGGGCATGGAAGAGGGCGCTGGCGTAGGCACAGCGGTAGGTGTTGGCGTAGGCATAAAGGTTGGGCTAGGAGTCGGCATAAGCGTGGGCACGGGCGAAGGTGCAGACGAAGGTGGCAAGGATGGGAGCGGGGACGGTCTTAGAGTGGGTTCAGCTGTGGGCAGCGGGGTTGGAATCAGCGTTGGCTCTTCTGACGGTTGAGGAACCGGCAAGATAGACGGTGATGGCGTAGGCTGCAGGGAAGGCAAGAAAGAGGGCACCGGAGACGGCAACGACGTGGGTTCAGACAGAGGCACTGCCGTTGGCAACGAGGTTGGCTCAAAGGTGGGGCGTGGCGAGGGAGCTGGCGTTGGGATCCGGGTAGGCTGAGCGGTAGGCAAAAACGTCGGACGACTGGTGGGAGAAGGCGTGGGCACTGTCGAGCAGGCAAAAGTTAAGTTGAAAAAGCCGCTAGCGCTGACTCCGGACTCGACGGTGATCCAATAGGTACCCGCATCGTGAATGTCGTAGGTGGTGTAGGCGCAGCCGCTGTAGGCGGGGTCGTTCTCAGCCAAAAGCACCGCCTACAGGGAGGGGATGTCGGACAAAGATTTGAATTAGTAAATTGCATGAGACAATATTATTTACTGGCACAAAAGGCTCGGTGGCCAAGAAATGCTCCACTTTATCCCAAGATAGTCAAAGACGTGTTCGTTACACACACACACACACACACCTTGGTGCTGAAGGTCGGGCAGTAGTCGTGCACCGTGACCTCCGGGAACTTCAAAGTCGTGTCTCCCTTGTTGCCCAATCCTTCGGCGCCGCCAGGACAGGTAGTCGCCGAAATGCGAATCGGCGATGAAGCGAAGTACACGTAGTTGACCTGCGTAAATGTCGGGGGGGGGGGCATTATATTGGGGAGCAATGGTTGAATATCGAGTAAATATCGATTCGAAGGCTCAGATAGCATTGCAAAGATAAGGAGGTAAAAGCGATTCATAATTTTACTGCCATTTCAAGCCTTTTTACCTCGGGCGAGCCCTGGACCCCGCTGAAATCGCCAAAATTGGCGGTGTCGGCTGACACGATCGAGTTGCAGTTGATCCATTCGAACACGCAGCTCGATGGCGTTGGTTCAATCGAAGGCTGAGGCGTCGGCAACACAGTGGGGGCTTCCGAAGGTGCTCCGGACGGTTGTGGCGACGGGTGCTGCGTGGGCACTTCAGAGGGTAAAGGCGTGGGTTTGGAGGTGGGCACTTGGGTCGGCTCGGGCGTGGGCTGAGGCGTAGGCGCCTGCGACGGTGCTGGGGTGGGTTGTGGTGTTGGCAATGGCGTGGGTTGAGGAGTGGGCAGGGGAGAAGGTTTCAGCGTAGGCAAAGGCGTGGGCACTGGGGTAGGTTTTGGGGTAGGCAACGGAGTGGGCTCAGGAGAAGGCAAGGGCGTGGGCAGCGGCGAAGGCACACGCGTGGGTTGTGCAGTAGGCTCTGCTGTTGGTTGTGGCGATGGCACTGGCGACGGCACGTGCGTGGGCACTGGAGTAGGCGCTGGGGTAGGCTGCTGAGTAGGTCGTTCAGAAGGTTCAGGCGAGGGCACTACAGTAGGCTGGGAGGTAGGCAATGGAGTGGGCAGCGGCGACGGCACGTGCGTGGGCTGGGGCGTAGGTTTAGGTGTCGGCAAAAAAGTGGGGAGCGGTGTCGGCGACGGTAACGGCACCATAGTGGGACTTCCAGTAGGGTAGGACGTAGGTACTGGCTCAGGCACATGGGATGGTCGGAAAGTCGGGCGAGGGGTAGGCAAGGCAGAAGGCCAATGCGTGGGTGCTGGAGAGGGCACGTGGGTGGGGGAAGGAGTGGGGAATTCCGTAGGAACGTGCGTGGGCGACGGCGTAGGCACGGGCGTAGGGCGCGGCGTAGGAAGATGGCTGGGGATGGGCGTCGGCACATTCGACGGTCGTACTGTAGGGAGGTGCGACGGCGGGAGAGTGGGGCGAGTGGTCGGTTTGTGGGTGGGCAAATGCGTGGGAGCTGGAGTGGGGTTAGCCGTTGGGATCGGGAAACAGCTGAACGCAAGCTCAAAACTGCCCTCGTCTCTGTCTCGAAGGCCTTCCACGTTCACCCAATAGGACCCGATGTCGTGAATCTCGTACGTCAGAATCGAACAATAGAAGTCGCTGCTTTGGTTGGCCAAAATCTTGGCAGAGGACCGAGACGGGCAATTGCTGAACATGGTCATTTTGGTGTCAATCTGCGTGTTGGCTGAGCAGGTGGTCAAGTACACAAAGACTGGCTCGAACGCCAAAATGATGAAGTTTGCATCGCCGCTGGGATTTCCCGTAAACGAGCCCCGATTTTCGTTGCTGGCCGTGATGGTGGTGTCACAAGTGAGGTACTCAAAGGAGCACTCGTCGTTGGTTGGCACGGGCGAGGGCAAATGAGACGGAACCTCAGTAGGCAAGTCCGTAGGCATGAGCGTAGGCATGAAGGTAGGCAATGGGGTGGGCACGTGCGTCGGAGTAGGGGTGGGTTTGAGAGACGGGTGAGTGGTCGGCCCAGCGTAAGGCTGACGGGTCGGGAACAAGGAAGGTACTGACGTCGGCACGTGCGTGGGCTCTGGAGTGGGTTCAGCTGTGGGCAGTGGCGTGGGCTGAGAAGTAGGCAACGGAAACGGCAGCAGCGTTGGTTGTGGGGTTGGCAACGGAAAAGGTACGGGCGTGGGCACGTGCGTAGGTATAGGAGTTGGCTCTGGCGTTGGTTCACTTGTAGGTAGCGATGTTGGTTTTGAGGTAGGCAACGAGGTGGGCTCCGGCGTGGGCAGCGGTGATGGTAGCGGCGTCGGCACGTGTGTTGGCTGGAGCGTAGGCTCTGGCGTGGGCAATGGAGTCGGCGTAAGCGTAGGCTTCAGAGTAGGCAAAGGAATTGGTTGTGGCGTTGGGAGAGACGAAGGTTCGGGCGAAGGCACATGGGAAGGCAATGGCGTTGGTCGTGGTGTAGGCTTCGGCGTCGGTTGCGGCGATGGCGATGGCGTGGGCTGCTGGGTAGGCAAAGGAGTTGGCTTTTGAGAGGGTGATGACGTAGGCACGATCGATGGCGGTAAGGAAGGCACCGAAGTGGGCTCAGCTGTGGGCGGAGGCGTTGGTTGAGAAGTAGGCAACTCCGTTGGTTCCGATGTGGGCAGCGGTGATGGCCCTGGAGTCGGCACATGTGTGGGTTCAGGCGTAGGCTCTGGCGTTGGTAATGGAGTAGGCGTGGTTGTAGGTTCAGCCGTGGGCAATGACGTAGGTTCAGGCGTAGGCAGAGGAGAAGGCACTGGGCTAGGCACGTGACTTGGCAGTGGAGTTGGCAAGATTGAAGGCTGCGGTAAAGGTCGCGACGACGGCTGTGGTGCTGGCAATAACGTGGGCTGCGGCGTAGGCAACGGAGAAGGCAACTGAGATGGTTTACTCGTTGGAAACGGCGTTGGTTGAGGCGTAGGCAGTTCTGATGGTTCTTGACTTGGTGCTATCGTGGGCACCAGAGTAGGCTCTGAGGTAGGCAGCGGTGAGGGCATTGGCGTGGGCACATGCGTAGGCTCTGGGGTCGGTTGAAGGGTTGGCAAAGGAGTTGGAGATGACGTCGGCACGTGCGTGGGCTCCGGCGTTGGCAGTGGTGACGGCAATCGACTAGGCACAGGCGACGGCACGTGCGTCGGCTGTGGAGTTGGTTTGGCTGTAGGGAGCGGCGATGGCAGTGGTGTGGGCAGCAGCGTAGGCGCCATGGTCGTTGCATACGGGGAAGGCGCCTCCGTGGGTTCGAAAGTTGGCACATCAACACACGACAACGAAAGCTCAAAGCTCCCCTCGTCAGCCGCCGTAGCTCCTTCTACTGAGATCCAGTACGACCCAACGTCTCGAAATTGGTACGTCAAATACGAGCACGCAAACGAAGAGCTCTGATTGGCCAACAATTGCGCCCCGGAATCGGACGGGCAATCGTTGTAAAGTCGCAGCTTGGTGTCAATCAAGGTATTGGCAGAACATGTAGTAGCAGTGACGACATAGCCTTTGAAAGCAGCAAAAACGAAGTTCATGTCCCCCGAAGGGTTCCCTAAGAAAGAGCCTGCGTGTTCATTGGTGGAGGTCACAGTCGATCCGCACGAAATGAGCGAATAAGCGCAGCCTTCAGCAGTGGGTTTGAACGAAGGGTGGAGTGATGGCCGCGGCGTCGGCAACAGTGAGGGCATGTCAGTCGGCACGTGGGTTGGCTCGAAGGTAGGTTCTGATGTAGGCAGAGGCGAAGGTTGAGACGTTGGCACATGCGTGGGTTGCAGCGTAGGTTGAGGTGTCGGGAGTGACGAGGGTACCGGGCTGGGTACACTGGTAGGTGGCGCAGAAGGCTTTGGTGTGGGCAACTGTGAAGGTTGAGGCGTTGGCACGTGCGTAGGCTGGAGAGTCGGCTGCGATGTAGGCGACAGGGACGGCTGTGGCGTTGGCACAATCGTAGGCTCAGGCGTGGGCTCGGGAGAAGGTTGATAGGAAGGCGCAGGCGTAGGCACGTGCGTGGGCTCTGGCGTGGGCAATGGCGTCGGGAGTTGAGTAGGCTGTGGCGAGGGCACGTGCGTGGGTTGTTCCGTCGGCCGTCCCGTCGGCAATGCCGTTGGCCGTTGGGTTGGTGCAGGATTGGGCAAGATCGTTGGGCTCTGCGTGGGTGCTGGCAACGGCATTGGAGTGGGCACGCGCGTGGGCGCTGGCGTGGGGACAGCAGTAGGTAACATGGTTGGCTGAGAGGTCGGTCGAAAGCTAGGGGCTTGCGTAGGCACTTGCGTAGGTTCCAGCGACGGTGCTGGCGACGGCACATGCGTGGGCTGTGGCGTAGGCTCAGAGGTAGGTAACTCCGTTGGTTCACGCGTAGGGTCAGGAGAAGGAACTGGAAAAGGCACTGAGGTCGGTTCCGGAGTAGGTTTGGGAGAAGGCTGAGGCGTAGGCGGAAAGGTAGGCTGTGGCGTTGGTAACTGAGAAGGCGATGGCGTGGGCACGTGTGTAGGCATAGGCGACGGCACGTGAGTAGGCGAAGGAGTTGGGGTTTTAGAAGGCGCCGGAATGGGCAAATCAGTAGGCTCAGACGTAGGCAGGCCACTAGGCTGGGGCGTGGGCACATGCGTGGGCGCGGGCGAAGGCACCGAAGTCGGCAACGGCGTTGGTTTGAGGGATGGTTTCAGTGATGGCGGCAGGGTAGGCTCCGACGTAGGTTGGAGCGACGGTGCCGGTGTCGGCACGTGCGTGGGTTGTGGCGTTGGGAGGAGGGTTGGTGGGTCAGTGGTTGGAGACAATATGGGTGGAGTAGTTGGCAAAGGAGAAGGTTCTCGGCTAGGGAGAGGCAGCGGTACATGTGAAGGCTGTTCCGTGGGTTCTTTGGTGGGCTGCGGCGAGGGTAACGATGTGGGTACGTGCGTGGGCTGAGGAGTGGGCTCAGCCGTGGGCAGTGGTGTAGGCTCATGGGAAGGCCGAGGCGTAGGCAAAGGCGAAGGTTCGTCCGTAGGTTTCAGCGACGGCAACAAAGAAGGCCGAGGGCTAGGGTCTAGAGTGGGGGCACCTGAACAGTCGAGGGAAACCTCGTACTTGCCTGCCTCACCCGCAGCACTGCCCTCGAGGAGCACCCAATATGAGCCAATGTCATAGGCGTTGTATTCCAGTACACTACAAGCATAAAGTGTACTTTCCGTCGCGACTTCAGTAGCTCCCGTAGCGCTAGGACAGGCATCATAGAGGCTGAGCTTGGTGTCAAAGTCGGTAGCACTCGAGCAAGTGGTAACGCGGAGGGTAGTTGAAGGCGCAGTGACAGCCACGACGTAGTTCACGTCTGGTGAAGTGTTGCCCGCGTAAGAGCCGAGGCCAAGCGCAGTGGAGCCACTCACAGTGGATCCACACGGCAAAATCGCATACTTGCACGCCGCCAGGGTAGGCAAGTTCGTAGGTGATACAGTGGGTTTTACAGTAGGCAATGGCAAAGGCGCATGCGATGGAGACAGCGTTGGAACATCGCTAGGGATTTGCGTGGGGTCCTGCGAAGGCAGAGGTGTGGGCACGTGGGTGGGGTCAGGCGTGGGCTTCAGGGTTGGCAAAGATGTTGGCATCGACGTTGGCACGTGCGTTGGCTGTGGTGTGGGCTCCGGCGTAGGCAGCGGAGACGGCACATCGGATGGTGATAAAGTGGGCGGTAGAGATGGCTTGGATGATGGAAGCGACGTCGGGACAGGAGAGGGGACGTGGGTAGGCACTGGCGAGGGTAACAAGGAAGGAGTTGAAGCTGGTACTTCAGTAGGCTGCGAGGTCGGCAATATCGTAGGCTCAGGAGACGGGAGTGGCGACGGCAGAGGAGTTGGCACGTGGGTAGGCTCCGGAGTAGGCAAAGGCGTAGGCCGTGCCGAAGGTTTCAGTGTTGGCGAGGGATTAGGTTGTTGGGTTGGCACAGGAAACGGCTTGGGAGAAGGTATTGGCGTTGGCACGTGCGTAGGCTGCGGCGTGGGCTCCGGCGTGGGCAGCGGAGATGGCTGAGACGTAGGCTCAGGGAAAGGTTGTTGGGTAGGCGTTGAGGTAGGGCGTGAAGAGGGCAACGGAGTCGGCACGTGCGTGGGCTCTGGAGTGGGTTCAGCTGTAGGCAATGGCGTGGGCTGAGAAGTAGGCAACGGAAACGGCAGCAGCGTTGGTTTGGGAGTCGGTAAAGGAGATGGCACGGGCGAGGGCACGTGCGTAGGCGCTGGTGTGGGCTTCCTTGTTGGTAATGGCGATGGCGCAGGAATAGGCGCACTGGAAGGCGAAAGAGTGGGCAAGTTCGTCGGCTCTGGCGTGGGTTTTGACGTAGGCAGAGGCAACGGTACATTCGTCGGCTCAGCCGTCGGCAGTGCCGTCGGAATCGGCACCGGCACGTGCGTGGGCTGAAAGGATGGCTCACCGGTGGGCTGAGGTGTGGGTGCATGCGTAGGCACCGACGATGGCACGTTGGTCGGCAACGCAGTCGGTTGCTGGGTAGGCTGTTCCGAGGGTGGGAAGATGGGCAATTGAGATGGCTGTGGCGTGGGGCCTGGAGTTGGGACCTCCCCACAAGTCATAGTCAATTCGAAAGTGCCTTCAGCATTGCCAGCGCCTTCGACCGTTAACCAATAAGTCCCCACGGTGTGGGCGTCGTACCTGAAGTGCCATATAAAAGAAGGATTTTGGATGCAATGAGGAAATTCGGTGGATGAAGATTTACAAAAGTATGTTACGGGTACAGGAAGTGCGGACCATTGATACGACATGAACCCAATATACTACGTTGACATGAATCTCACGTGAGGTAAGAGCAGTAAAAAGCCGGGTTCTCGGTCGTGAGGTTGTGGCCATAGTTTTTCCCGTAAATGCTCTCATCGGAATAGAGGCCTGGGCACGCTGACCACAGCTGCAAATTGGTGTCAAAAGTGGTAGCTGCGGAACAAGTTGACAGCGCCAAGCGAACCTACAATTCATGGCATAAAATGGATAAGTATCGTGAGGAGAATGGAGACGATGTTCATGTAAATCAGAATGCGTCCGCACAGTGACATGAGATAAAGCATTGATTCCACATGGAGAGCACTACTCAAAGAATCAAAGAAAAGAAACTAACAAGACAGTAATCGCCAGAATGGTTATGGCCATGAACATACCGGTGCTTGCACGGCGATCAAAAAGTTTGTTTCGCCACTGGGTCCGCCAATGAAAGAACCATGGTCCACATTGTCGTCCAATAGTGTTTGTCCACACCCTAATATAGTATATGAACACATGGCAGGAGTCGGCGACGGCGACGGCAGCGGCGAAGGCAGCGGCGTCGGATTCAAAGTCGGGTAATTCGCAGCCGAGGCTACAGTAAACGTGATTGCAGTGGCGGTGCACCCGCAAGCAGTGGAAAGGGACGTTGACAGAGAGCCATCGTCCAGAGAAGTGGTCAAGCTTTGAGTCACGGAGGATTCAAAGGAGTCGGCGTCGGTGAATCCTTCGTCGCTGAGATCGGCGACCACCTCAAACTCAATCGTGGCCGTCGTTTCCGCCAAGTTGCGGTGAATTTCTGGAATGGCGTCGAGAGCAGTGCCAGACGGAGGCTTGATCCCTAGCCGCCGCCTACCCGTCAGCGACGAATTCGTAGTCACTCGGATGTTCTTGATCTTAGTAGCTGAAATGTTCGCCGCACTTGCAATAGAGCTCCTTAAGCTCTCCAGATCGGAAGCTAGAGCCGTTGCGTCCCCGGACACTGTAATCGCAAACGACAGAGTGACGGTGTCTTCTGTCGTGGGTGCAAACGATGGCGTAGGGCTCGGCAACGGCGAAGGTCCGGAGGTTGGTACCAAGGAAGGCGACGGTGTTGGCTCTGGGGTGGGTTCACTTGTGGGTGCTGGAATGGGATTCAGAGACGGCAGCGGAGAGGGCTTATTGGTAGGTGAAGGCACAGGCTGTTCTGATGGCTGAGGAGTGGGCAAGTTGGTAGGTTGATTTGTAGGCATCGACGTAGGCTCAGGTGAAGGCAACTGTGAAGGTTCAGACGTTGGCAGAGGTGAAGGCAAGGAGGAAGGCTGTGAAGTGGGCCATGGTGAAGGTCGAGGAGTCGGCTGTTGAGTTGGCTCAGAAGTGGGCAAAGGCACCGGTAGTAAAGATGGCACAGGTACAGGTTGAAAGGTTGGTTGAGAAGTCGGCAGGGGCACAGGTAAAAAAGTTGGCACTGGAATAGGCAGTAAGGTAGGTCCTGGAATTGGTAGGGAAGTCGGTTCTGGGATTGGCAGTAAGGTAGGAGCTGGGATAGGTAATGACGTTGGCACTGGAATAGGCAGTAAGGAAGGAGCTGGGATAGGTAATGACGTTGGCACTGGAATGGGCAGTGACGTAGGAGCTGGAATAGGTAATGACGTTGGCACTGGAATGGGCAGTGACGTAGGAGCTGGGATAGGTAATGACGTTGGCACTGGAATGGGCAGTGAGGAAGGAGCTGGAATAGGTAATGTCGTTGGCACTGGAATGGGCAGTGAGGTTGGGGCTGGGATAGGTAATGACGTTGGCACTGGAATGGGCAGTAAGGAAGGAGCTGGGATAGGTAATGACGTTGGTACTGGAATGGGCAGTGACGTAGGAGCTGGAATAGGTAATGACGTTGGCACTGGAATGGGCAGTGACGTAGGAGCTGGGATAGGTAATGACGTTGGCACTGGAATGGGCAGTGACGTAGGAGCTGGAATAGGTAATGACGTTGGCACTGGAAGGGGCAGTGAGGTTGGGGCTGGAATAGGTAATGACGTTGGCACTGGAATGGGCAGTGACGTAGGAGCTGGGATAGGTAATGTCGTTGGCACTGGAATGGGCAGTGAGGAAGGTCCTGGAATTGGTAAAGAAGTCGGTACTGGGATAGGCAGTGAGGAAGGAGCTGGAATAGGTAATGTCGTTGGCACTGGAATGGGCAGTGAGGTAGGTCCTGGAATTGGTAAAGAAGTCGGTACTGGGATAGGCAGTGAGGAAGGAGCTGGAATAGGTAATGTCGTTGGCACTGGAATGGGCAGTGACGTAGGTCCTGGAATTGGTAAAGAAGTCGGTACTGGGATAGGCAGTGAGGAAGGAGCTGGGATAGGTAATGTCGTTGGCACTGGAATGGGCAGTGAGGTAGGTCCTGGAATTGGTAGGGAAGTCGGTACTGGGATAGGCAGTAAGGAAGGAGCTGGGATAGGTAATGACGTTGGCACTGGAATGGGCAGTGAGGTAGGTCCTGGAATTGGTAGGGATGTCGGTTCTGGGATAGGCAGTGAAGTAGGAGCTGGAATAGGTAATGACGTTGGCACTGGAATGGGTAGTGAGGTAGGTCCTGGAATTGGTAAAGAAGTCGGTACTGGGATAGGCAGTAAGGAAGGAGCCGGGATAGGTAATGACGTTGGTTCTGGGATAGGCAGTAAGGAAGGAGCTGGGATAGGTAATAACGTTGGCACTGGAATGGGCAGTGAGGTAGGTCCTGGAATTGGTAAAAAAGTCGGCACTGGGATAGGCATTAAGGAAGGAGCTGGAATAGGTAATGTCGTTGGCACTGGAATGGGCAGTGAGGTAGGTACTGGAACTGGCAATGAAGTCGGCAATGGGATAGGCAGT
>Ga0307982_1000807_pt1 | contig 24956 bp, 21 predicted proteins | sample OrgLakmetagen989_FD_201847 | JGI IMG/M metagenome (GOLD analysis project Ga0307982, IMG submission 201847) | Saline water microbial communities from Organic Lake, Antarctica - #989 | ecosystem: Environmental > Aquatic > Non-marine Saline and Alkaline > Saline | place: Antarctica: Organic Lake...
TGACTGCTACGCAGTGATCGAAGTGCCCTCCGGGAAGACGACTCTATTCATCCCGCGCCTGCCTGCGGAATATGCTGTCTGGATGGGCCCTATTCACCCACCGGAATCTTTCCAAACCAAGTACGGGGTCGATGCCGTGCTTTTTGTGGACGAAGTACCTGCGTGGCTGAAAGCTCACGCCGCCGTGGCGGCCTCTAGCGCTGACAAGCCTGCGATTCATACCATTTATGGCGAAAACAGCGACTCGGGCAACTCTGGGCCACCACTCCCCGATTTCGAAGGCTTCGAGGCCCTGAATTCAACGCACGCGGTGCTGCGACGCGTGGCAGTGGAAGTGCGTGTGCACAAATCACCTGCCGAAGTGGCAGTGCTCCAGAAAGTCAACGACATCGCTTCGGATGCCCACATGGCGACCATGGCACATGCCAAGCCGGGGATGGTAGAGTTTCAGCTCGAGTCCATGTTTCGCCACCATTGCTACTACAACGGCGGGTGCCGCCTAGCGGCGTACACCAGCATTTGCGGGTGCGGCCCCAATGCTGCGGTCTTGCACTACGGCCACGCTGGCGCGCCCAACGACCGGACCTGCTTGGAGGGCGAAGTGATGCTGTCGGACCAGGGCTGCGAGCTGCGCTGCTACTCGTGCGACATCACCTGCTCGTACCCGATTTCCAGCACCGGGAAATTCACGGCAGACCAGCGCTTCATCTTTGACACGGTGGCGCTCTGCCAGCAGCGGGTGATGGCCGCGATGCAGCCGGGGGTGGAGTGGGCAGCCATGCACGAGCTGACTTACCGCACCATTTGCGAACGGCTGGTGGAGTGCGGTGCCTTGGTGGGATCCATCGATGAAATGATGGCGGCCAACGTGGGAAGCCATTTCATGCCGCACGGTCTAGGTGTGTCACAAGTCGTCGATTTATCAAGTGCAGCTTTTTGACACTTTGCTCCTGAGAATACACTGTATCCAGCAGCTCTGGTATCCTACTAGCTCTTACTTTCTCTCCCACTGTTTGCGATTCGTCATTCTCAGGCCACCTCATCGGCATCGACACTCATGACGTGGGCGGCTACAATTTGCCTTCCTCGAAGCGTGACACCCGCGCGGGCTTCAAGTCGCTTCGCATGCAGCGGCCTCTGGAGGAAGGCATGACCCTCACGGTGGAACCGGGGTGCTACTTCATCGGCATTTTGCTCGACCAGCTCTTGGCCAACCCTGCCACCGCAGGCTTCTGCGTGCCTGCGCGGCTCGAGCAGCTGCGCGGCAGCGGCGGGGTGCGTCTTGAGGACTCGGTGCTGGTGCGAGCTGCGGGGCAACCGGTGTGGAACTTGACCACATGCCCGCGCACCGCCGATGACGTAGAAGCCGTGATCGCCGGAAAGATCACCAGCCGAGACCAGCTTACGCGCCTGTTTAATTAAGGAAGCGCACGTATTTGTGTCGAGCAGTATTCGAGCAAACAGTTTTGGTGCAGTTATAAAGATGCTTCTTGTAGGGCAGTGAGGCAGAAACTTTTTGAACCAGGGGCGCTGTGGATATGTAGATGAACGCAATTTATTGTGCTTCTTCTTTTGCTTTGTGATTTTCGGTAGAGACAATAAGACATTAAACGGAAGTAGAAACCAATTGCCACCTCCCTTTATTTCTTTACGCAGCCAGAGAAACATAGGGCCACGGCAATTGAAGTACTGGCGCATTTTTTTAAAATTAAAAAGGCAGAAGTAGCGAAGAAATACGGCGCCGTCGGTTTTGGCGTCATGAGCTGGTAGCCGTAGGCTTTAAGCCGTGAGCTATATCCGCATCTAAATGCCCATCGCCCCATTAAACTCAACTCCCAACCCCAAGAAAAAGGGAGGGGCAGGGGTCTAATGCCCATGAATCCATGCCCATTGACACACGCACTAGACACTAGATACATGGACAACCAACAAAAGCAAAGTAAAGGAGAGAGATATTACACGTGTTAAATTTCTTTTTTCACTTTGTGCCCACCTTGCTTTATCTAGAAGACTCCGCCTTACTCAACCCATCCCAAGCACCTCGCCGCCACCTCAAGAGGCACCAGGGCACCACTGTCGGCTACAAACACCTGCGAAGTGCTACTGGCAATTGAGGTTGCACCCGGGGTCGCAATTGGAGTGCGTGAAGAGCCGCGCTTGAAGTGGCGACTACAGACTTCACGGAGGGAGTGCTCTATAGGCTCCAGGACCGCGTCAATGAGATTCACTTTTTCAGCGAGATTCACGTGCTGAACACTGTACTGAGCCTCAAGGGGCTCTAAATCAGACGGGTCTAAAGTAGCAGCAGATGTTGCGCTGGCCAGCCGACACAGCAGCTCATTGGGTGCATCGTCTGGCAGCATCGCGATGCTCATAGCTCCCGCAGCAGTGGTGCCCTGTCGTTGCGAAGCCGCAAATTGCAGTGAGGTTAGGAAGGATTCTTTCAGGGCTGGCAAGCTAGAGCTGCTAGAAAGTTCCGGGTAAGAAATTTGCAAGTTGGAAACTTGTGATCCAGGGGGCTGAATCGCTGCAGCAACCAACTTCAGCCGCGGCAAACAATTAACGCCTCGAGTGAGTTCTAACACTGCTTGTGGTGCTGCCTGAACCAATGGTGCTCGCTTTAACCCGGCAGTGGCCACCGAGTGATGAATGTGTGCCTGCAGACTGAGGGATGCTCCTGGCGGGGCCTCAACGAGTACCCAGTCTGGCAAACGTGTTTGTTGCAATACACGACCAAGAACACGGCGCACGATCATCTCTGAAGATGCTCCACCCTCTAATGCTTCTTCCGGATCACGATCAAGATTGGCAGCCAAAATTGTGTCCACAGTCTCGGCTTCTGCCACCAGAGCAGATCTTTCTTCGATAAAGTTCTGACAATTGCTGCTGCCGCTATCGATTTTTTCAACGTAGAGTTTGACAGTGGTGAGCACGAGATCGGCGGCATTCGAGCTGGCGGTTTTACACCCGCTGTAGACTGGCTGTGGTGCCCTCCCTCCGGTTTCCTCGCTTAAAGTCGCACGCCATATGACCACAGCTTGGCTACTTAGTTGCTCAGAAGAATGACTATGCGTGTCTTCCAATGATTCGCCATCTTTGCCGAGGCTGTCTTCGAGTTCTTCGTTTTCACCACTGTTCAAGACGTCAGGCGACCCTCGGACAATGCGATCGTTGAAGACATCGAGCTGAGGTAACTCAAGCACATCGGGTAAATGCCCCTGAGGCAGGCCCGCTAGTAAAGCTGGCACCCCACCTTGGAGCAATGGCACTCGGAATAATGAAGAGGCGGCCTCTTTGCTGGGCTTACTGTTGCTGCTACTGGCAGCAGTGGCGGCTCGGCGCTCTTCGAGATGGCTTGTGGAGAGGGACGCACCGTCCGGAAAGTTGGGGTAGACTAAGAAATAGTTCCGGCTAGCAGCGAGCTCGAGCATAAAGAGCCACTTCCAAGTGCGGCCATTGGTGCGACTCGGTAATCCATCGCGGCTAAACACACCAACACTCATAACGAAAGAAGACGCTTCATCGTATGCATCGTCACTTTCGCCCGTGTCGCCACTCTCCTCGCTTTTACTCTCCTCGATGCCCTCGGCATTGGTCTCACCACTGACAGCAGTGCCATGCCGGCCTTCCTTAGGTTCTTGTACCGGAGGGCTCGCCCAGGCCAATCGGAGCACAGCGTATCGTCGCAGCTCTTGCCACGTGTCACCGAAAAACGCAAACGCACCGCCACCGCACGGCAATTGCGATAAGTACGGCGTCAGCGCAGATGGCAGTGGCTCAGTTTCCTTGTTGTCACTGTCACTAGCTTTGGTTTCGGAGTTCTTGTTGATACCACTGTAAACAGAGCTACCTTCGCAGGATGCGTCACCAGTGCGGCAGCTGCTTCGACCTCTATCGCCAGGACTGAGTGTCGGTGGCTTAAATGGTTGAGGAAACTGAGTAGTACTGACACGGGGTGTATAAAGGCTGATGCCGTATATTTTTGCTCGCCCTCCACGCCCGTTCTCCAGCTTCTGCCGCTGATCAGGGTCGAGACGGTACGTCAGCGCGCACCATTTGATCCAGGCATAAAAGAGGGGCGATACTTCGTGGTCGTCCTCCAATAAAACGCCGATCTGAAGTATAGTTGAAGAATTCGATCATGTTACAATGAAAGACAGGGGGCAGAGAAGTTATGCATGTACAGATGAAGCGATCATAAGAACATACAAATTAAAACCTCATCAGCGTCGCTCGGCGACCAAGCGCCGAGAATGGTCCGCAGCAAGCCTTGCCGTGTGGCTGACACCGTCGCGTTGAAGGCACCAAACGGCCAATCAAATGCTCTGGCTTCGGCCATCACGGGCTCATGGTAAGGGCCTCGGTCGACGTGCACGAACAAATCCACCTTGGGGAAATTTCATTGGAGAGTAAAAAGTTGGTATGCAACGAATAAGAAAGCAATTGACATTGACTAATCAAGCAGGCGCAAGGGTGGAAGAGTAGTTTAAATTGATAATGCCAGTATAATTCAATGGTACCTGAAAGTAAAACAACTTGTGAGTTATTCATAGTTGAAAGTACAAACCTCGTCCTCTAAGTAGTGAGCAGCAGATAAGGATGCAAGGAGCCGCTGAAGTGGCATCACCGAAGGACGATTTGCGTCACACACTACATGAAGCGAGATCGCGGGAACACCCCATTTGCGGTGTGCTGCTCGCGTGAGCTGTCGGACCCACGCTAAGTGCTCGTGCTCGGCCGTTTGAGCGAGGCTTTCCTCGAGGTTCGCAGCATTGCGCACTCGGCGCTGTTGCCGTCCCAACGCTTCCACACCAGCTGCCCGCCTCCCAGCCAACACTACTGAAGCAGCTTCAGCCCGCATGGCACACTTCGCCTTGAGCGCAGCTTGTTTGTCGAGATACTGGCGGTGCAGCATTTTTTCGTACCGGTGTTGTTCTTTCGCCATGGCTTTTCGAGCTAGAGTAGCGTTGCGCTTCAGCTCGCGCTTCTCCCAACCCTCAAGCTCGAACACCTTGCCTTTGCGACGTGCACGCTTCTCTTGCCTGCTCCGCTCCCCGGATTGCCGATCGGCCTCAGCTTGTGCACGCTTCTTGGCTATGTCCGCTTCTGCCGCACGCCGTTTTGCTGCAGTCATTCGTTGCTCTTGCAAAGCTTTCTCGCGCCTTTGCTCAGCTGCCTCCGTTCGGTGAACTTCAGATGCCGACTTGGCAGCTACTCGTTGCGAGCGCATGTACGCAGACGCGTGCATTTGGGAGGGGCCAGTTGGAAGTTTCGCCTTTAATTCCCGGTGCGCGAATGAGGAGTTCGTGACAACCGTGGCATGCTCCAGATGTACCCATTCGTTTAGTTGACCTTCGTCCCAGGGCTCTGGCTTACATTCATGCCCAGCTAAACAAATAATGGTAGCCAACAGAATGTATCTTGTACCAAGATTAAAGCTCATACTTTGGTTCGGAGAATTATAAAGCCAGTGGTCTTGATGATAATTATTTCCAGTCGACGAAAACGGATATCGGGATTTCTAGTAGAGCTACAGCGCTACGATAACATTGCCAGAGCAAAACCAAAGCGCCTTCTATACAATCAGATTTTATTGCGAAATGCTCAAGCTGTGAGCAGTTCAGAATCATGCGAATCCTCAAGAATGGCGTCAAGACGGCTACCGTGACATCATGAAGCGATATGTCGATGAGTCAAGCATTAGTCATACAGCACCGTACAATGGCAAGGCCCGCCTTATGGATCGCGATGATTCTAGCAAATGTATTCGAAACTCAAATCAATAGCGGTTGGCATCCTCAATCATCTTCGCGTCATTGTAAATGTTTAGAATAGTCAATGATTCAAAAGTGGACAAAGCTAGCTAGAATTTGCCAGACTAAATCATCGTGTATTTCAAAGGAAGTATTGTAATACCACCGAAAGGGTTCGCAGACAGTCTCTTTAGTTTTGCTCTGGGGACTAGGAGGTGGTAAAGCCATGACCTCGATCAGATCAAGGTTACGCCAGCAAGAAGTTGCGAGCAGCATGGTCGATATTTTTTCTTGATGAGTCAACTTACGAACGACGAACGATAAACGAGAAATCAGTGAGGGACCATCATCAGATCTGCATCAGGTCGTCATCACCTCCCTGTCATCTTCGTGAAGTCGTCTGTCTTCCTCGCCTAAATCGCTGTTTCTGTTTCTATGCCATCACTGCTAGCGGGCAAGAGAAACGTACCCGACTGGCCGGCTAGCGGGCTGACGAATAGGGCCTTATCAATATCTAATTAGAAGTTAAACTCTCAGGCCGCATTGACCAACGAGTTTATATCTTTTTCTTTGCGAGCCCTTAACTATTCTGGCAGTAATCAAGGTGACATTGTGTACCTAAGCTTCGTCTGAACTACCGTTTAGAAGCAACATGGCGCTCTGGAGAGCCTTCCTAGGTTTAAAGCAGTTCAGCGCACACTCTAGCGTACAGCGAAACCTTCGCGGTGTTCCCATCGATGGCTCTTCTCGCTTCCGAGATGATCGGGTTGCATCTGAGAGCCCCAAACGCCGCTGGGACAATCGAAGTAAACAGTTTGTCGATGACGATGGTGAAGTAGCACCGGAAAGTGTTGTTGGAACCCCCACTATAAATCATCGCAAATCTCGCACGCCAGGTTGGAGAAAGAGGTCAGTTCCTGAGGTTCGTTCCGCCTCAAACGCAATGTCTCATGGGAGCCATAGCGACTCCTTGAGAGGAAACGCCAGACACGAAACCAGTAACGCCACTGCGAGTGCCAACAGACGTAAATACGAAGTGAATTACAATATTCCCACTAGTGATGGCTCCAATGTTAGCAATAAGGTGCCTCAGACTCCGGCCGTGAACTTTCAAACTGCCGACGAACGATTAGTAGCAGCCAAGTATTCAATTGCGGAAGCGCGCACTGTGGCCGACTTGCGAAGTGCTCTCGCACTCTTAACCAAGCCAAACGAGTGCCGTAGGATGGAAAAACGGCAGGCCGTGAAGTACCAGCAGCTCAGTTGCTCCTGGGCTCTAAGCAAGGCCAAGAAGCTCGGACTGCACGGTGACACCGCGAGCCTGCTCCTCTCCGACCTGCGAGCGTCGGGGGCTAAGCCCAACGTATACGTGTACGGAGCCGCCATAGAAGCCGTAGCCAGCGCGCCTGGGTCCGACCGCGTGCGGTGGCGTGGCAGCGGTGAAATGAACGGTGGCCGAGCAGCGCTACCGGGAAGGCCGGGACGCGGCGCAGGCGGTAACATTACTGCCAGTAGTGGTAGCGGTGCATCGGAGACTTCGGGGCGAAGTGAATCCAAACAGCCTACGACGAATTTCAACCCCGCAGCAGCAGCCCTTGAGTTGCTCGAGGCCATGCAAAAGGTTGACTATTTGGTGCCCAACGAGCATTGCTTTGGGTCCACTTGCAAAGCCCTCGCCCGCGCCCCTGACCTCGATGCAGCTGCTGACCGTGCTCTGCGCATCATCAAGGTGAGGTGTTTGTTTAGAGAAGAAAAGTCCTCGAATGAAAGTTAAAGCCACCGAATACACGGTTTCGCGTTGATAGGTGGAGATGCCGCGAGCCCGTTGCGTCCCAAACGTCGTAGCCGTTAATGCAGCTCTCAATGTGCTGGGCCGCGCAGGTGCCTGGCGGGAAGCAGTCGACTTACTCGATGATATGGTGATTGATCGGGGGACGGGTTGCGTTCTTCTTGCTCAAATATATTTAGATTCACTCTCTTCTCTGCTTGTTCTCGCTGCTTAAGCTTATCATTGACACATTCGAGCTAATCGTTGGCACACCATCTCGTTTTCTTTTCTTTCTCCTTAGGTGGTGGCGCACAAGCTCCGAGCCAAGGCTGTAGACGAGGCTGCTGCAGCTGCTGCCCATGCTTCTTCCCCGCAGGCCCAGTCGAGCTCGTCTCCGTCTTCTTCTGGTGGACCCTCGGGTGGTGCACGGACATCGTCGTCCGAAGATGCTGCTGCCTTGGAGCGTGTCTCGATGGCGAAGTGGCGTAGGATGCCTGCGCCGGACGTTGCCTCGTTCAGCGCGGTGATCAACGCTTGCCACGCAGGAGGGCAGCCCGCGATGGCCACTGGCGTGCTGCGGCTCATGGCGTCCTTTGGGGTGCTCCCTAATATAGTGTGCGTGAACAGTGCCATGGCGGCAGCGGCCAAAGCAGGCCACGTGAGCTACGCGCTACGGCTGATGGATGCTCTGAGAGGCACTTTTGGGACCGAAGAAGACGAATACGGCCGCCCCATCTTTGGCGGCAGCAATCGTGTGGCTGCAGTCGACAATCAAGACCAAGACAGCATTCGATACGACGGTGAAACCAGTCCTGATAATGATGGTGGTGGTGGTGGTGATGCTAGTCATGCTGATGGTGACACGGGCGAGCTTCCTGACTTGTCCCATTTGAAGCCCGACGTGTGGTCTTACGCCATTGCCATTCAGAGCTCGGCGCGGGTGCACAACTGGCGCGGTGCTTTAGCGCTTCTCGAGGAAGCCGAAGCGACTCCTGGAGTGTACGTGAATGACGTGGCCTATACCAACGCCATCGCGGCGTGCTCGGCCTCGGGGGAATGGAAGCATGCAGTCGGACTCTTGCGGCGGATGCACCTGCATCACGCCAAGCGCCTAGAGGCAATGAAGAAAGGTGGAAACAGCAGCAGCAGCGGCAGTGGTTGGACTAGGAAAGCAGAGGCAAGCTCAGCAAGCATGATTGATGGTAGTGCCTTTGGCAACCGTGATTTGAACGGTCCCGGTGTAGTGGCCTACAACGCGTGCATCACGGCTTGTGGGCGAGCAGGACAGGTCCAAGCGGCGCTCTCGGTGCTTCACGCCATGCTTCTGGGAAACTTCGAGCAAGGGCAACTGACAGGCTCCAGCCAATCCAAACAGGCGCTTGAGGGAGCTGGCGGCGTGACACGCGCTGAAGAGGCGGTGAAGGCCATCGCTCTAGCAGCTGCTGCTTCACAAGACGATGGACAAGTAATTCCTGATGATGATAATGAGGATGCCGCAGGGGCAGCTCACGAGCCTAGCACAAGGAAACTGCCGCGGCCAGACGCAGTGTCCTACAACGCGGCTCTGCACGCCTGCGAGCGAGCTGGCATGTGGCGAGTGGCACTGCAACTGCTCGACGTCATGCCAGCTCATCTTCGCGATGCCGTGTCGTTCAACACGGCGATGGTGGCGTGCGGCCGCGCAGGGCAATGGCGAGCTACCTTGGAGCTCTTGCATGACCTCGAAGCATTGAGCGACACGCTTGGTCCTCTGAACGCGCACAGCTACGGGGCTGCGCTCACAGCATGTGCGCAAGCGGCGGAGGTGAGCATCGGCTGCAACAGCGACGACGGGATCGCCGCAGCTGAAGCAGGGGCATCCTTACTCGAGCGCAGTGGCGAGACAGCCGCGTGGCGCTCGTCGGTGGCCTGCTTGGGCCCTGCCGCGGCCGTGCTGCGGGCTGCGGGGAAGTACGAAGAAGCGCTGGTCCTCGAGCTCGAGCTCCGAAAAGCAGACCCAAAGCAAGCCATGCGCCTCGACATGCGACGGCGTCTCGGCAGCGAAGCGCAAGTACCCAAGTGAGGGGTGCTCCTATGGGTGAAACTACACCAGAAGAACGGGCTGAAATGCGAATTAGATTAATCGATTAATTCAAGATTATCACGTACGTGGCATGTATGGCCAAGGAGGTGGGCGTTTGGATCCTCGGTCAACTTGGCATCGGTTTTTCTTTTCCACTGATTACAGGTATAAAAGATAAAAGTGACTACATATTATAGTCGAAATCGAAACCTAGACGAGAGGGGCATATTAAGAGGATTCTGGAATACAAGAACGCATCAGCGCAATTGTGCATTTAAAATTAAAGAAAGGGGCCTCTATAGCTGAACACGTGGCTCTGGTTTACTCACGTAGGTGCCCCTCGTCGGGTTACAAGGACAAGGGCACTAAATTTCTCAATTCGTAACTGCTCTACCTCCAATTCGATTGGTGATTGGCCATAAGGAATGGCAACACGGAAGACCCTAGTGTCTTTCGAGGGATTAATTGATACACGTGCGTGGCACTGAACGTGCACTAGCGCTCACCGCGCTTGACGGATTGAACGACTGGCGTGCAGCGCTCTACTTCTGCCTGCGATTCGGGGTAAATCATGCGAATGACGCACACGCCCGAGGGTTCTTCCGAGACGCAAATTTCGTTGGTGCGCGGCCGGCATGTCATTTGTGTCGTCAAATACACCGTGTATTTTTCATCGGAGCCTGAACTTCCTCCCGAGATGGCTGTCCCCGGAGCGCCGGGAGCATTCTCATCCGGCCATAAAGTTTCGTCGTACTTAAATTGGCCGTTCGCGGGCGGCAAGCTTGACCATCCATAGGCGTGCACGGATGTATAGGTGAATGCACCTCGCAAAAATCCTTTCACTTGCACGTCACAAGTAGTAGCATCGTAAGGTATTGTGTAGTACAGATGACGCGGGTGGCCTTTCAAGTCTCCTTTTGGGTTCGGCACGAGCACTGAGGAATTGGGCGTCAAGCCTTGAAATGCGGGGGTTCGACGGTAGATACGGCGCACCAACAGCCAAGCGACCTTGTGCAATGCTAAGGCCACAAGGGCGCCTGATGGGAGGCTCAAACTAAGAGAGCTCGGCGTCAAGACACCAGGCAAGAGCTCCGGCAGAAGCGATCCAGGCCATGCAGATGCTACAAGCAACGCAGCGTTAAGCGCTACCGCAGCTGAGAGCCGATGATGTAACGCGCCAGGACCATTTTGGGCAGGGTGCATGCCCGGCACACGAATTTGATTCCCGAGCCGTTCAGAAGACCCGAATGCAGCGTTTGCGGCAGATACTGCAGCTGCAGCCGATGACGCGCCTTTCACGGCGTTACCTGCACCAAACCAAACGTCAGGAGCCTTGAATGCTTCTCCATTGCGCGGACAATAGCACCGTAGGCACAAGAGTCCTTTGGATACATCGTCAGGAATTTCAATCCAGTTCGCACCAGGCCACTTTGGCTTCGCAGCTATGGTTGAAAGCACCACGGTATACGATCCATCGGGCTCGAGTGAGATTTCAGTGTCGCGAAGGCACTGCTTTGGGCTGTTAGATTTGGCGCCTGGTAAGAAGACTTGGAAACTCCAATAGCGGCAGCGTGGTGGAACCCCTTTCAAAAGCACAGGGCCTCGACTGAATGGAACTTGTGTCAAGACGCTGTTGAAATCATTCATTTCTGGGAAAGGTCCGAAGAAAGCTACGAGCAAGTAATCCAAAGAAGTCGGGTTGCCTGGGATGTTGGACACCCAGCGATTGTAGCGAGCAGCAGGAAGGGCAGCACCCAAGGTAATGTTGATCAAGGCCCGCAGAGCACCAGTAACGACCAGGAAATCGACGAACCCGAATACGAAGGCAGGTATCATGATCTCAAACATCCTGCGATGTGCCAGGCAGGTAGGCTAATTTAGTCCTGATAAGCAAAAGGAAGAGATAAAGACATGAATACCACATGGCCAACAACAGCTAAGAATAGATTGATCTGGTCAACAGTAACAATTTACCTCGAGCTGTTGCTCGCGAGCTCGTGAGACTCTACTTAGCTAGCTAGTCAGAGCTTTCGAGGTAATAAGCTACGAAGCTAACGAGTCCAGTTTGTTTGCTCGACGATCGACGATTGGAGCAGAAAAGTGAAAGGTTAAGCGAGGCACGAGGCGCACTTGCACTCTAGGAGTATTACAGTACTAGGAGAGGGAGGCTTCGTTTAACTCCGTGATATGGGATTATGGTACAGGCTATAACTGGAATTGGAAAACCGGAACTGGAGTTCATAATTGATTCAGGGGTCCATCGCGAATCGCGAATGACGTAAGTTTATTATTTCACTTCACCGCGAGGAGCTACTGGGGAAGTCAAGAGTCAAGGCATTAAGAATGAACTATGAAAGCAAGCAATTCTTTTTATCGGGCATGGGATTGTCGTCGTCGTTCTCGCTCGCCTCGTCCAGCGCTGCCCCTAAAGCACTATTCCGCCGCTGCAAATCACCTGCCTCGTCATAGCTTGCGCTGAAGCCACGCCCAGTAGGCTGATCTCTCGGTGGCGTAGGCGGCATCGCTGGCAGAGGAGACGAGCCATGCCGCCCTATGCTCACGCTTCGCCCATGGCTGTGCTTGTTGGAAGAGGAGCGGTGGCTCGTCGCTTTCGAAGCGTGGCTAGCTGCCGACCAGAAGCTCACGTCGCTGTGCTGCGAGCCGGCGTCCGACGCGGTACCAGACTTCGAGGAGGTGGCGGACTCCAGGTCCCACCCCCCCTCATCGGGGTTTTCCGAGTCGTCGTCTGAGTGGTTGTCGTAGAACGCCCCCGCGGAATTGAATAGCGCGCTGCTGGCGTTTGTATTGCTGTTGCTGTATTGCGTCGAGCCGAAAGGGGTATACATCGGTGGCGGCGCCGGTGAAGAGGTGCTAGAAGGTGAGCTGAACAGCTGCTGCGCGCCACTCGTATTGCCACTTCCCATGGAGCTGTTTGCACCGCCTAGCACTCCTGGAGGCAGCGGTTGTGGCGTGGTGTAGGCTACTGGTGTAGAAGACGAAGGCCCAGGAGTGGTTGGAGAAATGAATCGGTTCGAGCTGTGGGCTTGTGTTGACCGCTCAGGTGTGCTCGGTGGCCTCAACTCATGCTGTTGCTGCTGTTGCTGTGGCTCGAGAGGTTCAAGCTCAGGCTGGGCCGCGAGCTCATGCTTGGCCACGGCTAAATTGTGCACTGCGTCGTCCCACTCGGGTTTGAGCGCAACGGCCGCTTCGTAGCAAGCCACAGCGCGCCGAATGTCCCCAATGCTGTCGTAAGTTTGGCCCAAGTTGTAGTGGGCCTCAGGCCACTGTGGGTTCAAGGCTAAGGCGGAAAGCGAGCTGGAAACGGACTCGTCAAAGCGCCCAAGGGCGTCTAAAATGATTGCCAAGTTGTAATGCCCCTCAGCTTGTGCAGGTTGGTGCTGTAAGCTGGCTGCGTAGGCGTCGGCGGCCTCGGCTAAGTGATCTTCGTCCTCCAGCTCGCCTGCTAACCCAAAATAGTGCGCTGCCAAGGCCTGTGATTCTGCGTCATCTCTGGCGGCCGGGCTAGGTATAAAAGGTCGCCTGCTGCCGTTGTTGCCGTTGTTGTTGTTGTTGCTGCTAAGGTTGCTCTCTAATGTATCCGCCGATTGGGGCGACGTGACATTCACAGCCCCTGCCGCAGCCGCAGTAGCGCTCGCCTGAGCTTTGGTGCGTGCGACAGCGGCAGCGAGGAAACGCGCGCGGTTGGCTGCTTTGCGGTCCAGCACTTTTTGCTCTAATTTAGCTTCGCGAGAGGCCAGCGAAGTGACCATGGCGGCCACCGATTTCGACTTGTAAGCGCGTTTTTCCGACCGTGAGCTCGAAGTGCCGCTGCCGTGGCCGCTGCTCGTGCGCGAGTGCTGCGACCCAGTGTCTGAAAAATCACCGCCACCGGTGCTGCTGCTGTTGCTGCGCCCGCTGCTAATATGATTGGCTAAACCGTTAGCAGCTTGGCGAGCAACTTCATTTGCTCCGAAGGACGAGTCCAGCGCCGCCCGCTGCCGCCTGAGCTCAGCGAGCGCCACTTCATCTTGGGCTAACTCACGGGCTTCTTTTAGAGCTACTGCTTCTAAGTCTACAGGGCTACGGTAATTGCTCTTGCCATGACTGCCACTGGGGTTCCGGCTTGGCCACGGGGAGTGGTCATTCTCGAGGGCTGCAGGCCTCATGACATTCACTGCCTCGCGCGTGCGCTGCAATTGAGAGCCACTGTCGCTGTCATAATTGCTGCTGCTATGGGCGTGGCTGCTGCCGCTGTGGCCAGCGCTGCTGCCTGAGGCAGGAGACTCCGTGGCGGTCGACTGAGGGTTTGACCTACTACTGGGCTTGGAGGCTCGCACAGACGAATGTGTGCTCACGGGATCACAGCGATCGGGCGACGTGGATTTGGGGCGGCGCTCACGGTTGCGCGATGAGTGCTCGTTGAAAGGCTTCTGCCTGGCGGCATGCGGGGAGGGCGGCGGGAGCAACCCAAGAGCTTCCCATGCTCCTAGGGCAACGCTGCGTGCTTGCTCTGCTTTTACAGACCCAGACGAAAGGTGAGACTCGGCAGCGTGTAAAGCCGTTCTTCCCTGTAGACGAACAGACAGCAAAATGATGAGGCGATGCACTTCGAAGCATATTTAAACACTGTCATCTGATTCAAGCATCTCTACATGTATCTCTTTAATGTTGGGAATGCACACGGCATTGCATGAAGGTTTAGAAAAAAGGTGCGCGCAAACACCTCTTTGAGCCCGGCCATGATGTTGGCAAGGGCACGCTCTGTTTCGATGGCGCTCTTGTAGCTACGATCCGCTTTTCGAGACGCTTTATCGGCATACTTGACCGCTTTCTTTTCATCGCCAGCGTCCCATTCGCTCAGCGCTCTCAGTGCTAATTTGTCAGCTTCCTCCACCGACTATGCAATTGGGAAAAAGAAGAAATAAAAGCAAGAAGGAGGTAATTAACCACCTCAGTAGGCATCTCGTGAATCGTATACAAACAATTTTTGGATTAGACGTATGAAGTTCAAGCAACCAAGCGCTAGCGTAGCTCAAACGACTCGAGCTCTGTGACCAACCTTCGCGATGGCGACTAATTGGTCCCACGCGTCGACCACTAAATCGCGCACTGCTTTGCGCTGCCGTTGAAAGTCTAGGTTTGCGTCTCGTGCGTGTTTGAGCTCATGTGCTGCGGCTGCTTCTAGCTCCATAGCCTCGTGCACTGAAACTTCGGCTGTTGAGTCTGTTCCAGTCCCACCGTGATGATCATTATGGGATGTGCTGCCGTTGCTAGCACCCGCTCCCTGAGCCTCAACAAGCGCCAGCGCTGCATTGACTTCCTCGCGACAGCTCTCATAGCTCGCCGAAAAAACCGCTAGCTTGTCCGTGAGTTTCGTGCACCGGTCGTTGCCTGCTTTACCAATGCTCTGAACCTTGGAAAAGGCCGCTTCGGTCCGGGCCAGTGCATCGCGCGAGCGCTTCACCAGCAAGCGGGGGTCCTCCATAGCGGCCAGCTATGCTTCAAAAGTACGAAGTATAGCTAATTTATGCATAATGCCGAGCTTATGCGCAAGCAACAGCTACGCTGGCGTCAATATAATGCCCCTATTTTTCTCATAGTATCGAAACACGCAGCACGTGAGCACAACGTGTGCATCATCTTTTCATCTTGCTTGAGACAGACGAGACGAAGACTCCGAAGACGTAGTTGAAAAAGACGTTGGATCGAATTACACGCAAAATAGCGATCACAGTTCAAAATTGCACAAACTCTCCGCACAAATCTTACCATCATCTCGATCACACCGCGAGGCGAGATACTTACGTCGAGAACTTGGGAAGGTCTGGAATCAGGAGCCCCCCAAGACAACTGAAGGCTACCGTAGGCATAACCAAGCTAATGGCGGCTTCAAATGGTATTCCTCTTCTTTAAAATTCGACGCGTAAGCTTGAGGTTTGCTAGCTAGCTCGAGAAGTAATATCAACTGTCGATTCGTACTAGCTCGGCTAATAGCTAAGAGCAGTTGTTAACATTAGAATTAGACTGCGGGTCGATAAAAAAATATCACAATTGATGGCGCACGCTCTAAAAGTCAGCTTGAAGACCACATCTGCTGCTGACGTTGAACTATGCGCCGGTCTTGCTACGGCGCGCACCTATTCGGACTTCGACGCAGTGGAAAGTCGCATGGCGAGCGGGGTCGACTCGCTGGCGACTGCAAGGCAGGGATTGGCCACTGCTCGACGAGATTACCTGCGAGAAACTAGTGGTAGCATGGAGGCAACTCACACAGCTGCAAAAGGTTGGGCAGGAGCTCACGGCGGTGATGGCAGGAGCAGGTACGGGAACACGTCGAGAAGCTCGTCGGACTTTTCCTCCGACTCGGCTTCTGCGAGCGATGACGACGAATACTTCACCGCTGATTTTGGTGCGACGTCCATAGTATTCCAAGGGCATAAGGGCGAGCCTCTAGGCCCACGTGCCGATGAGAACAATGAGCTGGAACAGCGTCTGAATAGTTTGCTAGCGAAAAGAGGTACGTGCAGGACAACCGTCTTTTGTCTTACTTCTTTCGGTTCAATATTCTAATGGGTCATGTGCCATTCATGAAATCACGTGTGCCCCCATTTGCTTTTAATGTTTATATATCTTGGCGTTTTATCCATGCCTTAGGCTACCATAATGGCACCGAATCGCCCAGTGCCAAAGAAGCTTCTCGTGGGCCTTCGAAGCCTTTGACGCCTCAGGGGGCTCCAGTACACGACCACAGAAGAAGCCCTCTGGTGAGGTCACCGAGAGAGCCTGCGGCGATGATGGGCTTAGTTACGGCGGGTGCACCTCCTGCCCTGCTGGCTCGGCTCTCGAGCGAACTTGAAAGCATGGAATCGAACCGCGTAGCGACATCCATTGTCGCGCCTCACGAGGCTGCTCAAAGGACCATTTCTCCGCAGAAGAACAGCACCACCAAAGCAGCGGCTGCGGTGCCTTCACCAGCTGCCGATTCGTCAGCTCGTGATGCTGAGGCTGCTGCTGCTGCTTCCGCTGAGCGCTTGGCTAGGCGACGCGAAGCTCAGCGGCAGGCAGCAACTTTACCCCGGCCAGTGCCCAATGTCGCCTCATCTGGAAGCCAACAAACTACACTTCTGCGCCCTCAGGGAACCCTGGCACCTCTGCGAAGTCATGCAAGCCAGCTGGACGTACCGCGGCCTTCTTCGCTCCGCCTCTCACCGCTCCGGTCCTCGCAGCCTGCTGTGCCAAAGCTGGCTCTTCATGCGGGCGCGGCTTCTCGGCGTAACTCGCCTGACTCTGACGGGTCCGACGACGACTCGGGTTCCGAGGAGTCTCTTGGCTCATCTCGTAGCATCGGCTCGAGTGCATCGACCTTGTCAGCGCGCAGCCGCCTCACCCATGCACGCATTTTCGCTTGCGGCGTTGAGGAAGCGGCCGCCAGGGGTAGTAGTAGTGGTGGTGGCGACTATCGCTTCACTGGATTTGGAGGGTCGTCTCAGACTACGCAACAGCCTTCAGCATCAGGATCACGGCGCACTGATCGAAGAAGCACTCAGGTTTGTGTGGGGTGGAAACCTCTGTCTCCCCGCATTTGCACTTCTTTTTTCCATGTCGATCAAGAACACGCATCACTGCTATTTCTAGGCACGGTGGATTAGGTTTCACCTCCGCTCTGCTATACTTGTGCTCATGTGCTTTCTTTGACCAGGGAATATGGTGATTCGAGCATGGAAGCAATTCTCGAGCCAAAGAATAATAGGTAGCCGCTGATAGAAAGGAATTCCCTTTTGATTCGAGCCAGGAACAAAACCTAATTCAGGTAATACTTTTCTTAATAAACGAATGGGCTGCTTGTTATCGTTATCTTTTCTTCATCCCCAATTCTAAGTTTTCTATTTGAGCTAGCTCTGTTAAGGGAGGGCAGTGGCCGATATGTAATCATCTGGCTCTGGCGGTAGATAAATGGCATTATTTATTCGTAATGTTTAATATTAGCCCAACACAACAAAGAAAATGAGATAGAGGCTGCCATATAGTCATGGCTGATACGAATACGCGTACACGTATATTGATGAGTGGATCGCCATTGCCAAGGACAGATCGAAGTGGAGACAGCTGGCCCACTCCAATCCCAAACCTCCTGATGCCTTAGGGCACTCAGCCCAGTCGGACTTGTTCTGAAGGATATATTTTTCTGTTGCGCTATGCCACAGTGGTGTTTCTTGTTTCTTTGTATTTGGGGAGTACTATTAACTAGACTATATTTCTATCTGGGTGAGGTACGTACCTACGCACGCTTATCGCCTTCCTGCGCGCTTGCTTCGTTATTCTGACACAATACACAATACATAAAAGCTCAACAAAAGGGCTTGCGCGTAGACGCAGATAACCTCAGAAGTTCTACAAAAACACAGGCTTTGTATATTCTTGAAGAGCAGAAGGCGATGCCTCCGACGCGTGCTCTAGCCATGCTTCTAGCGGTTTCTGCGTGGATGATCCCTTTCGTGATGGCTTCAGCCCTTCCGGGATCCTCGTTGCCACTATTGCCACCGTCAACCAAGCGTTTCGTTTTAAGGCACAGGATGAACGGCGAGGAGGAAACGGAAGTTTTCTTGTGTGGCACAGCACATGTATCCACCCGTTCATGTGCTGAGGTAGCTCAAGTGATTCGGGTCGTGCAGCCAGAGGTGGTCATGGTGGAGCTTTGCTCCCAGCGCCTCCCTATGCTCAAAGATCCGCGTGCCCTTGACACCACGGGATCTACCGGCGACGAAAGTAGTGAAACCAAGGGCAGCAATAAAAAGGGTGACAATGGCAACGTCACTTTATGGAGTTCAATGCGCGCCGTACGAAGAGGTGAGGTGGGCCCGTTAGAAGCTGTGCTCATGTGGATGCAAGCCTCTTCGGCACGCGTGCTCGACGTGTTGCCAGGCGAAGAATTTCGGGTTGCCCTCGCTGAAGCACGTGCGTGCGGCGCTGACTTCTTGCTCGCCGATCGTCCTTGCCAAGTAACTCTGCGGCGCATGTACGAAAGCTTAGGCACCTGGCAGCGAGTGCGGCTTTTGATAGCGGTGGCGTGGTCCAGTTTTTTCTTGTCGCCGCGCGCGCTCCGGAAATGGCTCGACAAACAACTGGACGATGGCGACGTCATCTCGGAGGAAATTCAACGGCTAGGCAAAAGCTTTCCTACCCTGGTGCGTACTTTGATCGACGAGCGTGACATGTATATGGTCGCGAGGCTTCGTGAAGCAGCGGTCGTGCTTCGGGCGAAAAAACTCGTAGTGGTGGTGGGCGCTGGCCACGTCAGAGGCATGCTTGCTCTGTCAGAGGGCGCTGAGGGAGCTCCACCACGCCCATTAGGTGACGTGGAGCTCAAAGCTCTGAGCCAGTCCGCCAGTGGGATGGAGTGCTACTCGACTTACCCTACCTGTGTCACGCAAGACATGTTGGACTATGTCTGCTTTGGCGAAGAAATTGAGCGGGCCAAATTGGACGCTCAAGCAAAAGAGGTAGCGGACCAAAAGGCTGCGACAGAGGAATTAGCAACAAAAGCAGCATCTGACCCAGCTGGTTTGGTGCCTTCAATGTCGGACATGTCTTCTGTTGCTGCTAGTGAGGCCGAGAAAGCGCTGCGCTTTCAACCTGGGGACTTCGTTTTAGTTCGTGACCCAGCGGGGCTCTTGTTGCGAGGACAAGTTGTGCGGTGCCACTACTGTGTGGAAGACGAAGAGTGGAAAGCCGCCAATCCGCAGCTGCCCTCTGTGGTGGCTTACTTAGTGGCCACGGAGCTTGGCGAGTACGTGGCCGCTCCCCTTGACTCGGAGGGCTGCATTTCGAGGGATGAGTTCCGCCCTCGGTTGCGCCGATGATACTTCACATTTGGACACACGGGAGCTCGTGTTCCTTGCTCGGATGATTCCTTTTGGCGTAAATCATATTCCTGGTTGATGTCGTTCAATGTTATACATCACCTGGGGTCTATTTTTTCAAACTAAAATCAAAACCAAAGCAAAATAGAAATGATAACCATAACCACGGTGAACCACGCCGCTGTGCCCTTTCTTTGTTATAAATGTGGTAACGCAAATTTAGTTTATGATTAACAATAAAGAAATCTGCATCTGCGCATCTGCGTTGATTCGAATTAGAATAACCTATAACCTCCCTTGCACTTGTACGCACACAAAAAGTCGCACAGTCCGGTTGGAAGAAAATATTGACGAAACTCACGAGCTCACATTGGTCGATAGGAACACCCCAGCGCTAAATTAGCAAAGGGTTCTTCTATATCTGTCTACTTGCCTTTTCTCTCCCATCGGCTTTACTTCTTCTTGAACGGGTTGTCATTCTCATCATCGCTATCTTCGTCGAAAAGGCCGCCTTTCTCCGCTGGCTTCGCAGGAGCTGGTGCGGTGCCTGCCTCGCCCTCAACTCCCTTGGCAGCTGACATGGACTTCATGAGGCCTTCAACCTTGGTGCGCATGTGTGCGATCGACTGAAATATTAAGAGAGAACAGGGCAGTCGCGTAAGGAAATTGGCAGGTGAGGCGAACTTACTATTTATACACCAAAAGGCAACACGCTAAGTCTAATCAAATACATTCTTTTAAGGCAACTTTGACCGCTAGCTGTGAAGCCCTCAAGAAGCTTAAAACAATGCGCTCACCGATTCGGAGGGCATGAAGATGATGTTGCGGAAGTCTACGGGCGATTCTTGCATCATGTTCTTCACCAGTTCGTCCAAGGTCGCCATGTGCAGGGAGGCTGCCTCCAGCGCTTCCTTCATTGCTGCGTCATCGCCGCCAGTGGCCCCTGCCGACGCCTTTTTGAAAGACTCCACGCAGCCGGCGATGCTCAGGAACCAAGGGCGGAGCTCGACGGGCTCGTCGCTCGTGCCGTTTTTCACCCGAATTTTCATGCCAGCCATGGTGAAGACCGGCACTACCCCCCATTCTTCGTTCAGTTGCTTTACCTAGCACATGCACAATCAAGTTAACGAGCCACTTAGGCAAAATATTGCGGACTGGAATGCCATTGGAATTCAATTGAAAAAAAGTACACAGCGATTTGAAGAAGAAAAGCAACGCCCACCTTAGCAGCCTGCTTGGCTGCTGCAACGTCATTGGCCGCCGCAGGCTCCAGCTCCATCCGAGAGCTCATGTTGCGAGCAACTTGCAAGTCTGCTGGGTCTGCCATCAGCCGCAGCTGCACCGCTACCGCTTCGCCGTCACTGCCCACTGCTTTGCCATCGGTGGTGGCATTGTCCCCCGGCCTCGAGAGAGACTTCCAGATCATGCCCAGAGGCACGTCAGAGACCTTTAGCTTGCCTACGCCGTCGCCCAGCGGATCTTGAGACTTGCCTTGCTGTTCAAACGCTTCGACCAGTTGGCTTGCCACGTCCTTTTGCAAGAATACCCAATTGACAGTGGCCCCGTCCGGTGTCTTTACGGCTACGGAGTTGCCTTCTTGGTCCGTAATACCAAAGACTGGAATCGTGTTTAGCTTCTCCATCACCTCCGCTTCCTAATGATACGACACAAGGAAAATGAAATCAGAAATTCAATTGAATCCATGAAATCTAGCGCGCATGCGGATGTTGTGCAGTGGTAGTAGTAGCTTGAACAGCTGTTCGGCGACTTTGCAACTCACCGTCAAAGCAGGGTACGTCGGCAACCCAGCATCTTCGCCTCCGCGAAGAGACAGCAATGGAGCTAGCACACGCGGAACATTGAATTGCGGCCGCGAGGCTGCTAAGCTGGCACACGCGGCGACCACCGAAATCGTCAAGAAGGAACGCATTTTCTTTTCAAGTGAAGTTCAAGTGGTGACACGAATTGGCGTTTTGGACAACAGCAAAGACCACGTTCCCCTGTTTCCCGTTGGCTTTGATCCCGGCCTATTCCGGGCTTCTTTTGACGCTAGATTTACCTCGCCTCTGAGCCTCTGAGACCCCTCTGGATTGGCGTATTTGGAAACTCTGTGATGTATTGAAACTTTTTCCATGAAAATTTTCCGATCACCGTCCGTCGGCAGCGTCGGAGAGTTGCGTCAAAGAAAATCAGGGCCTATCTGATAGCAGGCCATTCTGAAATCCCATTTCATATCGATTTTTCATACCGGAGTGGTAAGATAGCCACAATATACGAATTGATTCCTAGGAAGTTTTTCGAAGCTCTAAGAATTCCAGGCCTTGAAGGCCACCTCCCTACGACGAGGCTTTTGTTTCTCGTAATATGCCAGTGGCGCATACGGGTATCTGTTAACTCGGTAAGCTCCCATATCGTTTTGTTGGCCATCATGAGATCACAAGTATTTTGTTGGACTGCACGGGCGTTACCAGCAGCTACGCGGGATCATGGCCATGTTCAATTTTCATGGCCAATTCTTGATAAAAGCATTTAGACGACCCTGTAAAAACGGTAACAAAATTACGGTTACGGTGCCTGTAAAAATACCATCGGTAAAAGATTGCTGCCGATTTTGTTATCGCCCACGTTTCGACCTGCGAACCACCCAACCAGCTCTCACAGCCAGCCAGTCCTCAGCCCATTCACATCTCCTGCCCCTAAGAGTGAGTGCCGCGCGTGCCTACTTACCCTTCATTGATACCTAATGTGAAGCGTGAATGGCGCCTTATTAATTTGCCCGCGGCGCGCAAGTTTTTTTTAAATGTATGATTGCACCCACGACTGATGTCGCCTCCGCCTCTGCTGCTGCACCATCACACCTTACAGTGGTCAAGATTTCCGTGCTGGCTGACTGCCTCAAGAACATGTCCAACGCTGAAAAGCGTGGCAAGCGCCAGGTCATGATCCGGCCATCGTCGAAGGTCATCGTGAAGTTCTTGCAAGTGATGCAGAAACACGGTAAGCATGCTCTCCCCCCACCCCCCCCCGTCCCTGTCTTGCTTGAGTTCTTGATACACAGTAATCCTCGCACACTTGCCATGTGCACACACCACAAGCCAGCATGCTACACTCTGTTTTCGTCAGGGCTCGCCCCAATTACCGATTCCAATTTTGATGCATGCGACAATGCCTGGACTGGCTTGTATTCACTGTGCTCGTGGGGAGGCTCACCAAAAGCTTCCTGTCTGGGCGCAGTGTACGCTGGCCCATACATTTACACTGCTGAGCGCGCACTCCTGCGCACTTTCCTAGACATTATTCGCTGCACCATGTGTGTCTATTCCTTGAGCTTAGTTTACGCGTGTGTGATTACGAGGCTCTACTGAGAGCCCGATATGGATTTGTGCGGGAAGGTGCTATGAGCCTAGCCGGACACTAGTCGCCTTCCTCCATCTGCGCAACATACGCACGTTTGAATCGTGCTCCTGTCTTGTTCTCTTTGACGTCTCCATTTACTGTGAATTCCTCCTGTGGTTTTGTCTCTTGCCACTCAATGTTATCAGGTTACATCGGTGAATTCACCATTGTGGACGACCACCGGTCAGGAAAGATTGTGGTAGAGCTGAACGGCCGCATCAACAAGTGCGGCGTCATCTCACCCCGATTCGATTGCCCGTACGGCGACTTGGAGCGGTGGATCGTCAGCCTGTTGCCTTCCCGTCAGTTCGGGCACATTGTGCTGTCAACCACCTTCGGGATCATGGACCACGATGAGGCTCGCCGGCGTAAGACTGGTGGCAAGATCATCGGCTTCTTCTACTGAGCGCCACATTGCTTTATGGCGTTAGAATTATTCAGCAGGTCCTATGGCAATTCACGTGAATGCTTATTTACTTAGTTCCCAGCTTATAAAGGAGCATCCTACTTCCCTTCCGTATCCGGTATTCAGTATTCAGAATTCAGTAGCCTCAGTTGCCAGTTGCGAAACTGTGAATGGTCATAAGTAGACGACAAATGGCTAATGAATATTTAGAGACACGTGTTCTCAAGGTCGCAAAGGACGAATTCTATTCTCGAATCTCTGTTGAATTCGCAGTGGCAATGGCAATTGGCGATCTAGTAGGCAATCGGAAATGGACCAATTGCGGAATTGCGACTCGGAACCGGTACCATTCGAATGAAATATAAAGCTCTTGCTCTTGCCCTTGCTGCTTGCTGGCTCCAACCCTTTCCCTTCACGGCATCTTACAGGGTTGCGGGATTGCTAATTGGGAAGGAGCCAGAGCCGAAATACAATTCGAATTACACGCGAGTTCGCCAAATATACCTCTTATTCATATACCTCTTATAGCCTCTTATTCAATTTGTTCATGTGAGAACAGTGGGGGTTTGCAGTCTCCTTTAGGAGCTTCAGAGCTATACAAGGAGGGTTCCTGTTGTTGGCGATGCTTGCTCTTACCTCGTTAGCGATACTTGGTCACTTCCCAGTCTCTCCAGATCAACAGGTATGGACTCGTAGTTACGCACCCTTCGGTGGTGTTATACAAGCGGTAGATTGTAACTCTCCAGATCAACAGGTATGGGCTCGTAGTTACGCACCCTGCGGTGGTGTTATACAAGCGGTAGATTGTAACGTCGCGTTCGATGGTTGAAATGTGGTCAAATTTTCAATCCATTCGATTCGTAAACGAACACGTGAGGATCTTGGGAAGGAGAGGGAAGTAGCGCACACGGATGTGCGCAGGAGGGAGCGAAATATGCACGGCCACATATTCGTTCCATGGATTGAGGGGTAGAAGAAGAGAAGGAAGATTTTTTGTTGCGAATGATACCTATGCTGAGGGAAGTTCATTCGGGGCGGCCTCGTGGACGCTAGCGATGCACACGGGAGAAAAAAACATTTTTGGCGAGCCACGGTCGAAGTGTGGACGGCGCGATGCTAGAGATGTGAAGTTCAGAAGTGCGGATGTCGTAGAAGCGGGATCTCGGAGAAGTGCGGATATCGTAGTAGCGGGATCTTGGTGGACGTGGCGAGGCAGCGCGTGAAGTGTAGTGAAGGAGCATTTGTCGGCTTCGTGGCCTCGGTGGACGTGGCGTGGCAGCGCGTGGAGATGCTACAATGATGGACGGAGTTCGCGCGGCGGCAGGACCAACGTGAAGCTCAGTGTAAAGCATGTGTGTGTTCACGTGTTCACCGCATGTTGAGTGAGTTGGGAATGCTCCTGTGGTGGGCGAAGTTCGCAGGGTGGCGACGCCAGTTCGAGGCTCGGGTACGCGCCCGAGAAGGAGGAGGAGAAGACGAAGAAGATCGAGCCAGCTGGAGATGCTACAGCGGTGGATGGAGTTCGCGCGGCGGCAGGACCAACGTGAAGCTCAGTTTAAAGCATGTGTGTGTTCACGTGTTCACCGCATGTTGAGTGAGTTGGGAATGCTCCTGTGGTGGGCGAAGTTCGCAGGGTGGTGACGCCAGTTCGAGGCTCGGGTACGCGCCCGAGAAGGAGGAGGAGAGGAGATGCTACAGCGGTGGATGGAGT
>Ga0307982_1000808_pt1 | contig 24955 bp, 16 predicted proteins | sample OrgLakmetagen989_FD_201847 | JGI IMG/M metagenome (GOLD analysis project Ga0307982, IMG submission 201847) | Saline water microbial communities from Organic Lake, Antarctica - #989 | ecosystem: Environmental > Aquatic > Non-marine Saline and Alkaline > Saline | place: Antarctica: Organic Lake...
GAGGTGATAGACCGAAAGGCCTAAAGCAACGCCAGCATTGAGGATGACTTTGGCTCGTGACGATAAGAATGGCATCTTTTAAGACCATATGGTGTCTAGGCTCCGTTCATACATTTACACTATACGTGTAAAATATTCGACGATGGCGGAGATTCTAAAAGATTCGGCCGCCTAGAATATCCTCTGGACCGCTGCAATAAAGTTGTGCGTGAAGGCCTCTAATCACAGGCGCACTTGTGTTATCAGCCGTAGATCCGAAGGAAGATGCCGAAGATGCACAAACTACTGTACCTGTGCACAATGCACAATGCAACTTTCCCATTGTGATGTCTTGACGTCTTGACCTTTGAATAAATGGTAGACCTGCGCCTAACCTGGCAAATTTCTGCCGTAGTGGCAATCATTCTTGGTGTCATCTGCTTTATGTTCGCCTATCTTGAACGACCGTACTCGAATATGCCGGACGTACATAAGCAAAGACAAATTCTAGCTTGCTCGGCTCTCTGTTTGCAGGCATCCTCATGTTTTCTTGAATCAGTTTATTTCTACATGAAGAGCTTTAAAGATGCAACGTTCGATCTTACAGTCAGCACCGGATTCGTGGGTCGTTTGGCTATATGCCTTACGTACGCGTCAGTTATGGTCGTGTCGTGGCAATGGGCGTTGTTGTGCGGCCGCATCTTCGGGTGGAGGCACAAGTCCAGACCTGGACACGCCCTGATAATCATTTTTACGATATTTGTTGGCTTTTACATGGGCACATCGTATGATACGTACTCTGGGAAAGCTTCAGAGGCACTCTACAATTTTATTAATGCGTTCGTTTCAGGTAAGCATTGATGCTCATCACTCATCTCCTTCTCCTTCAATGAATTGCTTTTACTGATCTTGCCCCTCTGCTCTCAAAGTCATCTTCAACGTCTCTCAATAACGCTTTGAAACCTCTTGCACTTTTCTGCTACAGCATTCTATGTCTTATCAGCATTTTGCCTGCTATACTTCGCCCGTAAAATTTGCAACACCATTGAAGCGTGGTACTCTGTCGGGATATCCTCATCGTCGAATTATCGGGCAAAAGGAACAGCCAGGTCAAATTTAACAAGAGAGGGTCAGGTTGCGCTGGGTCACTCGCGGCGCCTATATTGGGCTGCGTTAGTACTCTGGGCAACTTGCCTCTTGCGCGCTGGGTGCTGGTCTGCACAGACTTTTGATGAGGCATTGTACAACGACAATGCATCGCCTTGGTACTATCCGTTATGCTTTTATCAGTTTCCAGAGCTCAGCTTTACGGTCACCATCATGACTCTTGTAGGCAATGCTGACCGTCGAGCTCATGCGTTTGGAAATTGGTGCTATGTTGAGGTCACATTGGCTCTGTGCAGTCAAAGCAGCACTCCAGAGGCTCGAGCCGCGGACCGTGCGTCAGTGGTGTCGCCTATGTCGAACCATTTTCGGCTATCCGTGGTCCACGAAGACATCGACGCTGAGAGCGATGGCCACATGGAACATCACACGAGCGAAATAAACATGGCAGATATATATATCGCGGACTGCTGATCAGGTGTAGGAGATGAGAATGTCCTCTTTCCTCTTTACCTTCGCCTCTGCTGCCACTGAATATAACACTATCTCAGATTGTATTTCTCTAATCTTCGAACATTTCTGAATAGGAATAATAATATCATAGCAACCCCGTAGATACAGGCCACACTGTTCGAGGTTCCTGATCGTGCCGATTTGGTTTGCTACGTCGGGAGTTCCGAGTTCGATACTTGATACTTTTGATACAGATACAAGATACAAATACGAGCTGATACTTGATACAAGAGAAACTAGCCTAGCATGGGGGGGGGTCCCTTATTTATGAATTAAAGAAGCTTAGCTAGGGAAATACCTGCGTGTATCTATTCACTATTCGATTGGAGAGTGGAAGGCCCGCCTTTTTGTGTCGATTTTTATTACCCCAACCACCATGGCGATGACGCCAGTATAAAGCATAACTGGGGATGGCGCAGGGGGGGGGGAGTCCAAAATAGCATTTAGCACTTAGGAAAGGAGAAGGCGCAAGCAACAACACGTGGATTAACTCCAGCGTGAGTGCAGGTCTTAAGAAGAATTATAGCATAGAAATAGTGACGTCAGTCCACGATGAACCCCTCGAGGTCCGCGTACGCGTCGCGGCCGTCTTCGTCCTCGAGCCACGAGTCAATGACGCGGTTGCGGCTGCGCAGACGCGACGCACGGCCCCGCTTGCGACCCAATGAGCCTGCAGCCAAAGGATTAGTCCACGTTGCAGAAGCAGCGCCTTTCTCACCGCCTGAAGCACTATTTTTACTGCTTGAGCCTGCGAAATCGCCACCATTCGCAAGAGCAAAGGAAGTCAACGCTGCTTTCAACCGAGTGTCGAGCCATAGGAGAGTCGCGATTTCACCAGAAACTTCACTGCTGCTGTTGCCGCTGCTGCTGCGATCGATGTGATCATCGTCCAAGTCGTCTTCCCACGCTGGCATTGAATTATTGTCGCGTGCAGAACGAGAGACCAGAGTCGCCCGGAGATTGTGAAGGTCGTAGATCAACAGCTCACCGTCCATCAGAACTTCGGTAGCGCGCCGCGCTATTGCCCCACTATTGTCGCCGTTCCCACTGCTGCCGTCTCGCAACCCTGTCAGCCATGGTGCCCAAAATCGCACCTCTGACGATGCTCTAGGTGACTGCTCTTGCTGGGGGTCTTCTTCAACACTTGTCTGCTGCTCGCCATCGCTCGTGGCAAAGTTGCGTTGGCGCTTTATGAGGTTGCTGTCCCCTTTCTTAGGAGGGCGCTTCTTGAGAATACGGCCCACTTGATGGCCATTTGCTTCGACACTCGAGTCGTCACTTTCGCTGCTGCTGTCACTTTCAAGTCCGCTTTGAGAACCCACTCCAGTGCGCTTTTCAATGCTTTCAGCTGCAGAACTGTTGCCGTTGCCGCTATCGTTTGCGCCCGTCGTCGAAATTGAGCCCTCAGGAAGGGCCACCAAGAGCGCCATGCTTTCTGCCGAGGGATAATTCAACGCTACGCCAACACTACTGCCGTTGCCACAAGCGTGATCACCACCATCACCACTACCACCGTGGTAACTGATGCTGCTTCGCTGAAGACGCCCAGCCACGGCCCGAGCAGCAGCGGTGAGGCGCGCTACACAGCCAACGAGTCGAGCTTTCAGAACAAGAGGCAGCAGCGCTGCGAGCGGATCAAACTCATGATTGGACGACACATCAGTGGAAGTCTTTCTGCCTGTGCTATCCGCCAATTTTACTGAGGCCTGCTCTTGTGAGGTGCATGAAATGAGGCACTTAAGCGGTTTCAAAATGTTCTGCCAAGCTTCGATTAATACGAGGCCTGCTGCTGCGCCATCAGCCACCGTTGAGGATGAGTTAGGGCCAGACGTTTGCCGCGACGATGCTGGCGTCGAGCGACCAGGTGTGGCAAAAGCCGCGAAAACGCTTTCGGTGTGGGCGAGGCAAACGGCAATCACAGCCGTCCACACAGCTGGAGTTGGCAGCACGAGCGGCATCTGCACTCCATCATTGTTAGCTTTTGCTGCATCGCCTTCCACTTGCACGTTTTGCGAAAAAGCTTCCGTTGCCTCTGCTGCCACAACGACCTCCATTTCAGGACTTGGCCTGCTAGCATCATCACTAGGATTAGGCTTTAAGCCGACAGATTGAGCACCAGCTGACGCCGCCGCCACAGCAGCTGCTACCGCAGCATCAGCGTCAACGCGTGGCACGAGCTCCAGTGCTGCCGTTGGCCACTGGCTGCGTGAGCAATTGATACGAGAGCAAAAGATCTCCCACGCGCTGTTTCGACCGCGCACAAGGTCCTCGTCACTGAAGGCACTGCGCTGATGAAGTAGAGCATTGCTATTGGCTACGGAACCAGAAGTGTTGCCATCTTGGTCATCTTGTTCATCATCGTCGCTGCTGCTGTCACTTGATGCATTGCCTCTGCTGCGGTGGCGACGGCGTTGCGCTTTAGCATTGAGGCCAGAATCACTGCCATTGCTACCACCTTGTTTTCGTGCGTGTTCAAGGGCGAGCAAGACGCCATTGGCTCGTGCAGCTGCTTGCTCTCTGGCTAGCCGTGCTTTAGCTGCTGCGCTGCCGCCAATATACGAGAAGTCATTGTCTTCAATCCCACCATCACCATCGTGTTCACCGCTAGCCTTGTCTTCACCGTCGCTATTTATTCGGCTCTTATCTTGATTGGATTCATTGGCCGCAGCTATTGCGCGTGCTTTTACAGCAGTCAAATCTGACGCGAGCACCCACTCTTCTGCACTGGCAGCCCATGATCGTGCGTCTGCTGCTATCGGAGGACTCTGCTTGCTTTTCGGTGCGTCGGAGGAGGCAGCCCAACGTGCGAGGCGTCGGACGCAGGCATTTAAGAGAGCGGAAAGCAGAGGAGCAGGTGGGGCAAGGGTTGCCTTTCCAAGAGTAAGACCGGTGTTGTTGTCAGATGCGGGGCTTGCTTTCAAGCTGCTACTGCTGCTCGCAATGCCAGCACTTTGGCTGCTACCAGCCCTTTCAATTGAAGTAGCGGGGATTGCAGGTGGCGCAGCGAGATGGAGCGCTAAACTCACGAGTCGCCTCACCACCGAGGTATGGGTGACGTCAGCACGACAAAGCGGCGCTACGAGCGCCAGAGAAGCAGTGTGACGCCAATTTCCTTGGAAGGGCATATCTGATTGAGCACTAATAGGAGCTGTAGTAGCAGCAGCCGTTGTGGTTGCCGCGGAAGTTCCTCCCGTGGTTGATGCTGTAATTGATGCTGTGGTGCTAGCTGCTGTTGTGATCGACGTGTTGGATGCAGGCTCATTGGTGGACCATGGCAAACAAGCTGCGCGAAATTGGCAGACATCCTCGAAGGTAGCTGCAGCGTCTGCGAAAGACTGAATGGAAGTCGCATACGCGTGAGCATTGCGCAAGGGCAAGCCTCGGCCTTCCAAGCAAGCACTCAGCCTTTCTGCGATACAACTGCTCAAGCTACCCAGTGAAGCGGCCAGGTAGGATGGGTGTGGGAATGGAGGCTCGAAGTGTGGCGGGGAAGAGCGAAAAGGTGATTCTGTCGACGGTGGTGTAGGTAGCGAAGAACTTGAGGACGACGAAGAAGAAGAAGACGAAGACGATGAGGATGACGACGATGATGACAATGACGACGACGACGACATCGAAGATGATCCGGCGAGGGGCGACACGAGCTCCGGAGCTAAGCGCTTCTTCGGTTTCTTTGACTTTCCACGAGTTGATGCGTCAGTGCCAATTGCCACTTCTGCAGCTCCTGCTGCTGCTGCTGCCCCCGGATCTACTTCTGCTGCTGCTCCTGCATTAGTTTCTGTGGCAGAATTCGCCGAAGGTCCAAATCCTCGTGCTCCATGCACTGACCAGGCTTGAGCAAGCGCACTTAGTCCTGGTAAAGCCGACGGCAGAACAGAGGCGGCTGAGCTTCTCGCCCCTCGGGCTTTGTTGTTAAAACCAGAAGCGCTTATGCTGCTGTTGCTGCTGCCATCGCTAGTCGTAGTACCATTCATAGCCGCACATGTCGGGACAGCCGCCAGTGCTTCCAGAAGTTTGGCTTCAAGGTTCCATGCGGCGTCTTCAGCGTCAATGGGACCAGCCCAGGTACTCCACCTCCTAGTGGGCACAAGTGGGGTGCCGCTGCCACTGCTGTTGCCGCGGCCTCCGTTGCTGCTCCTCCTGTCGTTCGCCGTAGAAGCTGTTGGAGACGCTAGACTACCACTAGGCGCTGCACCTGCTGCTGCACTAACACCAGGCCATGGGTTTGTGGTCTCTAAGTGAAGGCGCCAACGTCCGGGCGCATTCGCAAACCATTGCGCTGACAGACCCCACGTTTCATCCTCCCTACCATGTATTGGTCCTGCTGCTGCCGCTGTTGTCGCTGTTGCCCTTGAATACTGTGGTCTCTCTTCGCCAACTTTATTTGCTGTTTTTTCATTCATCTCAGTGTTCGCTGGCGCATCAATTGGAGAAGGTGCCTGGTGATGCGAGAGGTGAAGCCAAACGCGCAAGAGCAGTGGAAGCACATCAGCAGCACATGGAGTCAGGCTGCCAGCGCTGCCGGTGGTTTCCTTTGATTTGCTAAACGACGCATTGCCACCAGCACTGACGCTGTCAAAATTATTGCTCGTGGCCGTTGCGTACTCAGCAGGTGGATTGCTACTGCCCCAAGCTTCAGCTTGAGTCACTTCATCCATAGGCAACAACACGGCATTGGCAGCAGCCTTGGCCAGCAGTAGCACCTCCCATTGTCCCAGCCAGTCCTTGCTGATTCCTATACCCCTATTGCTATGGCAGGCGTCAGTGCTGTGACCAACATTACCGCCAGGCGCAGCACCACCACCAGCAGTTCGCGTAGCAGCTGCATCTTCATCAAGTGCCGTCACGAGAGCGCGCAAAAGCCCTCGGCCAGCTGCTCGACTCAAGGCCAAAGGAGGTAGTGCCAATAGAGAAGCTCCTCCAGAATTAGTCTCCTGGCTGCTCCCAGTAGCAGCAGTACGATCATTACCACTTTGAGTGCCGTTGCTGACAGCGCCGGCAGCAGCAGCAGCGGTTCCCGTACGCTGTGTCGCAGCACCCGCACCCGCAGCAGCTGCAGCTTTAGCGATCTCGTCAGCTTCTTTGCTCAAGGCAGTAGAATGCAGTTCAGTCGCCGCAGCGTGAACCCGCAACAACTCCCGAGCCGACAAGAGAACTGAACTTCCAGAAACAGCTGTAGCACTACGAAGAGCAGCACTTGTTGTTGTAGCTTCATTCACATTGGCAGTGCCAGATGCGATCTCAAGAGGTGGCCTAGCTGCATCAGTAGTGGAAAGAAGGACATCAAGCAAAGCAGCAGAATTTGACGCCACGAGTGCAAGCCGAGAAGAGTCAGGAGGGCGTGTACTGCACTCTGGCAGAACACCCGAAGCATGCAGAGGTGTACCTGCATCTACTGCTGCTGCACTGATGCTTCCTCCCATCGAATATTGACTGCTCTCAGCAGAGCGGTTGTTTTGGCTCATATCAAACTCGCCTGATCTTTGCATAGTAGAATTTGCCCATACTTCATGGCGAAGCCATTCTAGGTCGCTCATGCCTGCAACTTTGGCTGCTTTTCGACTGCCGCTGCTGTAAGAGTTATCATTGCTATTGAGACCAGGTTGACCAGAAACACCACTGCCATTCAACCCTCCTCCGTTGATGTCGTCATTATCAGTCACATCTTCGTCAGAATCTGACGCAAGATCGTCTTTGAACTGGCTTCTACCGTTGCCATCACCGCTGCTACTGTAATTGCTGTATATATTATCCTTCAAACTATCGCTTGCAGAGTCTTTTCCTGCGCTGTTACCGTGCGTTGAGGAGACATTCGCCGGTGAGCCATTTGCGAGCCAGCGAAGTGCTGCACCTGTTGTGACGGTCTCAACACTGCCAGCCCACCATCCAGTCTTACTGCTGCAGGAGCCATTTAAGCTTTCTTCGTCGTCGTCGTCTTCATCCACATTCCTTTCGACCATTCCAACAAATCCATTATGGCCTTGCGATGCCGCTGCATCCTTTGAAGCTTCTTGCGAGAGTAATTGCAGTGGCGCAGATGCCTGCTGGTCACCTGCATTAGATATGAGTTGCTGAAGCACATCAAGGGCCTCGACTGGTTGTTCTCGAGCTGCCAGGCGCCAGCAAGCTTGAAGCAGCAAAGCCCATTCGCCGCCATCGCGCAAAGCAAAGCGTGCCACACTGGCACTTTTCCTGCTACTACTCCTACTGCTAATATCACCATGGCTACCATTGCCAGAACCACTGCCAATTTCAGCAACAGGAGCAGAAAGCTGTTCAATGGCGCGCAGCGGTGCAAACGCCACTGCCACGGGGCCAACAGAATTGTTGCTGCTGTTGCTGCTGCTGCTGCTGCTGCTGCTGCTGGAGGGCAAATTGGAATGGCTGTATGTTTCAGGCACCAAATATGCGACGAGCCTTGACCGCAAGCTTTTCTGCAGATGGAGCGTTGCACGCGGAGTCAACAAGTCACTCATAAAATTACAACACCTGGGGCGCAGTATTGATCCTGTTCTGTTAGCACCATCACTGCTGCCGCAGCTGCTGCTGTACTGGCCACTGCTCGAAGTTCGCTGCTCGCCGTAGTCATCGAGCACAAGGAGATTGATGAGGTCTGCGCGCGCACCTGGCCCTAGGCTTAGCACAAAGGCACAAACGCGCAGGGCACCTCGTCGTTGTCGTCGCATTGCCGCGTCGGACGAAGGCCACCAACAAATGGCATCGTCACCGTCCGCTTCTTCGTCTGCAGCTCCAATTGCGCGATAATGTTCATCGAAAGGTTTACTCGGCGGTTGTTGTCGCCCGCGCAAGAGCAGGCGGAGCACGCGTAAAGCAAGGCGTCGCCCTTCGCCCGTGTGCGCAGCGCTGGTCTTGCGCGCGAGTGCAAGCAGCGGCACAGCAAGGGTCGGCACGTAGCGAAGTGGAGCCAAGCTCGCGACTACCGCAGCAGCGGAGGCTTCGGTAAGCAACGGCAGTTGAGGGACCAAACCATGGCCCAGCCGCCCAGCGAGGACACTCACGTTATTACCAGAGCCACCACTGTTATTGTCGCTGTATATGCCCTCAGCCCTGGTGCTCATCTCTACGGGCACGGCAGCCCCTGTGGCGCTACTTCTCCAGCTACCGTTGCTGTTGCACTCGTGACGCACCAAGGAAGACGCCATGCTCCGCAAAGCACGCGCGTGCCGCAACTGCCTCAACAAGCCCGCTCCAGGCGCAAGCGCACCGCCGCCGAGGGCATCTACCAGCCAAGCACGAGCTTCCGGGCACTCGAGAGCTACGCTGTTCAGCACCGCTCGTCCGGTTCCAGGGGTAGCCCATGCTACAGCAGCAGCTCGGCATGCACTCACAGTAGCAAGCATGCTATGGTCTTGGCTCTTCCGAATTTGCTCAGCTCCTGGAGCTGCAGTAGTTGCTGCTGCAGATGCCTGGGCGGGCGGCAGCCATAAGCTAGACACCAGCGCTAGTGCCCCAGACCCATTACTAAGACCACTTCCTGTTCGGCCACCAAGAGCAGCGACAGCCCCTAGCGGATCGTCAACTGCCCATGCAAGCGCGGCATCGGCTAATTGGCCAGCTACAGCAGCTTTGCGCGGACTGGTGACTCCGACGCCGCCGCCACCACCACTACTGCCACTGCTATTGCTGCTATTTCTACTATTGCCAGAATATTCAGTACCGTTCAACGTTAGCACCTGCCACACTACATTAGCTGCTCGAGCGATTAAAGTGTCACCTTCTTCTTGTTTTCTACAATGGCCATGCATATTTGGCGCGTTCAAAAGCGTTGCAAGGAGAAGTTGAAGCAAAGCTGGGCTGCCATCAAGTGCTGGCGGCAAGAGCGCAAGTACAGGCGCAGAGAGAGCATACGTTGATGACGACGAAGATGTTGAGGAGGTGGACGAAGAAGCGTCAAAGCTGAATTCTGAAGGGCTGGCAGCTCCCATCGTTTGGCGCTGAAGTGAAGCTAGGGCACCCGCGAGAGGAGCGGTGCCGCGCAGCAAGAGAAGCACAAGGGACACGTCAGCCCATGTCAAGAAGCTAGGAGGCGTAAGCTGAATCGGTAAGAGAGCTCTTGAGCCTTCCCGATGACCTCTGCCGTGAACGTTAGACCTGGGACCAATTGAGCTATCCAATGCAACCGTGTTGTTGCCAGACTCAGGAATACTCTTAGTCCTGGATGTGGCAGTGTAGGCGGCCATAGTCTTTGCAAGTGTTTCACGCACGTAACTCGCCAGGCCTAACGCTGCCGCGGGAACTGTGGGCAGGAGCTGCTCTAGGATCACTTCGAGTGTGCCACCACTGCTCGACGACACGCCATTAGCTTCTTGAGACCCAATCCAACTGTAATCCATATTGTTCCCACTGCTGAGGCTGCTGCTGAGCCCATAACCGTTACGTAAATCGCATTGCAACAGACCAGCGACAAGATTTAACCATGCGGCGGAAGCAACAGCACCGGTCGTGCCAGCAACCTCGTCACTGCCATTGCTGTAAATGTCTACCTTGCCACAGTCTCGGCCCGTACCTTCATCTATAGGCTCGGCAGGATTACCAGGACCTCTAGCAGCAGTATCCACGTCCATTACCGTGTCTTCGCCACCTTGACTATTGTCATTATCGTTATGGAAGTCAACTCGGGCAGCAGGTGAGGCTCGCGCATTGTTGGCCCGCACTGCTGCCAGCACGCAGAGGCGTGCGAGCGCAGGCACATCATTGCCACTTATGGCACCAAAACTACTGCTGCTGCCATTCCAAGTTGTGTTACAATTGCTTTCATGAGGCTTACTCATGCAGGTATGATTGTCCTCAGGAAGGACTTGAGCGTGGATGCGCTGTGCAAGTTTAAGCCAATGGCCAGCTCTCCACCGCACACCATCCTGACTCTCGCCGCTCCATTCACCACGTAATTTGATTGGTGGAGGTGGCACGACAGGCACAGTTGCTAGTTCTAGGGCACACGTGAGAAGAGCAGCAACTGGCGCGGGATGTGGCGCTGCGATGACGTCTCTTGCTATCCACACCCCCTCGTGAAACCAGTTAGACTCCTCGAGAGCGTCCTTGTCATTATTGTCATTATTGCCCTGATCACCCTCTGTTGTTGCAACTGAATCATTGCCATTTTCATCCTTTTGGAGAGAACTTCCACTTTTTGACATCTTTGCATCAGTTCTGATACCTCTACTTCCAATAATGGAGCGTTGTCGGGTACTAGTAGCAGTACGCAAGAGTGCGCGCTGCACTTCGACATGCAGAGGAGGCGCACCACGGCGATAGGACGGCAAATTCTCTGCCACGCTTACAATCACTGGTAAAAGCTCCAGAGCTGCCACTGCACCTGACGAGTTGAGGACGGAGGCAGTTGACGTGGTGAAGTATGGCTTAATATTGCCAATGTTGCTGCTATTAGCGCTGTTGCTACTGCTGTCACAACTGCTGTGATTGATGCTGCTGTTGCCTGCGATATTAGTTGTAGTTCCCTCATCCCCTTGAATTTCTTCAATAGCACCAGCACAAGGATCGATAGGGCCGTACAGGACTAGGAAAGCTAAGGCGCGAAGCTGTTTCGCAAACAATCGAAGCGCTGCTGTGGTTCCGAGATGGCCGCTGTGAGTGGCATCAGTTCCAGTTAAGGTGTTGTTGTTCTTGTTGTTGCTTCCCCACCCACGGCTGTCGGAACTGCCGGAGTTCTTGGTAGCAACCAAACGTGGGGCAGCATGCGGCACCCACTGACTTATAGCAGCCGAGAGCTCTGCCTGTAAGAGGGCAGCTGCACGATGGCCTTGCCCTACTTCCCCAGCTCGCAACAGCGCTATCGCTACAGCAGCTGTCTCGAAACGCAACCACTGCAAGTCAAAAAGCCAGCATGAAAGCAGATAGACAAACATGTGAATGAGTAGTAGAAAGTATTTGCTGAATATAGATTAAGTTGGTGTCATGTAGCGTAACATATGCTAGCCGAATATTTCTAAAGTAAGACACCACAGCTAGCTAGTTGATTTATTAGGAACTTACAAGCCCATGCTCATGAGTGCAAGCTTCTACCCAGGCTGCATCACAACGCGGTCGGTCTGCAACCATATCCTTGACGTGGCTAGCCAGAGCGTTTGCTCCTAGCGACCCTACTGGAGGTTTCCTGTAATTGGATGTTTAAAGGTAGCAAAGTGTAACGATATGGATAGAGCTAAGCAGTTTACATGTAGATGAACGAGAAGAATTAGCTTCACTATCAAAGCAGCGATCCAGGGTAAGTAACAGGGAGAAGCATAGCGCAGATTCACTCTAGATTAAGTACCAGGCTTGAGAGCCAGTAGGGTCGAGCTCTGGGCGCATCAGCAATTGAGCGAGCGCATGCGGAGGTGGATCTCCGCGTCGACAAGCCTCTTGAGGATCAACGAGTGGTAGCGAAGTAAACGCTTCCAAGAGGCCGTCAAGCACTGCCTGTGCAGATGGTCCCACGCTAGCGACATACTGTGGAAGCTGCTCCAGCGCCGACGACGACTCGCTCCTGTACTCCGTATTGCTAGCCGGTGGTAGTCCATCAGCTGTCAATACGAGAAGCTTCTTTGCAAGCGCGATGGTAGCATCCATCGGAAGTAAATCAACGCACCTAGCTAGATTCTAGCCATCCCAACTGAAGTATGAATGTATTGTTTGCCATTTTGTATGCTTCGAGATTTGAGATTTCTCGGCGAGATGATAATTTTTCACGTCGGCGAGATTTGTTTCTGGTGATGACGTGACCTTGCGTGACCAACAAAATTACCTCACCTCTCGCCTCTCGCTGGTATACTCCCCAGAACTCAAACACCCCTCCAACTCCAACCTGGGTTAGGAATTCCGCGTAAATCATTCCGCGTGATTTAGGCATGATTTACGCGGGAAGTAAATTTTCAACGATATCGAGGTGTTTCACGTTCGCATTAAGAAATCCCTCGGCGTAAATTTGGCGCGTGAATCGCGCGTGAATCGCACTTAAATCACGCGGAAAGGAAATTTATAGCCTCCACGCGTGAATTGCGCTTGGATGTGAAACGCAGCCTTGCCTCCCACCACACCGCCACATACCGTATAAAAATAAATCGCAAGGAACTACGTGTACAAATAGGAGTAAATTTCACTTCACGTACTAGTACTCAAATACGAAGGGACGAAAGGGGGCTCCTAGGATATATAGACGCGCCGGATGTAAAGCTTGGCCTATACTTCGAACAAACACAGGCACCAAAAATATTTGGAGAGCCTGCGCATATCTCAACAATCGGGCTAATCGAGCAAAAGGGCTTTCGGGTCTTCGTTGGGGATCGGCGGAAAGTCGCCCCGGAGTGCGTCTACTTGGTGCTGTGCAGCTACATTCACTAAGTCGTAGCGGTCCATGCTGAAATGCACACAACAGCAACGGCCAGTAAATGTGCATGAGTTCAATTGAAGTCAGAAGCCAATACATATAAGTGAGTGCCAACGCAATGTCGATGCAAAGAGATGCTATATCAAGCATGCGCAGTTGCTAGAAAAGCGAAGAAATCATGAATGCTAGTAATCAGTCTCGTAACGCCCAGTCGAATGGCCCTATAAACTAGGTCTTCCCGCCACCATATCTCATGCTTTCATTACCTGCTGAGCGCAATGCGAAGGTAATTCCAAATGTGCTCTGCTTTCGGGTTCAGTTCTAAAGCGTGCAAGTAGGCTCGGACTGCGGACCCATGCTGCCCCAGATTCGCATGGCTGATGCCCAAATTCAACCACCCTCGCGCGTACCTGCAATAATCGCGAAGCACGTAACAAGGATTTCGAGAATATTGTAGAATAGAAGAAATGCATCTGTTCGGAATCGATTTCCCAAATGGCTCATCATTTCATTTTGATTGTGTGCATTTGTTACCTCGGTTTTAGGGCCAAGGCTTGGTGGTACGCTGGCAGCGCCTCTGCTGAAGCCTGGCTGTTGGCCCGGGTGGCCCCCAGTTTGTTCCACATCGAATAGTCCGTAGGTTTCGCGTTTGCAGCCGCGGCGAACGCATCGGCGGCTGCATCGAAGTCACGGGTCACATTGTAGAGCACGCCGAGAACCTAAGTTGTTGATAATTTTCAAAACAAACGGGGGATAGAAATTAGGCGCTCAAAGATCAAAACACGGAATTGGGCTGAAGAAGATGGCAATTTTTTCATCAATCGCAAATCTTTCCAACATTTTCTCTTTTATGAACAGTTCCATCAATTTCTTCGCTCACCACTTGCACGTCAGGGTCTCGCCCCTCGCTGTGAGCCTCGGCCCGCTGCATGAGCTGCAAGACATCGTCCATCAAGCTTCCGTCGCTGTACTCGTCGGGCTCCACTTCTAGGCCATGGTATTTGGGGTTGTGCTCGACCCACGCCCGCAACGAGCCTAGGGCTTTGCTAGAATTGAGCTCGTTGACGTAGGACACCTAATACAGCGTTAGATAAAATGTTTAATCGAAACAAGCACATAACGTAAGAAGTGCTCGCACATCTCCTCCATTTCCGTTATTTTCATTCCTCACCCCTAGGTTCAGTAAAGCCTCTAGGTGGTACGGGTCTTCTGCGACCGCGCGCTCCAAGCAAGTGATGGCCAACGGATCTGCGTCATGCTCCGCGTGGCACTGCCCCAGCATGCGCCACACCTAATATAGTAAAAAGAGAAAAGAATAGAAAAAAGGCACGAAAAAAAAAAAGGGTGAGGGAAGCAATACTGTAAGAATCAACAATACCTGGCCGCAGCGCTGAGGTATGAAATACGCATGAAAGCACATTAAAGAGGTAAGCCTGGATAAGGACAGGGACTCCAGGATTCATACCTCAGCGCACGCGTGCGTGTCATCTTCGACTTGCAAGGAAGATTTCGTGGAAGAGGGCGAAGCGGTCTGCAGAGCAGCTTCGAATGCCTCAATAGCAGGAGCAATGTCGCCGGCCTGAAATCGCGCCATTCCTTCACTGAACAGCTGGTCGAACCCAAGGGGAGGCGCCTGCGAGCAAGAGGAGGCCAAGGTGAGCACAAAGAAGGATGAACATGAAAGGAAGAGGAAGAGTGACATGAAAAAGACAAAAGTAGAGAAAGGCAACATAACTATCTTCCAAGCAAATATCACATCCCCACCTGTGGGCCGAGGTACTGGTTGTTGGGTTGAAAGGAGTATTGTAACGCAACATTGGGCGGCTGTCCGAACGATTCGAGCGCGGCAGCGGTGCGCGCCCAAGCTGCGTCGTAGCCCGCTTGCGTGGGCCGGTCGCTGTCCTGCACATGTAAATGGTGATCGTTGGTAGCGGTGCCGAGCTTGGTGGCCCACTCGTTCAGCTCCGCCTGATGGGTTGATGGCATGGGCACATGTATATACGCGTAAATGGAGGCATTTACCGCCAACCGAGAGACATTGTTAGAGAAGCACAAGCTCGATCGGAGGATGAGAACGAAAAAATATAGCTGAAGAGGTGTGTTCCAATACTGGAGTGCATAACTTCAAGTGCAACTCTGTCACGCTCCCATAACTCATTCACCTCGTTGCGCAAGGCCGCTTCGTACTCTGCTTGTTCCGCGAAATCTGCCGCTCTGCCCTGTGCCATGGCCTCGTTGAAGGCGGCCTCCATTTTGGCGCGCACTTCTGGCGGCAAACTGTCTTCCCACGACGACGTGTCTTCAGCAGCTGCAGCTGTAGTAGCAGTGTCAGTTGCCGCCGCAGCAGTGTTGGGAAGAGGTTGTTGCTGGTGTTGCGCGTGGGCTAATACTACGTCCTGGCCTCGGGCCACCTTGGAAGAAGCAAGAGGAAAAAAAAAACGCACAAAGTGGCGCTGTTTAGATTGATACATAACAAACTGTTGAACCCTACCCTTTCCCAACCCTTCATTGTCCATGAAGGATAGTATATGTTTATGAGTCTTTACTTGGCTGGCGAAAGCGTGCAACTCGGACGCTGCATACTTCGGGTCTGGGTTACTCGCGAGCTCCGAGGCTACATCTGCTGCTGCCGACTGCATCGTACCATCGGCATTACTGCTCCTTTGAGCAGGCCCCATAGTTGCTCCATCGTGTGCTAGCTCCTGTTGCTGGTGATACGCTTCTGGTGGGTACAGGGCCTGCGCTGGCGGCGGTGGCTGTGACTGCATCAGCATCGGTGGAGGCGAGGCCTGCGCGTGCATTTGTTGCATGCGCATTTGCTCCATTTGCATCTGCATTTGCTGCATCTGCTGCATTTGCATTTGTTGGGTTTGCATCATCATCATCGGGTTTCCGCCTCCAGCTCCTCCGCCTCCGTGCATCATCATCCCGCCGGGCCCACCAACTTGAGGACCTGAGAATTGGGGGCCGTTGACACGCTGCCCTGTCCATGCGGCCTCCATTCCATTGCCAGCGCCACCACTACGCGCACCCTGTTGCTGATAGGCCGCAGCCATCATGGCGTGAGAATGCTGCTGCTGTTGCGCGTCTGCGAACGCTGCTTGCATCATGCCCCCACCGTCACCTCCTCTGGTGCCCATGTTGGCGACATTTCCGCTCTGGAAATCTGCAGCCCACGCACCACCTAGCGGAGCGCCTAAAGTAGGTGCCATCCTCGGTCCTGCTGGACCCATTAGCATCGCTGCAGCTCCAGCGGCTGGAGCGCCCTGGTGAGGCCCTTGAAGCACCATCGTCGGGCCGTAAGGTTGAGCGCCTGGCTGGCCATCGCCGCCCAGCACGTTAGGGCCTTCGAAGAGCGTGTTCACCAAGCCAGACAACGGATTGGCCACTGTGCCGTCCGGCGCACATCCTAGAATTCCAAATATCACATACAAGCACGCGCGAAAGGCTAAATTAGTAGAAGCCAACACACGTATCGGATAGATCTTGAAACTACTTTCTAACAAACTTTTGACACTGCTTTCGGAATAAATGGCTAGCTAACCCCAAGCGCACCTTGGCCTCCCAAAAGCTGGTCCACAAAGTCTCCCATGATTAACGATGGTTCGCTTTCGCGCGCGCTCCTCCTAAATCCTGAACCCTACTGCCACGAGTAGGTTCTGATCGCTTCTTCGTTTCTGTTGTCAATGAATTGTGAGCAAATATAAGCTAGCAAAAGTAGCTGAATATAGAGCACTTAAGCTGCAACGTTGCACTTGGTGTAACTTTAGATCTTAACTACCGAACCCTTAAATCGGAATGCCGTAGATTGCAAGACGCTAGACGCTAGACTATGTCGGAGCTAAATTAGCTTCGTAAGTTAATCATGCGTATACATCTAGCTAGGCTAGCTAGCTATTACTTTAGTCTCAGCATCTCAGCTTGATCTCATCTCAGCATGCATCGCAGCACATCATCAGCACAACATCAGCACGTCATCGACGTGGTACTTTTTCACGCCTCCCCCGAGGGGAGGACTGGTGTTAGTAGCTATACAGGGGAAGGGCAGGCGGCATCATACTTTTTTAGAAAGGAAAAAAAATGTTCATCTTCCGTTTTCGCAACCCGAACACCCGAAAGACAGAAGCTTGCACGCAAGTGGGGTCACGCAGTTGCTTGGGGATAAGCGACTCTTCTTCTGGATCGCCTGAGGGACTTCGTTGTAGTCCCCTCCTCTGCGGGCGGAAATTCCTCTATTGAGTTGCAACATCAGCAAGGGATATTGCTTTCAGAGCACGGAGGAGCGTGCCACTTCGGACCGCTACCTTCACTTCCATGGTTACTCGGACGTGTACGCGTAATTAGCTTCCTACGTTTAGTTTACACTGCTTTGCTTTTCATCTCTACCTGCTAGCCTACTAATTTCGGTCCTTCGGGGCCTGTCCCGAAAAAGCGAATTCGTGCCAAGAAATGCTAGAATTTTGAACCCAGAGCATAGAGCCAGAGAACCAAACCACCTGGCAATCCAAACCCAACTCATGTAGCACGATGACATAGCACATATCCAGATGCACAACAGGAATAAATATGTAATATGTTTCTGTGTTGCCTGTCTGAGGTGGCTCGCAGTGCTTTAAATTCATTAGGCAATTCGAAGTTCGAAGAGAAGAGCCGAAGGACAATGCCGTCTCAGTCTAGACTCCAGGGCCACCTGGGTGCCGCACTGGGCGCTGCGAATACGAAGGGGGTGATTGCCGTTTTCTGTTTGATTATGAACCCCACCCCGGTTATTGGTTATTGTCGCTTACACTAACCACGCGAAGGCAGCGAAATATATCCAGAGGATTTAAGCTTGTCTTATGAAGTACCCATAGAAACGACTTAAGTCCGGTTTCAAAATTATTTCATGAACAGTTTCCACTTTAGAAGGGGGTGGAAGTATTATGCTTCCTGCCCTCTAAACCTTATCCTCCTTATGATTTTGACTTGCGCGCAACGCACGCGCGTACACTTCTGCCCGAAGCATTGGCTTCTGTGTCATTTGGGTTTGTATTAGTTCGAGTTCGAGTTCCCATAGTCTATCGGAAAAACTGTATCGCCTATTGGTTCTGGCTTTTTCTTGGCCCAAATAGCGGCGGCAGCTACCCGCTCGTCGTTGGTCCGCTTTTACTCAGAAGAGGTGGCGCCGAACTCATGGTGGCGCGCCCTGCAGGCGGCCGGCGGTTGCGCACTCGTGAAGCAGTGCGCGGTGGCAGAGTAGAAGGGTTGGCCACGCTGCTGCTGTCGTAGTCGGAGGTTTCAGTGTAGTCAGAAGCACTGCCTAGGTGAGATGATGTGGGCGCGGTAGCGGCAGCAGCAGCAGCGGTGGGCTTCGAAGCAGCATCAGCTGCAACTGCTCCTGGTCCCTGAGCCATTGCCGCAGCTCGAGCAGCGCGCGCGGAAACTTTGGCTGAATCTTTTGCCGACACTGCCACGCTTCCGTGGTCATCATCGTTATCATCACCACCTTCGCTACCTTCACTGTTCAAGTTACTACCGTTACGGTTGGCACTGCTCCTGCTACGGTTGTTAATGCTTTTGTGGTTACTTTTATCACTACTGTTGTTGCTCTGATTGTTGCTGTTGTTGCGATCGGACGCCAGAAATGGGAGGCCATTGGTGAAAAACGACGTCGCCCCGTCTGCGAGCGTCCGCGGAAGAGATGAAAGGGCGGAAAAAGCTCCACCACCGCCACCACCACTGCTGCTGCTGTTAACTCGGTCCATTCCTCTTTTCCCCTGATTGACTCCATTCCTGGCGGCATTCTCCGCAGTAGCTCTGGTGCTTGCATCAACGCTGCTGTTTGCAGTAGTCGAAGTCGTGTTGGTAGTTGTGCCAGTGGAGGCTGAATAAACCGAGGTAGACCGATCTCCATCTTCGCCGTCATCTATCTCATCTCCGTCGGAGCCTTCGTGCCGACGCCTCTGCCGCCTTTTACTCTTGCCACCACTTTTCTTGCCACTTCGACTACTGGTGCCACGGCTACTATCATTGCTGTTGCTACCAGCACTGCTGCTGCGCCCTGCGCTTTTGGCCCTGTTGTGTATGCCTTTGTTGTGGGTTGGATCAAGGAACGCTTGGGCGGTGTCAGGGCTCAAAAGAGCAGGGAGCCAAGTAGCGACAAATTTCTGGCCAGGCTTTATCACAATCGACTGCACGGCGCGGGAAGCAAGAAGCTTCGTGGTAGCGGCCTGTTGTATTTTATGTTTCAATTGGAATAGAAGTTCAGGTGCCCGCAACGGCGAAGAAAACAAACAGACAGAAATTATATGATTTTGTGATCGAACAGGAGGAACACGAGAAGAATACAAGTGAATATTGCTGCTTGGCACATCGCTCTCTATCATACCGGAGCATAATAGAGGGCAGCCAGTGCATCCAAAGCCACGCCACTCCAGTCCACGGCACCGGCCTCCACCAAGTTTCGGCCTTTTTTGTTGCCGTCACTGCCGCCTACAAGAAAGAAAGGGACTCGCTGATAAGAGTATAGATACATATAATGATATACAAATCAAGGGAAAATTTACGAAGCCCACGAATCTTGAATCCTCATGCCTATTTCTTTTTTCGTGTATAGCCCGTAATGGACTGAAAACCACACGAAAAAGATTTGAAAGAAAGCTAGCGACTCGCTCAATGCTTACCTGGCGCGCTGTCGTCTGGCACCCTGCATTCGACGCAATAATTGCGCACCGCATCCCCGATCAGCTTTTCGTTTTGCCCAATTTGACATGCGTGGTCGGAGCACTTGTGCGCCCACCTAAATTGAAGTATAAATGGGAAATTGAACGATGAAAATTAGTAAATATTCCAAGAACGAAAGTTTCGATGAAAATTAGTAAATATTCCAAGAACGAAAGTTTCGATGAAAATTAGTAAATATTCCAAGAACGAAAGTTTCGATGAGAAACATGGTTGCCTTGTTGTCACCCTGCCCTCCTCAATTCTCCTCTCGCAATCTCTCTTAGCTGCTTCACCTCCTCAAATTCTACCTATTGTCATAAAATATTACCGAATGAAGCGTGGTTTTCCTAGGCCAGATGCCGTGGGCGCGTCAGGCAGCAATTTGGTCAATTCTGCTCCCAAGCTCAGCTGCGGGCGCTTGCGTGCTGCCAGCGCACGGGCTGCTTGCCCGCCGCCGCTGCTCTCGCTCCCACTGCTGCTGCTGCTGCTGCTGCCGTCGTCACCACCTGCCCCCTTGCTACTGCGGCCGCGGCTGCCCCGGCTTCGCCCTCCTCCTCCTCCTCCTCCGCTGCGATGGCTGGATTTTTCGCTCCGTTGGAAGGTTTTGAGGTCCCGGTAACGCTTGCTGCGCTGGTAGCACCTACGGCAGATCCACCGCTGCAGCGCAAGGAGGGTTTCCACTTGCATGCGCCGCAAAGCGCTCACACACTCGGGGTGAAACCTGGAGTTTGAAGATTTGAAGGTTGTTGTCGCGGATGCGCATGCACAAAGGAGAGAAATAGTGGAAATACTCGAGTTTAGGGGATACAAGTGTTTGACAAGTTCTCGAGGGTACATATCTTGTCCACGAGTTTGGCATACCAATGCATAAAAACTACAAGAAAAGTACGGTACGAGAAGAACAAGTGCATGTGAAATACCACCACAGAAAAGATATTCTTCTCTTTAAGTGCTTAAGTAGTTGCCTCTCTTAATACCAGTCAAAGCAGCCTTCGCAGCGCATGAACAGGCCGGACCCCAGGGGCTCGTCCCCATTGCAGCGCCTGCACACCGTTTCCCCACCGTCGGGCCCGTCCATAGGACCAGCTGCCCGCAAGAATTGCACCGACGATCTGGTTGGCAAGAAAAACATATGGAAGTCTACTTGTGAGGATGTGAACCAAGAGGAGAGGAGATGTTCTTATCCGAAAAGACGACAAAGTCATGGAGATCACGCACTGCCTCAATCTTATAATCTCCTAGTCAAGATCTCACCCGAGGCCAGAGCTTTGGGCGCGAAATTTTCGCATTCCTGAGCCGTTTTCTGAATCTGAGCCCTCAACTGTGGCCGCTTCTAATTGTTGCACGAGTGAGCCAATCGCGTCTTCAGCCAGAGATGTGCCTTCTTCTCCACTGTTGGGTGTAGCTCGTGCCGTCATAGTGAGCGCACTGGACGATGGATTGTTATAGCTCTTGGCAAAAGTAAAAGCATTAGCAGCATTCGCCAGCCGCTGCCTCTGGGCCATCGCGTCAGCAGACACTATGGACGTCGCTGCAGAGACGGTTGATGCAACGCCATCGCCGTCGCCGTCGTCCGAGAAGGCATCGCTCTTGGCCCGTGGTGAAGTGGTGGACAAATAGCCATGCTGGAAACCGTTGCCGTTGTTTACAATCTTTGTCGAAGAAGAGGCTGCTCCAGCTGCCCTCAGGAGCCGTTGCCGCCTTGCTTCTGCTTTCGAGGAAGCCACCGACGTAGCACCCGACACGGTTGATGCTGTGCCGTCGTCGGAATTACCCCCACCACCACCAGTGGCGTCATCATCGTTCATGCCGTTGTTCACATTCCGCTTCCTTGACCTACCGTTTCGCCCTGGACTCTTGGTGGCGTTACCATTATTATCGTTGGCACTATCCTGGAGCCCAGAAAGCCCGAGTGCTGCTCGTAAGCCTTCAAGAACAACACCAACCAGCGCACTCGCAGCACCATTACCGTCTGCACCACTGTTTGGGGTCATTTTGCTCAGAATACGGCCTTGGTTGTGGCCTACACTATCACCGCCACCGCTGCTTTTCTTACTCTCATCGCCTTGGAAACCAAGGAGTGCAGCCAGGCCAGCCACCAGAGCACTTCGCTCTGAGGCGTCAGCACAGATCAAATCGAGCGAAAAGTCGAGCCCCACAAGAGAACAACAGCGATCGGGTGAGAAGAGCAGCTCGCAGCTGCTTCCATCATCCGAGTAGGTTCCGTCGACGCAAAGCATACGAAAAGCTTCCAGCGCTGGCGTTTGATGGCCTTCAAGCACAAACAAAACTTCTTCTAAATCCACCGCGTACAGCACTGCGGGATGCTCAACTTCGTTGTTCTCATCTGCATCAGCAACATCTCGATTGTCGTTGGCTTCGGCAGCTTTAGCTTCCACCTGAATGTAATACTCTTCTACTGACGCCGCGTCATATACCACGAGCTGCTGTGTGACTGCTGCCTCGCCAGTATTTCTCTCGCTGCCCCCTTCTACGCCAACATCGCTGTTGCCAGAGCTGCTGGTTGCAAGAACCAAGGTCACTTCTTTGATGCCCACCCCCATTTCTGATGTGTCTCCGTCAGGTTCAACCAACGCAGCCAATGCGTTTACACCTTCGCCGAGCACTGCTGCAAAGTGCGTCGCAAGCTCTGCTGGTTCTGTTGGCCAATTATCAATGATTACAACATCCTCCGTCAACAAACCCTCAGATACATACCCAGTATCATTTTCCACGATACTTTCAACCTCAACGGCTTCCGCGTCTCGTAATTTGGCAGTATTCATGGCTGCAGCTTCGCCCAAATGAGATGCACTACTTATCCTTGGGCAGTTTGCGCTATCAACATCTTCCGGCAAAAGAGGTGGTGACAGCCTAGCTGACGGACGTTGTGTCTGCTGCGGCACCGGCTCACGGTGGCGGGAACCAGAATAGCTTGGTAACGCAGCAGCGGTGCCCGCATGTTGCGCAGCGTTCGAGGTTGTTCCGATTGGACCTGCCACGCCGTCGAGAAGTGCCTGCTGATCATTCTTTAATGTGTAACTTTCTTCTGAACTGACTTGTTTCGATTGATGCTTGCGCATTGAGTCGTAGCCAATTGAGTAGCCGCCTGACAGCAAATTCACCAGTGGGTCTTCTACTCCATCTTCTTCGTCATCACCATCGCCAACAAAGCTTCCCTCAGCATTCTCGATACCGTCCACGCCATAGTTGTGCTCAAACGCAGACGTTGCACCCAGAATGGTTGCATATTGGGCCATTTCGGCGTGAGCCATTGCATCTGCAATTTCATCATCCTCGAGAGACAAAGACGTAGAGTCCAGCTGAGTCTGTGCTGATATGTCTTCAGCCTTCACCAACGTCGCAGCATTATCTTGAGCCGGGTGTAACAATTCGGATGACGATACTGGGAGCGTAATGTTCAAAGCATCATCAACTTTCAGGTCAGTAGTCGCATCAGTAGAAGAAATTGGATTCATTTCCGATTGCTTATCCTTTTCTTCTGTATGGGAAACAATTTGATTTGTCCCACGAACGACTTCTGGTGCGCTCGAAGCTGTGTTTCTTGCAAGGAGAGCCGGATCATCTGTTGCACCAGGGGATGCATTTTCAGGTGAGTCGCTTGGCTTCAGAGGTGCATTAGGTGAAGATGGTGCAGGTTGAGATGCTTTTTTCCCAGCTCGAACTGCAACTGCTCGTGGTCGCCTCTGCATTGAAGGTTCTTTTGCTGGCAGAGCTGCATTTGAAACAGCACCTGCGACGCCAGAATCTGAAGCGAAACTTGAAGTACCGATCTCGGTGTTTGAAGATATCGTAGGCATTTCCACAGCATCAGAAGATGGCGTTCCGATCGAAGATTTACTTGGTTCCAATGGCACGTTAGGGGAAGTGAATGCAGAGAGAGGTGCGTTTTTTCCTGCTCTAAAAGCGCCAGCTCGTGGTCGCCGCTGCAGTGAAGGATCTGAAAGAGGCTCTGATTTATCTGAGGAAGTACGCAATCCTTCAGAGTCTGCAATTGATGGTGACGTATAAATTTCAGTGTTCGATGTCGATGGCTCTGAAATTGCACAATTAGGGCCTACAGGAGTAGAAGCATCATTCACTACTGGGGATTTAGTCCGCTCCTCAATACATTCGTCTTTCTCTGGTTCGAGAGGGCTAATATTTGATGGTGTTGGCGTTGATTTCTTCCCTCGCACGGCCGCTGCCCTAGGGCGCCGCTGCATTGCGAGGGTGGGCAGCTTAGACGTCTACGAAGACGAGGGCTTTGCTTGGATAGACTGCTCTATGCCCAGGTAGAAATCAGAAATTATCTACACCTTAAATAATAGCGGCTTTTCCTAGATTCTATATTTCATTCATATTATGCGACGTAAGTTCTTCGGAGACAAAAATGTAACAACAAGAACGACTACAATCAACTCAATCAACCTAACAGCTTCCCGCAATTTTTCCGCGCCAAACGTTGGTGAAGGCAGGATCACGGCGCAGCTCTTCTTTATAAAAATAGCTTATCCTACTTTTACTGGTATCCTTTTGTAGCTAATCCTGAAGCTAAGTAGTCCTTTAGTCTTTCAAACTATCTGTGTGTAGTAGTACTTCAGACATTCAGACCGAAGATGATCTGACGACCATAGAGAATAGAGATAAGAGACGACGGGCTGTAAAGAGTTCAGACAGACTCCTGTGATTACTACAGTAGTCTTCTCATGTAGTACTGTAGATGTACAGGCAGGTTGTCACGTAGAGAGACTTAAGCTCAAAATTTTGATTTCTTGCTAAGAGCGCAAGGGTTCTCATAGTCGTCTCCTTGTCTGTGGTACTTCATCGGTCCGCCAGCGTAAGTGCAGCTCGGGACACAACGCGCCTCGCAAATAAGAGCCCGAGGGTTCCACGCAGAAAAGTAAGGGATAAGCTAAGAGAGCGAGGGTTGAGAGCAAATTTTGCCCCTCTTATTACCCGAAACTACCTGTACAGTAATAAGTCGGTTCGCACTTCTTTGTCTGTTCACCCCAGTTTACCCTTCTGTCGCCTTGTGTCCTTTCATCTGGCCTTTCGAAGACCAAACTAGGATTCCTTTCGGTTGCGTGTTTACTGAGGTTTGGCCCTCGAACTCCGGGCCTTCGGGGCCGCATGGATATTATATTTTTCAAGAGGAACTCAGCCGGGCCGGGCTTGTTCTGTGGACTCTCGTTTGATCAAAGGCAGGCACAATGGAGGATTGATTTATTTTGGCAGCAGCTACAAGCATTGTCAGCACGATCTTGCCGATCACTAGCGCGGAACCTGCACTCTTCGGGGTATACGCAG
>Ga0307982_1000809_pt1 | contig 24886 bp, 4 predicted proteins | sample OrgLakmetagen989_FD_201847 | JGI IMG/M metagenome (GOLD analysis project Ga0307982, IMG submission 201847) | Saline water microbial communities from Organic Lake, Antarctica - #989 | ecosystem: Environmental > Aquatic > Non-marine Saline and Alkaline > Saline | place: Antarctica: Organic Lake...
ATGAACGTGTACACGTTGTCCGCGAACCACTGGCTGTACGAAAACTCCCACACCCACAGCATCGCAAACTGCACCAGCACGTTCCCCATGATCAAATGCGAGCGTTTCCACAGCACCGGCGCCCAAACGTCGCTCGGCGGCGGCTCGTCTTCGTCGTCCAAGGCATCTCCAAACTCGTCCCGTTTCGGGTCGGGGTTCGCTTCGGCCTCGTCTTCGGCGTCTTGTTTCCAGTTGGGCACGATCAGCGTGGCGCAGAAGAAATTGAGGTAAAAACCAATGGAAATCAAGCAAATCCCGGTGCGGCCATAAGCGTAGGTGTAAATTTGCGACGCGCTCAAGCCCATCGAATCACTGTACCGCCCGTCAACCCCTTCTAAATTGAACGGAGACGGGTTGATTTCCGGGTTGTTGTTGGCGAAGAGCCCGAAATTGGCGTAGGACTTCAACCAAATGAACACCAGGAAGCAAATCGACGCCACGGGTATCATGGCCAAGGTGACCCCAATCATGGGGGCTTCCGAAATGACCGCCAGCAACGTTTGCGCGTGAAACGGCGGCGGGTGGCGAAGCCGCGTCAGGAGCCGGTTCAAGATCCAAGTGGTCATCGCCAACAGCACGCTCAGCACCCCAATGATGGTGTAAAACACCATGTACACTTCGCCTCGCAGCTCGAAATAGTTGAGCAAATCGACCCATTCGGCGGGTTTAAAAGTAAACTCCAGCGTGTATTCGGTGTCGTTGAGGTGCCCGTCCCAGGTGTAATTGCACGGGCGGACGCCGTCGTAAGAATCCAAGAACACCCCTTTCTTCTCCAGGATTTGAATCTGAGACTGGTCCGCCGCCTTAGAATAGCACAAGTCAAAGAATTGCAGCGCGGCTTTCACCAAACGTTTCTCGCCCGGCGACTCCTGGAAGTACTCGACGTAAAATTTCACGCGCCGTGGGACCACCCCAATGTCGCTGAAGAAAATTTGGTCGACAATCACCGGCAGGACCTTTTCGGAGTCTTTCTGTTGCCACAGAGAATAGCCGCGGCCCCAGCGGGGATCGGTGGTTGGGGTGCGCTCGACCTCCCAGTTCGTTTCAAAAAATTCCGGCAGCACCGGATACTTGGTGATGAAAAAGGCCACTTCTTGGGACGCGAGCTCAAACCACCGCGGCGCACTCCCCGGCGACTCCAGTTCTTCTTCGTAGCCACACCGCATTTCAATGCCGGCCACGTACTGCGTCACCACGTCAATTTCGGGGTAGTCGTCTACCAATGGATTGACGCACTTGTCGGCTTTAGGGGCCGTGAATTGGAACCCTTCTTCGCCGATCATTTGCACGACATACTGGGTGTCCTGATAAGGCTCGTGGGTCGTGATGCAGTCGGGGTGGGTCTCAATCAACCGCATGAAGTTGATGTGGGAATCGTACCCGTCGCAGTTGCTGAAAAAAGGCAGCCACGGCATGAACAAAAACTCGTTTTCGTTGTCGGCCATGAATTGCGACGAGGTCAAGTCGCCTTCGTCGGTGAAACTTGCTTCTTTCCTTGCCCCGTCGGTGCCCTTGGCGCGCCAGGTAGAGGAATACGACTCGAAATTTTTGGGCTTGGCGGTGTCCACGCCACTGTTGGGGGGGTTCCGCCACCACGCCAGGCTGGGCGCCACTAGAGCCAACGGATCTTTCACCATATACGGCAAGTTGCTCCCCTGGCCGTCGGGGGCCTCGGTAGCAGCCATCGCTGTGTTCAAGTCCGCTAACATCGCCGTGCGTTTCGCTTCTCGGAATTCGAAATTGCACACTTCCCGGCGCACTTCGCCCATGCGGCTACCGCCACCGGCTTCCAGTAAACCGTTGCAAGGATCGGAGACCTCTGGCCGCGCAGGGCGGTCAATAACGATGTCGTACTCGAACCGCGCGGTGTAGCCCTGAGTATAGTCGGAGCTCGGCAACGCCTGCGGTTCTCGCTTGTATTTCAACGGCAAATTCATGGGCAGCATCACGTTGCCATCCGTGGCGCTCCGCTTCAGCAAGCTCAAGAAACTTGCCCGTTTTTTGCGCCGGTCGTTCCACTGGTTGTAGTTGTTGCGGTAAGACGCCCGGTACGGCAAATGCATGAAGAGCTCCGCTGTGCCATTCAGGTACGTCGTGGCTGAATGCACCATGGTCTGGTATAAAGAAGAGAGAAATGAGATAAGATGTGAACGCGTCAGATATGATACTTCATGTTCATAGCGTTAAAGAAATCCAACTACTGAAATAGAAAATGAACGGATTCCACTTATACAAGTATACAATAGTATGCTATCACTATCTTATTACCTCAAATTCCGGCAAATACTGGCCGTGCTGCAACTCAAAGCACACCGTAATTTCCGTGTCCTTGAGTGCGCTCACCGCCAGTTGCACTTTGGTGTGCTTGTTGTCATAGAAGCCCGGGTCAGGCGCGTTTTGGTTGAAAAATTCCGGCATGGAGTGCGGCTCGCACGCACAGCACCCTGTAACCATGCGCTCCAATTGGGGGACATCATCTAGACCCAGGGGTGGTTCTAAGAACGGTTTCAGCGAATGCTCGAAGGAAGACGCTTCCAGCATCTCCGCCGCAACTTTGTTGCTGTTGCGACCGTAATTCGCAGACGACGGGTCGTCAATGGTGACGTTGCACTCGTAGTTGAAGGTCGCAAACGACTCAATCCAGCCTTGGTAAGTGGCAAACACTTCTTGGGTGGTCAAACCATCCGCCAGGAGTTCAAAATCCACGGCGGTTTTCCCACTCGCGAAATTGTTCAAAGAGTCCCGATAGCTCCGCCCTCGGCACACGGGTGAGTCCCCGACGCGGCGGCAGTACTCCATGGGAATGCGCCAGTTTTGCTTATACCGGGGGGTGTCGTCGCAGAAGTAGGGGACTTGTTGGCACAGGTGCAAATCTCCCTCGTAGTACTCCACCACGCACGGGTCTACAGAATAGAATAGAAAATACACGTTTAGATGCATGAGTGCATGAGATATCGAGCAAAGTTGGATCGAAATTACAATCTTCACGTGAATGCAGTGCATCGAGTTTGCTTTAAACAATGATAACGTCTGAAATGGAATTGCACTGTATATGTTACCGCGCTCCTTGGTCGAATTCTTGTATGCATCACAGTCCGTAAAGTTGCCCGTCGCCGTCAAGCACACTTTCTTGGTGCGTTTGGCCAGGCAAGACTCCAAGTTGAGTTGCTGCTCTCGCCCCGAGGGGCCCTGGCTGCAAGTCGGGGGTTCTTGTTCGTAGTTGCAGGCGTAACCCGTTGGACACGGCTTGCAGTCCACGTACACCGCGATACGGTAATGCTCGTCGTAGGTCAAATTCGCCGCCACGCTCCTCAGATCGAGGGTCATCACCGCGGTTTCAAACGTTCGCAAAAAGAGCGTCCCCACACTCAAATCGTCGGCACCACTCAATTCTGTGAAGGCCGAATGGTTCCGCAAGAACATGTCCGCACCCGTCCATAAACCCGTTTCCGAGTCGAATTCTCGTCGTTTGTCGTAGCGCTCCCCCCACCATTTGTAAGCCGCGGCCGACTGCGGAATCACGCTCGCCCGGCGCAGCACCTGTTCCCCGGTTTTCACGCAATCGGTGATGTCGTCTGCCCCACCGCTGGTGGCGCGAATCTTGGTGCCGTTGGGACACTTCAGCAGCCGCTCGCAGTCGCAAGTGTCGAGGCGCTTCGGGAAGGGCGCTGCAGTGGCTTCCAAAGTCAACGGATTAACTTGACGACCCCACTCCACCTTGAAGAAGAAGAAACAACAGAAGGGGGGATTTGATGAACACGCACGAGATGCAAACAATGCAGGGCAAAACACAACAAAAAGGGGACACGAAAAACGATTGATGAACGTCGAGAGAACTGAATGAGAAAAAAATCCAAAATCAGGTCAACGCATTAAAAGTTTGATTTTTTTCGCGCGTGTTCACTCGTTGACATGCACTCACATTCACGTGCTCCGGGAGGTCTTCGCCATACTCTTCCACCAGCATGATGGCCCGGTACAAGTCGTATATATACGGGTCCATGTGGTCTCGCCCATCAGCCCGCAGCCGTTGGTCGGCGTATTCTGCGTCCACAAACGCCTTCAGCTCATGATAGCTTTGGAAAGTTTTGGTTTGGTCTTTCTGCGGGTCCCAGGTCACCCGCAACTCGAGCCCTTTGTACAAAAAGCGGGTGTCGGCTGGGTTCACGATCGGCGGTCCAGTAGACGCTTGCCGGCTCCACTCCGGCAAAAACGCCCCACTGTCCAATTCTCCATTCTCCATGTCGAATTTCTGCGCGCCCGACGGGTAGTCCATCGGGGCCGCGGGAAACGAGCAAGTGGGGTCTAGCGACGTGCCGTAGTCGCTTTCGTCGAGGTGGGGGAAGCGGTAACGCTTCGGTTTGGGATGGCCCCGCTTGAACCAGTAATCCCGCCCTCCTCGCAGCAACTCTACGAGACCAGGCCGCTCGCTGCTGCTGCTGTCTGCCTCCTCGTCACCATTGGCCATCGCCGCCGCCACCTCAGCGCTGTAGTCAGTGGCCATGGGATCGGTTGCGCCCAAGCCGAAGTTCGACAAGGCTTCGCCGTCCAGATACCAGGGGGAACCCATGGTGCGGCCGGCTTGGGTCTGCCACGGGCAACCTGTTGTTGGAAGGACACAAGGGCATTATACTAGGCCAGGTAAAAATTAGATCGAAATCACTCGACAAAGGCTTCTTCCTGGAAAGCACATGCAACTTTGCGATATTGCACTGCTTTTGTTCGTGGATAGGGTGAACTCATGTCAGACCATATCATGAACCAAAAACCCTAATATAGCACATAATACAATCACCAACCTGCCGGGTCGGACTCGAGGCAGGTGGGCATGGAAATGTCGACTCCACTGGCTTTGCACTGCCAGAACCGGTGCACTGCCATGGTGACAATGGTTTGCGTTAAGCAGTCGCACTCGCGCCGGTCCTGCGCGGCTGCCACCAAACGCCACTTGTGGTCGCGGCCGCACCTGGTTCATTGATTGAAGAATGATTGATGGGAGGGAAATTCAACAAGGTGAAACATGATCAGAACGCAGTCAAGTCGTGTTAGAAACAGCCGCCGAGGAATGAAGGATCAAGCATAGCAGAGACATTGAAAAAAAGAACGCATCATTTCTTGAGCATATAGGCAGATGCGTGTGTGCACCTACCCGAGATCGTGTTCAATGCTTCGCTGCACCACCGATGGCCTCTCAAGGCACCGCCGCTGCCAGGCCGCTTCGTCAATTTGGTGCAACTCCAGACCCAGTTCGTCGAGCACATTGGCCGCCGTATAAGGGCGGTTCGGGTCGCAGGCTGCCGTCGGCAAGTCCCGCCGGGCGTTTCCGTCGGCCGCTAGCACCGAGACCGAGCGGAACGGGTGGCCCCCGTTCAGGCCATCGCCTCTAGGCACGTTCAGGAAGGGCACCGACGGGTTGTTGGAGAAATTCGCAGCGTTTTGCCACCGGGTCCGGTACCGGAAGTAAAGGTCTTGGTCGATCCCGTTGAAGCAGCGCTGGTCGTGCTCCGACACCACTCGCACGTCGTCGTCCCCCAAGTGGGTCAAATGCACGTGTCCATAGAACGGGTCCGCCTGGGTGGCGCTCAAATTGCGCATCAGCGAATCGGACGCCACCAGGCCCAGGTCCGGCATGGCAGTGCCCGTGGGGCAGAAATACCCCGCGGGGCAGGGCCTCGTCAGAGCTTGGCCCCGGCCGGTGCCCGAGGGGCAGTAATAGCCCGCCGGGCACAGCGTCCGGAACTGCGAAAAAGGGGCTTCCAGGTCCACGTCTGGGGTAGTGCCGAAGTCGCACACGTAGCCTCCCCGGCACAAGAAATCGTTGGACGCGTTCAGGGTAGTGGTTTCGTCGCAGACGTAGCCTTCGGCGCAGGGCTCAGCATCCCGCGGCAAAGTAGCATGCGCGCACACCAGGTCGGCCTCGCAGGTGCCCGGGTAGAACACGTCCTCGCCCAATGCAATCGCGCGCTGACTGCCCGACGGATCGAATTCTGGCTCGGTGTACACGATGGTGGTTTCGAGCGTGGACGTTTGGGCACGGCTCTCGTTCATCAACATGATCCCCGGGGTGCAGTTGTAGGCCGCGTCGTAGCGGCGGCCGTGCGGCAAGTCAATGAACAGGGACCCTTCCCCGAACATGCCCTAATATAATATGATCGAGGTGGATAAAAGAAGTGTGAGAAGACGGGAGCATATCGAGCGTTTACACTAATGCGCTACTCCACTACGAGGAAACCCTGCAGTCAAGAAAAGAAAAGAAAAAGATATACCTTGTAAGAGGTCACGTTTCCGTAGCCCTGATGCGAGTGGCCGGTTTGAATGTCGTACTGCGGCCCGTAGTACTCCTTAAAGCGCTGGTAAAGAGGTGACCCATACCGTTGCGGGTTGTAATAGCACCGCGGCTTGTAGCCATAGCGCAGCGATTCGTTGACCGAAGCCCGCAAGTGCGCGCCTCGACCAATCACGTCGATGTAACTGTGAATCACATGAAGGTAAGGAGATGAAGCGAAAGAAGCAAGAAGCAAGAAAGGGCTGTGATTTTAGAAGGCAGCTAAATTTTATAATTCACCGCACAGCACAGACGAAAAGCCTTCAACATATTGATAAAACCAAAAATAACAGAACAAAAAAAAAGGGTAGGAGAAGAAAACTGCTTACGGAGGCACTAGCTCGCCGAAAAAGTACTGTTGCCGGAACGGGTCCGCCACGTATTGCAGCCCCCCTTCTGCAGACACCTTGAGCACTGACCGCGGGTTCAGCGCACGGCACGCCGTTTCCACGAAGTCCGGATACAGCTCGGCGGGGTACAAGTACGCCAGCACCGGGCTCCCGTCGAGGTTCACCACGGGCTCAAAGGGAGTCGGCAAGTCGGACTTGTCGCAAGGGTGCACCATGCCGTCTACCTCACAGCGGGTGCCCGTGGGGCACTTCATGCACTCCCCCATTTCCCGCAGCTCCCAGTTCTTGGACCAGGTGCCCTGGGGGCAGGCCACGCACGGCAAGCCGTCAATCCCCGAGGTGGAGCGGTACGAGCCCGGCGGGCAAATGTCGGCCACGAACGAGCCGTCGGCGGCGCATTCCGATCCCGGCGGGCATGGGTAGCACTGCGTGGACTCAATGGTGGGGGCATAGGTTCCCGGAGAACATTTCGCAGGCGCTGCAGTGCCCTCCAGCAAGGCAAAGGTGCCCTTTGGGGTGGGGATCGGCAGACCAGTGCCCTCGGGGCAGTAGAAACCCGGCGGGCACAACCCATTGCCACGTGGGCTCGTAGAGGCCACCTCACAGAAGAAACCCTCGGTGCACGGTTGCGCATAGAAAAAGTCGTTTTTGTACACCTCGCGCGAGCCTACTCCCCCTAGACAGTAGCTGCCTGCGTCACAGGGGTAAGGCCGCAGCGTGGTGTCATTTCGGAACGGATCTCCAGTGGCGGTGCCCGTGTTGCAGTAGTAGCCCGGAGGGCACCTCAAGTTGGGGGTAGTCAGAGAGGGACGCGAGCAGACGAATCCCGCCGGGCAAATCGCGGGGTCCAGGCGCCCGTAGCCTGGGCACATGTAGCCCCGCGGGCAGTCCGAGCATTTCGCCATCCCTACCTGCGCGCTGAAGGTGCCCGGCCTACAGGGTAGCGGGTCCCAGTGCCCTTCGCGCGGACAGTGCGTTCCCGCCGGGCACGAAATTTTGTGCCCGAACGGACAATAGAAACCCGCCGGGCATTCTCCGCTCCCAAGGGGATCGGCACTCCCCTCGGGGCAATGCATTGACTCAAAGCACGGCTGTGGGGTGGAGAAGTTCTTCATGTTCAAGCTGTCCACCGCCGTGCCTACGTGGCAATAAGTGCCCTTGGGGCAGGGCACGGGGCGACGCAGATTAAAGGCCGAGTAATCGAACGCATGGTCCACGAGGCTCATGTCCTCCGCATCTTCCAGTCGCATGCACATGTCGTCCAAGCAGAATCTCCCCCGGATGGGGGCGAAAGGCGAGTCAATCGCCAATGGCATTTGGTGCCGCTCCTGCCAGAACCGCGACGTAAACATGGACGCCTGCAAGCCGAAGTCGTCGGTGGCATTCGACCAGCACACGCTTTCACGGGCGCCCAGAACCAGCTCGTGGCCGCTCCCAGAACCCATGCCCCCACTGTCCAAACTGCCCAAGCCGCCACCGCCTACCCGGTGACCCTTGCGCAGCGTATTCGAGCGCTCGGCGTGGGTTAAGGTAGGGAACAACTCCCCGGAACGGGTAGGGTGGCCGCAGGTGGTCGCAGTAGTGGCCGTGCCCTCCAAACAAAAGTGCCCCTCCGGGCAAGGTTGGTCGGCCAATTCAATGCCGGTGACGTCACACACGAAGCCCGCCGGGCACATCCGGGGCACGGGCTGGCCCAAATCGGGGCACATAAACCCTACGGGGCACCGCAAACAGTCGGCTTGGCCCATCAGAGGCTGGTACATGCCCCTTGGGCACAGGGTGAAGTTGAAGTTGCCAGTGCCCGGGCAGAAAGTGCCCCGCGGGCACGGCAGCACCGCAGTCAAATCGTTGCCTGGGCAGTAAGATCCCGTAGGGCAGGAACCTACGACATCGTAGGTTTTACGGTTGAAGGTGAAGTCCAGGCCGTTGTTGGCCACTTCGACAATCAGCGTGCGCGGCGCAATCGAACCTGGAGCAGGCTCCTTCCCTGTGCCAGCGCGGTAATTGCCAATGCCAGGATCGGGTTTTGGCTGCAGAGGGTCCCAGGGATCGTTGCCTACGTAAGCACGCACGCCTGGAGGATGATTGAAGTCCGGATTCCGAAGCCGCGCATGCTGCCAACTTCCCTGGTCCGGCTCTCGCTCGGCCTGGGAAGGCGCGAAGCACAACACCAGTTCCGGCCGCAAAAAGGTTGCATTCACGACCCGAGGCCCGATCCGGCACCGCAGCGAGGTGGAGTTCACGAAATGGTTCCCTACCACCCAGAGTGCTCCGCCTGCTGTATCCAACAGACCTGCCGCGGGCGCTACCGACTTCACCGTAGCATCCGCCTGGTACAGAAAGGTAATGCCACTGTCGGTCCAGTCTTGCGCGTTGTTGGAGACCTCCACCGCCACCAGCTGCGACAGATACAGGGGGTAATGGTGGGCCTCGGGGAACAATTTCCGGGACCGATGCATTGGGTCGGGGTACCGCGTGTACTGTTCCGAGAGAGCCGTCCACGTCATGGCGCCACTGCCATCGCCTGTACCGGGGTGCTTTTCCGCATCCGCGTAAGGGGAGATCGGCTCCTCGTCCAAAGGTGGGGTGTCACAGGTAATCTCGTGGTCGCTGATGTATTCTGCCGGTACTACATCCGCGCCAAACCGGCACTGCAGCAGGCTGGAGTTCACGAAGCCATCCCCGTACACCGTGACTCGCGTGCCAGCGGTCTGGGCTGGCCCACTCACGGGCAAGATGCGGCTCAGAGCTGGGTCTTGGTAGAAGAAGAAGGGTAAGCGTTGGCTGGTGTAGTCTTGGTCGTTGGTCGTGACCTCTACCGGATACTGGCCCGCGCGGTGAGGAGGCGCGTAGCAGTGCAGCTCTCCCGGAGAGATCCAGGTCGCCACCACCGTCACGTCCCCAAAACGGCAGCGCAAGTCGTTTTGGTCGCGGCCCCCATCGACGTCTCCGAAACTGCCCGGAGCTGGGAACGGGCCACCTGTAATGGTGACACTCACATTCCCACTCGTGGGGCCTAGCGCAGGGTCCAGTCGGACGAGCTTGACAGGAGGCACGTAGGTAAACACCGCTCGCGTGGTGCTGAAGTTGGCGCTGCTGGTGTCGCCGTTGTTGGACACCTCCAAATACGCTTGCCCCGGCCGTAAGGCTGGAGGCGCCACACAGATGATGCAAGTCGAATTGAAGAACCGAGCCGCGGAGACGTCTGCGCCCGAGGATCGCCCGCGAGGACGAGCGTGATTGCCTACGCCATCTGCCGTATCAGGCCCTTGGTTACTGGCACCGAACCGGCAGGTCAGCCGCGCTGAATTCACAAAGCCCAAACCACGCACCAGGACTTCGGTACCTCCCTGTACTGGGCCATGCGCAGGCTCCAGCGACTGCACTTCGGCGACCGGCAAGTAAGTGTAGGTCACCCCCGAAGAGGAGTAATCCTGGCCGTTTTGGGTCACTTCCAGGGCGACCGTGCCCCCGGCCCGGTAACTGAGGCCTTTCCGCACCTCTCGGACTCGGGTCACCGCCCCAGGCCCAAACAAGGAATCGCGGTTCACGCTCATCAGCGGTAAGTCCCCGCCGCCGACCACCCGATGTTCGCCTCGATTGCTAGACGCCAACACTTGAGGGAATTCCTCCTTCGGGGCCCGGCCAGTTCCTTCGTCGTACTGCTCTTGCTCAGTGTACCGCTTGTTGTTGTTGGGCTGCCATGACCATGGCGCTTCGTCCACTGCGCTGGACCCTGCTGGCCAGCTGACCACGTCGTGAAACTCCACCTCGTACCTGCACCGCCGGTGAATCGCCTCCATCATGGTACCGTTCCAGCGCCGCACTCCGCACTCCACGAGGCGGGTCACCGTGACGTCACCCACTCCAGGCAGGTCTTCCTCCAAAGCTTCTTCCACTTCGCTGGCTTCGGCACACACGCCCAAACTGCGGGTGCTCGTGACCTGGCAGGAAGTGCCGTGCAAACCATTCGCGGTTTGGCATTCCAATGACCAAGGAAACCGCAGGGTGACGTTCCCGTGCAGCACGCTTTGAGAGCTGTGCTTCCAGTAGCTCACGTTGATGTGCGGAGCAGGCAAGGCGCCACTGTTGGCCCAGTTTCCGTCTTTCCCGTATGCCAAGTCCGAGGAATTCGCGAGGAACAGGTGCGTGTCTTTCTGTTTGGTGGCTACGAGCACCAGCCAGCGCGGCAAATTGAACGACCCCGTCCCTGTTCCTCCATCTAAGCCAGGAGTATCCACCCGCTCCACTACCACATTCCCAAGCCCCACCAATTTATCCAGCACTTCTTGCACCTGGGCAGCGGAACTGTCCCACGCCAGGGGGTCCGTCCAGGTTACTTGGGGCACGAACTCATAGAGCTTGTGGAAGGCCCGGTAGTCTTGGTCGTAGCGCTGGAAGGAATTGGCGATTTCGGTGGTGTTCCATTGTGGGGCTGGGATGTCGCACGGAGGGTTCCGCTCGGTGCTGTTGTGGGCCAACACGAAAGTCCCGCTCCAGTTGAGGGCCTGGAAGGTGACGTCATCGTCCGGGCCGTACGCATCGGGCCCCCCTCCCAGGAGCTTCAACTCTTGCACCCCTAAACTGTCGCCTTTCACCCACTCGTAGACTTCACCACCGGCGCCCGTACCTCTCAAACTGAAGCCCAAGTTTCCAAACACGCTGTCCGAGGGCGACAAACGACCCGCCATCAACGAAGCAACCCCATCGTCATCGTCCGTGGACGCATTCGACAGGAACCGCATGTTGGGCAAATCACCGGCTTGTGCCAAGGAGGTGAACGTTACGAACCAGGACATGTTTCCGTTGAAACCCATGGGCGTGCGCAAAGTGACCGTCACGTTCGGTACTGACGTCAGATTCTTGAGGGCGTTCTCGAGCTCTTGTGGAGTCGCCGAAAAAGGAATGGGCGCGGTGACTTCTTCGCCTACCACTTTTTCCAAGTGCTCTCGCACCGGCACCGCTAAACGAAAAGTACCGTTGAGGTGGAAGGTGGCCGGCCTTTCCACTTGTGCTGCCACAATCGCTCGGGGATTCTTCACCACGGTGTCCGCCTTGTAATCGTGGTGCTCGACCAAATACGGCACTTCCGTCGAGAAGGTGTCCCCAAAGGTGGTGGTGCCCAAGGGCAGCGTCACTTTCCAGCTGTAAGCTCCGTTGGGGAAAGGGCCGTAGCGTTTCACGGTCACTGGGCTTGGGAACGACGGGAACCGCTGGTGGATCTGATCGCGGACTTGGTCTGCGGTAGCATCCCACGAAAGCTTGTCCCACCGGTAAGTGTAGTCCCGAAAGAGGAGCTTGAAGAACCCCCTGACGGGGGGTGTGCCGTCCTGCACGAGGCTGACCGACGCGCTGGCGGTGGTGTTCAAATTGCCACTGAGACTTGTTAAGTAGGCGTCGTTGTAGCCCCCGTCACTGTACAGATTGTTGCCGTTCACTTCCAGCATCGGTTGATCGCCCGTGGTTGAAGTCATGCGGCCAATGACGTGATCACCATCACTGTCGTCGATGATGTTGCGTTCATCATCATCGTCATCATCACCGCCAGTAGGCACATGTGCCAAGAAGGTAACGGCCCATTTGTAGCTCGGACCGGTCCCGCCGCCGTAGCCCGCGGGAGCTCGGGTGCGGTTTACGCGCACCACATCTACGGATTCTAGCGCTTCCAGCGCCTGCCCCAGCTCGGCGGCCGAAGCCTGCGCGGAGATGGGCTGCGTGACGTCACCTTTGAACGACAGGGTGAATGTGCCGCGGAGAGCTCGGCCGCGTTCTTCTTCCACCGTGCGCACGTAGGGATTCGTCCCAAACATGCGATTGCTTACAGGGTTGAGGCGCCTTAAATCGTCCATTTGTACCACCCCCAAGGAGCTCCGCGGCCGCCACATCACTTCCCCGTCGTCGTCGGCATAAGCCTCAAACGAGGAAGGCTCGTTGGTGTAAACGCGGCGGTCCCAAGTCAGTGGCCGATCGCGATCGTCGTCGTAGTCGTCGTTGTCGAAACCCCCGCGCGCTCCCCCCTGATCTGCATGTTGCACCTGCAGCAGCGGCACGTCGCCGTCCACAGACACTCCACGGAAAGTCACCCGCCAGGCTCGGCCGCCGTTGCGAGGATAGCCCGAGGAAGGCAAAACGTCAACGGTGTTCTCTGCGAGTAGCGTTGGTACTGCCGATGGTAGCAAGGTAGGAGGGGACGTTAAGGTCACGTTGGTAGGTGCCATTGTAGGCGACGCAGAGGGCAGCTCTGACGGTGGCAGGGTAGGCACAATTGACGGTGCATACGACGGTGACAGAGAAGGTGACACAGAAGGATTGGGGGTTGCTTTTGAAGCGCCAAGTTCGGTGACTATGACCCCATTGGCACCAATGCCGGGCAACAGCTCCAAGGCTGCTTGGACTTCGGCTGGGCTCGCGGCCAGGCTCAAGGGGGCTGTTCGCTCGCCTCGGAACGAAAGGGTGAAGTTCCCGCTGACAGCTTCTGCACTGGTGTTGGCTACTTGAGTCGTCACTGCGTTGCTGCAGTTCAACAGTGGTGGCTGCGCGCCCGCCCACTCCAAAAAGGTCACTTGCCAAGAGCCTGTAGTCGAAGACTGGTTTTTGGACTTCGTCACCAACAGAGGCCCTGTCTGGTTGCCCAAAGCCGATTCCAGCGCCATTGCCACAACACGAGCACCGGCGTTCGGATGAAAGGACGCAGTACCCGTAGGACCAACATCAGGTGCGGGATTAGGGTGCGTAAACGAGCACGTCACGTTGGCGAGGGCACCACCACTGGACGCGGTCACTACAGGGTAGTTGGCGACAATTTCTTGCACCGCCCGCTGGGACCAGGTCCCGCCCACCACAGCTGCTTGGGCGCCCGCGCGGGTGCCAAGCAGGCCGATGGGGTTGATGGCTACACGGCGCGTAGCATTCGGCAATTCATACACGTCGTCGTCGTCGTCGTCGCCATCAGCATAAGTGCTGCTGTTGCTGCTGTCCGCCTGATTCTTTGAAGTCGGCTTGACCGCTCGAGTCGGGCGGTTCCAGTCCAAAAAGGTAATCGACCAGGTGGCTGCCCCATTTTCATCGAAAGAAGACCTCGTCACGTTGACTCGACTGCCCGCCTGGCCATAAGCTCCTGCGCTACCACTGCCTCCGGCCAAGCGCGGCATGCCTCGGGTAATGCGCGACGCCGCCACTTCAGGGCTCGCATCGGTGCGAATGCTCAGCGACTCTTCGTCGTCCACGATCAACTTCCAGGTGCCGCCGAGGGCTTCGCCATCGCCAAATCGGAGCCGCTCTACGCCTACTCGTACCACTGAGGCGCTGTCGCTGTACAAGGTTTGCAATCCCGTGAATGCGTGTTCGCTGCCGCAGCACGCGTCGAGCAGCCGCTGGGCCCCTACATGAGACGCAAAGGTCACGTCCCATGCGTACTGCCCCGGCAAATCGGCCGCCATCCAAGGTTCCACCCACCGGTGTGCCGGGTTCGTGGAAGCACTCTGTTCCACGAACGGTGGGGATTGGTCCAAAGAGAGCCGGCTCACAGTGACGTCACCCACGGTAGGGAGCGCCTCCAGGGCTGATTCAACCTCTTCTGCAGAGGCATCGTGCGCCAGTGGTGGCGTCGTCGCACCGCGGAAGGCCAGGGTGAAGGTACCGTTGAGTTTCCCACTGGCACTCGTGGTGTAGACCCGCTGCACCTCTACCACCCGCCCGCGGTGCTCTTCCACTACATGCGCGCGCGCCCCGTCCCCACTGAGCCCTGCCGCGTTCACCTGCACCATTGCAGCATCGCCGGACGCTTCGGGAAAGGTCAATCGCCACGTGCGCCCGCCGGTTAAACGGGCAGCGCGCTTGGCGGCATCGCTGCCGGCGCCGTTTCCGTCCAAAATGCCCAACCCACTACTGATGCCTTCGTAGCTGCTGCTTCCACTGCTGCTGCTGCTGCTGCTGTCATCGTCTTCCTGTAAGGTGACTTTTACATGTGGCCATGGGATTTGACCAGGCCCATCTCCAGCGGAGGCTTCCCGCAAGGCGGTCTCCAGCTCCGACGTGCTGACGTCGTAGGGTAAACTCCGCGTGCGCCAACCAAGAGCCCCTTTCGGTCCCCCCTTGGCTTCCGACGGTGCGAACAAGTGAAACGACCCTCCAATTGAGTTATGCGCCACGTCACGCTTGACAGTGGCCCCCAAGGCCGTGGTTTGGTTCAGATTGCCAGTGTTGAGCGACAAGAGCGGCAACCGGCCCTGGCCGTAGGTGCCATACGGCTCCAGGAAAGTGACGGCGTAGGCAGCGGCCCCGCCCGCCTGACCAAACTTCGTGACCGTGACGTCACTCACTGAGGTCAAGTTCTCGAGGGCTGCTTCTACAGTAGCAGCACTGCAATCCACCGCCAAGGGGTACGTCGATTCACCCCGGAAATTCAGGGTAAAGTCTCCAGACAGCGGTTGTGAAGTGCCGTTCCTTGCTTCGGTCACGGACACCACGCCACCGTTCCAGAGCCTCGACGAAGCGGAAAGCTTGGGCAAGTCGCCTGGGTTGTCCAAAAAGGTCACTTGCCACTGCCGTGCGATCGTGAATCCGCTTGAGCTGGTAGCACTAGTCGTGGTGCTGGTGCTGCTGTTGCTGCCACCGTTGGATGAGGCATATATATGCCGCACAGTGACGTCGCCCATGCCAGGCAGAGCTTCCAGCGCCGCTTCGACTTCACTGGCGGGCGCGTCATAGGCGATGGCCGTAGTGTAGGCCAGCTCCTCATCATTATGGTTCAACTCCTTCGCGTACCCCAGGTGGAAGGTCCCACCGGTCACGTTGCCAATCAGCGATATATTCTGCACTTCTTGCACGGACGCTCGTGTCAAGCGGCGCGCTTGTTTCGCACCCGTCAAGTCTCCGGAATAGCTGCTGGCTTGCAAGATGCCCGGGGCAGGGAGACCAGCGCCACGACCGTCCGAGCTGGCAAAAGTGATGGCCCAAGTGCGGGTGTTGCCAGTCCCGTCGGCTCGGCTCACGGTTAAATCCCCCCACCGAAGCTGATTGGCCGTGAAATTGCCGAGCAACTGCTGCCGCAAAATCGCGGCGGTGGCGCCAAACCCAACGCGCACGCTCGCCACACTCCCCGGGAACGACAGGGTAAACGCCCCGCGAGTCCCTACGACAGCCACTGCCTGCACTTCAGCGATCACGCCGCGGCTGCCCCAGGGCCCCCACGCACTGCGATCCAATGCCCGCAAGCTGATGGACTGCTCTTCGTACCGGGGCTCAGCGGTGGTAGAAAGCCGTTGCACTTCCCGAGTAGTGCCTAGCACTTTGGTGGTGACCAGGACCACCCCGGGGGCACTCAAATCGGCGCCGGTTTCCACCAGTTGGACTTCGTCGTAGTCGCTGTCGGCGCGCGCCCACACCTCTTGCACTTCGGGCAGGGCTGCGCTGCGAGCGCCACCGTTTGGGGGGTCCACTCGCACGGTCAAATTGTGCACTTCTGGCGTATAAGGAGCCGCAAAGGTGCGCACGACTTGCACCTCCGGCTGGTGCGCGAGGCTCGATGACGTCATCACCTGCACTTCGTCCACATCCCCCAAGCGGGGGGCAACGCAGCCAACTTCACGGTTCGAGACCCGAGACGCATTGACCTCCTGATCACCGAAACGGCAACGCAACAAGCCAAGGGATTCGACCTCATCCTCATCCTCATCTCCTTCGGACAGGAAACTGCCGCTGCCGCTGGTGCCGCTGCGCACGCTGCGGCTGCTCCCAGCATAGTCCGGGTGATCTACAAAACTCCCCCCAAGCACCTTCACTGCCGTATCGCCACTCACAGGCCCCCACGCAGGCACCACTTTTGCTACTGCCAGAGGCCATTCGTAGCGGTACTGTGTGCCGAGCTGGGTGAAGTCTTGCCCGTTGTAGGCCACTTCCAAAGTCAAAGTAACGGGTTGTCGAACCGCTGGAGCACGGCAGGCCACAAATCCTTCTCCTGCTGCTTCTGCTGTCACTTGCAAGTCGTTTCCAAACCGGCAGGCTGCGGTGTAGTTGCTTGAAGGGGCAGGCAAGTGAGTACCCGTGACCGTGACGAGAGTGCCACCCTGTACAGGGCCCGAAGGAGGACTGAGCAACAGACCTCCACTACGGTAGTCGGCCACGGCGGGCTGGTAGGTGTACGTTAAACCGGTCGGAGAAAAGTCCGCCCCGCCGTTCACGCTGACCCTTAAATCTACGGTGCCACCGCGGGGCAAAATGGCGGGAGTCACGCATTGTGCCGAGGCATTGAACACGGCCACAGCGGGCACTCGAGACCCGTTGAAACTGCAGACCACGCTCGCCGCCAAGTCCGCAGGATCGTCTCCTTCCGCAACTCCGTTGGCTAAGTTGGCTCGGGTGTCGTCTCCGGCAAACAAAAAGGGCGTTGAGGATTGCACCAAATCCGACCCCGCCAGAGTGACGGTAACGGTGGTGCCACCTCGAGCAGGGCCAAAGTCAGGGTACACGGTACCGAGCAACAGGGGTTCGTGGTACGAGAACGGCTGGTGGTTGCGGGTGAAGTGCTGCCCGTCGCTGGTCACTTCCACGAAGACCTGAGGACCGTAGCCAGGTACGACTTCTTCCACCACCACCGCTGCGTCGGTACCGCGCAGCTCCGGCAAGAATTTGTAACCGTCGCTTGCGCTATAGCTGCTGTAAGTGTTGAAGCCTCGGCTGGCGCCACCGTCGCTGCGGGTGCCGCCTGCCGTGTCATCATCACCAGTGCTGCCGTACTCGAACACGCCGTCACCGTTGCTATTGCCGCTGCCGCTGCCGAATGCGAGGTCGTTTTCTTCGGGTGCTTCAAGGTATACTGCTTCCAGCCAGGGCTGTTCCCCCTGGTGCCGTGGTGAGCCGTTGGTAGTGAACGCAATGTCCCAGAAGTACCCGCCGTACCCAAATTCGTCGACCATAAACCCACGCTCGACCAGAACGTCGCCAATGGAGGGCAAGGCTTCCAGCGCCACTTCGACGTCGCGAATCGAGGCGTCCCACGTCAGAGGCCACAGCGTGCGGGGCAATTCAAGCAAGGTTTCGGAAGTGCCCACGTAACCCCCAAAAGTCTGATCCCCCACCGTCCAAATTTCGGTGATTTCGTTGTAAGTTGGGGTGGCCAGTGCGGTGGTGTGCCCACCAAATTCCAATGCAAATTTCCCTCCCAGCGCTACAAAGGAACCGTTGGTGTCGGTGACCACGTGCGCGTTGGCGCCGTCGCCACTCAGCAACACCTCATTGGTCACGCGGCCTAGCGCTGCCAGCTGAGGCAGATTACCCGCTGAGGGGGGGAACGTCACCCGCCATTCGTAGGCTTCCCCGCCGTCTTCCGACACCAGCTCTCGGCTCACGAGCACTGGACCGGAATGGTTGAAGAGCTTGCCCCCGCCGGTGAGCACCCACAGGGCCGATTGCATTTCTTGCACCGAGGCATCGTGCGCCACAGGCACTACGAGGCGACCACTGCCGTCTGCGCTCGTTTGTGCTGCGCTCGTCCCACCGCTACCACTGCTGCTGCTGCTGCTGCTGCTGCCGTAAGCTACTGCTGCAGAAAGCTGACTGGACGAGTACCTTTCCGTGGTGCCACTCGTAGCGTTGTTGGGTAAAGCCCAGCCCAGCTCAAAGTAGCCGTTGAGGGGCGTGGTGCCGTTGCGGACTTCGCTGACGTCAGCCACCAGCAGCGATGACGCACTTGCGGCGGCGGCAGAAGAGGATTGGGTAGTGTTTACGGGGCCAGAGACGTTGTAAGCGTCGAGCTGCAAGAGCGGCACATTTCCGCGGTGGCCGACAAAAGTGACTCGCCATTGCCGCCCCTGCCCAAACACCATAGAAGATGTAGAAGACGACAAAAACGACGAAGGATGCGCCGCGAAGTCTTCCACCGTCACTTTCACGTCCAAGCCAATTGCGCGCAGCGCCCCCTGTACTTCACGGGCGGACGCCCCGACGGGCATCGCCACAGTGGTGCGCCCATTCTTACCAGTGCTGCTGCTGTAGTTGTAGCTGGATGCCCCGAAATCGTCGTCTAAATCACCGAGATTGCTCGTGTAGTCATCGTCATAAGGTTCGCTTTCCGAGCCACCGCCCTCATCATCATCATCTAATAAACTGTCAGCCCCAAAGTAGTTGTTGAGCGCCACGTCATTCTCCGCGAAGTCGAACCGGTCTGCAAAACCCTCAAGAGGGGAAGCTCGCAAAAACCAGGTCCCTTCCACACTCCGCATGCCTGATTGCACGCGTGCTGCGGACAAAGACCACGTGCCACTGCCGCCGTCCACAGCGAGCGGCGCTAGCGTAGAAGTAGCAGCAGCAGCGTCAGCCAACGCAAGCAGAGGCCGTTCGCCCCCGAAATGAAAGGCGCTCGAAGTGAAGGTGACCCCCCACACGAAGCCTCGCACGCCTGCACGGCGCCGCGACACTTCTACGTAACCGCTGCCGGGCAAGGACATCACTGCCGCGGCCATTTGTGCGGGTGCAGCATCCCATGGAATGGCGTCAGAAACGACTGCCGCGCCAGTGCCCTGCCAAGTGGACTCGTAGGACACCGTAAAGCCGCCTTCGAGGACGCCTGATCCAGTGAGGGACACTTCTTGCACTTCATTGGTCACTGCGGGTGCCGCCAGAGTGATCGCCTGCACTTCCGGCATCATCGCGGCTTGGGAGGTGGTGATGACTTGCACTTCAGGCTCGGCCACGCCGGAATTGCCGGGATGCACAGTGCGCACCACGACAGAAACGGCCGTTGATGATGCGCTGTCGTGTTCCACACCATTGTCATCAGCGTCAACAAAGAGGCGGCCTTGAGCCACGGAGAGCTCCGACGCGTCAGCAGTCATGGTCGCTAACTCGCCTCCCCGGCCGGTAAAAGTGACCAACCAAGTCGAGACCATTGTCGCAATCCCGTCGGCGTGCTCGAGCTCAAGACGCTTCGTGATATTCACAGACACGGCAGCGCTTGCGGCTGCTGAAATTGTGGCGTTGTCGTGACTGTTGTCGTTCTCAGCACCCCAATTCAAGCCGCCTCCTAGCGATAAGAGATCTGAAAGTGCGGACGCCACTTGATCCGACGATGCATTGTGCGGGAGACCAGCAGTCACGTAGCCCTCTAGCTCTAGGGTGAAATTGCCTCGGAGGCCAAGCTTGGCAGCGCGCCGGGCAGCGGTTGCAGCGGCATGCAGACCACTATCCGCAGCACTGCTGCTGCTGTCACTGCTGCCATCATCGCCGGCATCATTGTTGTCTTCACTCTTGAAGGCATCATCAAAGTAAGCACCTTCGCCAGTCGCCACCGAGACCCGAAGTTCAACCACTTGCACGCTGTGGGAGACATGGGCGGAGCGCACCCACACCCGCTGCATGGACTGCACGCTGTCGTGCTGGGGTGTTTCGCACACTACTGCATTTGGGGTTCGGTACACGGCGGGCACCACCACTGCGCGGCTGTGGCTAATCCCGTTGTTCAGGTCATTGAGCTGCGCGGTGGCTTCGTCTTGATCGTTCGGGACGGGCTCAGACGGGTCCATCAGCCCGGTCGCTTCGCCAAAACGGCAAGCCAGCTCCGGAGTATCCACAAAGTGCGTCCCTGTAACGGTCACCGGGGTACCGCCAATGCGGCTGCCCCGGCGTGGCTTGATCGCGGTCACCGTGGGCGCAGGGTTCAATTGAAACTTCAACTTGGTGTCCGTGAAATCAGCCCCATTCGCTGTGATGGCCACGTCCAAGGTAGCCGTGATATTAGAGGATTGGCCCCAGGCTAGACTGGCCGCCGAATCATCGACAGGATTGGCGTTACTGTCGCGGTGAGGTGACCCTTGAAAGTACGCCGAGAGCAAATCCGGCACCAAGCAACTGAGCGCGGATGCATTGTGCCACACCGCGGGCATGAGAGCTTCACGACGACGAGGCGGCGCCACCATGCCCGACCACATCGGTTGCTCCGTGGACGCACCATTTTTTCCTCCGCGTTCCAAGGACGAGGAAGAATACGAAGAAGCAGACGAGGACGGGTACGGTGGCGGCGGTGCGGCAGAGAGGTTGGTGGCCACCGCCAGGGTAAATCGGCACGCCAACGACGAACGACGCACGAAATGTGCACCAAATACGGTCACGTTTTGCCGCCCACCGCCCGTGGCCGCACTGTTACGGCTGGGTCCCTGTTTCGGCTGAATCCGCACCAGCTGCGGCGTTCGCTCATAGGTGAACGCAGCAATGGTGTCGGCCCGGCTCAGGGATCGCCCGTCTAGGCTGGCTTGCTCGTACCACACTAGCACAGGGGCCGATAGAGGGCCCTGAGCACCGCGGGTGCGGCCGTTTGTGGAATCTGGGAAGCTGCCAGGCGCATTGGAAGGCCAAAACCCACCGCTGTGCTGCCAGGCTGGCAGAGGTGGGGTCACGCAACGCACTTGAGTAGCACTGACCCATTCCGCCGGCGTAGACAGAGGTGGAGCGCTCAAAAAGTGCCCCAGAGATGACGACGTGGTCGAGTAGCCATTATTTTCATTCGGCGGCGCTGCTGCAGTGCCAAACATGCATCGCCCGAGCCCATGTTGGTTCGGCAAAAAGCCCGCGCCACGAAGATTTACCCCCGTGCCACCTTCCAAAGGACCGGACGACGGTTCAACTTGCCGCACGAGTGCCACTGGATCGAACGCAAAACGAGTCCCGTCACTGGTGTAGTCAGCGCCCCCATTGAAGCTCAGCTCGAGGGAGCAGCACCCTTGCAAGAGTTCACTCGCTTGCAAGCCTACCACGCCACCGTATAGGCCTCGGCCGTCGACTTGAAGCAGGGACACGTCACCCAAGTGAGACGGTTGTCCTAAACCCGTAAAAGTCACGTCCCATTGCCGTCGCAGCAGAGAGGAAGCGCTAGCAGCAGCGTCATTGTTGCTGTTCGCCACCTCTTCACGTGCTTCGGAGTAGGACACCATAACATCACCTACCGTAGGCAGCGCTTCCAGGGCTGATTCAACGTCCTCGGCAGAGGCATCGTGCGCCAATGGCTGAATCGTAGTGGCGCCGTCGAGGGTCAGGTGGAAAAATCCCCGAGCAGGCGCAGATCCGCGGCGAGCTTGATACACCGTTGCCCGTGCTTCACTCCCCGTGAGGCCGCTGCCGTCGGCACCCAGCAGCGCTAAGTCTCCAATACCTGGCCCGCCGCCATTCGCACCACCACCACCGGCGCCATACCCCCCGAAGGTGACCGTCCAGCGGTAGCCGCCCGCAGCTATGCGTTCCCGAGTGACCAAAGCACGAGGGTGGTTTTGCTGCCCTTGATGGTGTCGTACCGGTTCTGTCCCCACGACTTGTGTGTCTATCGCACCGTCCAAAGACCAATTCACGGTCTTGGCCAAGAGTGTTTCCAGTGACAACTGCACAGCTTCGGCGCTGGCATCCCACGGTATCATATTCGAGCGGCGCCCGGCGAAGCTCAGTGTGAAGGTGCCACCGGGCTCGGAGCCTCGAATCACTTCGTCCACCGTGACTTGTGCCCGAGTGCCCTGCAGAGTGCTCAATATAGCAGTTGAGGCCATGAGAGGTGGTACGTCACCTTTCGCAGCGACAGCAGACAACCGCGGAGACAAGAAAGTCACGAGCCATCGGAACCCTCCACTGGTGCTCGAGGAGCTACTGCTGGCCCCAGCACCGTCCCCAAGCGGTTCCCGTTGCACCTCCACTACACCAACCGAGTCAAGGGCTTCAAGAGCAGTTTTCACGTCAAGAGCTGACGCGTTCACCGGCAAGCGTGCTGTTGTTGATGTCGTGACATCAAAAGAACTGCCAACACTGTCACTACTGCTACTAGGGGACGATGGCACGGTGAGAGCAAAACTACCGGTAGGAGGCAAAGAGGTGGCGTCGCGACGCTTGGACACTAAACATTCGCCACCACCGGTGGACAGGGCGTTCAAATCCGACGCATCGCACGCCAACAGGGGGAGGTTGCCCGGGTGGCTCAGAAATGCAACGTCCCACGCCCTGGTTTCGCCCGCCCAACCCAGCGAGAAGTCGTCCACCAGATCGACTTGCAGGGACTGAAAAGCCGCCGCTTGGAGAGCAACTTGGATTTCGTACGCGGTGGCATGCCACGGCAGGGCTACGGTAGTCAAGTTCAGACCAGAGTTCGCACTGGCAAAGGATAGGGTAAACGTGCCACTCAGCTTGAGTTTCGCCCGCACCCACACCCGCTGCACCATCGGCACCGCTCCGGTCACTTCTTCCACGACGGTTCCCTGTACTCGACTAACCTGGCCGTCGACCGCCGCTGCTTCTGATCCTGAACTCGCTCCCCCACTGAGCGACACATTCAGCCTTGCGAGCGGAGCATCGCCGTAGAAAGCCCCACCTTGCGCAGAGCCCGCTTCCGAATGCACGCCACCGTTGCCGTGCCATTCCGACGGCGGCGGCTCCTGGCCGAAGGTGACTCGCCATTGCACCCCACCACCGGGCAAGCGCTGGGTAGACACTTCCACAGCGTGGCCCTGGGCCCGCAAGAGGGGACCCAAGGATTCCGGCGCGTTAATGCCAGCGGTGGCAGCGGCAGTGGTAGCTTCATCAGCGCCTAGAGTGATGCGCACAGGAGCAGTCCAGTTGCCGCGTCCCTGGTGATGGCCTGAATGGTGATCGTGGTCTTGTGGAGCAGTGAGTCCTGCATTCAAAACACCTTCAACCTCGGGAGCAGTAGCGAAGCTCATTGAAAGCGGCGCATGCAATTGCACCTCGACATCACCGACCAAACAGCATGGCGCAGACCCAGCCCGCACCACAGCAGATCGCACAATGACGTCACCGCTAGACGCCAAGCTTCTTGCGCTTAACGACAGAGGAGGTACCGTCCCGGCACGGTCGGGGAAAGTCACTGCCCATTGGTAGGTGCCACGGCCAAGGGGACCCTTGTAGTGCCGAGACACATTGACGCTGTTGCCGTACAAGAGGGCACCTTGGTCGTCGACTTGAGCGGCCAAGAGAGTGGCTAATTCGGAAGCACTGGCATCGGAGGGGAACGTCACGTTGCGAAGGCCGTTTTCTAGGGACATTTCAACTGAGCCCTGGAGTGTGGTGAGGGTGCCCGGTCGCACTTGCGTCACGTTGATGGAGGCCGTCAAATTGGCCGACGAAACAAATTTCAAAGTGGACTCCACGCTTCCGTCAGGGTTGTGCGCGTCTGCCACGCCGCCGCCGTACAGCAGTGGTGCATTTCCCCCCTCGAGGGGGCCTACGAAAGTGATCGACCACGTCATCAACGGAATCTCAACCCCGTACTTGAGTGATCGGCTGGCAGTCCGAGTAACGTTCACACCTCCAGCCCCAATGCTTGCCAAGGCCTCCAGCGCAGATTGCACCTCGACTGCCGAGGTGTTCCAGCGCAAATTCACGGTTTCGTCTCCCTGAAACGCGAGGAAGAAAGTGCCCGCATTGGCGGCAACGCTCACTGCTTGCACCTCATCCTGGGTGCCGGCTCGCGCTTCGCGTACTTGCAAGGAGGGTTGGGTGCCCGTGAAGTTGGTGGTACCCGACACCGCAATCAACGGCACGTCCCCGAGTGCTCGTGGAAAAGTTACCGCCCACGCATAGCCTCCGTTGAACCCGAAGCGCGAGCGAGTCACTTCGAGCTCATGCGTGGGTAAAGCAGAGTATTGAGGAGAAGCAAAGCACTGCAGCAGGGCACCTCGCACAGCGCTGGCCGAAGCATTGAATGGAAGAAAACTAATACTGCTGCTGCCACTACCAACGCTTGACGAGTTGCTCAAGGCACTGCCAAAGCTACCGCAGTCTGCGACGCCATCTCCGTCAAGATCCATGCTCAGATACCAAGGCCCGCCACCTACTAACTCAGCTCTACCTCGCACCCGCTCGCGAACACGCATCTCCACGGCGGTGCCCCTGGCACTCGCCGCTACATTCTCGACATCGTCGTCCCCACTGCCGTCGGTTTCGTGCGACCATTCTGCTCCGCCGCCCACCAACGCCTTGCCGTTGGCTTCTAACGGTGGCAAGTCGCCGCCTTGGCTCAGGAAAGTGATCGCCCACGCACGCCCTCCCAGAGGGCTGTGCGCCTCCACAGAAACCGCAATGTCCCCTACTGTAGTCAATTTCTCCAGAGCCGCTTCAACCTCGCTTGCGGAGGCGTCGTAGGCAATGGGTTGGGTAGTTGCGCCTTGAAAGCGCAATGTGAAAG
>Ga0307982_1000810_pt1 | contig 24880 bp, 18 predicted proteins | sample OrgLakmetagen989_FD_201847 | JGI IMG/M metagenome (GOLD analysis project Ga0307982, IMG submission 201847) | Saline water microbial communities from Organic Lake, Antarctica - #989 | ecosystem: Environmental > Aquatic > Non-marine Saline and Alkaline > Saline | place: Antarctica: Organic Lake...
CTGTTGTTGTTTGAAATTGCTACAGTATTTGCCTACGCGGTACCCCACGCCGCTGCCGACGTTGCCTCCTACCTTCAAGCCTACGGCCGTGCCTACCCTGCCGCCCTCGCATTCCCCCACCACCACCCCCGTCCCCATTACCTTTACTGCGCGGCCCACTTTCCCGCCAACGGTGCCCCCCACGCCGTTCCCCAGCTTCTTGCCAACGCTGTCCCCCACCATGAGCGCCATGCCCACCTCTTTGCCAACCCCTCGCCCCACCCACGTGCCCACCTACGCCCCCACGGTGATCTGCAGCAACGGCACCTACTTCATTCACCCGGGCACTTGCGAACCGTGTGGCATTGGCCGTTTTTCGTCGTACGCCATCACCTTCGAGAAGAAAGAGCAGGCGCCCCCGTGGCCCGAGGAATGCACCCTGTGCCCCCCCGGCCAGTACCAGATCGCCGAAGGCACCACCAGTTGCAACAACTGCGCGCCGGGGAAGCTGAGCGCCGCAGACCGAGCGAGTTGCACCAATTGCCAGGTTCGTGCTCGTCATGGGTTTGGAGTTTTGTACGATTGTTTGTTTTGTTCGTTTGTAATTCTTTGGTGTGCTTCGCCGATAGCTCGTGCTGCTGCTATGGTGATGCAAAAAGTTCATATTTATTGCCTTCATCTTTTCCCTTCTTTTCTTTTCTGTCCACGCAATGTGCGCTTTCTTGTGCGCTTTCTCTTGTTTTTGCCTTTGATCAGGCGGGAGAATACAGTTTGAATGCGGCATCCTGCGAAAAGTGCGAACTCGGCAGGTACGCGCCCACTGCCCAAGAAAACGAGTGCTTGATATGTGGCGCCGGCGACCACACCAACAACGCGACCGCCGCCACGGCCTGCACGGCGTGCGACGCTGGGAAGTACAGCGAAGGCGAAGTCGTGACCTGCACCTCCTGCCCGGTGGCCAAGTTTTCCCTGTCTCGCCAGTCGAGCTGCGACGTGTGCGCCCCGGGCACGTACAACAACGTAATTGGCGCCGGCGCGTGCTTGCTGTGCGCCGCGGGCTCTTACCAGCCCCTGAGCGGGTCTCTGGAGTGTGAGTTCTGCCCAAAAGGGAAGAGCCAAGCCCAAACTGGCTTGACCTCGTGCGACTTGTGCAACACCGGTAAGATGTGGTTTAGTCTGATGATGATGTTAGGGTGTTGAGTTGCGTGTCTTCCTGCAATTCTTCTGCTTCTTCTTTTTTAATCTATGTGCGCGCACTGCATTTCTCTTTTCTTTCATTTTTTGCGTGTGGCCATTCTTCTTTGCCCCCCCCCCCCCCCTCCACAGGCAAATACACCGATGAAGAAGGCTCGATTGGCTGCATTCCTTGCGCGACGGGCTACGACAGCCCAGAAGGTCAATCGGCCTGCCGTCTGGCCGACGACGCGTACTACCGCCTGCAAGCTTACGACGACACGGAGGAGGACGTCGTGGTGGCCGAATGCCCCGAGGAAGCAACCTGCGCGGGGGGTTAAACCGCGCCAGCCCCCAAGAAAGGTTACTGGTCGGACCGCTCGAGGTATGATGTGAGAAAGATAGAAGCCGATGCGTTCGTTGATGTAATGTGCGCCAGGGGCTTCTTTTTTTTTCAAAGGAGAGTGGGTGAAGTTGTGTGCCACCGAAGCAAAGGAATGAAAACAAAGGTGATACTTTTGCCTGGAATCCTCTTACTTTGTCTCTGTCCTCGTTCGTTTCTTTGCTCGCTCGCCCCCCAATTTTCCTTCGCACAGGTACGACTACTCCGACGAGCTGTACAAGTGCTCGCGGGACACGTGCAAGGGCAGCGACCCGTCCAACTTCACGGGCAACGCGAGCTGCTGGCACCAAGACGTTTATCCCGAAGAAGACGACGCGGTTTACTTGAACGACGACCTCGGCGGCTGCAACGACCAGGCCAGCTTGCTGTGCTCCACGGGGGCCAGTGGCCCACTGTGTGGGACCTGCAACTATGGCTTCATTTACAAAGCCGCCAGCCGGAGGTGCCAGCCGTGCGAAGGCGCGCAGGTGCAGTCCTTCATCATCATGGGCATCATGGGGGCCGCTGCCGCCCTGGCCGCTCTGGTCTTTCTCTTCGGGGTGGACCTGCCGTGCTTCCGGGGCAACCGGGTAGTGCACTTCTTCCGGAGCATCGACAGCGGGTCTTTGAAAGTGGCGTGGGTCACCTACCAAATTATTGCGTCCACCTCCTTCAACTTGAACATCACTTTTCCGTCCCCGTTCAGCGACATGCTCGGCCTGCTCAATTTCTTTTCCCTGGATTTCTTGTCCACCGAGTGCTTCGTGAAAAGTGCTGACCGGTACTACGCCACGGTGTACCTGTACTCGATTTTCCCGCTGGTCATTGCGGCGGGTCTGCTGGTCGTGTGCATCCTGCGCCTGGTCTTAGTCGCCCTTCGAGGCGGTGGCGTGGGCGAAGCCAACCACATCAAGTCCCAGCACCTGTGGTTTTTCTTGCTCGAAACCTACGTGGTGCTGCCCCCCGTGGCCATGAAACAGCTTCAGTCCCTGGACTGCATTACTCTGCCGCACGACGGGAGCGCTTATCTCCGGGTGGACACCGCCATCGACTGCCGGTCGGACGGGTACCTGGCGTTCCGGGACGTGAACTTGTGTTTCATTTTCGTGTACCAAATGATTCCCATGCTGTGGTACTTCTTGCTCTGGGGCCGCCGCGATGCTTTGAACCCGCCGGTATCCCAGACCGACCCCCTGTTGGCTCTCTTCGTGCGTGACAGGGACGTGAGCTTGAAGAGTTTGCGTTTCCTGTTTGATTGCTACCGCTCTGACCGGTGGTGGTTTGAAGTCGCGGAAATGTACCGCCGCATGGTGTTCGTGTCCGTGATCCCCCTGGTCTCCTCGGAATCGGCAACTCGAGCTTCCTTTGGCGCGATTTTGGCGATTGCGTCCATGATGTACTACCGCGAAGAGCAGCCTTTCAAGACGGGCTTCACCAACTTCATTGCCTACGTGGCGCAGGCCTGCATTTTGCTCACCTTCTACGCCGCCCTCGCGATTGAAACCGGGGTCATGGTGGATTTCGGCCTGAAAGACGCTGGCATGGGCATTTTTCTGGCGCTGTGTACATCGTCGATTTTCTTCCTGGCGGCGTGGTTTGGCTACAAGAAAATGACCCAAGACCGGCACGAAATTATTGCGCGGCTGGCGAAGTCGGTCGCGTTGGAGAAAGCGGTGGAGTACACCGACACTAAGTTCAAGACCACGGTGGACGCCATTCAAAACTCCATGGTGGTGCGTAATGATGGTGGTTGGTAGTGGCGTTTGTCTCCTTGTTATGGAGTCGTTTGCTTTCTAGGGTTCTCTATCTCTTCTTCGCATGCCGTATGTGTTTTGTAATTTTTATTTTGCATTTCCTTCTTCTTGTTTTTTTTTCACGCGGTTTCGTTCGTCCCGTCCTCTCTTTTCTTGTTGTCTCTCTATACTTGCTGCGTACACTCACGTACTTGTGCCTGCAGCCGGCGTCCCACTGCCTGGTGTTTCACTACACTTCCTTGCACGGCGCGCGCAAAATGCTCAAGTCGGGCATTCCCGCCAATGCCACCGTCGATGGGGTGCCCGTGACCTTCCGGCGCCCCCACGATTTGACTACTGCCGACCTCGAGATCTTCACCCGCGCCGACGCATTTCCGCCTTATGAAAATTCCATGCGCCCGCGCCCCTTTGAAGCGGTGATTGCGCTGTCGCTGCCCAAGATGTTGCTGTTTCCGGTGCCGGGCATGGAAAAAGATCCTTGCCTGCGGGTGCTGCCTGCAACTCTGCTCTCTGCGGTGCGGCCCTCGCTGTTTGGCACCGCCGTCAACTCTCTGCCCTGGGAGCTGGGAGCCCTCTTGTTGCCCACGGAGGCAGTCCTGCGGGTGTACCAGCTCACAGCGTTGGCATGTTTGGCCAGTGGTCCCGGACCGAAGGGCAAACTAAAAGGCGGCGGGAAAAGTGTGGTGGCGAAGCACAACGCCAGCGATGGCGAAGTGGCCTTGGCCGAAGCACGGAATTCCACTGCGCTCGTCCCCGCAGCTCCTACGGTCCCTACGAGTAAAGGCAAAGACAAGAGTTTCTTCGGGGAAAACACCGTCCTGTACCGGCCCATGAATTGGAACCCTGCGAGCGAAGATCTGGAAGGAGGCTACCCTGACCTCGCAGGTGGGGACGGCCGCAAAATCATCACCGGGAAAGGGCTGCTGCGGTTTCGGAAAGCGGTCAAGAAGGTGATGATGGGGAATCGGCTGAACTCCAAAGTCCAAAAAGGCATTGCGTCGCGCGCCGAGAGGGAAGCCGCGTTTCGCCGATTGCATGGCCCTACCCTGAAAGAACGGCTGATGAAAGTGTTTATGCAAGGGGAAACAGCCATGCACAACGTAGAAAACCCGTTGTTCAAGGGTGAAGACCGCCACAACGGCTTGGAAGAACCCGAGTCGGTGGTGAAGTTTGCCAAGAAAATGATGCAGGTAAATAGCGAGATTACGTGCACTCGTGCCTTTCTCTTCTCTTTCTTTACTTCCATCACTTTACTTCATTGCTGTCTTATCATGATTTCAATTCAATAACTTCATGCGTTCGCTGGTCTCCTTTTTTTTTTCCCTTTGCATCAAAGATTCGTCGGCACGTGCACCACCTTGGCCCCGAATACGTGATCGTCTACCACTACACCACGCCGCAAGCCGTGCCCCTCATCGCAAAAAGCGGGCTGCGGATGTCTGCGCCCAAAATATTCCGCGGCCGGGCCAGCGGTGGGGGGGTGTACTTCTCGTCCCTTGGCCCCTGCTCGTATGGCCTCGGGGGGCCGGAGCATTCGGCTACAGGGGAGCTCCACGCGTACCAGGAAGCCCTGGTGAAGGACTGTTTTGGGGTGCACCGCATGCACGAGTTCAAGGGCACTTCGAAGCTGGCTGCCGTGCTGGTGTATGCCCTGCCCGCGAGTGTGCTGAGCGTGGGGCGCAGCAGCAACGAGCTCCTGGTCTCGCACGAGTTGTTGAAAGACCTCAGCATGACCGACGGGTCCCCCGCGAAAAACTACTTTTTACCTGCTTCGGCGGTGGTGGGAGCCTTCCTGATTGACCCCAAGCGGCCGATGCGGTTTTCTGCCGCCTCTGGCCCCGCTGCACAGGGAGAAGTCGCCGCCGACCGCCGGAGCCAAGCCAGGCTTCAGGACGCGTTCCTGGCGTTGGAGAAGAACGACGATGGGGCTTACGACGCGGCCAATGCGGTGGGGTCCGTCTCGGCGCAGGCCACGCTCTTGCAGTTGGCCGCAGAGGGTGAAGGCGAAGACGACGGCGATGGGTTTGAGGACGAGGCCGAAAAGAAGGACAGCGGCGGCAAGAAGGCTTCGGACGCCATTCTCAACGCGAGCAAGAAAGACGCCCGGCAAGCCGCAGCCAACAAGGCTTTCGCCGCGAAGCTGGCGCCGCCTTCCTCCTCTGCGGGGGCGAACGCGTACGCGGGCAGTAGTCCAGTCAGGAAGCCCGAAGCAACGCCGCCTCGTGGTGCTGCTTTCTCGGGCAAGAACAGGAGTCCCGTGAAGGAACCAGCACCAACGACTCCAACGCGCGGCACTAATCCAAAAGCGGGTTCGATCTTGTCGTCTATGGCAGGCGCTGGCAAGAAAGACCCCATCGTGCCACTGTCAGCTTCTGCGGCATGTAGTGGCACTGAGGGCTCCGCTAGGGTGCTTCTCGACGGCGGACCTGGCCCAGTTGAGCCACCGTCGGCGACCCTCCGCGCCCCCTCGCTGAGCCCCACGTCGTCAAAATCGCTGAGCAAAGCCAAAAGCGCCGCCGCGGCTGGCGACGGTCGGAAAGGGCGACTGTCCAAAGAGCGCTCCTGGCGCGAGTCGTCGGTAGAGGGCCGGAAAGGGCGACTGTCCAAAGAGCGGTCCTCACGCGAGTCGTCGGTAGAGGGCGACAAGGCGGCGGCGGCAGCGGCGTTGGCTTCTGGCGCAACCTCAGGCGTGCCGTCCACCAAAGCTGCTTCCACTCGAGCACCCTCAAACAGCAGTAGCGCTGCGCCTTCCGCTGCCTCATCTTCCAGCCCTGACCAAGACGGCGGCAACTCCTCGAAAGGGCGAGGCTTGTTCGGGAGTTCAAGGTCAAAGCGAGGCGCGAGCCAGAGCCAAGCCCGCCCAGCCCAAGTGACCAAGGGCATGGTGCTGCAAAACGTGCCCATTGCCAAGGACAAACTAGAAACAGCCCCTTATGTGGTCGCCAAAATTGACAAGTCTAGCGGCGTGGTGACCATGAAGCCCTACAACGAAGGAGGCCTCGCCAAAACGCGCTTCGTGACCATGAAGGAAGTGGCTGCACTGCTGGAAGCCGAGAATGCCTTGAAAGCAGTGATGCTCTGAGATTTATAAGATGGAGGCGCAAAATAATGAAAAAAAACAGAAAAAAATGAAGCAAGTCCCTCTTCTAGTATTTGAAACTCTCTTTGTACGAGGTTTAAGCAGCTTCGCTTGTGCTTTGTATGTCCTCGTTACTTTCTTTTGGTCTCCTAATTGCGGTCCTTCGGGGGCTCTGTCGAAATGAAGCAAGGGAGCCGCACGTGGGCGATTGTTCGATTGTGAATGACGAATTACTTACCAAAAGGACTTGATTTCGCGATACGAGCGACTCCTCGACTCCCCGACTCAACCATTTTTTTGCCGTTTACCATTCATTACCCCATTCCCTATACGGCCTATACGCACAACACACATGCACGCACTCAAATCTTACATCGCGCTTCACAACCTTGTATTTGTATATACTACATACCTCATTGTTCATTGCCGATTGCCGACCTAGAAAATGAGAACTGCTTTGCTCTTTGCTTTACACGAGTATCTTATGCTCTTATGCTTATGAACTTCCCTTTCCCCCGTACGCCCAAGACTTTTTCGAATTTCGGATTCAAAAATTGCAAAGCCGCAAAGCCGTGGAACGTGGAATATAAAAACGGAATCCAAAATCATGAAGTCGCGAAAGCGAAATCCGCACCTGCAAACCAGGGAACTAGGTAATTCAGAGGTAATTCTACAGGGACCTGGAGAAAGAGCACCGCGGACGCATGCAGTGCTACCTCATTCCAATTTCCTAGGCAGTCGCGAATAAGCCCCTAGGTGCTATCTAATTGCACATGGCGCCCTCGGCTTTAGGTGTCACTACGCTCCATGCTATGATCTACGAGATATATGAGGAAGATGGCACTGCGATAATACACCGCCCCTCCCCCTGGGCGGATGGATGATTAACTGAGCTAGGGCAACAACAACCCGAAGTAGGCCATGGGACCCACCAAGCAAGGAAGTGCATTAGGTCGACACGTCGACACTCAGATTAGTTCACTCCCGCACATCATCGCGCGGTCGCAATGCATGCATGATGTAATTGACGTCCAGATCGTTTGGGTCTAAACCCCAAGCAGCAGGGCTCGACAGAAGTTTCAAATTCTGCGGTTTGAACACGATCCCCTGGGTATCTCGCACAGTCAACTTGCTGCTTCTTCCATCATCGCCAACCTCGCCGTTGCTGCTGTTGCCGCTGTTGCTCATTACCTTCCGTTCGACGGCGTTGGTCATTTCCGCAGGGGTTCGAAACTTGGCCCAGTCGTGGGTCCCCACAGGCAACAAGCGCCCCAAGTGCTCGGCGCCCAGCACTGCGAGAAGCCATGCTTTCGGCGTGCGGTTCATGGTGCTCAAGACTAGGGCGCCACCGGGCGCAACGACATTCGCGCATGCCCCCACGAACGCATCGGGATCAGGCACGTGCTCGACGACCTGCAGACACCGTTGTTCGTGCCAACAAAAAGAAATGAAGGGAAAAATCAATTTGGTAGAAGTGTTTCACATGAGTCTGTCACCGGCTAGCTCGTAATGTCCGTAAAATCGGTCAAACCATGCAGTAGCATGAAGAAGCACAGAAAATTAGCTGTAAAATAGAGGAATACATTTTGAAGGTGGCTGGAACGGATCGGATGGTCAACAGAAACCTGAATTTACCTCGAGAGAGCAGACAAGGTCAAATTGGGCACCTTCAGTCTCCAAGTCAAACACTGTGCCCAGCCTATAAGTAGCTCTTGAGCTCGTGACAGGATCTCCGCTTGCATGCTGCCGAGCCGCGGCCACAGCGGCTGGCGTGGGATCTAACCCCACGACGGTAGCACCCAGCCGCGCTAGAGACTCCGACAAGAGGCCGCCGCCGCAACCCACGTCAAGGGCGCGCAAGCCAGCCAGAGGCTGCGCTGCCGAGCGCTCAAGGCTTGAACCGGCTGCAGTACTAAGAGGACTTTTTTTTGAGTTTATGTGCGGCGCGACGACTTCCGTGATGTACCGCACGCGCACTGGATTGAGAGCGTGGAGGAGACCCGCGCCCTGGTCCGAGTTCGGGTCCCACCAAGTTGCTGCAGCGTGGGCAAACTTGGCTGACTCAGCGGCGTCAACGCGATCACTTGTGCTGCTGCTAGTGACGAGGCAACGAACTCCAAGCCTCCCCGCTGCAGCGCTTGGCCGGGTTAATAATGTTCGTGACTGACTCAGTTTCCGAAATAACATGCTTCTGATTTTGGGTGAATTACGCTCTTTCACCACTAGCTTTGTTTTCACCGGCGCCTTGGCTAGGGGTTGCCTGTCGCTATGTCTTGTGACCAATGTATGTTGTACCTCGCTTGCTAGATTTTCGACAAATCGACAAGACCGCGCACCGAACTATGAGCTAGGCTAGCTAGCTAGCTAGCTAGCTAGGGGCCGAGAGGCCGAGAGTCAGTCGAAGTCGACAGTCGACTCGTCGAGTCAGAAAGACGAATGTGGGAGGTAATGTTTTTGCCGACGAGAACGAAGCATCAGCATCCTCCTCCTTTGGGGTTTAAAAGCACACGAGCTTTCCCGATCCCCAGCCCCGAGCCCCGAGCAATTCAAAAAACCTGGTCTTCATCAAGTAATATCGGCCTGGCTGGCCCCGTTCCAAACTGCTTGAATCAATGGAATTTTCACTCTTATATCTTTTTTGATCTAATTACTCATGTTTGCTCTCGTGTGTGTGTCCCGCGGCGTTTTCTAGCTAGAGGTAAACGCAAATCTAGGACAAGTGATAGCCTCATGATGAAGTCTGCCAAACGCTGTCAAGCGCCTGCATCAGACGCAGCAAGCGTCCAGCCGCCGCAGAAGCGCATTCAAACTATGACTGAGGACGGAACCACGGAAATCAAAGGCCTGGGAGATGCAAAGGTGCGAGCTACTCACAAGAAAAGGTTCCTCTAGTAGTGGGTGGCTAGGTTGAATAAAGATGATAATAAAGTGGGCTTCTTCTTGACTACCTTTCACCGGAATTGGCAGGTTCGAATGCCCATGGTTGGGTTTGGCACTTACAGGTTCAAAGATGGCGCTGCCCATCGTGCCACTACAGAGGCGTTGCGCGCGGGCTATCGCCTGATTGACACTGCCTTTTGCTACGGCGGCGAAAAGGTACTTATTGCTAGTAGACCAAAGCTCTTATATCAAATGCGTGCACAGCATGTACATTGCGTCTGGTTTCATTTTCGTAGACCTGGTGCTTTAGTTTTCGTTCGTTGAACCTAAAGGTTGCGTCTTTTGGCCGCGTACACTCATACGCTTCCCTTTCAACTATTTGGATTTGGGGGGTTAACAGACAGAAGGTGACGTAGGCAAAGCGCTCAATGCTGGAGCCGCGCCAGTTCCTCGCTCAGAAGTGTTCGTGACCACCAAACACTGGCGCGCCTACCACGGCTACGAGGAAACACTCACTTGCTTGGACTTGAGTCTGAAGAGGCTGAACTTGCCTTTCGTCGACCTTTACCTCATGCACTGGCCCGGTACAACCACACAGTGCACTCTCGACTATAACAACCCTCCTGGCTTTACGTGGGCTTGGATGTGGCAGACACAAGTTTTTAATCGTTTACGATGATTTCTTGCTTTGACTTTGTTATCTTGCTCGCTTGTGAACTTTAGGCCCAGCATACACGGTGATGGGGAAATCCAAAGCAGTTATGGCTGAAAGCCCTTTGGGCCCTTTCGTCTATGCCAAGAAGGGCCACGAGCGCACTAACCTCAAAGCGCTTAGAGCAGAGACTTGGCGAGCAATGGAGGTACTAAAATGGGGATGAGGGGCAGATGGGTGGTGACTGGAAAGCAGGCGGGGAAGGAAAAATGGCTGCATCGTATGACCTAGATGTTTGCACTGTACTGCAGTTCTAATTCCATTTCTTTCTGCACCCTTCTCTAAAAAATTATTCCACCTCCTTTCTTTCCCTTTGCCAGGACGCCCAGAAAGCGGGCAAGTGCCGCGCGATTGGGGTGTCCAACTTTACGGTGGCCCATTTAGAGGCCCTGCGAGAAACAGCCGTGGCATGGCCGCCAGCGGTCAACCAGGTAGAGCTGATTACGGCAATCGAATTGTTATTTGCCATCGCGTTCACTTTACGTAGCGTGGCACTTTTCTTTTAACTCGCGACATCAATTTATCACTTGCATGCTAATTTCCATTTACGCCTGCACTCAACAATTCTCAGTTCACGAGTGTAGTTAGGTTATTTCCTGTGATTTGTTATGCAAAACGTCAACTCTCAGGTGGAAATGCACCCTTACGCGCCGCAGAAAGAGCTGCGCGCCTACTGCGCCGAGCATGGGATCTTGGTGCAAGCGTACGCGTCCCTAGGAGGGCAAGACGCTTCCAAGGGCACTCTTGAGCCCCTCGGCGGGCACTTGATGCGCCGGCCTGAGGTGTGTAATGATGGTGATAATGAGAGTGAACCACGAACTTTATTCGTAGCGCCCCTCCCCCCTCCTCGTACTTACACACTCACACACTCACGCGCACACTTTGCGACCTACGCGCACCTCTATTGACATATAGAATGCTGTGTTTGTGTGTGTACATGTACCAATACTATCTTTCGTAGGTCCTGGCGCTCGCCAAGAAGCACGAACAATCGCCTGCGGGCGTGCTTCTCAAGTGGGCTTCTCAACTGGGAGTGGCCGTGATTCCCAAGTCCAGCTCAGCGTCACGGATGGCGGAAAACTTCAACGCTCTCATTGGCAGCGGCAGTGGCAGCGGCAGCTCCAAGGCCAAAGGCAGCTGGGGGTTAGACGACGGCGACATGGCGGTCCTTGATTCCTTGGATCAAACTCACCATGAAGGCGTCGATGCGCGGCTGTGTTGGAAAACAGACCCACTCAAGCACCTTGAGTTTGAGTGAAATTGAAGGCATGTATATGGGTCGTTCTATAAAAAACAGGGAGAGCTCAAAGATTTGTGGATACGGAGGATGGCGAGATGCGCAATAAAAGGAGGTGACTATGAAAAGCCGAAAACTCAGATGCCACCCCACTTCCTTTTTCTGTATTAAATTTGCTTTTTATTGGACTCCAAAGCGCCGAAATTTTACGTGATTTGCCTGAATTTACGGAATTTACGCCAGCTCTAGTACTCCACTTTTTAAGGCTAGTACTCGCAGCTGCGAAGTGCCTTACCACTGTTTCACCAGACCTACCTAAGGCAAATAGTGCATTATTAGCAACGGGGTGATTGGGGGATCGGGGCTCTACTGCGAAACACGAAACAGTCTTACCTCGGAATGGAACTAAGTAAAAAGTTATACTATAACGCCCATCGCACATTAAATATAAATCGAAATAACCTTCTCTCTACAAATAACGAGAATAACCACAAGGAGGGTCCTGCCATGGGTTTTTTCCTGGGTTCGTCCTCGAATGCAACGCTGCTATTGAATTCGATTAGTGAATTGCAGCTCTTTTGATTTTATCCTTCGATGAGATGCGGCCAACATACTTGGGTTCAGCCAAGCAGTAACAGAGCGGAATGGTTGCAATGAGTTCCGTCACTGCCAGGAAGAAGAGAGCTGGTCGATATGAGTCATATTTCTCGTGAATGTATCCGACAATAATTGGTCCAAAAATGCCACCGCAGCTTCCGAACGTGTTGATCAGGGACGACATGATCGCAGCTTCTTGGTCGTCCGGAGTCAAAAGGTTCACGAATCCCCAGAAAGGCCTGATAACAAAACGCAATGGTACAAAGGTTAAGAAACGAAATAGGAATGATTTAGTGGGATTCTGTGCAAAGTTTAAGACGGAAAACTCACCCGCTGACGCCCCAGAAAGCTCCTGCAGTCAAGGTGAGCGCAAGCAAGTTGAGCATAGGGCGATGCAGCGTGGAAGCAGTCAGAACGAGCCCAAACGACCCCAGTGCGCACGCTCCAATGACGTGCATCTTGCGCTCGTTGTACTTGTCCGAATGCCAAGCCACCCACAGGTTGCCAACCACAGCGCCCATGTAAGGAATGGCTGAGAGGAGGAGCACCACCACGCTGACCGTTTTGAAGTTGGCAATCTGAAGGTCGAGGACGTCAGGGCTCAAGTGAGTTGAGTTCGTCTCATGGAAAATCTTCACGGCGTGGTGGCTGAGGTGAACAGCTGCGAAGCCATGGGAATCACTGGAATCGGGGCCGTCGGTTTTGCCGAGCGACGAGGAGCTTGCGAGCACGCCGCCAACGACACGAGGCACCCAGAAAATCACGCCCCAAAATCCGAGGCTGTGAAAGAAAATCGAGGTTGCAAACGCCCACATTCTGGGCTCGAAGCACAAGCTGCACAACGTTGCGCACCCCGCCACCGTCTTTTCTTTCAAAGTCGCCAGTTCTTCGTCGTCGCTTTTCTCAGCTCTGGCAGCATTCGCAAACGATTCCGACTTCAGCCGCTGCAAGTACACCTTCCGAAGGTTCGACGCCTCTGGGCCCTTGAACACAATTTCCGAGGGCTCTGACGGCAGCCAGCAAGGAAGGATCAAACCCAAAAGCACCACAGGCGCTCCTTGGCAAAGGAAGAGCCATTGCCAGGTGGTTAGACCCATGGGTCCATCTATCTCTTCTTGATCTGCTGAAAGTTTGTCGGTATCCGTGTCTTTGGTTAGCTTGAACACCACCGCAGCAATGGGACCGCCCATCACCATGGCCACGCAGCACGCACTTGAAATTAGACCAAACGCGTAGCTAAACTTCGACATGGGGACAAACGTCCGCAAGTAGCTGATGACCCCCGGGAAAAAGCCCGCTTCAGTCAATCCAAGGGCAAACCGCGCACGGTAGAAGTATTCAGCGTCCGTTGAGAACGCCATGGCGCAGCAGGCGAGGCCCCAGGCAAACGCCATCATGCCCAGCCAAGTCCGTGTCCCAACGCGCACCAGAATCATTTGCGATGGGACTTGAAACAGCGTGTAAGACACAAAAAAGATGCCTGCGCCTAAACCATATTGGCTGTCCGTGAGGTCAAGGTCTTGCTGAACTTCTTCCGACACAAACTGGCACAGTAAACAAGAATGCAATGATGGAAACGATTATATAAGAGAAAATTTTAAGAAAATTGAACAAAAGAAATGATAACACATTACCGCAAGGTTGCAACGATCGAGATAAGAAAAGAAGCTAAGCAGCCAGATTGGGGGCATGATTGCCCATAGCATTTGTCGATGCGCAACGATGTCTGCGAGGGCACTGTGCCATGATGGACCGTCGTCGTAGTTATCCCTATCGTCGAACCGCACTTTTTCATATCCTCCATTCATCGAACGTGCGGGATTTGGTTGCGACCATTCTGCATAAACTTCCTCGTCGTTTTTGACTTCTTCTCGTGCAACAGGCGGCACTGCTTTGTACTCTGGCTGCTCCTTTTTGGTTGCCTCTAACTTGACGACTACGTTCGCCGGAGTAAGAATGCCTTCATCGTCTGACACGGTCAACTCGCTCAAAACACTTTCAATTGGCCCACTTCTTCCACTACTGCTGCTCGTGCTTCTACTGCTTTCACTTTCAGAGACTTCATCAGCGTCATCTTCACCAGATGGTTGTGATGATGCCACGGTGGTCTTTTGAATGATGCTTGTCCCTTCTCGGCTCAATGTGGCTTTCTTTCCAGGCGTACTTGTCTCTGGACGTGAGTCCACTTTAGGGCTTCTTGGAGATACCGTGCTTGTTACCATACCCATCCCCAGTTCATCACCTTCAACATTTCTGGTGCTCGTCTCATTGGCCGCTAGTAAAACCTCGTCTTGGTCTGAGTTGTTTTCAAATTCAATGTTTTCGCTTTTCTCTTTTGACTTAAAGTCATTCTCGGCAGGGGCTGGAGATCTCGAGATAACCGAGGTTTCAGTTGCATCTTTAATAGCGCTAACATTTACTTCGTTTTTGTCAACACTGGCCCCGTCATTAAGCTTTGGCTCAGCCATCCCAACAGCGGGCTCGCCAGCTTGCTCCTCTCGAAGACGAATAAATTCCCATGAGTAAGCCGTATCGTATCCGTCTTTCTGAACTTGTGGCGCGCCATCTTCATCGAACTCCGTGACAGTTCCAGGCTCCCATTCTTCGTCAGGGTCGTCTCTAACATCCACACGGTCATTGACGGCAAACTCGGCAGCGACAGGGTTCTCGACAAACTTTCGGTTGGATTCAAGCGGGGAATGCCGCACGTGCTCCCATGTATAGGCCTTGTCGTAGCCATCTTTTTGAACCTGCGGGCTGCCATCGGCATCCACTTCAAGGACAGTTCCAGGCTCCCACTCCTCTTCTTCATCGTCCTTCACGTCGACTTGATCACCAACAGCAAATTGCACCTCGGAACTAGCACTCGTCAGAGCTACGTCAGTCACATTACTCTTCTCGATTAATGGGTTTGCATTGCTTCCGCTATGCTCTTGTGAGCCGGCATCGTCCCTTTCTTCCTCCTCCTCCACTTCAGAGTCGTCGCTGTTTTCATCCTCAAGAGATTCGTGAATCGATTCATCCTCATCCTCATCTGAGGCCGAGACGGAGGGCGGAGGGGGTGGTGGGGACAATTCACTACAAGTAGACAAGTCGTCGCCAGCATTTACTGCCGCGGCAGCGCTCTCTGCAGCAAGTTGAGACCTTTCGAGTTGATTCGGAGTTTCGTTCAAACCTGTAGTCGTATTTGATTCGCCCACGGCTTTCAGTTCGGAATCATAGGCTTGGATCTGACTTCTGTCTATCTGATGACTACCTTCTTCATTTGAATCGGCCATGTGTGATGATGCATCATCGCGTTGTGCAATAGAATGCTGTCGCTCGATTGTAGATTTCTCAGCGCTCAGTGTAGACATTCCGTTGACTTTGTTTGCATCGTGAAGATCTTTTCGTGCCTGCCTCTTCAAAAGCGCCTCACTTTCTTGTAGTAGCTCAGACTCCTCAAAGGCGAGAGCTTCAGCTAGCTCTTGAGCTTCCTTTTTGGCGCGCGATATTTCAAATGTCTTTCCTTTAATTGATTGCTTCATCAACGATAAGTTCTCCTCGACTTGAGAAACTTCAAGCGCAACGGATGTCGCATCTTTGTCGTCGCGATGTTGACTCGCGCGCTTCTTCTCTTTCTTCATCTTTTTAGCCTTCTTTTTCTCCTTCCTTTTCAACTCCTTTCTGCGAATCTTCTCTGCGTTCCGTGAGTCTATTTGGGCTTGCAAAGCCGCCTCAAGGTAGTGAATTTTGGCTTTGGCCTCAGCAGCCTCGCGCAGAGCCGTCTCTCGCGCGGCTTCCGCATGAGATACAGCCTCCATACGCTCTCGCTCAGAGCGTCCAGTTGGCTTGTATCCAGGCTCAGCTGACTGACCATCTTTGCTCGCACGTGCTTGCCTAGCCGCTTCAGTGATGACAAAGCGATCGAAATCAGAGCGCTCCTGGCGAATGAGCTCGCGTCGTGCCTGATGATTGGTAGCATCGGAAGCGTCCGCCTCCATTCGCCAGGACACCTCGGTCTTTTCAGCTTCCCTTGCCTTTCTTTGCAACTGGTTGTCCTCATCGATGCGCGTGCGGTTGGCACGTTCTTTCTCTTCAGCTTCCCTTGCCTTTCTTTGCCACCGGTGGTCTTCCTCGATTAACGCGCGTTTGGCGCGTTCTTTTTCTTCAGCTTCCCTCACCCTCGCTTGCCGCTGGCGATCTTCTTCAGCAAGCGCACGGCGAGTGCGCTCTTCCTCTACAGCTCGATCGCGCCGTTTTAATTCTTCGTCGTGGCGTCTCTGAGACTCCTTTTTAAGGTCCAAATTGCGCTCCCGCTCGACCTTTGCCGCCGCCGCCGCCGCCGACGCACTTGCGGTGGCGTGGGCCTCAGCTGCAGTATCGCCAAGAGCCCCGGGAGATTGCTGGTTACTCTCGTAGCCACGCGCGCCAGCGGATCCCGATGATGCTGCGAGATTATTCACTCGCCTAGCCTCAGCTGCAGCGTCTGCCGCCGCTAAAGCTGCTTCCTCGGCCGCTTCAGCTGCCGCAATGGCTGCACGAGCCGCCTCAGCCCGGAGCCTAGCGTTCGCCGCTTTCTCGCGTGCCGCTGCTTCGGCTGCGGCCAGCTCTGAGGCATCCTTCCGCGCTGTGTTTGTTGAAGAATCAGCGTCCATTGCGAGAAGATTAAAGTGCCCACCTTTATGAGCAGCACGTAGTTTGAGTGGGGCACAAGAGCCCGCGTGGGTTAAAGTTAAAGTAGTTCCTGTCACGTCACAGTGTGGCGTCGGTAGAGTACAAGAATAGCCGGCGGTCATCGGTATTTTTCAGAAGCCACCTGTCCAAATATTGCGTACTCTGTTCCCGGCTTTAAGTAGCTACTATACTGTAGGACTGTAGGCCTACCCTTGCCGCCCGCCGCCCTTGTTCAGGCAACAAGCGTAGATCACCTAGAGAGGTGCGTGCTGCATCATCATGGATGATTTTGCGGCTCGAAACGCAGCAAAGATGGCCGAACTCGCCGCAGCAGAGGCAGTAGCGGTTGAGCGCGCAGCTAAGGCCAGAGCTCGGGCCAACGCAGCTCGACAAGCCATCGCAAGTGCGGAGGAGAAATCCCGCGCTGTCGCCGCCGCAGCTGCTGAGTCTAAGCGGCAACGCGAGATAGCGTCGCAAGAGAATGAAACTTCAAGCGGCATTGATAAGCCTATCGTTGACTCTAAGGTGATTCTCAAACCACCATCGCCGACCACGAATGACACCCAATCGGCGCCGGTAATTGCCGCTCATTGTGAAGCTGAGGGCGGTGCTGGACATGTAGAGCCAGTTCAGCGATCGCACACTCTAGATTTTTCAGTGCTTGTTGATGAAGAATACGCAGCAGCAAAGATTAATAAACTTTATGAGGCTGAATGCTCAACAAAGGTGGAGGAAGAAGCTTCAGAGGCTACTTCAACGAATCAATCCAAAGAAATTACGAGAGCAATCGAGGAATGCCCAAGCAAACTTCAGCCTGTTGAGTTGGACGATATTTTGAAAGCAGTTGTTGCGTCGCATAGGGTCGAGGATTTAGTTGTGGCGCTGAAAAGAGCTGGAATATGCACCCGTGCGCAGCTTTCAAAGGCAGGTGATGCACTTTTAACTGGGCCTGCAGTGGGTTTAAAGCGAGAGGAGTTGGATGCCATCCGGTCAGCTTTGAGCCATTCTCCAAGGCCTTCACTGATCCTGCCGTGTTATAGTGCGCCCGTGCTGCCCGATGTTGCCGAGCGCCAGGCCAATGAGGAGGGGCAGAATGCGGTAGATTACAGAGAGCAGATACCGACGCATAGTAGTGACACTGCACCATTACCTTCAAAGGAGCGAAAGAAGCAAGCAGCCGAGCGGGCCCGCAGAGCTGCTGAAGAAGCTGCCTCTTCCCAGCCACGTCAAGACGAAGTTATCCACTTGACGCAAAAAGAGCGGAAAAAGCAAGCGGCCGAAAGAGCTTTGAAAGCGAAAGAAAGCTCCAGCGATAAACTTGCTGCTGAAGCAACGAGTTTCGGCACACCAGTAAGCAATAAGTCACTGGCTGAAGACCATGAGAAGTCATCCAATGCCAGCATTTTTGACGTAAAGGACATGCCTAGCGATGGGAGCGGTTCTGCGTCACATTCAGAAAACATTTCAAATGGTGCCGTATCAACTCCTCAAAAGCTGAAAGACTTGGGAGAAATGAACTCGGAATCGAGAGCTGGAACTCATAGCTCACAAGTAGAAAATGCCTCCTTTGGTGCTGATAAGAGATCAACGGGCAGCTCTGACAGCAGCGTGGATAGTGCTCCAGATATTCCCGAAAGTCCTTCAGGCCTTGCGACGGTGCCTGAGAGCGAGGCAAGCGATGAATCGGATGAAGACCTCGACTACGAGGTGGGGGAAACTGTGGACGTAAAAGACGAAACTGACGATGAGTGGGAACCGGGAACTGTCGTTACCTTGAACGGAGATGGCGCAGTGTTGGTCCGAAAGTCAAATTACGTCAAAGCTTTTTCTTGGAAGTACCTTCGGCGCACACTCGTTGAAAGTGAATGCAATAAGTCGGCTCAAGCTGAAGAGGCTGCCAACATCAGTAATGTTTCGGTTTCTAATGTCAGCAAAAAAATTGAGATCGGAGATGAGGTCGAGGTAAGGGATGACAGTGGTGATGAATGGGAGCCAGGAATTGTTCAAGACGTCAATAGCGAAGGCGAGGCACAGGTGCTCAAGAAAGGCTACGACAAAGCCTATTCATGGGAGCACGTTCGTCGCTCTTTGGTGAGAGAGCAAATCTGCCAGACTAATTCTGAAAAAGGAAGTCCAACTAAAATGAAGGTGATTTATGAGGTAGGCGATCAAGTAGACGCGAAAGATGAAGTCGAAGAAGATTGGGAGCCAGGAGTGGTTGCCAGTTTGAACGAGTACGGAGAGCCTCAAGTTTTGAAGGAAGGCTACGAAAAGGCATTTTTGTTCGAACGAGTTCGGCTTTCACCTGCAGTATCAAATCGCAAGGGTGTCGTTACGCAGCCACCCGTCGAAACTACCGAACGGGCACCGGAGAGCATTCAGAACTCATTTGAGGGAACTTCGCCAAGCAATATCTCAACCTCAGACTTGAAGGTGAGCGAGGCCTCCGAGTTTGGTGGCCTTGAGCACATGAAAGATGAAGTCAGCGAAGAGAAGGATACGGAAGAGGCCGATGACGATATCAAAAACGAAGAATCGCAAGACGTCTTGGATGAATCGCATTCGAAGTTATCGCTTGAAAAAGTAGACAGGAGCATTCCTAATCCTATGAGTCGTGAGACCACTACAGGATTTGATGGTACTGAAGAAGAAATCTATAGAGCGCCTACTGCAGAAGAGGTTTTGATGGAGGGCAGCGTTCCCGTGAGTGGTCCATCAGGCACAGAGCAGTCGATGGAGGTTTTGAGCACCTGGAGTGAGCTCACCGACTCAGAAGATGATGGCATTGTCACTCCACTCAATGTTGCACTAAAGCTCGAAGGTGCGAAGAAAGATGAACCTGAAGTGAAGAATCGATATGCAGTGATTCAAACCGATCATGTAGGTAAAGGTGGCGATGCAATGATTCTCGCCAGAGAGAAGTTGAAGGCTAATAATGCTCTTGTTGAGTGCGAGGCAGAGCAAAGGCCAAAAAAGTCGACTCACGGTGGATACGAAAGAGTGAATAGTGGTCCAGCAGCTGACGAGGAGGATCAAAGTCCAGAGGAAGGACGTACGTCCAAATTTACAGACAGTGAAGCAGAGGATGAAGCTTATAACAAAGTCATGTGGGCAATCATGCCACCGATTCTACTACTGAGCTTCTTTTCGTACATCGACCGCTGTAATCTCGCGGTGAGTGGCTTAATACATGTCTCTTGTGCTGGCATTAATCAATTCTGTCTTTGCATTCTAACCCGAATCGTCGATTGCTTTTGTGTATGGTCGCGATAGTTTGTGTCAGAAGATCTTCAGCAGCACGTTGGCCTTACTGACAGCCAGTACGGCATGGGCGCAGGAGTGTTTTTTGTTGGCTACTGCCTATTTCAGGTTCCATCCCAGATGGTACTCGTGCGCATAGGTGAGCGCAATTGGCTCGGCTTCATGGCTTTTGCCTGGGGAATTGCATGCTGCGCGATGGCTGCGTGCACGGACGTTGAATCGTTTTATCGAGCTCGTTTCGCCCTCGGAGTAGCAGAAGCGGGTTTTTTTCCAGGGGCCATGAGCTTTTTGCGCCTGTTTCTGCCCAAAAACCAGTTCGGTTTTGCGTATGGCATGATTGTTGCGTCGATGTGTACTGCCATGGTGTGCGGAGGGCCTCTCGCGGCCTCTGTGATGGAGCTGACGGGTGATGGAGAACCTGGCGGTCTTGCTGGTTGGCAATGGCTGTTTCTGGCGCAAGGTTTGCCCGCAGTCGCACTCGGGCTCTCTTTGTTTTGTTGGCTCCCTGCAAAGCCTGTGGATATTGACTTTGGCTCAAGCGAGAAAGCAGTTGAAGTGAAGCGTGCGTATTTGCAGAAGCTCCAGGACGAGTCTTTCGCTGCGAAGGCCAGCAGCGCCGGAAGAGATGGAGCGGCAGATAAGAAAGCGGGCTGCGTCACGCTGCGGAGGTTATGTGGTGACACTCGCATGTGGGCTTTTGCGACGTGTTTTTTCTTTCACAGCTTTGGCTTTTGGGGCCTTGTGTTCTGGGTCCCCCGAGTGGTAGGCGCAGTGTTAGCTGACTCCGAAGCCGACCCCGAGCATTTGACCTCTATCATGGGCTCATCAACAAACGCTACGATTTCTTTGGTTGCGGAAGAGTTAGCTGATATCAGACACGTTGATGAGGCAGAACCGGTTGAAACTGTAAGCGTGCTTGTGCTCTGCCTGTCGGCGGTTCCTTACCTTGGTGCCGTTGCGGGAAGTCTCCTGAACTCTTGGCACTCAGACCGCACCGGGGAGCGTCGGTGGCATTTGATATGCTCTTTGTTGCTTGGCTCGTTTGGCTTATTTCTCACTGCCAGTACTCTTCACCAGCCAAAAGCCAACATGATTTCTTTAACACTTACTGCCTTCGGATTATACGCCTGCAGCCCGTAAGTTTTGTCGTATTTGATTGTGCGCCTTTCGTCTCATGCAATTTAGTTCTCTTTTACGCAAGCATTTCTTGGGAATTCGGATTTACTTGCCTATTCTCTTTTACCTTTAAACGAAGCTTAATTTTAACTTTCTATTCTTCCCAGGCCTTTCTGGGGATTCGTGAACGAGCTCACTCCCGATGATCAAGATGCGGCAATCATGACGCCCATGATCAATTCGTTTGGGAGTCTAGGAGGACTAGTTGGCCCTGTTGTGGTTGGATTAATTCACGAACACCTGGGGTCGTACCGTCCAGTTTTGCTCTTCTTCGCTTGGACTGAACTTATGGCCTCCGTTCCTCTTTTTTTCTGTCTAAGCACCAGAAGGGCTTCGGGAACTCAAAAGTTATAGAACTCATGTGAAGTGCGGTGCCACTCCGAAACTCCGTGGCGGGCATCATTTTGCCTCTTATGGCCCTGCTTATTGCACATGTCTACTTCCTAGATGTAGATCCAAGTCCGCTTTGCGCTGCGAATGCTATAGATGCGCATCCAAGCTTCAGATTTCTAATACCTCATAGCAATAGCAGCAGTAACAGACATAGACGTAGGCGGACATGCATTCATGCATCCAAAATGATATCTTGCTCTTGCTAGTAACCTACTTCCCCATCAACGGATGAACATGCACTTGTACCCATAACAGAAACCAGATACATCTCCTACCCGTATTCAGCTCAACTCGAGGGCTTCCTAGCGGCAGTAGTACAGAAGAATGGTTCATCTGAGGCGCGATGCCGATGCCGATAAATCGCACTTGATACATGAACCATGAAGCCGTTAACAGAAGCGAGTTTAGGAAATTATATGATGATAAACAAAAAATACCCATCGAAACGCATGAATCATTTTGGAATTAAAGTGTGGGCTATGAAATCTCGTGATTAGCGCGCGCGATAAATATTTCATTCAAGCTTCTATCCCAAAGCTGATTAAATACGGTAATTTCAAAAGTCCTTCGACTTTCTCCCATTTGAGTGAAGAAGCGGCATGCAACGAGCATCGACTGCGCGTTCTATGTGCCCATCGCTGACAAGCTTCTGGCAGCATGAAATTCTAGCGTGAAGCATCGTAGGTACCATATTTGCTATGTCATCCAATAGATTTATATTATGAGATCTAATTTCATCCCTCGAGTACCGGGTGAGAACTGATGATTTAGTATCGCCAATATTCGCCCCTGCATAGAGTCCGAAAGAGAGTACTCCCGCATTGGTGGCCAGTGGAAGGAAACAGCCAGGAATTCCCATTTTCTCAACGTAAACTTCCAAAAGGGCAGCACATTCATTGGCAAAGCCGATATTGGCAAGTTGATTTCCATGAGGGCTGATAATAATATCGTGATTATACAAGACTTTGGCTTGCTCCAAACCATTATAAGTACCCAAATCATCGACCTGGGTTACATAAAATGAGTGAGGCAAAGAATTCTGCGAATGATTCGTACGTCTTTTTATCTCGTATTCGATCTGAGTGGACTCAAGCAAGCGCCGTGTTCCGATCCGATTAAGAATCAGCACCTTGACGAGGTTGTCATTGCTTGCGTGACTAGGCAGAGATTCACGCATATTCATCGCAGAACGAAGCATATGGGCATGTTCGGGCCGAATGAAGTATCTTTTTATACCGGCATTATTCAGCAGCCGGCCCTTGAAGATAAATCCCCTCAGTAAGTCCAAAAATGTGCGCACACTCGGAGAGGCTATCGTCGAAAAATGATAGGCATTTCCAACTCGGTTCAAGTTCCGGACAACTATATAATCCGAACCAGTTGCACATTCAGTTGTGATTTTGTCACCTCCTGGACCCTTAAGTCTTGATGAAACTCTGACAGCTGGCAGTGATGTGGTAAATGAAATACCAAGCTGCTCACATATATCTTTCGTCCAGCCTTCAATTGGAAATTGGCTCTTTCGTACTAATGTGTACTCAATATTGCTGTTTGACGAATTCAAATGAGATCCTGGTAAATTTGCATGATGGCCTCCGAATTCCATAAATGCTGACCAGCATGGTAATAACCAAGATATAGCGTCTCCGGGATGGCCAATATCTGCATCCTCTGGAAGGACACAAAATATTTGCCGCACCTTGTCTGACTTCTGGCACCGAAAGTCTCTTACCACAAATTTTTCACGAATCAAGGGTGAGAAGTCATCAAACCAGAATGCTTCCGAGCGGTCGCAATCAAACAGTGGATGAATTGGCCATCCCAACATCGGTGTATGCCCAAATGCATAATCGGGCCGTCGGCAATTTGCTGGAGGAGTTGCTTCGAATAAGTTCCACGGCGAATTTTCCCAAGGTTGTAATCCAGACGGCCCACCTGTCTCGAGCGCATCTGCACCACGCGCACTTCTCTGGGTTCGCCCAATTGATTCAATGAGAAGCATTGGTACGAGTGTTACGACCAAGACAAAGCTAGCGAAGTAGCATTTGTTTTGACCAAGAACCTGAAGGCGAGTGATTCACAAATAGGACTCATGGATTTCAATGAATGATTGAAAGGTGGGTGTAGACTAGAAGGTGTGAACAATGTCGATTACTTGAGTACCTACTGTACCTACAGCTCTATAGCAAAAAGTTAAGGCTTGCGCAGAATACCTCTCGAAACCGTGGATATGCCGAGCAGCTCATTATGTTGCCTATCAGTTGTATGAATGACTGTTTTGCTACCCTTCTGCCTACTTCATTTAAGACGTGAGCCTATCCAAGATAACTGGCCTCCAAATTAATTTATGAGCTAACTTGGTTGCTGGTGTCGATACCCGCTTGACTGTAGTGGATGATTGGCCACCTCGCACACTACTGGGCTAGCTGAGTGACTGAATGCCTCAATTATGTAGTTTAGCACTCATCTTTATGAATCCTATAATCTTGCGAAATTTGTTAAAGGACCTTGGTGCCAAGCTATAACCTCCTATCCGACAATTTGTGGGCCTTGCCCATCAGCTTTCTATCTCTCGTCTAAGGTACTCACGAGCAAGCACGCCAGCGCATCATTGTGCGTAAATGTACACTTCATATGAGAAAGTCTCTACTGTGGTCAACACTGTACATTGCCAATAGCCTCAAGTGAAGAAATAAGACTTAAGAGACGCCTAGCAGAAGGCACCGTGTTACCAAGGGTACCCCTCTTGGTGTTACGTTACCCTCCCTTCTGTAAGTTAGATGCTTCGATCAAGGGTATCTACAAACCCTGGGTAACATCTACTCTAATGTATACTCGTGAATACCAATCGGATCACTGGATCCACTCTGCCGTCGGGTTCTACGTCTGACAGGAAACCACACATCTTGGCACCAAAATCGAATGAAAATCACTGGGGCTCATAACATGGGCCGATCCCGTGAATGCCCATTTCGCGAGGCAGAGTGCCCAATTTTGTGTCTTTGAGTAGTCACATCGTAAATTTATAACTAACATTAAAATGTACTTCCAGCAAACGATGCAATTGCGACTTTAGTTGCGCTCCCTATGGCCTAAAGAGCTGGTTATCACCTTCGTTTGTGCTGTTTCTGCCAGGTCATCGAGTGCTATCAAGCTGTATGAACTAGATGCTGTGCTCCCTATCAATTTGAGACTTCCAAATGAATTATGCTGTTTCGAGGTGAGCACCATTTATTATGCGCCTTGTTGATGAAATCTTTGTGTCTGCTGCTTTTTTTCTTGTTACTGATAGTCACCCTACCTCGTCTTGTGGCGTGCCCATAGATGCCACCAATCGAATTAACTTCATCACTTCAGACGCTTTCTCGTACCATCTAGGCTCAGTTCATTGAAAGCTTCAAAATTACTCTTGCTTTTCCTCTCTTTTCATTTCTGCCATTCTAAGTTCTTTTGCTTTAGTGGGGTGAGAGTGCTAGAAGAACACTTTGTCTTGTACAGGTGCGGCCACCGCCTCTCAATGATCAAACAAGCACTCTATTTCGCACTTCGACGTTTCATCAAAACAAGACATAATTTTCAGATGAGACAATTAAACGTAGGT
>Ga0307982_1000814_pt1 | contig 24804 bp, 21 predicted proteins | sample OrgLakmetagen989_FD_201847 | JGI IMG/M metagenome (GOLD analysis project Ga0307982, IMG submission 201847) | Saline water microbial communities from Organic Lake, Antarctica - #989 | ecosystem: Environmental > Aquatic > Non-marine Saline and Alkaline > Saline | place: Antarctica: Organic Lake...
CTCGCACCTGGTCATCCGAAAATGTTGCCGGATAGCGGTAGGGCGCAGCCATCTCCACGAACGCTTGACCGAGCGAAAGATCCCCCACGAACACAGCCGCGCGTAACAGTGCTTGGGCTTCCCATCCAAGCGCCCAGCGCTGGTAATACTGGGCATAGGCCTCCAGGCTTCGCACCATCGGCCCGTTTTTGCCTTCCGGGCGCAACCCCGCATCGATATCGAGCGGGAACAACACATCTTCACTGAGGGAGACCATGCGCTTGGCCACGAGACCGGCACGAGTTGAGGCGTCCTCCCCCGCACCCGCGTCGCGAAAAACGTAGAGCACATCCAAGTCGGAACCAAACCCGAGCTCTGCGCCCCCCAACCTGCCCATGCCGATAATTGCAAACTCAATACCGGGGAGATCTGCGCGCGCCAGGGTGAGAACACCCTCCAGGTGGGCGGCGGCAAGCTCGGAGAGTGCCCTCCCGGTCTGGCTCACATCCGACACTCCGACCATGCTGCCCAAAGCGAGCCGCAAAAGCTCTCTGCGGCGGAAACCGCGCAGCGCTTTAGCCCCACCGGCACCATCCGTGTGCCGTTTAAGGGTGGCATCGACCTCGTCGCGGAGCAACGCAGCAGACCGCGGCACGAGATCTTCATCGTTATCCAGCCATGCAACGCCCTCCGGCACGCGACCGAAAAGCTTTTGCACAAAACCACTGGTCGAAAGAACAGTGGTCAAACGTCTCGCTGCGCCCGAAGAATCACGCAGTAACCGCAGGAACCAATATGCTTCGCCTAAGTCATCGCTTAGCTGTCGAAAGGCCAGGAGCCCGCCATCGGGGTCTGTGCCCTCAGACAGCCATTGCAACAGCACAGGAAGCAGGGCGCGCTGGATGGAGGCGCGTCTGGACATTCCCTGGGTGAGAGCGCCAATGTGGTTGAGTGCGCCCCTCGGGTTCACGAAACCGGAAGCCTGCAAGCGCGCTACGGCTTGGTCGTTGCTCAGCTCCACACCCTGATCATCCAAACCTGCAACGGCGGACAGCAGTGGTCGATAAAAGAGACGCTCGTGGAGGCTTCGAACCAGGCGCTGCGTGTGACGCCACTGAGCAACCAAAGCCTCGGCAGTATCAGCCAGCGTGGTTTGCCTGGCCAAAATCCGCAGCTCCTCGACACCCTGGGGCATCACGTGGCTTCGCACCATCGCAGAGAGTTGAATGCGGTGTTCCAGAAGGCGCAGGGTGCGATAAGCCTGGTCAAACTCTTGCGCTTCCGCGCGCCCCACATACCCGGCCTGTGACAGGGAGGACAGGGCTCCCAAAGTGTCCCGGTCTCTGACCGAGTCGTCGTTGGCTCCGTGAACCAACTGGAGCAGCTGAATGGTGAATTCGATATCGCGCAGGCCGCCGGGTCCAAGTTTGATTTGGTGGTCCACCTCGCTTGCTGGGATGTTGGCGGTCACGCGCTCGCGCATCCGCTGCACCTGTTCCACGAAACCTGACCTGGCTGATGCCGACCACACCAGGGGCGCAAGAGCGTCCACATACCGGGTGCCCAAATCCATATCGCCCGCTAGGGGGCGCGCTTTGATGAGGGCCTGAAATTCCCAATCTTTTGCCCATCGTTCGTAATAGGCGAGGTGGGAGTCCAGTGTTCTCACCAGCGGCCCATCTTTACCCTCGGGGCGCAAATTGGCATCCACCTCCCACAGCCCCGGTTCCTGGCCATATTCCATCAGGTGGCGGGCGGTGTCTCTGGCAAGAATGTTGGCCCGTGCCACCACGGTCTCCGCATCGCCTGATTCGGGCACCTCTGTGACATAAATCACGTCAACGTCACTCAAATAGTTGAGCTCTCTGGCCCCCGCCTTCCCCATACCGATGATGGATAACGGGACGTCTGGCTCTGCCCAACCGTGTTCGGCCCGGGAGATAAGCAGTGCAGCATCAAGTGCGGCAGAGGCCATATCTGCCAGAGCTCTGGCGACCTGGTCGACCACGCTTCGCGGATCAGGGTGGCTCGCATCCCACAGCGCCACCAGACACAACTGCCTTTTATACGCCACCCGCAACGACTCCACGGAAACCTGGCCAGTCGTGCCCACCATTGCCTCCATGAAGTCGCCCAGGCAACTCTGGTGGTCAGGCAAGACCCCCAGGGGGTTCGTGAACAAATCCCACTGATCGGGGTGGGCAATCAGGAATTCACCCAGTGCTTCGCTGATTCCGGCAAGCCGGATCAGGGCCTCGCGAAAGCGGGGCGTGGTTGCATGGCGGGCAAGCACCTCGGGGTGCCTCTCGCCGAGAGCGTACACAACCCTCAGCGAACTATCGGGGTTGGCCGAGGCCTGAAAATCTTTCAGCTCCCATCCCAGCTCGTGCAGGCGGGCCTGGGCACTACCAAGATCGGCAAAGCCCGCTTTAGCGAGCGCTGTCAGAGTGGAGGGTTGCCTGGTCATCCCCGGGGAATTTAGAGCAGTTCGAGGTTGCTGGCGAGTTCGTAGGGGGTAACCTGCGCGCGGTATGCCTCCCAGTCGCGTTTTTTATTCAGCAACACAAAGTTGAACACCTGCTCACCGAGAGTCTCGGCCACCAGCTCGCTTTTTTCCATCAGCGACAGAGCCTGTTCAAGATTACCCGGGAGAGGTTCATACCCCAGGGCAAGCCTTTCTCCAGCGCTGAGCTCCCAGACGGTATCTTCGGCTTCGGGGGGAAGCTCATAGTTGTCTTTTATGCCTTTGAGCCCGGCAGCAAGCAGCACGGCAAAGGCCAGATAGGGGTTGGCCGCGGAATCAATTCCGCGGTACTCGACCCTGGCGCTTTGGCCTTTGCTTGGCTTATACAGCGGCACTCGCACCAGAGCGGACCGGTTGTTGTGTCCCCAGGTAACATAGCTTGGGGCTTCATGCCCTCCCCACAGGCGCTTATAGGAGTTCACAAACTGGTTCGTAATAGCCGTGAATTCGGGTGCATGCTTCAAGATTCCCGCAACAAACGCGCGGCCCACAGCCGAGAGCTGATATTTTCCCGCTGCGTCAAAGAACGCGTTGGTGTCTCCCTCGAAAAGGGACAGGTGGGTGTGCATTCCTGAACCCGGGTGAGCAGCCAGAGGTTTCGGCATAAACGTCGCATAGACGCCCTGCTCGATAGCCACCTCTTTGATCACCGTGCGAAAGGTCATAATGTTGTCCGCTGTGGTCAAGGCATCCGCGTAGCGAAGATCAATCTCATTTTGCCCGGGGCCGGCTTCATGGTGGCTAAATTCCACCGAGATTCCCAAATCTTCCAGCATCCGCACCGCACGCCTGCGGAAATCGTGCGCTGTTCCACCGGGAACATTGTCAAAATATCCGGCTGAGTCCACAGGTTCTGGGCCGGCAGGCCCATGAGAACTGGATTTCAGCAGATAAAACTCAATTTCGGGGTGGGTATAAAACGTGAAGCCCAAGTCGGCCGCTTTTTCGAGCTGACGCTTGAGCACATATCGGGGATCAACCGCAGCCGGTTGCCCATCCGGGGTCGTAATGTCGCAAAACATGCGGGCGGTCGGATCGATTTCGCCCCGCCACGGCAGAATCTGAAACGTGGTGGGGTCGGGGTGTGCCAACACGTCAGCCTCAAACGCGCGGGTGAAGCCTTCAATCGAAGATCCGTCGATACCCAGACCTTCCGCAAACGCGCCTTCTACCTCCGCGGGGGCAATGGCGACCATTTTTAGTGTGCCCACCACATCGGTGAACCATAGGCGGATGAACTTCACGCCTCGTTCTTCAACGGTGCGCAACACAAAGTCGCGTTGTTTATCCATAGTTATCCCTTTTTCACGGTGCAACCGGCGTAAAAGCTGTGCCATTAGGCTACTGGGTATGCCCCGTTTTCGCTTGGCCATGGCTCAAACGAACCCCACCGTAGGTGACCGCGCCGGGAACGCCACAGGTATTCTCCGGATGGCCCGCGAGGCCTACGACAAGGGCGCACAACTGATGCTTACCGGTGAGCTCTCGCTCACCGGGTACCCCATCGAAGACTTGGCATTGCGCGATAACTTCCTCGAAATCTCTGCCACCTCACTGAAAGCTCTTGCACGTACGCTTCAGGCAGAAGGCATGGGCGATATGGCGGTCATGGTCGGTCACCCCACGGGCCCGCACACACGTCACCAGAATCACGAGGTCACTCAGCAACCGGCAGAGGCCAAGAACTGCACCAGCGTGCTTCTCGGTGGTGACATTGTCGCCACCTATGCCAAGCATCACCTGCCCAACTACGCGGTGTTTGACGAATTTCGCACATTTATTCCCGGAACCGAGGGTCTAATTCTTCGACTCGGCGGCATTGATGCGGGCGTCATCATCTGCGAAGACCTGTGGCGCGAGGAAGGGCCCGTCCAACGGTTCACCAACTATCCCCTCGGCTTACTCCTCGTTCCCAACGCGTCACCCTTTGAGCGAGATAAAGACGTTGTGCGCCAGCCGCTTGTCACCCGCCGTGCTCAAGCCCTCAACACCACCGTGTGTTACGTGAACCTGGTGGGCGGTCAAGATGACCTGGTCTTTGATGGCGACAGCATGGTGGTGAACCCGGAAGGGGTTCGCCTTTCGTCTGGCGCGCGCTTTGAAGAAGACGTGATCGTCACCGACCTCGAACTTCCCCCTGCAACCCTCGATGCCCCCATCCCGGATCACACCCACCGCCTGGAGGTGCGGGGTATTCGCTCCCCCGGTGAACAACCTCTGACGGCATCGGAGCTGGCGCCCTCGGACCCTCTCGGCATTATCTGGGGTGCACTCGTTGCAGGAACTCGGGACTACGTCAACAAAAATGGTTTCGCAAGCGTCATTCTGGGTCTTTCAGGCGGCATTGACTCCGCGCTGTGTGCGGCCATCGCCACTGACGCTATCGGGGCGAATCGGGTATTTGGGGTCAGTATGCCAAGCGTCCACTCCAGCCAACACTCTCTTGAGGATGCAGCAGTACTTGCCGCGACCCTGGGTCTGCACCACAGGGTCGAATCAATTGCTGGCCTTGTGCAACCCTTCGACACTCAATTGGGTCTCACGGGTCTCGCGGCAGAGAATGTGCAATCCAGGGCTCGAGGAGTGCTCCTGATGGCACTATCCAACCAAGAGGGACACCTGGTGCTCACCACCGGAAACAAGTCCGAACTCGCCGTTGGCTACTCCACGATCTATGGCGACTCTGTGGGGGGCTACGCGCCCCTCAAAGATGTTCCAAAGACTTTGGTGTGGGAATTGGCCACGTGGCGCAATGAGCAGGCCATCACAGCGGGCACCCTTGCTCCCATCCCACAGAACTCGATTGATAAAGCCCCCAGTGCTGAGCTGCGACCTGACCAAACAGACCAAGACAGCCTCCCCGACTACCCGGTGCTCGATGCCATCCTGGAATTATTGATTGTGCAGGGACTCGATGCTCCCCAGATTGTCGCGGAAGGGTTTGAGAAATCAACGGTCGCCGACATTGTCACTCTCGTCTCAAGAGCAGAGTGGAAGCGTCGCCAAGGCGCGCTTGGCCCTCGAATTTCCAGCGTCTCCTTTGGCCGCGACCGTCGCCTTCCTGTCACTAACAGACTCTCCGCGTACCCCTTACCCGAGTAGGCTCCCGGTATGACCGAGACCCCTAAGCGCGTGCGCGTCAGACATTTTTCACAGGCAAAATCCGACGGTATCCGCATTAGCGGCATCACCAGCTACGACTTTCTGACAGCCGGCATCTTCGACTCTGCCGGTGTCGACTTTTTACTGATCGGCGATTCCGCCGCCAACGTGGTGTTTGGCTATGACACCACGGTCCCCGTCACCGTCGATGAACTTCTTCCCCTGGCTCGAGGAGTGGCGCGGGCAGCGAAGCGCGCGCTTGTTGTGGCAGACCTTCCTTTTGGCTCGTATGAAGCAAACCCTGACGAAGCCCTCCACACCGCTATCCGCTTTATGAAGGAATCCGGCGTTCACGCCGTCAAATTGGAAGGCGGTGTGAGGTCGAAAGAGCACATTGCCCGCATCGTGGGCTCAGGGATTCCCGTTATGGGCCATATTGGCTTCACCCCCCAAAGCGAACACGGCCTGGGAGGCCATGTTGTCCAGGGACGTGGCAGCGGTCGTGACCAGCTGATGGCCGATGCACTCGCTGTTCAAGAGGCAGGTGCCTTCGCGGTCGTCATTGAAATGGTGCCCAGTGAGGTTGCACGGGAAGTCAGCGAAGCGCTCACTATTCCCACTATTGGCATTGGGGCAGGCCCCCACACCGATGGCCAAATCCTGGTGTGGGCTGATCTTGCAGGCCTCACTGCGGGGCGCATGCCACGATTTGTGAAACAGTATGCGAACCTCAACACCACCCTCCACGATGCCGTCACCGCCTGGCGAGCAGACATCGACTCTGGTGCGTTTCCTGGCCCAGAGCACAGCTTCGAAGAAAAATAGAAATATTGCCCTGCGTGGTGGGCTCCTTGCAAGAACCGAGCCTCGCTGATTTCTTCACCACGAAAAGGAATCCCTGGGCCTTCGCAAGCTGTCCGCTGTGCTCTAGGGGGCAGTGGCCTGGTGGCCGCGTCATAAAAGATGCTTCGACGGACCTCGATGCGAGCGGGGGAAACAACCAGGTGTTCCCACTGAGAGCGAGAAGCCCAAACCTCTACTCTGTGGCGTCGTCGGCTTCCCATGCTTCTGCGCGCTGCCTGGCGATCTCGGGGGCTCGAAGAGCGTCTTCTTTCGTGTCGTAGGGGCCGTCACGATTCATACCTAACGACTGGGGGCCGAATTCGACCTCACCGGTTTTGTTGTTAAACCACCACTGCTGTGTTTCACCCATTGCTACCCCTTTAGACTGAGAGGGTGCCAAAGGACCCCGCAGGACATCTCATTCCCGGCACTGTGGCTCCCATGAGATCCGTGCCATCTTCTATCGTGCCACCGGAATACGTGGGAAAGAAATCCCCTGCAGAGCACCAGGGTGGAGATGTCTATAGTCCCGAAGACATTGAGCGCATTCGAATAGCCGGTCGCATAGCGGCCGGAGCCATTGAGGCTGCCGGAGCAGCGGTTGCACCCGGTGTGACCACCGAAGCGCTTGATGCGATAGCCCACGACTATGTGACAAGCCACGGCGCCTACCCGTCAACCCTCGGGTATCGGGGTTTTCCTAAATCGTGTTGTACATCGCTCAATGAAGTGATCTGCCATGGCATACCCGATGACACGGTTATCGCCGAGGGTGATCTGGTCAATATTGACATCACCGCCTTTTTTGATGGCGTGCACGGGGATTTGAACAAAACCTTTATTGCCGGTGAGTGCTCCCAAGAGGCGCGGTTCCTGGTGGAGCGAACCGAAGAGGCGCTTCGCAGAGGGATCAAAGCTGTCGCCCCCGGGCGACAGATCAGTGTGATTGGTCGCGCTATTGAAGCCTATGCATCCCGTTTTGGTTATGGGGTAGTGCGCGATTTTACCGGCCACGGGGTGGGAACATCCTTCCACTCGGGACTCATCATCCCCCACTACGACCCAGCACCACACTACGGCCAGCTGTTGGTTCCAGGAATGGTCTTCACCATCGAGCCCATGCTCACCCTTGGCACCATTTCCTGGGATCTTTGGGATGACGGCTGGACGGTGACCACCAAGGATAAGAAACTCTCTGCGCAGTTTGAGCACACGCTCGTGGTCACAGAAACCGGTGCGGAAATCTTGACTCTGCCGTGAACCATGGCCTGGGAATAGATATTGGCGGCACCGGCATCAAAGGTGCACGCGTTAATCTCGCCACCGGTGAGCTGCTCTCCGAGCGCATCAAGATTGCTACACCGCTGGGAGCACATCCGGGCGACGTCTTCGAGGTTGTGGGCACCATTGTTGATGCCCTCAACCCGGTGGAGAACGAATCCGTTGGAGTGTGTTTCCCCGCGGTTGTGACACACGGCATCACTCGCTCAGCGAGCAATGTGTCCAAAGACTGGATTGGTTACCCGGCAGAGGCCGAACTCTCCAGAGCTCTTGGCACACCTGTCATCCTCACCAACGATGCGGATGCAGCAGGTGTGGCAGAAGTGCGCATTGGCGCGGCACAGAATGTTCCAGGCCTCGTGATCCTCACGACCCTTGGAACGGGAATTGGCAGCGCGTTTCTCATGGATGGGGTGCTTGTTCCCCATTCGGAACTGGGAATCTTAGAAATCGATGGCGAGCGCGCGGAGATCCGCGCGGCAAACTCGGCCAGGGAGCGTGAGGACCTCAGCTTTGAACAGTGGTCACGCAGACTGACCCGGTTTTTTGGGCATGTAGAGGACCTGTTCTCCCCTGAGCTTTTCATCGTGGGTGGGCGGATCTCTCGACGTCACGCGGAATTTTTTCCCCTCATTGACGTTGACACGCCTGTTCGGCCGGCGGCGTTTTTGAACAACGCAGGAATTATTGGCAGTGCCCTTCTTGCCCACGACCGCGCCGGTGGAGCGATTAGCGTGCTGCGATAAAAGGTTCGACCAGGCCGCGAAGGTGTTCGTCAATGACCACGTTCATCACTGTTCCACCCTCCTCGTAGGTGGTGGACTCCACTATCGCTGCGTCATGGAGCCTGGCAACCACGTCACCGCGATCAAAAGGAATAACCACGGTCAGCGGGATGTTGGGTCGCGGCAGCACTTCATCAATGCGCGCTAACAGTTCATCAATGCCTTCACCTGTGGAGGCGGAGGCAAAGATTGCGCCGGGTTCCATGCCGCGCAGCTGCATCGCGACGTCTGGCTCGATCAAGTCGGACTTATTGAACACCACAATCTCGGCGACAGCACTCGCTCCCACATCCGCAATGACGCCTCGAACCGTCGCAAGTTGGGCACCGGGGTCAGGGTGGGAGGCGTCTACTACGTGGATGATGACTTCGGCAGCGCCCACCTCTTCCAAAGTCGAGCGAAACGCCTCCACCAGTTCGTGGGGCAGGTTTCTCACAAACCCCACCGTGTCGGTGAAGGTGATGGGGCGACCAGACGGTGTGGACGATCTTCTCACCGTGGCATCCAGGGTCGCAAACAGGGAGTTTTCCACCAGCACCCCGGCGCCTGTCAGACGGTTGAGAAGAGAAGATTTTCCTGCGTTCGTGTATCCGGCAATGGCGACGTTGGCAATTCCCGTCCGGCGCCTATTGGCGCGTTTCGTTTCGCGCGACGGTCCAAAACCTTTAATTTGTGTGCGCAGTTTTGCCATGCGGGTATTGATCCGCCTACGGTCTAACTCAATTTTTGTTTCACCCGGTCCGCGGCTTCCCATTCCGGCGCTGGCGCCACCGACTTGACCACCGGCCTGGCGGCTCATCGACTCACCCCAGCCTCGGAGACGGGGAAGAAGGTACTGAAGCTGCGCTAGCTCCACCTGCGCTTTGCCTTCCCGAGTTTTCGCGTGCTGGGAAAAAATGTCCAAAATCACGGCAGTTCGATCAATGACTTTCACTTTCAACACATCTTCGAGCGCACGGCGCTGGGAGGGAGCAAGCTCGGTATCTGCCACCACGGTATCTGCACCCAATTCCCACACAAGGTCTTTGACCTCGAGCGCCTTTCCTTTGCCCAGGTATGTTGAGCCATCAGGGTGTGGCAGCCTCTGGATGACACCATCGAGCACCTGTGCACCCGCGGTTTCACACAGCGCCGCGAGTTCCTGGAGTGATGTTTCTGCTGCTCGGGCTGATCCTTGGTTATAGACGCCAATGAGCACCACCTTTTCGAGCCGCAGCTGGCGATACTCCACCTCGGTGACGTCTTCAAGTTCCGTGGAGAGCCCGGCGACTCGGCGCAGAGCCTGCCTGGCCTCCAGATCCATCTCTCCCCCAGTGGGGGCGGCAAAAGGGCTCCGGCGGGCGTCTGTAGGGCCAGAAAAAACAGTGACCGGTGCAGAGTCGGCGGAATCAACAGAGAGGATGCGCTCGACGGGATCTGAGGGAGTGGCCATGTGCCCCCAGGATAGCGGGTGGGACTTGAGGGTTGCTGGGGTTTAGGCGACCGGTCTGCCCGACCTATCTCTCGCACTTTTGGTAGCGACAAGCACGATGTCTACCAACCACCAGATTCCGTAGCCCCCGAAGGTGAGCAATTTGAGAATGCCCAAACCCACTCGGCCGAGGTAAAACCGATCAACGCCGAGATATCCGAGGAAGACCGAGAGAACCAGTGCTGCCACCCAGTTTTTTGGAGAAAAGATTCCCGGTATCTGCCCGGCGGTGTAGACGACTTCGGTGTCGGGGTCGCGCACCGGCGTCTCCGGGGAAATCAGTCGGTCTCTCGCCATTTGGGCGAGCGTCAGGGGGTCGATCGGCATTTCGGTTCCGCCCTGTAAACGAACAAGCCACTGCGTCATGTGTCTCCTCTTCTCCTTGTCCCCACCGTATCCTCGGGCGCTGACACCGAAGAACACGGCTCTCCAGGTTCTGCCCCAAGTCCGAATGTGCACAGACGTGCAAGCACGGTGGACGCATGCGCCATAGTCTTATTACTTCCACCTTTCTTACACAGTGAGCGAGTTCGACAACGATGTCCACCTACGTAGTAGCGCTTGACCAAGGCACCACCAGCACTCGAGCGATCGTGTTTGACCACGCTGGCTCGCTCGTATCTCAGGGCCAGTTGGAGCACCGCCAGATTTTTCCCCAGGCCGGCTGGGTGGAGCACGACCCCATGGAAATCTGGTCCCACGCCCGCGAGGTCATTGGCACAGCGCTGTCTCGCGCGGAGCTCACCAGACACGACATTGTGGCACTGGGCATCACCAACCAACGGGAAACGGCGATTGTGTGGGACCGGCGAACCGGTACCCCCCTGTATAACGCCATTGTGTGGCAAGACACCAGAACCCAAGAGCTCATTGACGCTTTGTCTGTGCCAAGTGGGCCAGACCGTTTTCAAAAGAAAACCGGTCTGCCTTTAGCCACCTATTTTTCTGCCAGCAAGATTGCGTGGATTCTTGAGAATGTGGAGGGCGCCAGGCAGATGGCCAGCGAGGGCCATCTGGCCTTTGGCACGCCTGACACCTGGCTGCTGTGGAACCTCACAGGAGGAATCGACGGTGGGGTCCACGCCACCGATGTCACCAACGCCTCGCGAACATTTTTGATGAACTTGGAGACCATGGCCTGGGACGACGAGCTGTGTGAGGCGTTTGGTGTTCCCCGCTCCCTGCTTCCCGAAATTCGGAGCTCCTCCGAGGTCTTTGGAACAGTCCACTCCAGTGGGTTACTGCGCGAAGTTCCCATTGCCGGCATCCTGGGAGACCAGCAGGCCGCCACTTTTGGGCAGGCTGCATTTGGGCCAGGAGAATCCAAGAACACTTACGGCACCGGCAACTTCCTCATTGTCAACACCGGCACCAGCATCGTCCACTCCACACACGGTCTGATTACCACCGTTGCTTACAAACTGGGCGACCAGGCCCCCGTCTTCGCGTTGGAGGGCTCCATCGCCGTCACCGGTTCCCTCATCCAGTGGCTTCGCGACAATTTAGGAATCATTGACGAAGCGAGCGACATCGAGGCTCTCGCTTCGACTGTTGGAGATAACGGTGGCGCCTACTTTGTCCCGGCTTTTTCCGGCCTTTTTGCCCCCTACTGGCGAAGCGACGCCAGAGGCGCCCTGGTGGGTCTGACCAGGTTTGTCACCAAAGCCCATATCGCCAGGGCCGCACTGGAGGCCACCGCGTTTCAAACCCGGGAAGTTCTTGATGCAGTAAATGCCGATTTTGAGGTGCCACTGGCCGAGCTCAAGGTGGATGGCGGCATGACCAAAAACGCCCTACTGATGCAGTTCCAAGCGGATGTTTTAGGAATTCCCGTTGTCTTGCCCCGTGTGGCCGAAACCACCGCCTTGGGCGCCGCCTATGCCGCCGGCCTTGCTGTGGGCTTTTGGAAAGATCTCGATGAATTGCGGGGCAAATGGCAGGAAGCTTCACGATTTGAACCGCAAATGGCGCCTGCTGAGCAAGAAGAAAGAATTCGCACATGGAAAAAAGCTGTCACGAGAACGTTTGACTGGGTTGAGTAACCCTTAGTTTCGATCGTTGGGATCCACGCCGGTGCGGAAATTCCGGTGGAGACCCGAAATTGTCGCAATTTCTGCAGCCGTGAGATCAAAATCGAAAACATCGGCATTCTCGGCTATCCGATCAGGCCGCGATGATTTAGGAATGACGCAATACCCGCGCTGCAGATGCCAGCGCAGCACCACCTGGGATACAGAACGAGAATGAACTCGGGCAATCTCTTCAAGCTCCGGCAGTTCAAGCACCTGGCCCCGGGCAAGAGGCGACCAGGCTTGGGTAAGGATGCCCCGGCTCTGGTGGAAAGAAATGGCGTCAGCCTGAGTAAGCCAGGGATGAATTTCAATCTGGTTAATCACGGGCACATGTGTGGCCATGGCGAGAACATTCTCGAGGTGTTCGGGATGAAAGTTGCTCACGCCGAGTGACCGCACAAGGCCCTCATCGCGCAGTGTTTCCATCGCGCGCCACGATTCCGTGTACAGGTTTCGAGCGGGCGCGGGCCAGTGAACCATATAGAGGTCGAGATATTCCAGACCAAGCTTTTCCAAGCTGAGACGGCACGCGGCTATCGTTTTGTCATAGCCCAGGTCGTCCATCCAGAACTTGGTGGTCACAAAAACGTCACTGCGAGCGAGCCCGCTTCGCCGAATACCTTCCCCCACGCCCTCCTCGTTGTCATACATTGCGGCGGTGTCTACGAGGCGATACCCGTGGGTGAGGGCGTAGTACACAATATCGGCGGCCTCGCCACCACTCACTTTGTACACACCAAGACCCAACTGGGGCATGGTGTGGCCATCCACAAACGTTACCCGGGGGCTTAGTGCACTATTCATGAGGTCTCCTTGCTCGGGGAAAAGCAATGCGGGTGGGAGCGCACGCCCCCACCCGCATCACATCGTGCTACTCGGTTTTAGCCGAGGTAGGACTCGCCTGCAAACCACCCGGAGACAAGTTCGTCGTAGGGAACAGTTTCAGGAGTGCCTTTTTCGTCAGCCAGCTTGGGGTATGGCGCCCCGGGCTGATCCAACCAGTACTGCTCATCGCGTTCTTCGTTGAGTTTCACACCACACTCGGCGTGAACCCCAGCGCGCTCGAGGCGTTCCATGATTTCATCCTGCTTGGTAGCAAGCTCGTTCATGGCCTCTTGAGCCGTCAATTCCCCTGCCGCGGCGGAGCCAACGGCTTGCCACCATTCAGCGGACATTGAAGGGTAGTCAGGCACGTTGGTGCCTGTGGGGGTCCAGTTCACGCGGTCAGGTGACCGGTAGAACTCCACCAATCCGCCGTAGTCACCAGCATTCTCGGTGAACCAGTCGGAGTTGATGGTGGAATCACGGATGAAGCCGAGGCCCGAGATGGACTTCGCGAGGTCCACGGTCTTGGAGACCGTGAACTGTGCGTAGAGCCATGCAGCGTCGCGCTTCTCAGCGTCAGCGTGGTTCATGAACGTCCATGCTCCTGCGTCCTGGTAGCCCAACTTGTGGCCGTCTTGCCAGTATGCGCCGTGGGGGCTAGGAGCCATTCTCCACACAGGGTCGCCATTAGCATCCGTCATTGCCGGGGAGTCAATGGTTGCGCGTGTGAAAACGGTGTACCAGAACATCTGCTGTGCCACGGCGCCTTGACCAACGACAGGTGCAGACTCGTCGAAGTTCAGGTTCTGAGACCCGGGAGGTGCAAATTCGAACCAATCCAGGTACTTCTGCACGGCGTACACCGAGGCAGGTCCGTTGGTGTCTCCACCGCGTGACACAGAGGATCCGACGGGGCTACAGTTCTCCACGCGGATACCCCACTCGTCAACGGGAATACCGTTAGGAGTGCGGTCGCCTGTGATGGGGTCCATGACCGTGTCACCGTTACCGGCCATCGAGAGCCATGCGTCGGTGAAGCGCCAGCCGAGCGAGAAGTGCTTTGCCCCATAGTCCATGTGGCCATACACTGCCTCGCCGTCGATGGTGCCATCGCCGTTCACCTGAGTGGAGAAGAACACCGCAATGTCTTCATACGCAGACCAGTTCACGGGAACACCGAGGTCGTAACCATAGATGTCCTTGAACTGCTCCTGGATATCAGCGTCCGAGAACCAGTCGTAACGGAACCAGTACAGGTTCGCGAACTGCTGGGTAGGAAGCTGGTAGATGACGCCATCGGAACCCGTGCCGAAGCTCAGGCCAACAAAGTCATCCAGATCCAGGGTGGGCAGTGTCGGAGACGAATCCAACAGCGTGCTGATGGGGTAGATGTAGTCACCGCGCTGGTGACCACCGATGGAATCGGTGTCATTGACATAGGCGTCATACACCGAGGTCCGGGTCTGGATTTCTGTAGAAATGATCTCCATCACTTCACCCTCGCCCATGAGGGAGTGGGTGACGTTGATCCCTGTCAGGTCCGAGAACACGGCTGCAAGAATTTCAGACTCGAAGGCGTGGGCAGGGATGTTTTCCGAAAGAACGCTGACGTCGAGGCCCTGATATTGTTCGGCTTCTTCTACGAACCACATGAGCTCTTCCATCTGCTCTTCTTCGGTGAGTACGCTGTCCTGGAAATACAGGTCAATGTACTGAGCGGCTTTCTCCTCCATAGTGCCCTCCACAACGGGGACAGTTGCTTCTGTGTCCCCACTATCGGCGGCGGCGCAAGCAGACAGCGTAAGCGCTGCTACTGCGGAGAGAGCCACGGCGTAGCGCGTTCTTTTCAGAACGTTCTTCGTGCTCATTGATTACCTTTCCGTTGTGCCAGGGAGCCATTGATGGACTCCTTGACTGCTGTGACATGAAACTTGACAGACTCAAGTTTCTTTATTCGGGGAGACGCTAGGAGGCGCCTCCCCGAAACTTGTGTTATCCCCATTTCAAAATCACCGCTGACACACTTGCCGCTGCAAGTGCACTAATCAGGGCGCTGGGGATGGCGAACGCAAACGACAACACCATGAGCAAAGCAAAAACCACAAAGGCAATATAGAGCCGGTCGCCGCGGTCGGTCACAATCTGTAAAAACCCTTTGCGGAGGACCGGGGTCCGGTAGTGGCCCCATATCGTCATGCCGGCAATCATCAGAAATATTCCGGTGAAGGTGATTGCGACGGGAATCGTCCAATACATCCAGGACATGGTTACACCCTTCCCAGGGCAAAGCCCTTAGCGATGTAGTTGCGCACAAACCAGATAACAATCACACCGGGAACGATTGCGATCACTCCCGCAGCAGACAGCAACGCCCAGTCAAGGCCAGCGGCCGACGACGTTGTCGACATCTGCACCGCGAGTGGCATAGCGTTTGGGCCCGTCACTGTGCGGGCAATCAACAGCTCCACCCAGCTGAACATGAAGGCGAAGAACGCCGTCACCCCAATTCCTGCGCGAATCATGGGGATAAAGACAGTCAGGAAGAACCGCCCGAAAGAATATCCGTCGATTTCGGCCATCTCGTCCAGCTGGCGGGGCACACCGGACATGAACCCTTCCAGAATCCACACCGCCAGGGGAACGTTGAACAGCATGTGGGCAAGCGCGACGGCGAAATTCGTGTCGAACAAACCAAGTGCCTGATACATCTGGAAGAACGGCAGCAAGAACACTGCCGCTGGCGCCATTCTGTTGGTCAGCAGCCAGAAAAACAGGTGCTTGTCGCCCGAGAAGGTGAAACGGCTAAAGGCGTACGCCGCGGGCAGAGCAATCGCCACGGAGAGCACCATGTTCATCGATGTGTAGCTCAGAGAGTTCAGTAGCGCCCCGTACCAGAGGGGGTCGGTGAAGAATTCCACATAGCCTCTGAACGAAATTCGTGACGGAATAATCTCGAACACGGAAAGGATGTCTTCGTTGTAACGGACCGACATCGACATCAGCCACAGCAGAGGAATCGACCAGATGGCCATAATCAACCAAAAAAGCCAACTCTTCCAATCAAAGTAGGACCCTACGCGCGAGGCCCTCGTGATGTTAATCGCTTGCGTGGTCACTTCGAACCTCCTGTTGGCAGCGCGGCATCATCGCTCGCAGCCTCGGCTTGACGCTTCCGTCGCTTCGTCGCCCCCGGTCGCTCATCCAAGGTGAGAACGGTGTAAAAGATGTAGGAAAAGATCTGAATGATCAGGAAGTAGATGAGCGAGAATGCTGCGGCTGTGCCCAGATCGAACTGAATCACCGCAATCACGACAAGCAGAATGCTCATCAATTCGGTCGCTGTTCCCGGGCCTCCACCGGTGAGGATGTAGGGCTCCGCGTAGATCATGAAGGAGTCCATGAAACGCAACAGCAGGGCAATCATCAGCACTCGTCGAAGTTTAGGAAGTTCAACAAAACGGAAGACGGACACCGCGGAGGCGGCATCAATCGACGCTGCTTGATAGTAGGCATCGGGAATAGCACGCAAACCTGCGTACACCAGCAACGCGACAAGCGGCGTCCAGTGCCAGACATCCATGAGCACCATGGTGAACCAGGCATCCGCTGGAGTATTTCCAATATCAAAGTCCCGGAACTGGTTGATGGTCACACCGAGCAGTCCGACGTCAGGCCTGGCGAACACTCTCCATGTCGTACCCACCACGTTCCAGGGAATGATCAGGGGGATGGCCACAATCACCAGTGCTGCGGCGGCTTTCCAACCGTGGCGAGGCATGAGTTTCGCGATGATGATTCCCAGAGGAATTTCGATAGCAAGAATCTGAGTCGAAAATACAAGGTTTCTCTGGAATGCCGCAAGAATTGCCGGGTCCGTCGCAACTTGACGGAAAAATTCGAGCCCGACAAAGATTCTGTTTGTGGGGCTAAACGTATCTTGAATGGAATAATTGGCCACCGTCATCAAAGGAATGATGGCGGTGAAGGCAACGACCAGAACAACCGGCAGAACTAAAAGCCATGCCCTGTTGTTTTTCTTCTTCTGATTCATGTCGACTCCTTTGTCGAAGCGGTATCAACCCGTGACACAACCTTCTCGTTTGCGAAAAGAAATGTCCTCTCGGGGTTGAGATGGAACCGGCGCTCTTGTCCACGCACAAAAGCCGCATCGGAATCCGCTTTCACCATCAGGGTCTGGGATCCAAAACTCGCCTGGGCTAGTTGATAGCCACCTCGGTTTTCAATTCTTGTCACCGTCATCGTTATTCCACCCGAAGCGACGGGTTCCACAAATTCAGGACGAACACCGAGGCGCATTTTTCCACTGAGCGTGGAGTCAGGTGCCACACCGATGCGTTGTCCCTGCGACGAGACCACACCTTTATCGACACTGACCTCCAGGAAGTTCATTCCAGGCGATCCAATGAAGTACCCACTGAACTCGTGGGTGGGCTCAAGGAACAGGTCTTCCGCGGTTCCCACTTGCACCACTTCGCCATCTCTCATCAGCAGTACATCGTCGGCAAAGGTGAGCGCTTCGGTCTGGTCGTGGGTGACGTACACCAGAGTGGCCCCGGTGGCGAGGTGAAGCCGTTTGAGCCTGGTGCGCAATGTCCACTTGAAGTTTTGGTCGATGACGGTGAGCGGTTCATCAAAAAGGATTGCTGCGACATCTTCGCGAACCAAGCCTCGACCCAGACTGACGATCTGTTGAAGGTCAGACCGCAGCTTCGCTGGCCTCACATCTAATTGGTCTTCCAAGCCCAAAAGCTTCGCGATGGCATTCACGCGTTCTTCAATGATGGCGGGCGGAACTTTACGGTTCTTCAGAGGAAACTCGAGGTTCTTGCGGACGGTCATCGTGTCGTAGAGAACGGGGAACTGGAACACCTGAGCAATATTGCGCTCTTCGGTCGGCTTATCGGTGATATCCACATCATCCATGTAGATGCGACCCTGAGAGGGCTTGATAATTCCCGACATGAGGTTCAACAGGGTCGTTTTTCCACACCCCGAGGGTCCCAGCAGCGCATACGCTTTGCCGTCCTCCCAGGTCATGCTGAATTCTTTGAGCGCGTACGTGGCACCGCCGTCATAGCTGTGTGCAATGTTCTCGAGCCGGATCTTTGCCATTTAGCCACCCACCTTGGTTGTTGCAAAAAGCGCTTCGCCAGTTTCACTGTCGAAACCGTGAAGGTGGGCGGGGTCAAAATATCCTGTGACAACCTCATCCGGATTGATAATTCTTGCGCCGTCCAGTTCGATCACCGCATACTCCCCGGTGGGGAGCTCGAGGTGAATGTAGGTAAGGCTGCCGGTCACTTCCGCGAGCTCAACGGTGCCCTCGAAAGCCACATCTCGGGGGCTCTGTCGCTCCGTGCTGATTTTGTGAGGCTGGAGGCCAAGCGTAAAGGTGCTCCGCTCGCCCAGGTTTGCATGGTCAAAGCTAAATGTTGTGCCACCAAAAGTGACATCGCTTCCGGACCGCGTCGAGGAAATCAGGTTGATGGGCGGATCACTCAAGACTTTGGCAACCTCAACGGTTGCAGGCTGCTGGTACAGGTTGAGTGCCGCACCCTCCTGGATGATCCGACCAGCAGAAAGAACAAACGTTTTCACGCCGAAGTCGAGCGCTTCCCCAGGCTCTGCCGTCGAGTAGATCACCACGTTGTCGGCGTCGGTAAAGATTTTCTGAAGCTCATCGCGCAACTGCTCGCGAAGCTTATAGTCAAGGTTTGCGAGCGGTTCGTCCAGGAGAACAATGTCTGATTTTCGTGACAACGCTCGCGCGATGGCCACTCGTTGCTGCTGTCCTCCAGAAAGCTGGGATGGCTTGCGCAGTAACAGGGGTGTGAGCCCGAGAAGTTCTGCCAACTCTTCGACCCGGTCTTTAATCTCGCTTTTACTGAACTTTTCTTTCGAGATCTTGAGGGGAGACGCAATGTTGTCAAACACGGACATCGCCGGGTAGTTAATGAACTGCTGGTACACGAAGGAGACGGATCTTTTCCGGACAGTGAGGGCCGTAACATCCGCGCCGTTGAGGAGGACCTGGCCCTCGGTGGGCGACACAAGCCCAGCCATCAGCCGCATCAGGGTGGTCTTGCCCGACAGTGTCGGCCCGACAAGAACGTTCATACCTTTCTCGAACGTGGCGGAAACGTTGTAGAGAAGATCGTCGGTGGAGTCCGACAGGCTAACGTCGCGCAGCTCAAGACTCATGATGAAGTGACCTTTCCAAAACGATGGCCGATATCTGCTTCTTCTTTTCTGGGGTCGACCAGCCAAGAACTGCGCCTACGATACCGGCAATCTCTTTCACGCTCTCGGTACTCATCCGGCCGGTGAAACCCAGCAGCGTCCTGCGATGGAGGACGTCAGAGAGGGTGACCACGTGTTCGCGCAAAGCCAGTGAGGTGATTTCTCCCACCGAGTAGGAGGGGGTGTGAGTGAGGGGCGTGTCGCCGTGGGCAGCAATATCGTCCATGATTCGCTGTGCCACTGTTCCGTAGCGGGTGAGAAGCTCGTTGACGCGCTCGTGAGAGAGTTCACCTCGATGGCTTTCTACCCACTGGGTGCGCTGTATCTCGGTGGTGGGGAAGTCTTTTCCTCCACCAATTGCCAGGCCAATGGTGGACACGGTGCGCGTCGCGGGAAGCTTTTTCAGCGCTTCATCGGCGAGGTGTTCGCCGAGAGCTCGGAATGTGGTCCATTTCCCACCAATGAGACTCAACACCTGATGGCCGCTGGCCAGAGTGTCATCCACAATGCGGTAATCCCTCGACACAACACCCGGGCTCAAGTCTCCCGCCGCAGGCAGCGGCCTCACACCTGAGTAGCGAAACACAATTTGGCTGCGATCAAGGGCAATCGCCGGGAAGACATGGGAGGCGAGATCGAAGAAGTAGTCAACCTCTTCCTCAGTGCACACCGCATCCTCGGGGTTGTCTATCGGGATATCGGTGGTTCCAATGAGGACCCGTCCCAGCAACGGATACATCAACACGATGCGCCCGTCATCGTTTTCAAAGAAAATTTCTCGCCCACCACAGGCCTCATACAGCTCGGGGTTATCCAAGACCACGTGAGAGCCCTTGGTGCCACCCATATAGGCGCTTGTGAGACCAAACCCGTGATTCGTCAGATCTGTCCATGGACCAGAGGCGTTAATAATTACCGGAGCCTGCAGTTTCATTGTCTCGCCGCTTATCCGATCGACCAGGACGATGGAATCCCCCGTTACCGAGGTCGCCTCAACATAGTTGGCGGCGCGAGCGTGTTTCCCCTGTGCCAGAGCGTCGTCGAGCAGATCCAGGGCCAGCCGCTCGGGGTTTTCAATGGCGGCATCAAAATAGTGGGCCGTGAATTTCACATCCGCATTCAAGGCCGGCAAAACAGCCAAAGATTTTTTGCGGCCAAAAAATTCATGCCTGGGCAGTTGACCAGCGTTTCGACCAAAAAGGTCATAAATGAGCAAACCCAATTTGATGAGCAGAGCACCACGTTCGCGGGGCTTCCCCCCGCGGTGGAGGACAAGGCGAAGGGGTGCGGAGAGAACACCGGAGAAGAGGGAGAAGATGGGAATAGTCGTTTTCAACGGCTTCACGAAGTGTGGAGCCGTCTCAAGAAGACGGTTTCGCTCCAGAAGTGATTCACGCACCAAACGAATTTCTCCGTTTTCGAGGTATCGAATGCCCCCGTGAATCATGTGGGAGGAGGCTGCGGAAGCCCCCGAGCAGTAGTCGTTCTTTTCTACCAGCACCACGTTGACGCCTTGGAGGGCGAGCTCGCGAAAAGCAGAAATCCCGTTGATACCGCCTCCGACGATAAGAACGTCGGCTCGCGGGTTGCGCGAGAGGCCGGAGAGACGTTCCGGCAGTGCACCATCGTCCAAGGTACTCATGCACCACCTCCTCACGCGTCGCTGCGAAAAAAACTTTGGTCCCCACACCATGCTGCACGAGTGAACTATTTTCCAAACCTGTTGCACGAACGTGCAAGAATGTCTAACATGGCCACCCGATATGAAGACCCCCGCATGCAGGATGCTTTGCGTGCCGCACAGCTGTATTACCTCCAAGATTTGACGATGGACGCCATTGGAACAGAGCTGCGCGTCAGTCGCTCCTCCGTCTCTCGCCTCCTCACCCTGGCCAAAACACGGGGGATTGTCGATATTCGCATTAATTCTCCCGAGGATGCACCGCGTCGGGTTGAAGCAGCCATCACAGAGCGCTTTGGAGTGTCCACCTATCTGGTGCCGGTGCCTGAACGCACCACACCGGTCGACCGACTGGAGAGAGTGGCGCTTAGCGCCGCACGAATGCTCGGACAATTTTTCTCCTCCAGCATGACCATGGGCATCGCCTGGGGCTCGACGATCAGTGCTGTCAGTCGCCATCTGCCCAAAAAACTCACCACCAACAGCCAGGTGGTGCAACTCAATGGCGCGGGAAATGACCACACCAGCGGTGTGGACTATTCGGGAGAGATTCTCCGCCGGTTTGGGGAAGCGTTTTCTGCCCAAATTCAACATTTCCCCGCGCCCGCGTTTTTTGATGACCCGCAGGCAAAAACTCTGCTGTGGCAGGAGCGCAGCACGCACCGCGTGCTTGAGCTTCAGCGCCGCGCCGATTTAGCACTCTTTGGATTGGGCTCTACCGATGCCGAAGTGCCAAGCCAGGTGTATGCCGGTGGGTACTTGAGCGTTGAAGAAATTGCTGAGCTCCGGGAAGAGGGCATCATCGGCGATGTGGCCACCGTCTTTTATCGCGCCGATGGCACCTGGGAAGACATTCCCGTGAATCAACGCTCGAGTGGACCCGGACTTGATGTGATTCGCTCTATCCCCCGCCGACTCTGCGTGGTGAGTGGATACAGACGTTTAGAGGCCCTGCGGGGCGCTCTTGCCGCAGGCGTCATCACCGACCTCATTATTGACGACAAGACGGCAAGGGACCTCGTCCAGACACCGTGAAGGTCCGGATGCGGGGAGGCTAGAATTGTTCTTGGGGTCCGTGCACCCTTCCCCTCATCCTTGGTGGCGCAAGACCGTTGCAGGGATTGACCACCCTCGCCGAACCTGAAGGACGGTAGCTGGAATCATGGTGATGTCACTCACAAACCCGACCACGGGCCTCGTTGAAGCTACCTATACCGAACACACTGAGGCTGATGTTGCCTCACGGTTGGCTTCCGCGCAGAGTGCCCACGATACGGTGCGTCGGACATCTTTTGCGCAGAGGGCAGCGTGGATGCGAGCGAGTGCTGACGTGATGGAGTCGGATGCGGACAGGCTCGCGACGACAGTCGTTCGGGAGATGGGAAAGCCTGTGGCGCAAGCCAGGGCAGAAGTGCAAAAGTGCATCGTCTCTATGCGTTTTTATGCTGAGCAGGCGGAAAGTTTCTTGGCAGACGAGCCTCTCGCGCAACCGGAAACGGTGGGGGCGAGCGTGGCATATGCCCGATACCAACCGCTCGGGATTGTGTTAGCAGTAATGCCCTGGAACTTTCCCCTGTGGCAGGTGATGCGCTTTGCAGCACCTGCTCTGATGGCAGGAAATACAGGTGTCCTCAAACACGCCTCCAACGTTCCAGAATCAGCGCTCTACCTGGACACCCTCTTCACCAGGGGCGGCTTCCCTGAGGGGGCATTTGGAACACTTATGATTCCCGCAAAAATGGTCAGTTCCGTTATTGACGATCCTCGAGTGAGGGCCGTAACCCTGACAGGGTCCGAGCCTGCCGGGCGAGAGGTCGCTTCACAAGCGGGCCGACAGATCAAAAAGTCAGTTTTGGAGCTTGGAGGTTCTGACGCTTTCATCGTGATGCCCTCCGCCGATCTCCGCAAGTCCGCCACCGTAGCGGTGGCTGCGCGAATGAATAACAACGGTCAATCCTGTATTGCGGGAAAACGCTTCATCATCCACGCCGACATATACGTCGAATGGCGTGAGTTGTTCGTCGCAGAAATGGCGGAACTCGTTGTCGGTGACCCCATGGACCCTGAGACCAACGTGGGCCCCCTCGCCACAGAGAAGGGAAGGCAGGAGATTGTGAGCCTGGTCGATGATGCCCGAGCCAAAGGTGCAGACATCCTTCTTGGCGGGGTGAAACCCGAGGGCCGAGGGTTTTTCTACCCTCCCACGGTGATTGAGGGCATCACCTCAGACATGCGATTGAGTCGGGAGGAAGCGTTTGGTCCCATCGCTTCGATTTATAAGGTTTCTGACCGGGAGGAGGCAATTGCCATCGCAAACCAGACAACCTTTGGGCTCAGTTCTGCGGTATGGACATCTGATGTCACAGAGGAAGAGTTTTTTGCGGAGAAACTTGAGGCGGGTGCCGTCTTCATCAACGGTATGACCATCTCCTACCCCCAGCTCCCTTTCGGCGGCATCAAAGACTCAGGGTTTGGCCGCGAACTAGGGGCGCCGGGAATCAAGGAGTTCACCAATATGAAAACCATCTGGAAAGCCTAAGAACCTTTACCCTTCGACAACGACTTCCTTGGTCGGTTGCAACCACAGGACGATCATCACAATGGTGCCAAGCCCCACGGCAAGGCCAATAAAAATCAATCCCCACGGAAGCCCAGCGTCACGAAGCCTGCGGACCCCGGAAGCCAAATAGGGCACCAGCGCAACAAAAAACCAGACGGTCGCAAAAGGCTGCCACAGAGCTGCGGTAGCGGCGGAGACCAAAAAGAGAAACAGGTTGAACCACCAGAACTCGGCGCGCGAAGCCCGCCCCTGAAAGTCTGCATACTTCCTGAAGCCCGTGGCAATAGCTGTTCCAAAAGTCATCATGATGCCATTCTTCTCTCTCTCATGGTTTCTAGACTAATGGCCTGCCCTTGGAGAGCGACTACGGTGGGGACCATGGGCAACGACCACTACTTCACGGCCAGCCCCGAAAGTGTGCAAAAGACCACAGAACTCAGGCTCACCCTGCGGGGTCACTCTGTAGTGATGAACAGTGTCAGTGGGACGTTTAGTCCGGGATCCCTCGACAAAGGGACCGCCGTGTTGATCAATAACGCCACGCCGCCGCCGCCGGCGGGCACTTTCCTCGATATTGGCTGCGGGTGGGGACCACTGGCTGCCACACTGGCTCTCGAGTCACCCGCAGCACAGGTGTGGGGAATTGATGTCAATGAGCGCGCTGTAGAGGTGGCCAGAGAAAATATGAACGCCCTCGGACTTTCCGGGGTTCACATCACGACCCCCGAGGGTATTCCAGAGGGTGTCAGCTTTGATCTGATCTGGTCAAATCCCCCCATCAAAGTGGGAAAAGCGGAACTTCACCGTATTCTCACCACCTGGCTCCCCCGTCTCACACCGGAGGGCGAAGCCTGGCTGGTAGTGGCAACAAAACTGGGCGGCGATTCGTTGCAGCAGTGGCTAAACGACGGTGGCGCAGGAGAGCTGAAGGCGCAGCGAGCCACAACCTCCAAGGGGTACCGGTTACTGAAAGTGACCAGAGCCTAAATATTGACGGTGGTGGTGAACACCAGCGTTGCCGGGCCTGACAAACTCACGTGCTCACCTTCTTGGGTGGCAAACATGCGAACCCCCAGGGTTCCCCCGGGCACATCAACCCGCCACTGATTGGGCGCACCAGCCCCCGCCCAATGCCGCGTGGCCAGCGCCGCAGCGATAGCGCCCGTCCCACACGACAGGGTCTCCCCCACACCACGCTCGTGGACGCGCATGCGAATGACGCCCACCCCGTCCACCACAAGAGGATCGGAGGGGACCACAAATTCCACGTTGGCACCGTTGTGCGGAACGGGGTCGACAACGGGTGGAGCGGAAAGATCAAGGTCCACTAACTCGTCGCGGGAGGCAAGCGCGACAACAATGTGGGGGTTAGGCACGGTAATTGCTAACGAGGGCCTGGGAACATCAAGCCCGCGGGCTC
>Ga0307982_1000815_pt1 | contig 24790 bp, 10 predicted proteins | sample OrgLakmetagen989_FD_201847 | JGI IMG/M metagenome (GOLD analysis project Ga0307982, IMG submission 201847) | Saline water microbial communities from Organic Lake, Antarctica - #989 | ecosystem: Environmental > Aquatic > Non-marine Saline and Alkaline > Saline | place: Antarctica: Organic Lake...
GTGGGCTTCGCAGAACACAGTAGAAATGGCATAAATTGAAGGAGGGGGCGAATTGATCGACCCCTGGGGATGGCTGGGTGGGTGCGATGCGGACTGGGTCTGCTGACCAGGACGCTCGCTATAAGCAGTGTCTTCCTTGACACCTTGCAATACAAATACATCTGATGCTGGTCATCATAGCGTGGCTTGCTGTCTTGTCACGCACAGCGTAGCCAGCTAGGCCCCCTGCTGACCCCCCCCTCTCCCTGTATCCCTCATTCTCGGAGCCAGGGGCCTCATCTGCTGAGCTTACCTGACCTTCAGCCATCCAAAAACAAAAAATGTATGCACAGAGTGGGATTTGAACCCACGAGTGCGAACACATTGCGACCTGAACACAACCCCTTGGACCGCTCGGGCATCTGTGCATACCTTCCATGTCATTTTGTGGCGTCTTAAACAAATCATTTATCTAGCGTTGTGATTCAACTATTTAACTAGCGTTGTGATTCAACCCTAGCTCACAGCCCAATCGCACACAGAGATGACTGACTATGTTACATACACTGCAGCTTGCATAAATCAGCACGCAAAACACAGGCCGTTTTGTCTGGAAAGTCTCTTGAAATGTTGAAAAATCACCCCAAATCAGGAAGAAGCACAACTTTCAAATCAAGCAGCAATCCAGCTTGCGCCCCCGAACGTTGATTGCCAATTCTGTCAGGACAATAGTGCACACTAGTCTGTTGCCGCTTCGAACAATACAATGGGTGAAATTGTTTCATGGTGTACTGCCATCATTCGGTGAAAGCCGCTGCTCCTTCTCAGCAGTTGATTTGCGAAAGAGTGACACATCGAAACGCTGCCATACTGTAAAACTGCTTGTTGGGCCGCACATGACGGCAGGCTCAAAATGCAAGGATCGAATGCAAATGAAACAAATCTGTCCAACATTATATGCAACGGAGATTTTGGTGCGTCAAACTGCTAGATGAGTCGTGCCGGCCTGCAGCACGAAATGTCGTGCAAGCACCTGGCAGCCCTCTCTATTACTATACTGTCCACAACGTTGCAGATCTACCAGACCGGTCTGATGAAGCTGTATCATGCCGAATTTCGCTTGAGACGTTTGATTTTACAGTCTCCGTGTTTGTTGCGCCCACAGCATTCGTAGCTGCTGCGATGCTGGTAGCAGTGTACCTAACTACAAAGTCGCCGAGTTTGAGACTAATGAAGGTCTCAGTCTGTTCCCTGGGCCTTTTGGCAGTGGGCAGTCTATTCGCATACGTTGGCCGGCGGCCACCTCCACAAACATGCTTCGTGACCCTTCTTTTGTCTCATTCTTTTTTCTGTGCGGCGCAGAATTTGACACTGAGCCGCGGTATGGTGTTGGCTGACATATTCAGCAACAAATTTAAGAGAGTCAATGCTACGACCAGAACAGTGTTTCTCAAAGCACTCAAAATCAGTATTCCAGACATTATTTTGACTGTTTCCTGGTTTGTGTGGGGCGTTGCGAATGGATCTATTTCAATTCATCGCAGCGGATTTGGCTGCGGTCATCCAAATGGGCAATTTCTTACGACTGCTGCAGTTATCTATAGATGCTCGTGTGTTGTTGCCATGCTTTACTACTGGAAGCAACTGCGCGAGTTCAAGCACACAGTCGCTGAGCGAACGCGCGGAACGTTGAAATCCTTGGCCGTTGCTTACTACCTGACAGTTGCTGGGCTGGTTGTGGTAGCACTTGCTCCGGTGGATATGGCTCGATACTCAGCATACATCATCATCTTCAGTTCGACGCTTGGTCTCAGCCTGGTGAGCATGTTTGGCGCCAACTTGGCGGTTGCAATATGGCCTGTTGACTCAAACGAGCTTGTCGAAGTCCCATCAGATATTCTCATAGCAACAAGTACAAGCACACTGCAAGATACTGCAGCTGCTGTGCATGTGGCAGTCACGGCATGCAAAAAGCAGCTGTCGGGACGGAGCCCAGATTTAATTGTTCTTAGCTATACAGAGCAGCATGAGCCAAGGCTGCTTCGCGCTGCTATTCAGCGTAGTTTTCCACAGACACCAATTGTTGGAGCATCAACATGTATGGGGGTGTTGCATCAAGCAGATTTTGCTTCTCAGGATGGCTGCTCTCTTGGACTTTGGATGGTGTGCGACCCCGAAGGCGTGTATGCCGTGTCGCACTGCGCTTACCAGAGCACCTCCGACGAGAAACAAGGATCGGAAAGACTTCATATGCAAGCACAAACAGAGGCCCATATAGCTGGTCAGCAGTGTATCAATCGGGCACTTGTGGCGGCAACTTCGCGCAAGGTAAACGGAGAACGCTCCTCAGCTTGCAGCGGCGGCGGGGACATCAACGAGCTTCCTCCGTTTATTTGGATGGCATCATATCCAGGCCACGAAGAAGAGCTGATTGCAGGTATGACTGCAGCATTTGGGCGTCCTGGAGGGGAGGAGTTGTCGATCATTGGTGGCTCTGCAGCAGACAACAAAGTGCAAAACCGATGGTCTGTAATGAGCTCTACCACTCGATCTGGCGAGGGCGACAACCAAGCAATCATTGCTGTGTGTTGGCCCAGTGTGTTTGTAAAAGTTTCCATGTTCAGCGCGTATTCTCCTCAAGCCAGGAACGCCCAGGTGACCAAAGCTCACGGGCGCCGCATATTGGAAATTAAGGGCCAACCTGCTGCGGAAGTGCTGAACGAGTGGTCTGCCAATTCGTATAAAGGCGCAATAACTCGTCTGCAAAGTGGGCAGCCGACAAACATTCTTTCCCTTTCGGCCATGAACCCCCTTGGGATACACAAGGGATACGACTTCGAGGAAGAGCCGTGGTACCAGAACATCCACCCCAACGACATCGGCCCTGATGGCTCTGTTGGATGCTTTGCGCAAGTAAATGAAGGTGAGCAGTTGGTGCAAATGTCTACCACAAAGGACGCTTTGGTGCGGCGTGTCGGAGTCGCTGCAAAGCACATTGTGCGTGACAGCCATTTCTCCTTGGCGGAAATCAAGGGCAGCCTTGCAGTGTATTGTGGAGGGTGCATGCTTGCCATTCAAGACAGCATGGATTCCACTTCCCGCAATCTGGCTGCTGCGCTGGGGAATGCCCCTTTCATGGGAGTGTGCTCGTTTGGCGAGCAAGGGCCAGGGCCTGATGGGCACCCAGTGCACGCCAATTTGATGTTCAGCACTGTGGTAATCAGCAATAAGCGGCGCATCCCCAAGTTTAGCAACAACGCTTCGCTGACTCACACGGGCAGCATGCACCAGGCAGCAGCTGGTGTGGCATCCGGTTCCAGGCGCAGCAGCTGCTCAGTCAACGTGAATGTGTCCCCACACAGTGCCTTGGCGCACTTTCAGGGCCCAACAGCGGACCCTGGATCGCGCCGTGGCAGTCTGAATCGCTTTGCGTCGACTGCAAAAATGTCAAAAGTGCATCCCAGTGGCGTCTCAGTCACCCAGGTTCCAACCTCGGACACCCAGTTTGGCGACTCCGTTTTATACGGCATGGAAGACGACATCCCAGTGTCTCCTCTCAGTCACAGCTCCTCCATGGGCCTTCAGACTGCACGGTCAAGTCAGCATAGCGGGAACAGCCGAGACTTGGATTCAACAGAAGCACGGGTGGCCTCGCCCATCTCCCGATCGCAAAGCGAAGTTCAAAAAGCAGCACCCGTTGGTAGGCGGCAGCAGCCCATGCTGAAGTCTTCTGTCAGGCAGGATGACCCTGCTGCTGCTGTGGCCGATCGACAGCTGCTGCAGGAGGCGAGAATCCCACGAGTCAGTTCACGCGGGCGCAGCCTGCGCCGAATTGCAAGTGCCAGTGATCTCACCAGAGAGACTTCGGTGAAAGCGCCAGATGAACAATGAATCGTGTTCAATTTGCCACCTCTGTCCGGACCGCCCTTGGATTTTTTGTGGGGTATCGGTCGACGAGGCCGGAGGGGGGGAGTGAGAGGCTGGTTATATGTCGCTAGGTACTGTTGCACTCAGATGGACTGCACAATTGTTTCATACGTGAGCCACCAAAGCTTGATGGTTTTCATGCTGAGCGTTGGCCCACCCGCAGATAGAACTCTCAGCTCCTGTCTCAAGAATTGTCGGGCAGCTTATTGCTATACTCTTGGCACTGAGTGGCCAATCTGAATCGCCAGGCAAACCCAAAATCGAGTGAAAATAAACATGGATTCAAGATTTGCGCGAATGCAAGAGGATCCTGTACGTCTGCATGCACTTGCAATCTCGGCGCTGTAGAACATTTCGTACTCAAAATCCGCAGCGATTTTTTGCTCCCAAGAAATCAAGCAAGGGCCCCAAAGAAGCCGATTCGCGATTTGATTTGGCCAAGGTTCAAGATAAATCAACTGCTTCTGCCAGTATGTTCTTGCCCTACTACCTGTATCCCAGTTCTGAGTTCATGGCGCACTCCCACTGCAGGTGTTGATGCACGGGGCAGAAGCACTGGGAAAGGGACACGCAAAGGCCAAGCTGCAGCAAGCGCTGGGGCCACAGACGAGTCAAAGGAAGAATTTGGCGGCTACAAAGACCGTTTGGAGTATGTGAATGCGTTGGCGCGTGGCGAGGTGGCCGTGGACAGCGATGACGAGGACGACTCAAGCGACGATGGCGAGCGCGCAGCAGGCAAGGCTGCCCCCAAGGGCAGCGCTCCCGGCTCAGACAGCGATGGTGATAGCGATGATGATGCTACAGGCCCCAGTATATCTGCTGCTGGCGTCGCCCAGGCTTCCCTGGCTCCGGCCCATGAGGCCCCTGTGGGGGACGCCGCGAAACGCATGGCACTGGTCAGCGCAGACTGGGACAAGCTGCGCGCAGTGGATATCCTGGCCGCCCTGCGCCCCTTCGCCCCTGCAGGCGGTGCCGTGCTGTCTGTCTCTGTCGTCCCCAGCGACTTCGGTCTGCAGTCCATGGCCCGAGATGAGGCCAAGGGGCCCCAACTTCCAGCCGCCGCAGCTGCCAAGGAGGGCGGGCAGTACGACAACGAGGCCCTGCGTGAGTACGAGCGCTCGCGGCTGAACTATTACTATGCCGTGGTGGAGTGTGACAGTACCCGCACCGCCGCCGCAATCTACGCCGAGTGCGACGGGATGGAGTACGAGGGAAGCAGCAACTTCATGGATCTGCGTTTCATCCCAGATGATGTTGCCATCCCCCACGCCGCGCGAGACATGGCGGATGTTGTACCATCTGACTACGAGCCCCGCCGCTTCATCACACATGCCCTGCAAGCCACGGAGGTCCCCCTCACATGGGACGGAGACGACTTTGAACGGGAGGAGGCAATGCAAGCCTTGAAACAAGCCCTGCGTCCAAAGACACGGAGAGAGAAAAAGAAGATCAAGAAAAGGGGTCGAGGGGGGTACGATTCCGAGGAGGAGCTGCAAGCTGCCGAGGCACACATGACGAAGTTCCTTGCGCCCATGGACGGGAGCGACGACGAGGGGGGTGCAGGGGGGGTTGCATCTGACTCCGACAGCGACGCCAGCGAAGATGTGGCTGCAGTGCGGGCCAGGTATGCGGCGCTGCTGTCTGGTACAGGGGGGGCTGAGGAAGATGGGGGGGGGGACAGCGATGCCATCCCCGTGGCTAACCCTGGCGAAGAGGGCTTCAGCGATTCTGACTCTGACGATAGTGATGCTCAGCAAGAGGCGCAAGAGGGCGTGTTCCAATCGCAGGCTGCCACCGAGGGCAACCGCGTTATGCGGGTGAAGGGGGGTGAAAGTTTCGAAGAGCGCCAGGCAGCGAAGGCAGCCGTGCAGGGCGAAACGGTGTTTGAGGCCTATCAGCGCAAGCGGAAAGAGAAACGCACAGCAGTCAAGGCGGAACAACTGCGGCGGAAAGAGGAGGTTGCCTCTGGCATGCGTGCCGGGGGGGAGCTGGGGGGAGAGCCTGATGGTGAATTTGTGGACCCCCTCTTTGCGATGGCAGGGGGGGGTACGGCTACCGCCCAGGCAGGCGGCAGCTCCAAGAAGGCTGCATCTGCAGCGCATCTGGCGCTCATGATGGGCAGCGAAGGAGGTGCAGGTGAAAGCGATGACGATGCGGATGCATACAGAGGAGGGAAGGGGAAGGGGGTCAAGGGGGGTAAGAAAGGCCGCAAGCGGGCCCGTGACGAGGCTGCTTTGGTGGATACTGACATGCAATCGGCAGTTGCTGCTGGCATCGTGGCTGGTGCCTCGACCGCCGGCTCCCGAAAGGCGCGTGCAGCTGCTGCTGCAGCTCCTGCCGCTGCTGCCATGACCGACAATCGCTTTCACAACGTGTTTGAGGATTCCCGCTTCGCGTTGGACCCCACCCATCCCGAGTACAAAAAAGGAGCCGGTAACGATGATCTACGCAAAGAGAAGATTCGGCGAACTGCTGCGCGCCGTGCTGCTGGGAGCACTCCAGGGGGTGCAGAAATGTCTGCAGCCAAGGCTGTGGGTGGAGCCCAAGCGGCTGCCCAAGACGCAGTGTCTGATCTGGCCTCACGAGTCGCCTCCAAGTTTGCAGCTGCTTCCAATCGTGCAGCCAAGGCAAGCAGTGCGCTGGGTGCAGCGGCAGCAAGCTTGGCTGCACGAGGCAAGCCCAAGCAAGCCACAGCGACTGCGTCGGCCGCCAAGAAGTCTCGCAAGAAAAGTTCAAAGTAGATTCCCAAAATATCATTTGGCGCGAGTCTTCTACATACAGTGTGGTCTCGCCGTGTTTCTGTACTCGCAGCAGCTGCTGCGAGGCTAGGCCAGCAGCTGCTGCTGATGAAGGAGGGCGTTGGCAACGTCCTCATGAGCACGAATCCTTCTCAATTTCACTGGTGTTCTCCAAATGGTGCAGATATTGAGGAGTGAGGTGCTGAAGAATCATATTTCATTGGTTAGTTACTTTGCCGGTGCCGCTTTGTTTGACACTGCATTTTGGAGCAACCCGGCAAGCTTGCCAGAGTGCTGCAAAGCAGCTGTTTCATCGCCACCACCGATGCTGGAGCCCCCGATGAACACATTCGGCACAGTGGACCTTCCGGTCAAAGAGCTAAGTGCAGATTGAATTGCTGCACCATCTGATCGCTCATCCTGCAAAGGGAAGACACTCTACGCAAAAGCTTGCACGAAAGCCAGCAGTGCCTGTCTCACAAGTTCCACGACAACAATGTCATCAACATCATGTTTGGCGAGCGCATCCTTCTGTAAAAACAGCCTTCTGGTAGAGCAGGCTCATGGGAAAACAGGCATCGTGGCATTCCCCAGGCGCATACTCACTGCTTTGAAGCAGTATGGGCAGTAAGATTTGCTGCGGAAAATGCGGATGAGGCATTTTGCCTGATGTGTGCGCACTGCGTTCACTGCGTACCTGAAAACAACAACTGTATGATCAGCAATGGTGCTGTTAACAAATTCTATTGCTTCGGCATATTTCGGGGTTGAGGAGGAAAGACCCATACTTATTTGGCAAAAGATGCAGTTTGTCCAGAGAGAATTCGTGTGCTGCTTGCTAACCCCGCTGCCGAATAATTGACTATACGATCACAATGGCAAAGCCGGAGTGACGAAGAAGCAGGACAAAATGAAGTGCAAGCTTACAATATTAAATAACTAATGTTTTGGCTCTTCATGGCCGCCAGAGCTTCTCCAGTTGCGCAGTTACATCCTGAAACGTGGGCAGCTTGCCCCCTGACCCACTCCAGCAACTCTTGGTGCACTGCTTCAGCAGTTTGGTGCCGGGAGACAGCGGCGTTCAATCTTATTCACACTGCTGTTGTTTGAGCTCAAGCATAACAGAAACCATGCGTAGCATCAGAGTCCTACTGCTCGCAGCTGCAGCTGCAGCAGCAATTGCTGCTCGTGTGAAAGTCGATTCGGTATCTCAATTTGGGCAATGGCGCCAAAAGGGTGCGGCCACTTCATCTCACATGCTAGAACTAACATTTGCTGTGAAACTCGAAGACCCATCCGCCATGGAGAGCGAATTGTACGCGGTTTCTACCCCAGGGTCGAAGCGATACGGTCAACACTTGACCAAAGAGCAAACGGAAAAGCTGACCCAGCCTGTGAGTGCAATCACTGACAAAATCTTCTGGATGGACACGAACCAAATGCATTTTGCAGCGCTCTGAATCGGTAAATCAAGTGAAAGGCTGGCTTGCCTCCCACGGCATCACAGCAGCTGGTGTCAATGGCGGTTCAGGTGCGCTGGGCGAATTCCTCGCTTGCACTGTTACCCGTATATGAAAAGCGTTTTCCCACGCAGAGTACATCTCTGCAACTGTTCCTGTTTCAACCGCTGAAGAACTACTGGGAGCTAAGTTTTTCACTTTCGAGCGTCAGCAAGTATCCTCGCTGGATTCCATCACGCGCTGCCAAGAATATTCCCTGCCCGAGGAAATTGCCAAGCACGTTGATTTTGTGGCACCAACGACACGATTCCCCATGAGCAGCTCTCTGCGAGTCTCCACATCTGGTTCTCTTCGTGGTGCAGTCGAGTCCAACGGCCAAGTGACGCCTGATGTCATCTCTAAGCTGTACAAGACCACTGGCGCCTCCACGCAGGGCCGCCTCCAAGGCAACAAATTGGCGATCGCATCCTTCCTGGGCCAGTACTTCTCCCACTCAGACCTTGCTACATTCTTCAAGCAGTATGCCCCAAATGCGGTCGGAAACACACCCACCATGCACGGATACAACGACGACTCAAACCCAGGACTGGAGGCTCAGCTGGATGTGGAGTATGCCTTCAGCACTGCATCCCATGTACCAGGACAGGCATGGAACACCGCAGGGCAACAGCCCGGCAACCCCGAGAATGAGCCCTTCTTGAAGTGGCTGCACAACATCACCGCCCTGCCAGACAGCGAGCTGCCCCAGGTGGTGTCTGTTTCCTATGGCGACAATGAGGATGGTGTGAATTTCGAGTACGCACAGCGTGTGAACGTGGAGTTTCAAAAGTTGGGTGCGCGCGGCACGAGCGTGTTGTTTTCCTCCGGGGACGGCGGCGTGTCTGGTGGCCAGGCGCAGCCCTGCGCTGGGGGCCTCTTCACGCCCACGTTCCCTGCGGGAAGCCCCTTTGTCACTGCCGTGGGCGGCACCCAGCTGCAAGGTTCCGACAGTGAGACTGCCGCGGGGTTGTCTTCTGGCGGATTTTCCAACTACTGGGCACGCCCATCGTACCAGACTGCTGCCGTAGAGCTCTACCTGTCCACCACAAGCAACCTGCCCGACCCCTCGCATTACAACACAAGCGCCTCAGCTGGCTTTCCAGACGTGAGTGCACTGGCTGAAGGCTTTCAGGTCGTGTACATGGGCTTCCCCACAACTGTGGCTGGCACCTCTTGCGCCAGCCCAACGTTTGCTGGTGTTGTTGCGCTCGTGAATGGAGCTCGACTCGTCCAGGGTAAATCCTCTCTGGGGTGGCTTAACCCTTGGATTTACCAGAATGGTGCTGCCTTCACTGATATCACCACAGGCAGCAACCCGGGCTGCAACACTAACGGCTTCCCAGCCTCAGCTGGCTGGGATCCTGTAACTGGCTGGGGAACTCCAGACTACACGAAGTTTGTTGCAGCAGCTATGCAGGAATAGACAAAGCCATTTCAAGCCAATGCAGCCGTTTTGATATTCAACATGCACTTGTTGACAGGGGGGTAGTGACACCACCAGGGTTGAGTGTGATGTGTTGTATGATTTAGCTACACAGCTGAGCTGAGCATAATGCTCTGAGCGGGGTCAAGGGATTGCGTGCCTCGAGCTCGGTCGAGTTGATTTCGCTAGAAAATACATTACATACACATAATGCAGCACTAAACATTTGATGTTGCGTTTCCAACAAATGAATGATTTTGACTGGCCAGGTTTTTCCACGCAGCTAATCAGAGAACTGTTAGCTTTTTTTAGACTGCCTGTAAAGTAGTACGAGCGCCATCACAAAGACCTTGCCGGTTTCATTCAAAATACCATTTGCGTGAATCCACCAGCATTGCGCCTGGCTGGACTCTCTTGTCTGCAAACAACATTGAATTATGCCAAGTGTTCGAGTCCATGTTGGGGAGAAGCTCGGAGGAACTCTGGGTGGTGTTTCGTGAGTTTCGTTCATGCCGAGTCGACTCAACTTTCCATGCAAAGCTCATTGCAATCGCAGGCTCAAGCCACACTTAGAAAGCACTGCAATCATATGGCTTGCAACTGCTGCTTTGCTTTTGTCGTTGTACGGTGCAATTGCTAACTCTGAACTTGACGACATAATCTGCATGACTGCAGCGTTGTGCATTTTGGCAAGTTTGTTTTCTACGAGAATGGTTTGCTTCGGAGACGTTTTTCGACATGCTGTCACCAAAGCATCAGCTGTGTGCCTCACGATGTTAGGCTTCTGGATGCTGGCTTCGGTGTCTTGCAAGACAACTGCTTATGCCCGGACTGGATGGGGAGGCGTCATCGTTGCAGGATCAGCTGCAGTATTACATTTTGCACAACAAGCAAATCCAACACAGCGTATGTTGTTTGGTGGGTTTATATTTTTCCAGTTCGTTGGGCTTCTGGTTGGGGTGTTGACCATTAGCACATGCAAGGCTTCCAGAACAACAACTCCTTTACTTTCCTGGGCTGCATGTGCATGCGCAATCACAATTGCTACCTGCAGCTGGCACCAAATGCGCCACAATTCCAACACACACAGCCAAAGTGTACAACATGAACGCGCCACCGAGCATGGTACTATTTCGCTCCTCAATGCTGCGGTCGAGATTTTGACTCAGAGCCTTGTGGCAGTGCCTGTCAAAGTTGCCACCAAGCTGCAAGAAGCAAAGCAGCTGCTGTACGACGCGAAGATCTCAGCCAAAGCTGACGTTTTACTGATGGCTGCTGCTGCAACAACATCATCTCGTTTCACCGACACCACTACGAGTGTCCCCACAGCACACCGCAGCAATCGAAACCTTCTGGACAAGGAGACGACGAGGTGGCTTACTACGGAACTTCAAGCTGCGTCGACAAGAAGCTTCGTGCGCATGGGAACCAAGCTACGCGACGGTATAAAAGCCACCCGCGCCCATCGTACTGAGCTCCTACGCACCAACAGCGATCACAGTAACTCAGCAACAAAACTGAGCACTCTAGAGGGTGCAGGTGGCCAACTTGCCGCCATGTCCAGCAGCAAATCGTCCATGCCCACACCGCCCGGGCGAACATTAACAAATTGTCAGATTCGGCAAACATTGTCTCGTGTGACACTACGACAGACTGCATCCGTTGTGTCCATGCTGAATCAATCAGGGATGGACCTCCTTGGGCGTAATCGCAGGGGCTCCTCTGGCTCCGCTGAATTTGCCACCCCACCACCCTTCACGACGGGCAAAACGATGGAGTTGGGTGAGCTTGCTGACATGGTGTCAGAAGATGGACTAGACTCTTCTGATGCAGCGAGCGTGTCTGACTTTGGAAATACCTTCAGCTCGGACTCGAAATGCAAGGCGTCTATGAAGCAACGCCTACTTGCTGCTCGAAGCTTTTACCAAGCCCCGGGTGCTGAAAACATCACAACTAAAGTAATGGTTCGCACCTTTTCGCAGCCCGGCAGCATGCGGAAACTTCTGAGCTCGGGGGGCTCTTCGGAAAGCACAAGCTCAGATGGCTTGCTGACGTTTCTCAAGCATACATATGAGTCAGATGATGAGTACACCCGAACAAGAACGCTACTTTACAGAAAGGGCTCTGCCTTTTCTGGACTGCCAATCCCAAGCAACTTGCACTTCGTGATTGCCTACAGCGGGATGGACACTTGGAAATTCAACGTCTTTCGGGCGGGAGCTCAGTGCGGTGCGCGTCCTTTGGCATGCGTTACTTCAGTTGCCTTGGAGGGAATGGGCCTGCTGCAAGTGCTTCGTGTCAAGCGCAAAGTATTCTCTGCCTTCATCATGTACATTGAAAAAACGTATTGCCATGACCCAATCTTGCCGAACCCATACCACAACAGCTTTCACGCCGCGGATGTGGTTCAAGCCACGCACCAGTTCCTACTCAGCCCAAGAGTAAATGGTGTTCTCACTGACTTCAATGCCACAGCGTGCCTAATTGCAGCAGCAGCGCACGACTACCGGCACCCGGGGGTGAACAACACGTTTCTGGTGAAGACATCCAACGAACTCGCGATTGTCTACAGTGATATGGCTGTTCTGGAGCATTTCCACTCGGCAGAAACTTTCAAGGTCTTCAACGATCCTAGCATGAACATCCTCTCAGGGCTTGGCGAGGGCGAACGGCGCTCAATGCGAGCAAGCATCATTCAGTGCATTCTTGCCACGGATCTAGCGGACGGCCGAAAGTATACGCAACAGTTTGCTGATCGCGCAGATATGATCGAAAAAGACCAGCTGTCGTCCGACCATATGACGCTCATGCAAATGTGCCTCAAGTGTGCCGACGTGTGCCACGCTGCTCGCCCCTTGACCGTGCACGAGAAATGGTCCCTCCTGGTGACCCTGGAGTTCCACCAGCAGGGAGATGTGGAGCACAACATGGGTGTGCCCATTTCACCCCTGTGTGACCGGGACTCCTTCAACATGGCCCGCAGCCAGCTGGGGTTTGTGGACTTCGTTGTGCGACCGTGCTTGGAGCCCTTCGCCGAGTGGTGTGGAAATTCCGAGTGGACTGACTGTCTCACTGCAAATGAGCTGCACTGGTTCAACATGCGTGCCCTGGAGGATGTGGCAGCGTCGGAGAGCAAGCGTAGCGCCACCATGGCTGAGCAGCCGCATGCAGTCGCCGTGACCATGCAGACCCTAGCAGACGCACCCGTCAAGCAGCAGGCAGAAACGCACTTCAGCAACGAGGCTGTGGCCGTCAGCATATCTGCAGACGCTAGTGGGCAGCAGGCCCCCTCTGAGTAATCCATCATGTTATTGCTACTTGCGCGCTGGCTCCTTCTTGATGGGCTGCTCAGCCCCCGCGGCTGGTACAAACTCGTCATCACTCGAGTCTTCAATGTCGTCGTCAGCGTGTGCCCTGCGCTTGATGTGCAGGTCGCGGCTGTGCTTCATGAGCGCCCCTGTGCGCGCATCCACCACCAGCTCCTCTGCCAGGTAGCGGGCTGAGCAGCCGCTGGCAGGGCACTTTTTGGGCGCATCGGGGTTGCCAGAGAAGTGGTTTCCAAAGCCCTGGGTGCTGAAGACGTGCCCACAGGGAGCCACAAGGGGTGCAACCATGTCGCCACCGGTGATGCCGCACTGGAAATCCGCGTCCAGCACGCCAGTGGCTCCATCCAACATGATGTCCTCCTCAGAGCCAGCTCCATGAACACGAGCATTCTGAAAGACAAAATTGTGCAATTCGAGCTGCTTGTATTCGCGAGCATTGGTGCTTGCTAGCAGCAGCCTCACTCACCACTTGCTTTTGACATGATGTGATACTCGCGACAGAGCTATCAACTCCATGCAAAAGCGCTTTCGTATCTGCTTTTTCAGTTGCCTTTTCTTGAGCTACAGCAAGCTGCTCTTCAAAGAGTTTCTTGATGCTCTGCATACTCGCTCTCAAGTGGTGGCAAGAAAATTCAAAATTTCTCGGCCAACTAACCTCTGTGTTGTGCTCGCTGAATACGTCCAGACTGCCATCCCTTGCTTCAGCTTCGCCTGCTTCTAATCGCGTCTTTAATGCAACAGTCATGCTCTTCTTCGCAGAGGACTGAGCTGCCGCTTGCTGCAAGCAGTCTGTGAATTCGGCGAGGTCACCCTCAAGAGTGCCAAGCAGCTGAAGCAATTCCTCGTCTACATCTGTTGCTGGTAGCTCCGTGCCCCCCGCCTGCCACGAATTCGCAGCGGTGTCAGCCAATATTTCAGCAATAAAGATTGCTTCGCGCGTTCCTTCAGGAAAAGCCATGCTTCCACGCGTGACAGCTCTTGCTCAAAAGATGCGAAGTCCAGCACAAAGCAATGCTGTTTGCCGTGAACAAGGAGAGTCATTTGAAGACCGTGTTACTTACAAAAGCTTTGAATGCCTGCCGGTTCGTCTGTACTTCATGTACTTGCTGCATGCCTGCTGACATGGGGTGGCGTTGCGAGGGCCCCCCACGCCAAGCTAACCTGAGAGGTGGGTGAATTTGCCCACAATTAACACTGTTTTGATTATCGAGTCTACGATGTCTAGTCCAGGGTACACCCAGGGAGCGCCAGCACCTGGAGCAGCCTTGCCAGCTCGGATCGCCTGCAGGCGCCGCCCACAGCCATGACTTGCAGCGTGCAATTTTACTTGTACAGTGTTCAACACCTTCTCTCACCGCCACCGCACTGCAACAGGGTGTGTTACGTGTGGTTCAAGCGAAGGAGGCATGCTTCACCCGCCCGGCGTCAGCAGCTGGGCCGGAAGACACAGCCACCCGCAAGCCCCGCCGAGTGCCCCCCCCCTGCACCCCCCTTCTACCCCCCCCCAGCCGCACCCCCCCCCGTGAAATGCTGCTTCCATCCGCCACCCCGCTGTCCATGGCAGCTGCCATGGCCTGGGGTGCAAGGGTGCCTGCGAGAGCGGAGGCAGTCACTGTGAGCAGCACGGCAGCTGCACCGCTGGCGCCGGCATGGCTTTCACCTTTGAGCAGTGCGCTCCACAGTGCCGCCGCCTGCGCAAGTGCAGGGGGGGCGGCTGTCAGCTGCCGGTCCGTCAACGCGATGCCTGCCAAGGCAGCAAGGGGGTCTACTAAGGTGGGGCACAGAACACGCATAGCAGCACCCACGCCCTGCGGTGATGTGCTTGGGGCTTGCTGCATGTGCAGCTGGGACAACACCCCCCCCGCACACTGCCAGCTGAGCAGGGTGCTGGGGACAAGGGAACACACAAGCACCTGCATCACGCTGCGGGCAGTGCCCTCTGCCCCCCCCCGCAGCCCCAAGCACCTGTCCAGCATACGGGGCACGCTGGCTTGGCGGGACACGCTGCCTCGTCCAGCACTGCGTCTGCGCCAGGGCTGGCAGCCGGCTGCTGCACCCACACAGCTGCCGCCCACCATGCTCTCCAGCAGAATGCCCACACTCAAGGCACTCTGCAGCACATAGGACGCCACAGCGTCGTCCGTGCTGCATTTCTCCAGCGGCGACGCAAGAATCCCACAGCCCAGCACCCCATCGAAGAAACGCACACAAGTGTCATGAGCAGCTGCAACCCACTTATCCCGCAGGGCGTTTCCGTGAGAAGCGGAAGTGGCAGCTTCCAGTGCAACCCCTGCAGCAGCCAGGCACCGGGACAGCGGTGCCGCCAGCGCCGGCAGCAGAGGGCAGGCGGTGCCAGGGGCCAGCTGCTGCACTGCCGCTGCACTGTGCAGCAAGGTCTCCACCACCCCCTGAGAGCCAGAGGCACTGTTAGTCCCCATGCCCTGAGCAGCTTGCACAGCTGCGGCAACATCCAGCAGCGCTGCTTGCTGCAGGACCACACTGCTGCCAACACAGGCGGAGGCCACGGGGGGCAGGGCAGCACTGTGCACCACGGTGCGAATGAGCACCGACAGGTACCACACGCTGGGCAGCGACGGCTGCGACATCTGCAGGGCGCTGGCTGCCGCAGCGGCGGAGAGCTGGCAGGTGTCCCCAGGCACCGTGGCCAATACCATCGCCGAGGGGCACCAGCTGAGCACAGCCTGCAGCAGGGCCACAGCTTCACGCAGTGTAGCTGTGGCCATGGCTACGTCGCTGCTGCTGCGAGAGGGGCTGTGCTGGGGGGGTGACTGCCCTGCGGCACCGGGCTGCTGAGGGTGCAGGGCATACGCGGCACAGCGCCTGAAGTGAGGGAGCAGCACTGCCTCCACCATGACTGCAGCCTGGGGCAGGGTGGCCACGCACATGCTGCCCAGCTCAGCCGGGGACAGGCAAGCTGCATCGCTGCTGCCACCCCCAGCTGCTGGCATGGCGGCGATGACGGCGGAGGCAAGGGCACGCAAGGCATCGCCGCTCTGAGCAGGGCTGGCGCTGGCCACGTCTGTGAGGTGGTTCACAAACAAACGCAGCAGGGGCGCGTGTCGCACCCCCGCCAGCCCCATGTGCGCCAGGATGTTCCCCAGTAGGGCGCTGTAGGAGGAGAGGGCTGGGGGCGAGGCCTGCCACGAGGCCACCAGCTCAGTCACGCCTCCCCACACGGTGTGGAAGCCGCTCACTAGGCTCAGCAGGGGATGCTGCTGCTGTGCGCTTGTGCAAAGCACAACTCGCGCCGCCTCCCAGTGCTGGCCCACCCACTTGGCGCGACCACTGGTCATGGCCGACAACAAACCACACACTGCCACCACCCGCGCAGTGATCGGCATGGGAACACTACTACTACCGCCATTCGTTTCTTCATCATGCACCTGCAATTGCCGCATGAGGGCGAGCAGGAGTGAGTCCATCTTGCCCAGATCAGCGGAGCCGGCCGCAGGTGTGTCGCTCATATAGCGCAGCCAACCATGGGCTGTGGACACTGTGGATACCACAGACGCTAGAGAGCTAGCAAGCACAGGAGCCATGACGCCAAACACGGTGCTGCCGTGTCCTGCAGGCAGCTGTTGCTGCATGCTCCAGTCAAGCTGTGAGGACAGCTGCGTGAAAGCGACAGCTGCACTACGCGACGTATTCAGCAACAGGCTGGTGCTGGCCTCGCGGGGCACACTGGCGCTGCCCACAAGGCCATTATGCACTGCCACGGTGACGCATTTCTCCATGAGCTCCCGTGCTGCGTTGGCGGCACAGTCGATGGCTCTGGAGGCTGGGCTGGTCCACGTGGGCACGCAACACACACGCAGGTTGTGCACAAAGGCATCTCGGTCACCCCGCACGCCCTCCTGCAGCGCATATGCCGCGAAGTCGGACGTGGAGTGGTTCCAAGGCCCCCCCGCACTGGAGGCATCGCCGTCTCGCTCCCCCACTGAATCCATGGCGTGAGCCAGCCATGCCGAGACGATGGGGTGGTCCCGCGCATGCTCTTCGTGGGAGTCACCAGACATGTCATCGCTATCTTCATCGTCGCTGGCCAGGCCGCTGTAGCGTGCCGCAGATAAGGCGCGGGCAGACCGGGGGCTGATACTGACGTTGGGGTCGGCTTGCACAGCGTGGGTGAGGGATTGTACCACAGCAGCAGCCTGCAAGCGCCACAGGACCGAAAAGATCTCCACAGCGCTGCCCATGAGGGCTGGAAGCAGGTGGTTGGCAGACACGACACACCACGCCTGTAGAGGCTGCAGTGCCCGCAGTGCGTCTGTGGCTGCCACAAGCAGGGAGGCAGTGTCGCTGCCGCCCAGCACAGCGCCATCGAGGCTTTCCGCACACGCGTGTACCACCTGTATGAGTGCCTCTGCCACTGCCAGTAGCACTTGTGCGGCGCCGCTCTTGCTCTCTGCCTCGTCGGCGGTATTGCCGACCACAGACACTTTGGCACTGCTGGGACGGGCGGGGGCAAACCTGCCTGCTGCTGCATCTGCCCCCGACACAAACAAGCCAGACACTGCATACTGCCCCTGCTGCGCAGCTCCGCCCTGGGTGATGCTGTCTCCATGCTCTGCCACTTCCGTTTCCATGCGATCCACAAGCTCCCCTGTGCCTGTGGAGGCGACGAGGCGGATCACAGCCACACGCAGGGCACAGCAAGCCGCCGAGAGGTACTGCATGCCCATGGCCAGACGCAGCTGGCGCGAGGTGCCCTGTCCATCGTCACTCCCCGGACTGCGCACATAAGCCACTGCGGCGTGCACTGTGTCCAGCAACACCTGGGTGGCCTGGGCAGGGGGGGCGACGTGCTGCAGCAGCGACGTCAACGCATCCGCCAGTGTCTCGTGCATCCATGTGGGGGCGGTGCCGTTGGCTAGTGGGCTGTCCCGAAAAAACTGCGCCACACTGTGCCATACAAACTGGGAGCTTCCCCACAGCATGCCCGTCCACTGCCCCAGCACTGCAGACACCAGTGTGGCTGCGAACTCCGACAGCGGGTGCTGCATTTCATCCATTTCCGCTGCAGCGCGACTGCAGAAAAATGGGCTCTCGTCTGCGCTCAGTGCCAGAGATGGGAGGATGTCACTCGAGGCCACCAGTGCCGTCTCAGCAGTAGTGGCGTCGGTGCTGCCCACCGCATTCACATACTGTGCAAGCACGAAGGCACGGTGGGAGCACATGGTCGCCTTGACTTGCTGGCAGGCATGCAGCACTGCGCGCTGCTCACAGACCGCTACCCACAGCGCGGAGGCGTCTGGTAAGCTCTCCCACCCGTGCTGCTGCACCATCACAGCGCACTGCTTGCTGCTCAAGCCAAGCGCTACGCCGCAGAATTGGGCATTCCCATGGAAGACTTGCATGTTCTGCAAGGCTTGCACGCCCGGAAGACGCGCCCACAGCAGGAACACGAGCAGGTCGAACACGGCAGCTGCAACCACCGTGGCTTGAGGGGCGGTGCCCAGCAGCACCACGGGTGCATGGTTCAGCAGCAAGTCCACAGCCAGCATCTGCGCTTGATTCAACACCAGTTGCTCCCCAGCCCCACTGCCCCCGCCTGCGCTGCCTACGCTATCCCGTCGCTTGGCGGCGCTGGGTGACTCCGCTGGTAGGCCCAGAGCCAGCATCACAGCATCCCCCACCGCAACGTGTGGCGCCAAGCAGCTGCTGGAGCTGCACTCTGCACTGTGGGCGTCGTGCACTGCGGCGACGGCGCGGCGGGTGAGGTCGGCCACGGCCGCTTGCTTCTGCTGGGCCAGATGTATGCGCTGGGATGCGTCCTGCAGCAGCGACATACAGTGCAGTAGTCGCTCCCCTTCACGCGAGCTGCCCTGATGTCCTGATGCGATGTGCAGTTCACGCAGGGCGCCGTCTAGGGTGCCAGTCACCATGGCGCGTAGGTCAGACGCAGATACGGAGGGTGGGTGCAGCAATTTACTCAAAGCCTCACGCGCAGATGTCTGCGCTGCAGGCACCCGGGTGAGCGCAAACAGCACGATGTCCAGGGCGTGTTGTGCGTCATCCCTGTGCAGCTGCACAAGGTCGATGGCCACGGGAATAAGGACACTGGGGGCACCAGCGCCAGGGGACAGCAGACTGTTGGGGCCGCTGGGGGTAACTCCATCTGCTGCAGACACCTCGGCCACCAGTGGGCACGTGAGCCAGGCGCACACGGCCCTGATGGTGCCCTGCACAAGCTTTCCTGCCCCTGCTTGCACCGCCGGGTCGCTGCTGGCACGGGAAGTGGCCAGGGCCAGGGTGGCAGTGCTTGTGCAGCCCATGAGCACTGCTGACCGGGATTGTGCCAGTGCGCGTACTGTGCTTGTATTTTGGCGATCTGCATCCACGTGGGAGGAGGGTAGGCTGGCGGTGGGCGTTGACCCCGGAACAGATGGCGCAGTGGGCAGCCGGGCACCTGTTAGAACACCTGGTGGGCGAATATGAAATGCATCACGCTCAAATGATAGCGCATCGCCTGATGAGAAGTGCGATGCTGCCTCAGATGGGGGGCGTCGCTCCGAAGCGAAGCGTGCTTCCTCCACAATGTACTCAAGAACAGAAACTGCAGCGCGAACACACTGCATGGATGCAGTGCGGGCATCGCTATCGCTGCAGCTGTTCCAGGCCTGTATGCGGGAGAGGGCACTGCAGAGGCAGGCAGCCACACCAGCCCCCGGGCCCCCATTGTGGCAGGACAGACTGCCCAGGGCGCATGCCAATGCCAAGCGCTCGCAAGAAGCCCACGGCGCATCAGCCTGGCTACAATGAGCCCACAGCTGACGCACAGTAATCTGCAGCATGCAAACACTTATAAAGCTTGCCTTGCGACGTCGTGGTGGCTTGGAGGTGCTCTCACATTCAAAGCCTCCGCCGATAAACTGTGTCCTCGTTTCAAAAGCGTACAAAGAAGCTGCACAAAAAAAACATAATGATCGTCAACCATTCGTTCCTGTTGCCCGGTGCAAGCCATACCTGGGCACAAACAAAGGTGCTATTGCTGCTTTGCGATTTTGCAGAATTCGCAGGCAAGCTCTCCAACAGCGAAACGCAAGCATCAACCACAGGTGCATCATTTGCATTAGATGCAATGCGATCCAATGTGAGCTGTGCAGCTTGGAATGTAGCCGGGCTGGCCTGCACATACGCTTCGATTGCTTCACGCAGTTGATGGGTGACAGAATCCATCCTTGCGGAATTTGTTTTGCTACGCCCGTTACCAGGTCAAAGCAAAACGCGATTTGCAGTGGTGGCAAACTACAACTATATGCATATGGCTTGTGGATATCTTGGTAGACGATCACATGCGTAAAATAAAGTCTGACGCCCTGTTGCACACAAGACAGCAAGAGTTCCTGGTGGGGATATCTTGAGAAATGCCTGCCTCTGCCCCCCCGTCCCCGGCCTTGACAGCAGTTTTCCTGTGACATTGTTCCCAGTCGTTCTTATAATCTCTCGCAACCAAATGAGTTTGCACACACCTGGAACTTCATCTGAGCAAAATGCTTTGCAGTGCAGTACTTGCACGTGTTTGCACGCACACCCGTGCAGCTCTGCTTACCAAACCTCTGGCTTTCCTGAGAATGGCATCGTCAGAAGGGTTTACGTACAAATGGCCCCGTCCAGCTGTTACAGTTGATAACCTCATTTTCAGTGTTCAAGATGGCATCGCCAAAATCCTCCTCATTGAGCGAGCAAGTGAGTAAACTGCTTGCCGACAAGTCCCGAGCGGGCACCACGCCTTCCTCTCCTGTTCACAGACGACCCGTTCAAGGGAGCGTTTGCCCTTCCTGGTGGTTTTGTAGACAAAGATGAAGATTTGGATGTGGCTGCTGCCCGTGAGCTGTTGGAGGAAACGCATGTTTCTGGCGTGCCGCTGACGCAGTTTGGCGCTTTTGGCAAACCAGGGCGTGACCCTCGCGGGCACACCGTCACAGTGGCATACTACGGCGTGCTGCCCGAGGCATCACTGGACTCGGTGCAGGCTGATGATGATGCTGCCAGTGCCAAGTGGCTGCCTTTGGCTGATGTGCCGGCATCCGCCTTTGCTTTTGACCACGCCCACGTCGTGACCCAGGGCATGCAGCGCATGACAGAGGTAAGCAACGCTGAGACACCCCCACCCATGCAGTACATTCTATGCTTGCATGCTTTGTAAGCTGTGTATGCGCAGGACATTGCTGCTGGGCGCACACAGGGTGAGATGCAGGAGAAGCCGGTGGCCGCGTGCCTGGTGGAGCAGGCAGCTGCAGCGCTACAAGCCATGCAGGCAGCCAAGTAGTGCAGTGCCAGCAGCACAAGCTGTAGGCGCCCCCCTCGGCACTTGGCGGAGCAGCAGCAGGAGCAGCTGCCGGTGTAGACTATCTGGGCAGCGCATCTGGGCAGCGCCCTTGTTGAGCTGAGGCATGTGAGAGGCCCAGCTGCAGAGCTTCGGCAGCGAAGGAAGACTTGTGCTTGCTCGATTTTGGATACTTAGCTTCGGGTCGCTGCTGCTTCCACATGCGTGCCCCAAACACAGCCACGAGAAGTTGGCACTGGAAGGGGGCAGGAAGACGTGTTGAGGGTCTGCAGAGACCTTAAGAATAGGCAGAATACAATTGCAGGTACATACATATGCGATCATCTACTGTTTGACTGGCTCGGTGGTGCTGGCAATACGCAGTGTGTCCAGCAATCGCAGCTGCCCTCTGCTTTCAAATTCCGCGAAACAATTCCTGAGCTTGGAATACGCGAACGCAAGATCAAGAAAGTTGGCACGATGGCGGCAGCATCCGGCAGCATTCCAGCGGATCTGGCACAACAGGTTTCGCATTGTATGAGCCAACTTGCTCTTCCAAATCCGCCTGATTTGAAAGCTGTTGAACAGACTCTCGTCTCCTTGGCCAAGCTCCCAGGCTTCGGTCAAGCTATGGCGACCATTGTGTCTGACCAGCAGGCCAATGCTCAGCAGCAAAATCTGGCTGCTATTTTGCTGCGTGAATTATCAGTGGGCAAGTATTGGGCGATGGACCCCGACACTGCTTTTGTCGTCCCAGATGCGGAAAAAGACGTCATTCGACAAGTTATTGTGAATGGCCTGCTGAGTTCCATTTCAGTCGTGCGTATCCAGTCTGCAACGGCAATCGCACACATTGGAAGCATGGACTGGCCTGAACAGTGGCCTGGGTTGTTGGACCAGCTTTTGAATTGGGCATCTGGCAATGCCCCAGTGCAGGGCGACATGCGAAACCTCGTGATTGACGGTGCACTGCGCACCCTCGTGTACTTCACGGAGCACATTGGATCTGACCACATTATTTCCGCAAGCAGGGTCATCTTGCCTGTCATCATGGGTGTGTGGCGGGACGTGTCTGCCCTAGACACAGTGCTCAAGTGCAAATTCGCCACCAAGGTGATCGCCATTGTGCAGGGGCTGCTGTCCGCCCTGGCGCCCCTGGCACACGCAAAAGACGCCGATGCACAGAGCCTGGTGAAGGAGATCATTCCCCATGCCCTTGCGGTGGCGGGCACTCCCCTGTCGCTCCCCCAGCTCACCCCCTCCGCCTGCAGGGTGAAGCAGGCAGTGCTGGACCTGCTGGGCTGTGTCCTGGAGCACTTTGCCAAGGCTCTGGACAGCCATGCACTGCCCCTAGTGCAGAGCCTCGTGTCCTTCATTGCCCGCATCGGGGCGGCCTATGAGCGGGTGGACATTGCTGGCGGCGAGGTGGGGCAGTCTGCTACAGGGGCCGCCCTGCGGGAGGAGGTCGTCCCCGGGGACGAAACGTCACCAGACTACGACAGCGAACACTCGGAGCAAAGCCTCAGCGCCGTGAGTATGCACGCTACAGGCCTGCTGGTGCGCCTCATCACAGCCCCCAACCGCAAAATGGGCAAGCTGCTGCACGCGTCGGCGACGGAGCTGGTGGGGCTGGTGCTGCCCTTTATGCAGATCCCAGCAGAAACACTGGATGACTGGCTGGATGACCCGGATGCCTTTGTTTCGGCGGAAGAAGAGGACTCACTGGACGCCTCCCTGCGTGGCAACGTGATTGACTTCGTGGGCGACGCTTACCGGGAGTGGGACTTCGACGCCCTGGGGGCGGTGGCACTGCACTGCCTGGCAGTGCTCAGCCCCAGTGGCACCAGGGGTGGCGCCGCGGCTGCCTGGAAGATGCAAGAGGCCGCCTTGTTGGTGCTTGGGCACTTGGGCCCACAGTTCTGCTACGTGAGCCAGGCCATTGAAAGCAAGCAGGCGCAGGGGGGTGCTGCAGGGGGTGCAGGGGGGCAACATGATGGCCTGCCTTCCGAGGAGCCCCTGCCTGTGGCAGCGTTTGTGGACTTGCTGTACAAGATCGTCAGCAGCGATGGTGCGTGTCTTGGCGCCACTGGGGCGTCAGTGCCCAGCCTGGGCGCCGCTCAAGTGTCGCCGTGCGACGAGGAGCAGCTGCGTACCGGCCGCATATTCTTGGTTGGCCGTGCGCTGTGGGCAGCTGGGCGCTTCGCTTCCCGTGTTCCCTCCCAGCTCCTGGAGCCACTGCTGCAGGCGTGTCTCTCCGGGCTCTCACGCAGCCACCCAATTCCTCTGCAGCTGGCAGCGTGTGAATCTATGGCGCGGTTTGTACGCCTGCTCAAGAAGTCGGATGCCGTGTCCCAGGACGCCCTGGACAGTGTGGCGTCACAGGCCGTGGATCGCCTGGTGGCGCTGGTGGTGGGGGCATCAGAGGGCACCTTGTTTATCCCGCTCACCACACTCCGCTCAACCATGTGGGCGTCGCCGGCAGTGACAGCAGCCAAGGAGGCCCAACTGGGGCCCCTGGTGTTGGGGCTGTGGATCAAGTACCTAAGTGACCCCGGCATGCACGAGGTCATGATCCCATGCATGCGCTCCCTGTTGCGGTGTGGACACGACGGCGCCGTGCAGGCGTTTGGGCAGCGCCTGCTCACACCTCTACACTCCATTCTGGGCAATGTGCACTCTGTGGACCCTGGCGTCGCTGAGAGCGCCTGCACGGTGCTCACGGGGGTGCTGTCTGCTGCGCCTGACGGCTTGAAGCCGCACCTCATGGAGCTCTTCCCACTGGCTAGCCGCATGGTGACAGCCGCGCACCCCGACGACACAAGCTCCATCAGGTCAGGCGTGGATGTCCTCACGGCGTACATGACACACCTGCGAGATCACGTGGCGGCGTGGCGGGGTGAGGGGGGTGTCACGGGGCCCTCGCTCGTTGCCCGGGCCATGGTGGCGGCACTGCAGGGGAACGTGTCTGACCACGGCATCATGGATGTGCCCGACGGAATTATGGCGCTCATTCTGTCAGACGTGGGCGTGGGTGCCGCAGACGCCGTAGCACTGGGTAAGGCATTGGCGGTGCGGCTGGCGGCCGCCAAGACCGCCACTCCCATGCTGAACTGTGTGGTGGCCTTTGCCGGCCTGCTGCACAACGCGGATGTGGCGGCGGCACTGCTGCCGGAACTGCAGCAAGTTGCAGTTCCGCTGTTCCGGGACACCATGCAGGCGGCAGAGGACCGCACCAAGGGCCGCGTGGTGACAGAGCAAGAGCCGGCACTCATGGCCGTGCTGCGGGCGTGGATGCATGTGATGCCGTTTGTGGTGGGCTCTGCCCGCCGCAATATGACCTCCCTTGGGCTGGTGCGCCTGCTCGGAATGGAAGGCATGCTGCAGACACTGCTGCCGGTGACTGTGGCGTCCACAGTGGCTGAACCCCCCGCCCGGCAATCGGGTGACGGCTATGCTCTGCGCTCTAAGGGCAGTCAGCACTTGAGCACCAACGTGCCGCTGCCCGTGGAGATGGGCCTACAGCTGTGCGCCAGCCTGCTGGCGGCCGAGTCTGGGGAGGATGATGACGAGGGTGATGAGTTCGGGTGGGGGGATGAGGGGGGTAGCGA
>Ga0307982_1000817_pt1 | contig 24765 bp, 20 predicted proteins | sample OrgLakmetagen989_FD_201847 | JGI IMG/M metagenome (GOLD analysis project Ga0307982, IMG submission 201847) | Saline water microbial communities from Organic Lake, Antarctica - #989 | ecosystem: Environmental > Aquatic > Non-marine Saline and Alkaline > Saline | place: Antarctica: Organic Lake...
TCAGATAGCTCTTCAAGCAGCAAGGACGACAATGAAATGCCATCCTGGCTAGATGGCCTCGTTGGGCGTAGTGACGACAACGACAACTTCTACGATGAGGAAGATGCAGGGGTGGCCCCCGGTGTGGCTACTGCCTTCTTGGCTTGGTGTTTGGCTCTAGCCTGCGAATGGCTATTGGTAGCCCCACTGGTGAGCTGGCTAGCGGTGGTGTGGCTGCCCGCTACTGTAGCACCGGAAGTCCGTGCCAAACACGCCCGTCTCGCGCTGCCTTCCCCCCCTGTGGTTGACATACTGCAGCTTGCGGATCAAGGCCGTGGAAGCCGTAACAATGGCCACGCCGCGTGCTTACCGCCGTCTGCCCGTGAGAATTCTGCCGCGACTGCTGCTCTTGTTTCGAGCTCAGGCGTTGCCGGAAAAGGCAACGGTGGTCAACACACAAATCATGCCAGTAGTTTGAACCCAGGCGACAAGGCAGGCGGGCCAGATAAACTGGTGAGCGTGACGAGTTTCTTGGCAGGTCTGAATCACAGCTCTGTCGACAGCAGCGGCTTGGCTGTTGCGCGAAAGGCTCACTGTGCTCGAGACAGCGTCTGTGCTTGGCTCAACAGCCTCGAAGCTCCTGCACCCGTAGTGCCGTTCCCTCCGCCAGGTTTTGAGGGGAATCACCGAACTGGTGAACACAGCAGCAGTAGCAACGGCGCTGCTTTTGCGCACTTACCTCCCAGTGATTACGGCTTAGGGGGTACCTTCTTTGCGCATCGGTCCGTGCGCTTGGCAGCTCAGCGGATCGCGTGCGCTGATGCAAGCGAAGCTTCCGACACTGGCCGCACGCTTTTGCTGCCGGGAAGTCCCTTGGTCCTAACAGTTGACGGGCTATGGCCGATGTTACCTGTCCAAAACGTGAAGCAGTCAACAAGCACCTTTACTTCCAAGAATTCTTCACTTGTACAGAGGAATTTCTTCCCGACAACAACTGGCCTGGGAGCCAAGACTGGCAAACAAGGAGGAGCGAAGCACTCCAACTCGCCTCTTCAGTTGGAAACGGTCGCAGCGCGGCGGTTGCGGTGGCAGCAACTAGGCGTGCGCTTGAGCCTCGGGCCAGGACATTTGAGGCACGACCCAAGAGCTTACCTCCGAGGCGACGCGTCCGGTGGAGCTGCACGTGTAGCGCGACAACACCGCCGCCGTCGCGGAGGGTTGCTAGCAGGCATGCAGCATTCCTGCACTTGGGCGTTACTCTGCTGCGGGCTGTGCCAAAGCGACAACGATGACAACGACAGTGACGACGACGATAACGACGACGACGATAGAAATGGTAATAGCAGAAAGGCGTCGGCCCACAAAGGTGTTCGGTGCGTTGGGCCAATCGGGTTGGTGCAATTGGTGGTTCGGACGGTGGTGCGGCTGCTGGGCTGGCTTGGGCGTGCGTGGTGCGGGCCTTCGCCGACATGCTTGCCGTGGGTGACTCCACCTCTGACACTCGAGCTGCCTGACCTACCACCACCCACTCCGCCTGCACCGTACTCGTCCCTAGTGGTGTTTCTCGGCGCACTGCCGCCCGCAGCGTGCGACGCTCTGCTGCGGTTCGTTAGCACCGTGATGTTGGCCGTGAGCGCCATGGCTAGCCTGGAGGTGTTCGTGTGGCGGGCGAGTGTGCTGGCGAGAATGGAGCGGCGAGTGAACGCATGGGCAGATGCTGTCGTGGCGTTTGGAGAGACGTGGTGGTGCGAGGGTGTTGTGGAGACTGCAGGATTGCCGAATCAAGTGCTCGGCGTGCGCATCAGCTTGGGCAATCCACGAGATGACGACAATGGTAGCAACGACAGCAGCAGCACTGTTTCTCCTTGCGCGACATGGTTCTTGATTGTGCTTATGCTATTGCTTGGGCCTCGCTTGCTGCGGTATGTCATATGGCCTCTGATTCGCTTGCTGGTTCTGCAACCAATTCAGCGCCTCTTAACGCGGCTCTTGCGTGGGCCCTCACCTGCGAGTCTGCGCGCCAAGGAAGTGCGCTTCCAGACCGCCGTTGCCGCTGCAGAACTCGCTGCATTAGCCAACCTCGGTTTGCCTGTCGACCAGCTCGTGGACAACGGCACTACTATCCGCAGCAGCGCCAACGCCTCCTCAAGCCGACTTTCTGAGCGTCAGAGCGCAAATGCCACGAACGACAACGAAATGCACAGCGAGCGTCCTGTGTATCTGCCCTTTGGCGCAGACGGTGACACTGGCACGGAAGTGACGATCTAACTGGAGACTGGTGACTGGAGTGACCGTTGAATTACAAACATACGTTGCTTGCGATGGCTGAGTAACCAGAAAGGGATTAGAGGGCCATTTGATTTATACTGCAGCATAAAGCGCTTAGGTAGGAGAAGATTTATCTCTCCTTTTCCTTCCTTTGGGATCACGGGATCAGAAGACTGTTCAGAAGGATCCATTAAAAATGATGGATGATGGCAATGCTCTGCCGCCTGCCCAGGAACTCTTGCAGGGTTATGATCCCCATTTCCGCGGAATTCCCGCGCGATGGCTAAAAATATCACTTCACGCGAGATTTCCGCGGGTTTTCCGTGCCGTGTTCATAAAGGCACTGCTAAACTGAAAATTCCCTCCGCGGAAATTGCGTCGGACTGGTAAAATGTCCCTTTTCCGCGGGAATTCCGCGGAATTTCCCGCGGGAATTCTAACATAGAACTCTTGTCAAGTGCCAATCTTGTTCTTGTGGCTCTAGTTGCATTAAGGAATACCAACTCGACTGGCTTGAAGTTTACTCCAAACGCATAGTTGTAGTGAACTAGACAATTCTCAATGCAAAAACCAAAAACAAACAGCAAACACCGAAACTTCAGACTGCAGACTGCGCTAGTCTACTACAACTACAACTACAACAACTCGCCATTCCACACACCGCCTACCCTCTTTCTTGCTGCATAGAACTACATGCCACACGTTTACAAATACAAATCACCTCGGAGAGCGTGCTATTTCTGCCCTTGTCTTTCTTTGCAGTGGGGGAGTATAATCTATGTTCGCCCACGCGGCCTAATCTTTAACATAGATCCGTGCTTTTGTCAAAGCATAACTATTTGAATCTAGAGCAGCTTGTTACGACTACTTCAGTAAAGAAAGGGCTCTTTCCTTTTGCCCACTTTCCGAGCACGCACTCGCAACTTCTTTCACCGTGTTGGCATCAGGCTCCAGACCGAGATCTGGCATCGACTCAAGCAGGATCAACGCCTCTTCCCATTGCCTATTTTTCGTACATGCGCCAATGGCTGTAGTTATCGTTTCGAAGTCAGGTCTTAAACCCATGCTGGGCATTGATTCCAGTAACGCAAGTGCCTTATCCCAATCCTCGCCTTTAGCACACGCGCTGATAGCGGAGTTCATAATCGTGACGTTGGGCTGCAGGTTTAGGCTTGATATCGAATTGAGTAGCTTCAACGCCCTGTCTATTTGTCCAAGCTTTTCGCACGCTCTTATGGCAGTACTCATCGTCATGACATTGGGATGTAGGCTGAAGCCGGGCATCGAATCAAAAAGCGTCAATGCCTTCTCCCATTGCTCACCTTTCTCACATGCACTGATGGCAACATTTATTGTCACACTGTCAGGCTGTAAGTCTAGGCTCGCCATTGACTCAAAGAGTCTTAAAGCCTCTTCCCACCTTGAACATCTTTCACAAGCGCTTATGATTGCGTTCATCGTAATGACAGTTGGTTTCAGTCCGAGTGTAGGCATTGAGTCAAATAGCTTCAGCGCCTCTTCCCAACGTCCGCCTTTTTCACAAGCACTTATCGCTGCGTTTAAAGCTATGACCCCCGGCTGCAGATCAATGGCCTTCATCGAGTCGAGTAGTGCTAACGCTTTTTCCCACTGACCACCTTTTTCGCACGCACTGATTGCCGCACTCATCGTTGTAATGTCAGGCTTGATCTCGAGGGCCTTCATAGAATCAAGCAGCGCTAGCGCCATTTCCCACTGCCCACCTTTCTCGCATGCACTAATAGCAGTGTTCATTGTGATGATATCAGGCTGAACTCTATTCGTCTGCATAATTTCAAGAAGCTGAATCGCTGTCTGAAACTGTTTTGCCCGTGCACACGCATTGATTGCCGAGTTATACGTTATTACATCGGGTACAAGGCCAGCCTCGCTCATCTCATCCATAAGCTCAAGCGCTACTCTCGTCTGCTTGGCTCGTGCACATGCGTTAATTACTGCATTGTACGCGGAGACAGTCGCGCCATGAGTTGAAGACTTCATATCTTGAAGGATCCCAATAGCTTCTCTCCAATTTTCCCTGCTCTTGTGGATGCGCTGTTCATACTCCTTTCTGCTGGCCGGTGAATTGACCTTATGCGGTACATTATGACGTGATGTGCTATAATGAGCACCCGCATTGCAAAAATGCCAATTCTTCGTGGTTCTTCTAGAGGCTAAGGTATCTACGTTTAAGTTGATGATTCGAGAGAAGCGGACACCAATCAACTGCACACAACGATGAACTTTTGGGCGATGAGTAGCGGTGCGCCTACAAATGAGGGAAAGCATAACTCAAGCGTACGAGGGCAGCTCAATAATACAACTTAATTTGAAGTATGCAGCATCGCTATAACTAGCCTGAATATTATCTGTGGTGTCGCTAATAGTCGCTACTACTGTGAATGTTGTATTATCGACCAACGACTCAACTGAGACATGAGCTACTGAAGTACGTACAGGGACAAGCTGTTAAGACCTATTTTTGACCCTTTTCTTCTTGATTGTGGTACGAAATCTGTAGCAGTTTTCACAAACTAAGCTCAGGTCCAGTGGCTGTAACTTCGGCCCAAGGAGCCGACTACGGCGCAATGAATATCAGAAATAGAGAGATAGAAATGTTCGATAAGCGCAGTACCTAAGGAATCGGAATTTGCTGTGTGTGTTGGACACCGTGCCCGAAGGACCGGAACCAGATGGCGAACGGGCCAACAGGTGAAATAGAACGCAATTAGTGCAGGTGGGCGTGAAAATTCGACTTAATGACTTATCAAATGCCGAGATAGTAATCGGAGTCGGCCAGTGCAATGGAATAATCAAGAGTAGTAGTTGGTTTCACTAAAGCAATTCGATCTCATAGAGTATTGCAATCGGTGTCTCGTAGGCGATAAAAATAACCTGGTTGAGACGACGCCATGTTATACATATAATTCTCCCTAGGCGAAGCAGTGTAAGAATAATTGTCTGCGCTCTATCAAATTCTTCAATTTTGTTCTAATAAGCGATGTGCAGAGGCACACAAATGATCCGTTAGTAGCGACGGCACCAGCGTTCTTGTGATTTGCATTGCCAAGAAGCGAGCTCCCTGTGATCCATTAGAGATCGATCATCCCGCCGCAACTACATCTTCGTTGTAGCGAGCTTGGCTTCGATGGCGCTCACGCCAGGACCAGGGGCAACACTGATAATTTTAAGACCAGCTTGCTCAACGAGCAGTTCCCACTCGCCGCGGGTGCGCTCTTTTCCGCCCACCTATATCAACATCAACCACCCATTAGATAAGGCATTACAAAAGAGAGAGCAGCACAAATCATGTCATTTAACTCTTTCCTCTGCCTTTTGTCGATTAGAATAATATTATTTGTTCCATAATAGCTGCGCGAGCTTGCTTCTTACCGTAACAAGCATATTTAAGTCAAAAAAATCGCTGAAATCTAATTTCCACGGCTCGTGACCCAGCCTATCGCTGCAAACCATATCGAGAATTACAAGCGTTGGGTTCGCGACTGACCGACGCATGGCGTTTGCGACCACGCGCAGTAAAGCAACTGCCTCGGCATCCGGCCAGTCGTGCAAAATGTTCTATCGTTCGAGGATTTCAAGTGAGGGCGAGCACAGCATGAGTATTGCAGCAAAGGTTACCTTTATCATTTCTATGATGAAAACTATCTGCAGATATCGTTAAATCAGGCTGTTTACTTTCATGGTGTACACATCTCCACCAAGCGGAATTTGATCGAAGAAGTTTCCGCTTTGCAGCTCGCAACGACTTGACACATCGTTGCCAGCTGCCTCTAGCACAGAGATGGCACCTTCAAGCACCTGGCGGATGGTAAACATATTCAAACTGCATGGATGAACAACATACCTTTTAATTTCTTAAGTGAGAATATATAGACGTTGAAATAGTGGATTTGATTTAGATTCATGACTTGAGGTGCTGAAGCGAAGGTTGAGAACGAGCTTGTCTTGAGAAAGTTAGAATCACCTGTTCTTGGTCAAACAAGATGCCGTGCAAGGATGGATGCTTCGCGAGAATGGCTGCTAAAAGCGTGCCTGTACCTCCACCCACGTCCACCACAATTTTAGCAGTCCCACCACTAGTCCTGCAGAACGGAGCCAATCGAAGTGCCCAAACGAATTGTAAAAGAATGCCCACAACTTGGAGCACTTAACTAAAAACTCATACAATCTTGGTTCCCATTCAATCCGTGCGCTCAAATGTGCATAGTAGAAAATACGATTTGTATTTTTGCAAATGGCTCACCAGTCAAAGAGATCTGCGGCACGGCCAGCTTCAAGCACATAATTGCTCACTGCACTCATGCTTTCGTCGAAGCGAGTCCCTGCAGCAGGGTTAGCTGCCATGTACTCGAAGAAGCCTAGTCAATAATTGAAGTAGTTGATTAGATTTGGTGAGCGTTCATCATGAAGTGTGCAACCGCTCTTTAAAGAAAGGGTAGACATACAGCAAATAGCCGTCTACAGATCAGGGATTCGAATCCTTCCGTGTCTTCAGTAGTGGGCACACTCATTACCATTGCTAGTGATGTTCTTGGCATAGTTGCTGCTGCTGCTGCTGCCTCTGTCACTCCAGCTGTGTCGCTGCTGTGACGCTTCAAAATCAGGATGGCCAGCGCGCACTGCAGTCAACAGCCCACCCCAAGCCGCACCGAGTTCTGCGCCCGAAAACACCGCCCACGGCCGCAATGAGCTCACTGCATTCGTTCGCAGCAATGCACCCAGTGGAGTAAGCGCATACTTCCGTTGCTCCTCACTCAGGGTGCGTCGAGGGCTTTTGGGCGCCAGGATGTTGATTGGATACGGCACCGGGGGCGGCACCGGCAGCGGTACTGGAGGTGTAAACGGCAATGGCCATAATGGAGGGTCGAATACTTCCACAACTGCTCCGACGATTGGGCCCTGGATTTTCGAATTGTGCATTCAATGTTGAGAGTAAGGGCTATTTTGATCCACCAGATTGCTTAAATATCTTAAAATGCATCAGATTTGGACCAAAATATATCTACGCTTTCTTTCTGCACGCGATAAAAGTTAGTGTCGTCTAATAGCTCCTGAACTAACCTGACCACCGAGAGCCCTCAAAAGTCGTCCAAGCGCACTGGCGTCCGCACCCACCTATTCAAAACTTCTGAATATGAAAGGCGCAGATTATGAAAATAATTCAAATTTAACCACAAATTCTCTTCAAATGCCCCGCGATTTTACAATAATGTAGTTAGCCACATTGTTGCGTGGGATTTTCTGTCTTACCTCCGCGGCGATAGCATCAACAGTTAAAGGTCCGCGCTCTAAGGCATCGAAAACCTTGAGCTCACATGCCACGTACCTGGAAATCAGCGAGGTGATGAAATCAGCTTTGCAAGAAGCAAGAAAGAACTTCACAACCTTCAAATGGACGGCTCATTCTCAAATGATTCATACAATTTATCGAACAAATTATGTGCTTTAAGCATGCATCCAGTACCACGTACACGCATTGTGCAAGCCAATTGCTTGTCGAAGCGAAAGCCACCGAAGGTGCCAGTGCACGACGAATGCTTTCACTGCTGTCGACAAGACGAGCCGCTGGATCAAGTTGAGTGTCTTTTGCCCACCTTGGCGTCGCCACGAATACTCGTTCTCCTCGAGGACGCAATCCATCCGATTGAAATGCGTATGCGCCAAACAAAGTAAATGTGAACAGCACAATGACCTGTCCAACAACCTTCATACTAATTGTGGATGCTTGCTACTCTTTGATTGATTTACAGTTAGGATAAGTCTTGAGCTCTGAGTTACGTAATAAATTAAAACATCAATGTGGCAATAAAAAAGGGAATTAGGAATCCTTCTCTTGCACGCGGACTTCCTTGAGGGGAAATTTAAATCTTATTCTACCGTTGGACCCGTGTATCCTTTACTCATGTGCAGCTTAGAAGAGAATATTAGTGTGTTTCGGATATGAATGATAGGTGACAAGTTGAGACGTAGAGGTGCGAATTTCGACCGTAAACTCTGTTAAGCATGTAGCGAGAAGAATATAACTACGGGATCATGCTTGAATTATAGTTGGCATAGACTCGCTCGAAATGAATGCAAATGACTGACTGGTAATTTCATGAATTACCATGAGGCTGTTGCCTATGTCAACTTGGTGATCGTAATCTCCCTTTCTGATTAGAGAGTTAGCATAGCAGTGGGATTATAAAGCTCCTTCTTCTGAGAACGCATTGTAGGCAAAATCAAGGTCTACTCTTCTAATGAATGCTTGGTACGATCATCACTGTCACTCGTGCACTTACGATAGCCTAACAAATTGCCAAAATATCGCAAAGGATGCGATGTTGTTTCTTTATCTATTAGGGGTCTAGTGGTTCTAGAGTAAGCAGGTGATGCGGATATGTGGTTGGTGCCCATTATTATTATACTGCGCACTATTATGTTCATTATTATACTGGTAATATGAAATTGACCAAAACATTTTGATTTATCATTTTTGATTTATCTTCGGGTTGAGAGAGGAAGGAATTTCAGCTTCTTAAGTTGGTTTCTTGTCTGAGAGGTGCAAAGATACGAGATACGTTATCAGACTAATTGTTGCCGATACGACTCGTTGTAAATTTCGGGATCGAAGTCTATCTCCTCTTGTCGTTTCAGCACAGAATCAGTCGATTTGCGTCTCCATTGCGCGCTGGCGTTTTCTTTGAAAGATTTGCAAGGGAATAGGCGAGCGACCTTGCTGTTTCTACTTTCATGTGCACAGGTGACAGCAGAATGAGGCGTGGCTCCACGTGCTGAATTTGAGCAGTAATCTTCGGAAACTTCAGTTGCCGCTTCGGAAGTATTTGATGCGAGAGGAGTCGTGGTTGCCTCTCGAAAAAATGACGAACGCCGCAGAAAAGCGGCAGTGGCCGTGGATGAAGCAGCAGAGGCTACTTCGCCAACATTCATGTTAGTAATATGGAGCATAGGCGGCCGCTGTGGTGTTTTGCACGTTGTGTCCGCAATGCACTTCTTGGTAGTAGACAACTTCCGAGTGGCTGCAAGTTCTTTAGTCTGCTCGACTTCTTTGTCAACCGCATTGAAATTTGTATCCACCACTTGGTGAGCAGTGACAAATTTTGGGTCGAACGCCGAGGATGCGAGGCCAGTTTTGGAAGTGCTTGTCGCAAAGGCACTCATACCAGTCAAAGTTGTGGGTAAAGCATGTGCTGCTAGCTCACCTAATGACGAGCTCCTTCTACATAGCCGCGCTCTTATCATTTCACTACACTGTTGTTTCTCCCCCTCTTTCTCCTCTTCCTCCTCAACAAGTGTCTGATTTACATTATCAATGTCATCTTCATCTTCGTCTTCATCTTTGTCGAAGTTGACGCCATCTTCGTCATCGTATTCGTCTGTAGCACTTTCATCATCAGTGCCCACCAGCCCTGAATTAGAGTCCGAAGGCTCCACGCCATGAGATCTATTCCAATTACTTTTGTTAAACCTGCGGCTACGCCAGTTACGATTTAGATAAGCATGTGGCTTAGGCATGAGAAAGGCGCTGCGTGCCACTGCTGCACAAAGAGCGAAATGCTTCTCCTCAAGCGCAGAGTGTGCTGCGCTCACCGCCGCTAAATTTCTTTCCAATTGCGCTACGGTCTGTAACAACTTCTCCATAGCTTTACTGCACTCAATTCTGCCTTCGTACCAAGGATTGTCATGCAAGCAAGAATTGCATCGTCCTTGATTGTTGTGGAAATTTTGTTGCGAGATATCCCTCTCAGGAGCAGCCACATGATTTCGACGATTTTCTGCCATTATTGTACGGCGTAACATTTCAGTTGATGCGTTCTGCGAAATGCTGGGACGGAGTGAATGAAAGGATGCAAGAAGTATGCTATCGTGCGTGGAGCAAAGTTGTAGATGCAGAATTGTTGTGAGCAAATAACGGCCATGTCGCAAATGGCACGTGCCTCTAAAAATTGCGTGACAAAGAATGTTTCGTTGAATTTTCGTTATTTGGCATCATCGAAGCCTATTCAATTCTTTCCTATGTTTGATGCAGGGTTTTGTCGTATGCAATTGGAGCACTCCTGTCTTGCACAACTTATATATCATTATAGCAAGTCGATCCTAACAGGTCATGGGTATATCGTATATTCACACATATTTGAGGGAATCATGCTTTACTCAGTCCGCCAAATTATTTAGCATGTAAGTCAAGCGACCAGAACTTTATGTAATTTCTTTGGTACTGTCTTCGGGGTCAATATCATTTCTTTCTGATCTCTAAGCATTCCGGCTGTCTCAATGCTGCGCACTCTCTTAGTTTTGTAATGCAGTTGCAGCTCGTATCGACCCTCTTGACGGATTCCCCGGTTCCCCTATGTTTCAGTCTGCCGTTGCTTCGTTAGCCGTATGACGTTGAGATTAGATTTGTTTACATTAAACTCCCCACTTGCAAATAAAAGAAACATCAACAAATATCAAAAAGCTATGCATTGATGATACCTCCTGTACAAGTCTGACTGGACTGGGTGTCCTTTTGCGCAATACAATGCGCATCTTTTATTCCTATGGGCCCTGCAGAATCAATTCTCAAGGGATAAAAAAGATTATCCAGTCATAATAACGATAATTATTGATTCCAACTAGTTATAGCACGCAGTGCTTATTAGAAGCAATAACAGGTACCCCTGAGCCTTAAGCCTGCTAAGTATAAACCACCACGAAATGCATGTGCGGTACTTAATTTGGACCTAATGGCTAATGGGCCTGCAAGTGCTTCGAGTATAGTGGGTTCACTTCACTTCGATAATCAACACGAGGGCACGGGAAAGCGCAGTGGTATTTTGAGTTGATGGGGTAATCCTGATGCCGATAGAGGAGTTGAAATAATTCATGAATTGCGTTTAATCACCCACATCTCAAATCAATCACGCATATTTATATAAGATATAAGGGCATGCCGGATCTTTCCACAACAACACGGAAGTTAAGCTACAAGCACACAGGTGCACCCCTTAACTGCGACCTCGATTAAACGGGGCTTCTCTGCACGTGACCCGCAATAACGCGAACGCAGCTCCAATGATGGGAAGGTTGCTGAGATTGACGAGGATTCATTCACATAATCTTCCACAACATGCTCAAGAAAGAGCAAGAACGGAGGTGAACCAGTATACTGAGGCGTAGCGTGGCGATTATAGAGACGTAAAATTTCCAGGGCCGCCGACGTTTGTCGTGTCGCGACTCTCGTCTGTGGCTTCAGCAGCAGCGGCTGTAGGAGGCGCTGGGGGAGGCAGTGCCGATGCGGTCGCTGTACTTGGTGCGGCAGTGGTTGTGGGTAAACTACTGGCAGGAACAGCGGCTGCAGTGGCCCACGGCGCACGCGTGCTCTCCATGGGCCCACTACTGTTCAATGAGGTGGCTGCTGCAGAAGAACTTGTGCTAAGAGCAGATGATGATGTAGAGGAAGAGGAAGCAGAGGAAGAAGAAGAAGCCCATGTGGCCGGTAAAAGGGAGCCGAACTTGAAGTGCTGAATCACGGGAAACTTGCCCAGCACCTGTGGCCACCGTCATGCAGACAGAAGTGAAGGTTAAAGTAACTCAAGCAGAGAATATGACGAGGTGAGGAGATGCTTAGCTGAAGAACATGGCGAATGAAATAAAAAGCGTTCACAAAAGAACAGTCAACGTATACGGCACGTAAATACGGTGCATTTCTTCTTTCCTTACCTCAGCCTCGTACAGCTTCAGCAAACCTGCGTGCACCTTTTAGAATAGAAAAAAGATGGGTGAAGGTGGATGATTGTCACGTTAGTGACAGAAAAAAAAAAGAGATGACGAGGAAATTAATCAGAGGAAAAGTAAATGACAAGTAAATTGAAGAATTTATTTGAAATTTGACAGAGGAGTGGTGTAGGGGAAATTAGAGCCACCTTGTGCCAAGTCGGAAGCTGAGAGATGGAGTGCAGCATGGGGCTCGTTTCGCTGTGCAGGATTGCATGGTGACAACACGAACGACAAGAAGAAGAGATTCAGAGACAGAACAAAGTAAGAGAGAGAGAGTGAGGAAATCAAAAGAAGTAGCTTAAGAAGAATCAGAGAGCATATGCTGTGACGTGGGAGCGCGGTGTATCTAAAGTCATCCCAGGAGATTCATCACAACAACTCGTATCCCCATACTCGTCGCATCAAACCAAAAGTGATTCCCTTGCATCTACTTTCCGTACTCAACCCACCCATCTCGGACTTTCTCAAGATCCTCCTTCTTTTGATTCAAATTGAATTAGTTGAGAGGGGCGGAAACACACCTGAATGGCGCGCCAGTTTTCACTCTTCGCACGTCCGCAATCCCAGCCACGTACAGGCTCACGTGCGCGTATTTCTCCAGCACCGCGCTGTCGTTGACGCAGGCCGGCGTGGCCAGCGCTTGAGGCGGAAACGAAGAAGATGAGGACGATGACGACGTAGATGCAGTTGCACTTGCAGAGGCACCCGAAACTGCAGCAGCGGTGGTAGAGCTGCCTCCTCCATGTGCAGAGCTCAAGGAGCTGCTTGAAGATGGCGGCAGGAGCTGCGCAGCCCCCCACAAGAAGGGCAAGCAATGGTAGTCGTCCAGCCCCCACACGCCGTGGCTGCCCGCGGGCTCCATCTTGTACGTGTGCTGCAGCGCTCGCATCACCCCCATGTAGCTAGAGAAGGGTGAAGAACGAGAGGAAATGGCGGCATAAACGAAGGGAGAGTGAAATAAATGGAAAAGGAGCGCAGATAGGAAGTGATATTAAGAGGAAGATGTTAGAAAATATAATAAAAAGGGAAAAGAAAGAAAGCAGAAGGAAGGAAATAAAAAAGGAGGCGAAACTTGTGAGAAAAGGTGTGCGCGTGCATCTGCAAAGAAACCTTCAGCGTGCCAGTACACCTATACAAGTATAAACTCACCGGTGAAAGACGACCGTCACCAAATCACTTGCGTCTGTAGGGCTCACAATGCCGCATTTCGCGAGGCCGTAACTACATTAGGGAGAACACAGAGGACAAAATGAGCAACATAAAAGAGGGAAGTAAGGACGGGAAGCACCGATAAGAAAGATCAAATCGAATAAACCTTTAGCAGCAGCAGCAGGTAGGCTGCAACATATGAGAATGTATGGATTAGGGAAATCAAAATAAAACGTACAGGAGCGCAACGAAGCTTGTTTCGTGGCCGGTGCCGTAGTCAATACGGGTAGGGTCGCCGAAACTGTCGCACAAATACGACGCCAACTCCACCTGTACAGCGTACATGCACACACGTAAACCTTATGAATAATAAAGCACGCGAGAAATCACACGAGTATGCATACGTATGCGCAAATAAATGCATGGACTTCGATAAAACTGCGCACATAAGAAAAGACGAGGAGGATAGACGACGAGAAAATGCGTCACGCATCAGGCATACATCGCGACAACAACAACAACGATCACCAACCTCCGCATTGCCAAGTGCTTTTTGCCAAGTCACTGCTCCATCCTTCGCAGCAGCAGCAGCAGGCGGTGGGGGCAGGGCGCTAATCAGCGCAGGAGACCGGTCCACGAGGAGCTGGTGCCAAGCAGCGAAGGCCCGATTGCCAAACCTGTTGGAGTTAGATGATACATGCACGCATGTAGCAGAACAAAACATGTTTAGGCATGATAGGATTTGACGAGTAGAGGTCCAGAAGGTGGGATCAAGTACACAGTCGCACACGCCTCTTTACTTCCCTTCCTGTAGCCTTTTCTGTCTCAAACTAATTTTGCCGTACCGCATTGGTTGTTGCACGGGTGGCGCTTCTCCGATCATAATTTCGAGCTGATCGAGGATCGCCACTAGTCCCTGCACCGCGCTGCTTGTAGCTCCTGGGGCCATGGTCGACTCCGAAGGCGAAGGGGCCAGTGGCGCAGGGCGAGGCAAGTACCGGCACGGCACGCCACTGCTGGCTTGGCCCAACATCTTCACGAACCGAAGCAGCTCTGCGTAGGTCGCGCTGCTTTGCCACGCGCTCATGTCCGAAGGGGCGAGAATGGCGCGGCGCGGGGCGACCCATTTACGAGCAGCCATTTCAGGCACGTAAGCACCTCCTGAACCTCCTGCGTTGGTACCAGTGGCGGCGGTGGTTGCATTGATTCCAAGAGCAGAAGAAGGACTTTGCGATTCTTGCCCCACTTGAGAAGAGGAGGTAGACGACGAAGAAACACCACCGCCACGGCTAGCATCGCCCACACCAGCACCAGCTTCACCCTGTGGAATCTCCAGCTTGGCATGGCGAGGGGTGCCACGGCCCGGGGACGGCGACGGCGGGAGCTTGGGAATGGTGCGGTTGGGGTCCAGATGGTCGCGCGGGTTAATGGATAAGCCGAGCGAAGGCAAGGCCGCCCAGGGTGAGAAGCGCTCGGTGGTGGAGCAGTGAACCACGGGGCCTCCGAGGGACCTGACGTGTGAATGCCATGAGATGTTGAAAGAAGAAAAAGGGGTGCGATGATATAGTAGAACAATGTCGCTTTCTGTCATTCAGTCCATGATGCAACCGATCTCTTTTTCTTTCTCTCTCCCTCATTTCCTCTCATTTACCCCGTCTCGCTGTATCGGCAAAAGAAGCGGTGCTCCATCGCTTTCATGCCGACGCTGTCCACGCGCACCCAGCACCGCAAGAGCGCAAACCAGCACGACGGCATCGCGCGAAACTTGACCGCCAAACTCATGTCCCTGCGCAGTTGCATGTGAAATACGAGGTGAGACAAGCAAGTGTTAAGGCATCGTGCACGTGATGAACAGGAGCAAAGGTCTTAAAAGTGTATTGCCGTGTTGTGTGCATTGTTTTAAAGTCATACCCGAAATCATGCAATTCATCCTCGTAGAGTGCGACGTCGTCATAGAACAGAATCGGCACTGACTGATCCGACAACGCTACCATATCTACGCCGCTCACTGGCTGATTCTCCATCCACACTGGCGGAAGTAAAGTATCACCGCTGCTTCCACCGCCACCGCCGCCGCCATCGCCACCTTTAGAAGCACTAGCATCTTCAACATCGCCACCACCATCACCACTACCAGCAGCTGCAGCGCCAATGCCTACGTTGCCTGCCCACTCGGTGAAGAAAGTCCAATCTGGGCCATCCTCGTCCGCAGCAGCAACTTCACCAATCGTCTTGGTTGCGGAAGCTGATGCAGCAGGGCCACCGGCATTGGACCACCCTTTGCTGGGGGCAACCTGTGTGGGTGCCAACCGCCATCAAGTATGATATAAGTGATGAAGTGAAGAGGCAAGAATAAAGAAAGTGAAGGTAAGGAGAACACGAAAGAGATAGAGATCAAGCAGGAAACCTTTAACGTTTCGCAAGCTCCGAAGAAAGTATAGAAATTTATTGTTTCATGCGTGATGGCGATAGGCTTAGCTAGCCCAATCTTAGGTTCTTAACATGCATCAAGCCACAAGCACCTTCATGGCGGTGGCTGCGTCTTGTGCCTCCGGTGGCGTTGCTGCCCAGGTCTCCAGCGCTGGCTCCGCCGCTAGCATACACACATAGAAATTAGATAATCTCCAAACGTCCTTAGAGGCTGTCTGAGGTATGCTTTACTTTGCAATCACTGCCTGCTACAAGCCTCCGAAATCGAACGAAACAAAACATGCTTCGTGTTGACAAAACAAACAAGCCATTAAAAAGCCCTATTGTCTTCCTCTTACCGAATCGCAGCGACACGCCTGAAGCTTCATGAGTAAGTGTTAGGCTAGACGTGTAAGGCATCTCAGGGAGCGACAGACCGCTGCTGCCGTCCTTGCCTGCAATCGAAGCAAGGCGAGCACTGAGCGCCTCCACTTCTGCGTCTCCATATATGGACCCGTGCACACTTTGCACACGCCAACCGCCCACACGCACACCCGCTGTAGACGAAGAAGCGGTCGCCACTTTTTCGAGCGCTTCGGCGTCGTAAGCAGCGAGCACGGGGAGCTCAGCCACGGTTGCGGAGTGGGCCATCGTGAATTTGCGCACTGGAGGCTCCATGGATGAAATACTAGCTTTTTAAGAAGTGGGACCTAGAAAGCATATCGAAGAGATCTACATTCAAGCGGTATTTCAATACTTCAACTCAATTTATTCACAAATTGAACTCTTAGCCGATGCTTTAGCAGTCGCAGATACACACAGATTGGCTAGTCACTCTTGAAGGCAAAAACAGTTTAGGGAAGGAGTGTAAAGTCTGATACAGAAGCATGCATTCCTACCGACAGTGAATCTTTCGCTGCGTCTAGACGTATGCAATGAGCCTCGAATGAACTACTCTTCAAAAATTGGTCTCTAGCTGTACACGCTGTAGTAGCTTCGATGCTTTGATGGCTTGATGGCTTGATGGCTTGATGGCTCCGAGGCAAGAAGAACGAAGAATGCGAATGCGAAGAAAGAGGCAAAAGAGAAGAGAAACGAGGAAGGAGCAGGAGGAGGAAGGTATGTAGGTTGAGAATTCCAATTTTATCGTAAATTCATCGTAAATTCATCGTAAATCCAGGAGAAATATTTCCCATGCAAATATATTTGTCGGTTGCTTTTTCTAACCTTGTCGAAGTCTCGAAGTCACGGCCGGAGGTATTTGCCACCTTGCTGCGTTTTTCTGCACCACGGCTGACTTTTCTTAGGCAATTTCTTAATCGAAAGTATGAAGCAATGCCAAGCATATTCAATGTTTTAATTTTCTCCTTCCGAAACTTGATATGGGTACCAACGGACCACCAACTCCTGACGCCTTCCGCGCCTTTCCTCATTTGAACTAACGGTCGACTTCTCCTGCGCTTTCTTTCATGCAATCAGATATGGATCGTTACCAAAAGACTGAAAAAGGCGGCGCAGGAATCGGCGAGGGTGCCTATGGTGTGGTATACAAGGGCAAGGACAAGAAGACGGGCGAGATCGTTGCAATGAAGGTGCGCTTATCGCCATCAAGGGCAGCTGTATTCTCGCTGCACAAAAGCTGAATTGCAGCTGTCTACAGCATGACAGCCTTATTCTATTGCTATTATTCGCTCCTGATATCAATGTTCATTCAGATATCATCCCTTTGTTGTGCTGTCTCTTGCTGATGTGCCGCATCTTGTGGCCGTTTGGTTTGAGGTCACACATCAATTCATCCACAAGCTCCCCGACTCCTACACTTCTTTACGTCACTCACAAATTCTCTCACTTCATCCATTTATGTCTGCTGTATTTTTTTATTCCTCTTGTTTGCGCCCAGAAAATCCGCCTTGAGATCGAAGACGAAGGCATGCCTTCCACTGCTCTGCGCGAAATCTCGTTGCTGAAAGAGCTTACGCACCCTAATGTTGTCGGGCTGCGCAACGTGGTACAAGAGCAAGGCCGCTTGTACCTGATTTTTGAGTTCCTGGACTGCGATCTCAAGAAGTACATTGACAAACAGCCTGGCCCTCTGCCCATGGAAATCGTCCAGTCCTTCACCTACCAGCTCGTGAAAGGCCTTGCGTTTTGCCACAGCCGCGGCGTCATGCACCGCGACATGAAGCCGCAAAACTTGCTCGTGACTGGTGACGGCCGCCTCAAGCTGGCGGACTTCGGCTTGGCCCGCGCGTTCTGCCCGCCCATTCGCCCGCTCACTCACGAAGTGGTGACGCTGTGGTACCGCCCGCCTGAGATTTTGCTGGGCTCCACCACGTACGCGCCCCCCGTAGACGCCTGGGCCATCGGCCCCATTTTGGTAGAAATGGTCACAAAGCGCCCTCTGTTCCCGGGCGACTGCGAAATCGACGAAGTGTACAAAATTTTCCGGCTCCTCGGGACTCCGAACGAGGAACAATGGCCTGGCTGCACCGCGCTTCAAGACTGGAACCCTGCTTTCCCGCAGTGGCCGCGCCTTTCGCTGCGCACCGTGGCGCCTACCCTGGACGAGGTGGGCCTGAACTTGCTGGAGCAAACCATGTACTATGACCCCAAGGCGCGGATTTCGGCCCGGGGCTGCATGGACCACCCGTGGTTCAACAATGTGGACAAGACCGCACACAACACCGTGTAAAGGTTTTTTTCCCATTTGCCGCGCGGCAATACAACCCGCTTCCTTCTTTTATCCGGTATTCCCGGTTCCTCTTCTACTATTGCCCCCCCCTGATTGAGAGAGTTCCCCAGCAGCACTGCAATCACGCGCTTCCTTCCACACAAGGCCACCAGCGCGATAGCTCCAGCAGAGAACGCCCGTGAGGTTTGTCACCTCGCGAGTATGTTCATCTGCCATGGGTTATTGCGCCAGGCCCCGACTTGACTACAACACACGAAATTATTTGGGCTAAACAAAAAACACTGCGCTTCTGTTATTGTTAAACATATCCGTGATCTCGAAATCATAAAGTATTAATTATCAAATTCAAATGTAGATGTAGATAAATTATACATTTCGATTTCAATTTCTCAATTCTCAAGAGACTTTTGACTTGAACAGAATTCGCTTGAAAGAAGAATAGAGCTATCGACGCACAAGTGGGCGTATATCTGAGTGGAATTCTCGTAATTCCTATTTGGAGCGAGTTCAAAGCCATAGGTGTTCCTATATAAACTAGGTTACGATTTACGACGTAAATTACGCGTAAATTACGCGGGGAAGTAATTTTTACCAATCAGGCGTATAATCCCCCCTGGTCTTTTGGGTGTGGCTCATCAGCACAGCACTCTTCGTGATGGGCTCTTTTGAACGGCCCCCATGCTGAAAAAGCGTAGCACTTCCCTCTGTGCAGAGACCATGCCCATCACGAAGGATGTGGCAAAATGTCGGCAAATAATCGCACACAGGCAGAAAGGCAGTGAACTAGTAAAGTAAGCAGTAGGGAAGGGAGTTCGGAAGAGCACAGCACCACCAATGAATACCAAGAGCCCGTATTCAAAACGATTTTTACCGCGCGTATGGTACACGTAAATTACGCGTAAATTACGTGTAAATTGCGCGTGAAGTAAAAAATGGGCTTGAAGCGCGTAAATAACGCGTGTACGTAAATCGCACCCTTGTATATAAAGAATTGAAAATTTAAAACTTTAAAATTATTCGAAACAAAATACTACAGACGCAACTCCCTTTGACGAGCCAGATAAGCACCCCAGAAGGAACACGGCGCTGATAGAGCGCAGAAAGCAGGAAAACTGAGGGCCGTGGTGTAGCAGGTTAATTGTCATGCGCAAACGGGCGAGGAACCGAGAGTTATTCCAAACTCATACACTTCGAACTGGCCGTGGCCTATCTAACCTCCACCCCAGATCATTTGCCCACACTTTCATCCTCGCTACTGCTACTGTTATCGTCCCTTCCGAACGCGTCATCCAAGTAATTCTCTAGTGCTGCAACGTGCCCAGACCACGCGAGCGCAGCACCTCCCTTGTCACCACTTCGCACCTTGAGCACGAACACTGACGCCTTCTTCGCATGGCGCTGCACCGCCAGCAGCGCGCTTGCTTTCGCCAGCACCTTTACCGTCGTTCGAGAAGCTACCCCACTTTCTTGGGACGTGAGCACGTTCAGCGCAGTCGTCGTTTCTTCGACGGACGCCACTACGAAATCGAGGCGGCTTGATGCGTGGCGGGTAGCTACTGAATTGAATGCTGGCACCTGTGAGGCAGTGTTTCTCGTGAGAGCCAACACTACCAGCGTATCACCAACCCATGTAGGCGTCCCGAGCTCTGAGGTACTTTGAGCAATCGTGGAGCCTTCCAAGAGGTCTGTCAACGAGCCAAGGTCTGACCCAGCTTGTGGTGACGGTTCCACATGCTGCCTGGCCGCTGCTGACTCCTTTTCTCCTGACTCTGCGTTGCCTGATCCACGGTTGTAGTGGTGAAAGTACACAAACAAGCCCATAATCAAGGGAACAAAGAAATCTTCCGCCTCCCGTGCGCCAGCTCCATAGGACACGTAGGCGATGAGGCCCGTCAGGGCAGCTGACACTGCCATGGCCTTGGGATCAGGTCGGACGAGGGGATTGACTACATACTCTGAGAGAAAGTCTGCAACACTATAGCTAGACATTTTTCGGACCACAATCCCTCTACTGCAGCAATGTGCTTTTACTACTAGCCAGCTTGTCGGCACCCTTCTCGAAGGTAAGTAAACGTATTTTGCTTGATGAATGATGATGACTTCGACATGATGAGATGATGAGCAAAGCGAGAAGCAACAAAGAACAAAAAAGAAAATGACAAAAGATGCTCACGTCTCACGTCCCACGTCGAACGTCGAACCCAGCTAACTAAGAAATCCAGCTGCAGAACGACAGGAGCCTAGACTGTACAGAAGGGAGCGAAGGTACTTATGATCACATGGGACAAATCTTACAAAGGGGCCCGGAGTAAGTATAGAGCGAAAGGGAAACTAAAGAGGGCGTTCATTCAGTTCCCTCCAATAAAGAATCATCAACAGTAGGGCTGGGAAAAAGCATGTGCCTCAAGAAGCGCAGATCAAGCCGGAATTTAAAGCCAGGTGGACCTGGAATGAGGGACCCTAGACCCAGAACCATCTTGATATTCACTGGGGCTGGGTCACAACCACTGGGACAGGACTTGTTTCTCGTTGGTGCCCCTCGACCCTAAGGAGATTTCCTATTTGACCTTGGAAATATTTCTGAATCTCACTCGCAGGTGGGAGTGCATTTGGTTTCTAAATTTTTATTTTATATGTCCCCCAGTCATGGTAGATAGCGATCACATAAATGCACACTCGAAAGAAAGAAGTGCCATAGAAAATAGACTACTGGAGGGCAGAGTTTGATTCAATATAACTAGAACTGCATAATGCATGAGGCATGAAATGGGGTGCCATAGCAGAGGATTGGTCGGAATGGAGATCGCGGACATATTCAAAACTTATGCCTCCTTGCGAGAACTAATTCTACAGGGCTCATAGAAGTATAGATGGGCGTTGCATAACGCAAAAGGGCACTCAGCCTAGTCAGACTTGTTCTGGAGGATTCATCAAAACGCAGCTTTGTGCTATTTGTTGTTGTTTCTTTGCAATTGGGGAGTCTAAACTAATCTGATCTGGTCTAATCGATTCATGTAGCTTATTTCTTTCCTGAGAATTTTTTAAGGGCATGGCGGCATGAGTCAATGTCTATGATTTCTGTTGCCACTTCCGGTTTCCGGCGTGAGAGTGGAGCACCATAATTGCAAATTGCCCTGCGCGCAGCGAAAGGGAGGTTCTATGGCACGGGCCTCAATGAGCTGGAAACTAGAAGGCTGACAAGCAGAATAACAGCACAATAAGGCTTATTCTAGGAGAATATATCATCGGTGAACATTCCCGAATGCCGAATGGCCGTGGAAGTGAGATAACCCTGCTGATGATGGAACTTTGGAAGCTCCGCCAGTTATACACCTTTTCCATCTTGCTACTCTAGATCGCGTAATATCTAAAAATAGCTCACTCATCGAAGTTGGTAGCATTCTTAGGCAGGCCGTGCACGACAGCACATGATTCATACTTCGAGGGAGATCGCCGACTAGAAGTCGAGTTGTAGATCGCGCCGTCAGGAAGAGCACGCACCGATCCTACTCCCACAATCAATTGATATTAAAGCCGCTGGCAAATAAGCCACTTCTTCACGGAGCATTCGAAGTCTATCCTTGCATAAGACAGAGATTCCCGTGTCACGTTCCATCTTTCGAATTCGGAGAATAAAGATACCCAGGGCATGTGAGTAAAAAAAAGCATCCCGCCCCGTCAGTTTATCGATGGTGTCTTTCGTACTTGTTGAAAGTGCGTTTACGTCATGCTCAGGAACGTTGTGGGATTCATGCGATTCGCTAATACCTGATTCATGATGCGCATCAATCTTGCATTCACACGCCGTTAAAAAATCGCTCTCCTTACCATTACTGGCTTGATACTGAAGTAAGCAAAGGGACTCGTGGAATAACTCGGTTATCCCAAACCACGACGACGAGACCAAATTGATTAGAGCTTTTTCTGGAGAGGGCAGCACATCATGATGACCGAAGGCATGGTGTGCAGGGAATACTGGATGCTTGTGACGAAACGGCCGTTGTTTTGGGTCTTTACGAAGCTCCTCGGAGCGTTCATTAGCAAGATACCGCGTCTGCATATTTAACGGATTGTAGCATCCATAGTCATCAGCCTCACCCGATATTGAGTTTAGGCTAAAAGTATTTAGCCAGACATTGAAGTCAAGCTCATCGGAAGTGGTGCGTGGAAAGGCTGTAAAATTTGTAACCATGCGACCCCATTCATCATACTTGCATTCTAAAAACTGCGAGAAAACGTGGGCGCGGGGATTCCGTAGCATTGTTACGACCTGACCTGCAGGCCACTGACGCGGAAATTCAGAGTAATATTCCTCCCAACTTGCAATGTTGGCGCCCGGAAATACTTTTGCTAACTCTCGCTGAATGGAGATGCCCGCCGTTTTCGGAATGTGTACGTGAGAAATGAGCGACTTGGGCTGAACGTCAAGGTGCATGAGATGACAACGATGGTCCACGACAACTTTCGGCAAAGTTTTACTAAACTTCGAGCATTCAGTTGATGTTCCATTGTCAAAGTGCTGCCCTGATCTATGTGTACTTGAAGAATACGATACACGACTGGCTGCAGCTAAAAGAATTAACCTTACGACGATAGTTGCCATCAGTGTTGCTCGTGCGCTTGAAAAATTCGTAGATAATGTTCATGACCATCCTTGACAATCGATCATGAAGATTCTGTATGCTAAGAGCTTAAACAACTGCCTCAATCTATTGAACTAACTCCATCGTTATCGCTAGCAGTCAAATGATTGATAAAGCCGTAATGGAAGATGCTTCCTACATTTTTGAGTTTTCGAGATTTTCGAGTTCACTTTGCCAACATCTTCGAAAAAATATATATTAGCGCAAACCAACTCAACTTTTCAACATACTTTTTTCGCACCTCACTTTTCACGTTCCTCGTTCCTCACGAGCTCACAAGCTCACAAGCTCACGTGAGCACGAGAGCGTCGAGTCTACTGTATTCATTTGGACATACACCGGGCGCCTTAAGTGAAGCGGATAAGAGGCAATTAGAAATCTCTCGCTTAGCTTAGAGACAAGCTTAGTTGCTTGCTTGTATAGACGTCGTAGCTGTATTTATACATAGTATTCTGCCGTAACCTCCGCTTGGGTCTCGTCCCTTTCAGTCGCTGTAAGCGCGAATACACATGGCCCAAGTGTACAGCTCTGCCGTGGATGTAAGTGCATTCCTAATATTAGTCAGCGGACAGAACATAACATAGGTCTATTTCACAGAACAAACAGCCATTGTAGCCTAGAAAAGATGTGGGCAGTCTTCGTGCGCGCGCTATGCGTTGGTCGCTATTGCCTTAGATTCTAAAGAACCGCACTAGCTCAAGGCGCTGACCAGTGCTTTGTTTCGAGGCATGCTTTGTCGTCCTTCTATAGAGCTTCACCTCTTTCTTCATTCTGCGCTTACCTTTGTAATTATTGTTCTTGATATGGCAGGAGCGCAAGCACAACATTCGGCTCCCGCCAGAGGTGAACCGGGTGCTGTATGTGCGCAACTTGCCCTTCAAAATTACGGCCGAAGAAATGTACGACATTTTCGGCAAGTACGGAACGATCTTCCAGATCCGCATGGGCGACAAGCCTGACACACGGGGCACAGCGTTTGTTGTCTACGATGACATCTACGACGCCAAGAACGCTGTAGACCACTTGAGCGGGTTCAACGTGTGCGGCCGTTACTTGATTGTGCTCTACTACCAGCAGGGCAGGATGGAAAAGAAACTGGACGTGAAGCAAAAGAGAGACGAGCTTGAGGCGCTCAAGCAAAAATACAACTTGTCTAAGGAAGACGTTTCGAAAGGAGAATAGAGTAGACAAGGGGGCTCATGGTAGAGCGGTAGAAGGCAAAATCGTGTTCCTTCGGCCGCTCTCGCCACCTTCACAGCCGTTTACGCCCTATCCACCTGCGCGTGATTCTTGGCTCCTCGTTGGAGGCCGGTGTCTTCTGTTTTATTTCTGCTGAACGACGAGCGCCATTAGAGCACCGGGCCTGAGTCAGGCACAAATAGTTCACTGGGTTGGGTTGAATGCAAATGAATTGTATTTCTAATTTCTATTTGCTATTAGTTACCGCAAGTCGCAAATCGCGTTTTGGAAGGATAGTTACACATGGGTATTTCGCATTTCGATATGTTATGTAGGCTTTGTGTTATTCCTACAGATGTTAAATGCAAACCCCGTTGAAACCGTTAAACGTCTAAGAAACCTTTAATTTTATATTTATATAGAATTTTTATTAAAAGTTAAAAGCTCAAGTTTGAGTTCAAGTAGAAAGTACTGGGGCCCTGGGCCCTCGTCGGGTGGATGGGTGCGCCTGCGCTGTGGCGCTGTGTACTGCGCACTACGTACTCTGTACTGTGTAGAAGCAGCGCGGGTTTGTAGTTTATCGAACTGAACTACTATATTAGTACGAAACTACTAGTATTAACGACTGTAGATTGAAGTGTTGAAGTG
>Ga0307982_1000818_pt1 | contig 24762 bp, 13 predicted proteins | sample OrgLakmetagen989_FD_201847 | JGI IMG/M metagenome (GOLD analysis project Ga0307982, IMG submission 201847) | Saline water microbial communities from Organic Lake, Antarctica - #989 | ecosystem: Environmental > Aquatic > Non-marine Saline and Alkaline > Saline | place: Antarctica: Organic Lake...
CAGCCCCACTTCCACAAACCTGCACGAAATCAAATCAAGCTGAAATAGTACCAAAACGGTTTTGCGTGTTAGTTGAGGTGGGCACAACATGAATGATGGCGGCTTGCGGAATTCGCAGCGCCTCGAGATGAAGTCACTCAGCTAAAACTGCTCTGCTTTGCACCCCGTGACTTCAAAAACACACCCACAGCTGTCACACAAACTATCTTTGCATACTCACTGGATATGTTTCTGTGTATTTATGCCTTGAATTGCTTTGAAGTTGTGTGAAATGCAACATTGACACCAAACCAATCTCGCCTTGTCAAGTGCTTCTATTGATAATCACTGCAGCAGGTGACCAGCTTTAGCCAATACCAGAGAAGCTGTTGATTGACAAGGACCGTTGACATGTCGTTTTTGAAGCGATCCGAACTGGGCTTGTGATGATCATCCAAAAGTGCTGACCCCCTGCACACTACTTTTCATCTGCCAGTATTCCGGTGCACATCAGTGAAGGCATAATGTGCAGCCCACACAACTCATGGTCGCCTGCCCATTATGTACTCCTTCAAACACAGCTGCAAGGAAACGTACCGTATTCCTTTCCCCAGTATGCGCAGGTTGTCGAGCCATAGATAGAGAAGGGCACATGCAACATAGCGGCTTCGGCAGAACCATGGGTACAGAGGGACCCAGCAGCACGATGACTGCACCCTCACATCCAAGCACATGCATGAGTGCAGTCCATGCAGCGCTCTGTAGTGGCACCGGTACCAGCCTGTGGTGAAGTAGGGGGGCTCTCGCATGTGCCCCCCACAATCGCGTCGCGCCTGTCGGCGTGTCGTGCGTATCCATATCCACTATTTACATTCCCAAACGCAAACTTGTAGTATACGTGTGTCTACACTGACTACATTTCGTCATTTGCATCTTCCGCCTTGTAGGTCGGGACCAGCCCTGCACTCTGGAGACCAGACAAGTGGCCAAATGAGTTCCAAACCAACAACAGCTCACCGGGCACAGCAAGTCCAGAAAAGGTGCGAATTTGATGGCAAATACACTGCATCATATGAAGGTATACATACATGTACTGTGCAGGATTGCGCCTGCACCGGTGAGCTCTGGCGTGTCCGTCCGAAAGTTGCCTGAGGCTTCTTTGCTCGAAGTGAGTCCTGGCGTATCATGCAGAACTTTTGCAAAGCAGGTCAAAGAACTCACAGATCATCAAATCTTGTCACCATTATGAACGAAAATGTGCTGGCTCGTACAACACAAGCTCGCCGTCAGCCAGGTGAGGATTTTTTACCAGAAACTGCAGTCGATGCCGTTAGAGCACCCTCAGCACAATACAGGTACCTGTTTGACTTGAGTCGGGACGTTCAGGATATTGCCCGGGCATTGAAATCAAAGGATGAAGAGCGTGAAAGGCGAATCCATTATCTAGAAGAACTAGTGAAGGATTGGGCGCGCGTGTTTGCCAAACCGTCAGCTGCGCTGCAGGCTGCTGGCGTTACCACAGAGCGAAACTCCCCGTCCTCTGTGGCCGAGACGCTGCTTCAAGCCGCCCATGCAGCACAAACAGCTGAAACAAATATGCAACTTATGCAGGATGCACATGCACAACAATGTTCCGAGCTTCGTCAAGCGCTTGTGCAGTCTCAGCAAGCGGCCACCCAGGCACACTCTGCTGAGCTGTCAGAGCTGCGATCGCAACGCGACGCATCCCTTGCCGCCGAGCGTGCCCGGGCAGATGCCGCACATCAGGCCTCCCAAGAAATGCGCTCAGCCTTGGCGGTGCAGGTTGCTGCCCGCACTGATGAGGCTGTGCAAACTGCGGTGCAGGGCGCAGAGGCGGCTGCCAGCAAGCGGGAGGCTGTACTGCAGGACAATATTGACCGCCTCACAGCTGAATGGCACGCAGCCCAAGATGATGTTGCATCTCTAAAGGTATCCTTGCACCAAGAACAGACAGCAGCCACCGCGGCAGCCTCGGAGGCCACTGCTGCTGCGGCCCAGACCACAGCAGATCACCAAGCTGCAGCAGCCGCAGCCGCCCTAGAATTGAAACGCACCAAAGCGGCCGCCGCTCAGCGTATGCGGGATGTACAAGCTCACCACGCAGATATGGTAGACACACAGCGTGTGCGGCTTCTGGAAACGCACGCCCTGTGGCTGGCCAGACGCGTTTCGGAGCTTCAAGTGCTCTGTGACGAACTGCAACGCACCCTGGTGGCCAGAACACAAGGGAAGAACACATCTTTTACAGGAAGTCTTGGTGTGCCTGCAGTGTCATCATCAAACCCCCCTGCACCCCCCTTCGCTGCCACAGGCATTCATCTCTCCCGCCCAGCGCTGCAAAGCCCCAGCACCTACCACACCCCCCTGCCTGTTGCAGCGGAGCGCGCGCATGTGGCCACCCTAGAAGGAGGCCACGGAGCACCAAGCGCCCAGTCGGAACAGGGGAAGCCGAACACCACATACTGGTACACACGTGCAGCGCACACCCCCCTTGGCAGTGCACGCAGCCCCCCATCCGAGGCTGGGGAGGCGCTGTTCCGGCGCTTTGCAAGAACGCATGAGCCCACCGCCAGCTGGCGGCGGGAGTCGGAACAGAAGGTTGCCACTGGCCGCAGGTGACCGCACACACAGGTTGATGTGCTCGTAGTCCTGGCTTCTGCCAGACAAGCTCCTCAGAATCGTGGCCTGTTCATGTGAATGTATTGCAGCGATCGCAGTGGACATGTACACAGCACACACACATAATATCATGAGCGGCACTGCTGGCTATGGGGGTGCAGGGGGGGGTGCCCCCCCCCGCTCCATGCCGGGACTCGGCGCTCACTGGCAGGACTGGCCTGGTGACAGAAAGCGCGTCATAGTGCAGTGATACCGCGTAATCATACATGTGGTGCTTGTGCAGCCAAGTGGCAAAGGCAGGGGCCATGGCGCCAGGGACGCTACATGATGGCGCAGCCCCCCCCCCCACTGCCCCCCCCTGCAGCTGCTGCAGAGTCAGGCAACTCAGGAACGGGCTTGGGCTCAGAGCGTGCTCGGCGGGACATGCGCTGCACCACTGCCTCGGGCAGGGCGTACTGCTCCGCCAGCTGTTCCAACGTCTGCAAGTCCCCGTCCCCACTGACGAAGCCGTTCAGCTTGGCGGCCAAGGGGCTGGTGAGGATGTCGGCGTCACTGTGCAGGCCACATGCCTCCAACATGTCACTGTGCTTGGTGCGCAGGTAGTACTTTTGGTGATAGTCCTCTGCCACGTAGAACCGCGTCAGGGGGGCAACGGTGGTGGAGGGCTTGCGGCCCAAGGCAGCCTTCACTGCTTGAAATGATGCTGTAGCAGTGGCTGCTTGAGTTTTGCCCTTGGTAAAGCACGCCGTCATGTACTGCCGGCTACGGGAGCTGCTTCCGGGGTTGTGGACTGCACAGGCACACGAAATGTCGCGTACCTCAGATGAGGGCCGCGCTACAACATGTGTAGACATGGCGCTGGCACCCACAACTAGGGCTTGGCACGACATGATCAATAAAATATGCGGTGCATGGCACACTTTCAACCACGCAAGCATAATACGCACATGTCCAAAAGAACTTCAGCAGCGTTTCGTAGGAAATGACGGCTGGATCGAATTCAACTGCTACAGTCTCTGTGTGATCCTGGATGTTGCGATAGTGTACATTCTTGGTCGCTTTACCACCTGCAAGAGATAATAATTGTGCTAAGCTGCAGAGCTGGGTGGTGGCAATTGCAGAACCAGATCATCTCGGCTGGTCCAAGGAAGCATTTCCCGCACGCGCACAGCGCTGCTATCTCGTCATGAGGCAAATAAGCTCACCTGCATAGCCACAGCGGGTGGAAATGACGCCGGGTAGAGCACCCTGCAAAGAATACGAGGAGGCTTGCGTGCTTTGGAACTGGGTGCAGCCACGTTACGTTGCTAAACATTTCTTCACGCCGTCCAAGACATTTTCACAGCAACGCACCCACTCGGCATCAGGCCCCCAGAATCAGGACGTCGCAAAGAAGCCCCATTCATTTATGGAGGTATCATGGTCAAGCTCGTCACACATGTTGGAATGTCAGCGTCGTGTACTAGTTACTCGAATACGTTCAGCGCGCTGAATGACCCTCTCAAAATTAGCTCCACAAAAAATGTGCCAATGTCGGACAAGACTGCGTGAGATATTGTATACTGCATGCAATTTAATGAGTCATCGTTCTCATGTTGTTGGGTCAAGTGCATCCGACCGTCGAGCAGGGGCCCCTCACCTCAAACCAGTCTCTCGGGGGCTGCAGTGTGAACTCTCCGCTGGACCTCGTGACCCGCTGCACAAAAATGCAACTAGATAGGATCAATGATATGGGCTTGTAGCCAGTGACCAGATGCATGCATTATCTCCAGCTTTTCATGCAGATCGAGCTGCGCACAGAGCACGCAAGGAAACATTTCCACGTGCTTTTTCTGCTCTGTCGGAGCTGCTCAAGCTCATAAAACAGTCACTGCTGATGGATAAAAGGTGGCAAAACCTGCACAAATCGATTGCAGCAGTGCTGCTGGTGCCAACACCTGCCCTGTCTAGAGTGCATAGGTAAGCATGGCTACAGCGCCATTGTGGGGGGTTTCAAGGTTGTTTCAGTCCTCGATTTCTGCAGTGTTGCTGCGCACGGTACAAGCAGAGCTTCGTCAGCTGACCACCCACTTTGCCCTCACTGTGGTATCATGGCTGTGACTGGTGTGACTGCTCGCCACTTCCTCCGAGCGGGGCGAGGGACTTCTGGCACGGAGCCTACGAAGCAAAACAGCAGCAGCGGGGGCAGCGGCAGGCGAGCAACTCCTGCTCTTGCGTGGCACAAGCCACGTTGCCTGGTAAGAATCCCACAGCCCGCATCATAAAGCATCAATTTATGTTATTTTTGCCCATTTCCGCAGAGACTGCACTGCACAGCGTGCGGCGTGGGCGGCACCCTGCCTGTGCGGCAGCGGCGACAGAAGCTCACCTCCCGCCACATCCAATCCATGAAACGCCAAGCCAAAGCAGCTGCAGCAACTGCGGCCAGCGCTGCATCCACCGCTACAAAGCACCGCGCCAAGGCGGAAAGCGCCTTGAAGAAGCGGGCCCTGAGGGTGATTGGGGGGGGGGGGCTGGCAGCTGACCCCCGCTCAGCCATGGCTGCCCTGGCTGCCACCGCCGGCGGGTACTCACAGGGGGGCGGCTCCGCACTTGCAGCTTTTGCAGCCCTCCGTCAGGGCCAGGGCGCCGGGGGAGGGGGCGCTGCAAGCAAAGTGGGTGCAGGCGCCCTCAGCAACCGCCAGCTGAAAGCCGGCCAGCGAAAGCTTGGCACAGGCGTTGCCGCCGCCGCTGGTCTTGCCAAGTCCAGCAGCAGCAGCAGCAGCTCGGGGCTGGGTGGGTTTGCTGCCCTCAGTGCGGCCCTGGGCAAGCCAAGGGGGTGACGGGCGGGGGGGTACGTTCTGGAGGTAGGTGGGGATGCAAACCAATCGGGCATAGGATAAGGCTGCCACTCCAACAATCAGCTGCTACCCGCAGCTGTGCCATTTGCCTGGATACCCCGATCTTCAGCTGCGGCGGTGAGCCCTCCTGTCATGCGCCGGCACTACAGCGGGCAAGGCAGGGGGCCACCGGTGCAGCTGCCAAGCTGAGCGAGCACAACAAGAAAGGCGCCTCAGCGCAGGCTTGCAATGTATTCATCACACTGTGATGTAATCGACGTGCCCGTGATCGGTGGCGCGCAGCGAATGGCTCCCAGCCTCCTCACAGCACCTCAATTGCAGCTAGGGCACAACTGCTGTCTTATTACATCAGCCCTGCTCTGATTGTGCGCCGCTCGTGTCAGTTGAAGCAGAGCGAGTCACCCCGCCAGGGTTGAACTTCATGCTGGCGAGGTCGTCGGACCCCCCTAGCGCCCCCCTCGCACTGTGTCCAGGTTGGCTGCCGGGGCCACTGCCCCCAGCACTTTCCTGGTGCTGAATGGCTGCTAGCTGCGCTGCCGTGACTGTGCCAATGGTGGGGGGGGGCGTGCCCACCTCAAGGGGGGGTCGAGCAGGGGACTGAGAAGGAAAGGCAGGCCCAGATCCCCCTGTGGCAGCGTCTGATGTGACGACATCCTGCTTGGATTGCCCGCTACTGGTGGGGAGGGGGGCATGTCCAGCGGAAGCCCCCCCCTCGGGGACGGTGTCACTGCTTGTGTCACTGGGCACGACACCCTCGCCAATGACGCCCTGTGCGGCGACTGCAGGGGGGGGTGGAGACACCTTCCCATGGGTGGCTGCAACATGTGTTCTTTCCACCTGTTCCTGTCCTGGTAGTGCCTGTTTCAATCGGGGGTGCACGCCATGCCCCCCCCCCTCTGCGGAGGCAGCGGCCCCCAGGGGGGAGGTGCCGAGGTCGTGCGGAAGTGCTTGGTCGCCAATTTGCACATGTTCCTTGACTGTTCCATCGGGAAGCATTTTCCGCAGGGTGTAAATGTTAGGTGCCCCCACTGCAACCGGCTGCACAAACGCGCCATCTGGGGGCCATTGTGCTGGGCGCATGTGACTACGCAGGCGATGATCGGGGGCAATCACGTCTGCCAGTCGCGAAAACACCTTATGCTGGGCATGGCACCACAGTTGCGTGAGCTGAATCATCTCCGACAGCGTGGCCGGGTCGGTTTCTGCGATGTTGAACTCCCCGATGCCCTCTGGGTTCAACCGCTGATATACGGTGGAGGGAAGCAGGGAGTGCGCCAGGTAGTGCTGCGTGTGTGAGCCCAGGGAGGAATTGAAGAATACGCGTAGCCAGTCCAGGATCCCGTTCACGGGGCCCGCACGCCGCTGAATCGGCTCCCCCGTGCCCACAGACAGCACCATATCAATGCGGCGGCGGGGCCACAGGGCGTACGCTTCGCTAACGGCAAGCAGGGCAGGGTTGTTGCACGTCACGCCACCGTCAGTGAAGCGCACACCATTGATCACCTCAGGCTCGTAAAACGTGGGCGCCGAAGTGGTTGCACGGGCCGCTTGCCAGGAGAACATGTCGCAGCCCCCCTTCAACAAGGAACGCTGCTCCGCCTCAGCGCTCAGCTCGTAGTTCCTGCACAGGTAGGGCTGTGCGGGATCGATGTCGATGTTTGTTGCCACCATGGCCACCTTGGGCATGGGGGGGGTGTCCAGCATTTTCACCTCCCCCAGCGCTTGCTTGGTGAGTTCCCGAGCAGTTTCGGTGCTGTGGCTGTGCCCCACCGTGAAACGCTTGAAGTGCTGAAACAGCTCAGACGACCCCGCCATGCCTTGTCGCACTCCCTCGTATACTTGTGCCACCTGGTCCAGTGTCATGCGTTTCAGGGCCAGCAGCCCAGCGATGTAGCCACCTGTGCTGGTGCCAACAATGAGATCAAACATCTCATGAATGCGCATGCCCGTGTCAAACTCCAATTTCCGCAGCACCTCAATCACAGCCATGCCACGCACGCCGCCCCCGTCGATGCTCAAAATGCGCAAGCCTCGCTCATCTGGATCCAGCGGTGTGGTGCCGCTGTCCACTGCAGGCGGCAATTGATCTGTTGAGGCGGAGGCTGGCAGGCCCAGGCTGGCGGCCGCATCAGCACTGCATGCCAGTGAGCCGAATTTGGGCGTGGATGGTGCTGTGTTCTGGCTTTCATGTGCGTGTTCCGTGTCACCCACCACCGCAGCCAGTGCTCCCGAGGCGTGTCTCAGCATGGGGGGGTCTTGGTCATCGGGGGAGTGCGCGGCCGCCGCATACCGCTGGGCAGCAGTGGTGGAGTGGTGCGTTGCGGAGCCCAGGGCATTTCCGCCGGGGCTGGAGTCTGGGGGGGCCACATTGCCCCCTGCAGCCGTGTTGACGATCGGTGCCACGATGCTGCTAACCGCATGAGCGATGCCCGTGCCCTGGCTTGAAGGTGCAGTGGCAGTTTCATTGGAAGCACTGGAGGCTTGCAGTGCCAGGTTGTGCCCCACTGCAAGACTGTGGGGTGACGCTGTGCTAGTGCTGTGGCAGGGATGGGTTTCCGCTGGCAGCTGGTCGCCTGCATTGGAGCCTTGGGTGCTGTCAGGTACAGCTGCACCCCCCTGCACATTGCTTGCGGCACTGTGATCCCCCTTCCCCTTAGGTGCGTTCGGGTCCGGCTGGGGTGCATCTGGCATGGATCCTGGTTGGTCCAGACCAACTCCTCTAGTGCCCCCTTGGTCTGGAGAGTGTTGACGAGCAGTGGTCTCGCTGCTGTCACTCGGGACACCGTTGGGGCTGGGGCTGGTGCCGGGCGGTTCAGCTGCACTTGCCTGCGGCCGCGTGATGGAATGCCAAATATCTGATGAAGAAGTCGCGGATGTGGACAGTAGGGGTGACGGGTCTGCCTCATGTTGCAGTTGAAGCGAGAAGTCAATGCGCTGCAAGGCGAACATTGCCCGTCGCAGCTGCAGCTTCATTTCCTGTGCGGTGACGCTCTCCCCCGTCAGCACCTGGCCCCAATCCTCCACGTCGTCGGCACTCTGGTGCGGCTCGGAGTGTGCACGATGTGCCTCTTGCGCGGTGTGTTCCGCGTTTCTGTTTGACCGGGTGGTGGCCGCTGTGTCGGACGGCCCTGGCGGCAGGGCACACGGCATCGCCTGTGCCTCGTGCAGAATGCGCACGATGTCAGACGGCAAGGACTGCACATCGGTGGCGGTATGAATGTCGTCCTCGTCGTCGATGCATTCTGGGCCTGTGTTGGTCTCGGTTTCTCCGCTGTTCCGTCGTTGCGGGGAGGCGGGTCTGTTAGCGGACGACCTGCCGCCCAGGGATGAGGGAGAGGAGGACAAGAGGCCGTTTGGTTGAATCGGAACACCGCTGGACTGTTCCTGGCTCGACAACTCTTGCTTATCATCGTGTGGTGGGCGGTCACGGGATGGGGGGGGTGACTCCTCGCCACAGCTGGCCTGCACTGCGCTGTTGTCGACGCCGTCGTCGCCCACCCCGCAACTGCTGCTTTGCAAAAACACAGTGCGGGGATCAGACACACCAAAAAACGCCGAAGAAGCAGACTGGCCAACCTTGGCCCCACTGGCACTTGGTGATGCATCCTGAGTAAAGCTTCTGCCAGGGTTGTGTGTCCCACACTGCTCCGCGTACTGTTGGAAAAAAAACGAAGCCGTCTGCACGCGATTCAGCAGGCCGGATCTGAAACGGCCCTTAGAACTGCGCAGTGCTGAAATCAACAATCGGCGCTGACGAAGCATAATTGAAATGCGCTCAGAGTTGTCCATGGGGCCCATTGCATCCAGTTCCTCACGAACGCTGTCCTGGCACTGCTCCGCACTGCCTTCATATTCCGCACAACCCTTACCCTCCCCAGCCGATACAGCAACTGCAGCTCGCTCACGGGCTGCATGTCCAAGTGCACGCACTCCAGATAATGCTGCATCTGCTGCAGCGACAAGTTTGTCATCGTGCAGTAGATCCCTCAGCCGCTGCACGCTTTGCTCGGCTGATCGAGCCAGGTGTGACACTGCACACTCACAATTGATGCACAAGCAGCAAAGCAAACTTGGAACTTTTGCATGAAGTGAACATGATATGCAGGTACATACATGTTGTGGGTGTCACTGCAGCATGTCCATCGATTACCATTGCTGCATTTGAAAAACTCGCGTTGACGGCCATGTTTTGCCGCTGAAATTCCGCACTGCTCCGCCGATCCAAGGAGCAGCAGCGAGCAGCCCAAAGAGCACACGAGCAATAATAACCTCTCAAACAATCAGCCAATTGCACTAGGGTGTTTCTCAGCTGTGGAGACTGTTTGAGCGTCATACCTTCTCGAAGGCTTGCCCCGCTGCTTCTGTCACAGTGTGGTGACCAGCCCCCACAACAACACTTCACCTCGCAGACGTGTGAGCACTCATGCCATCAAACAGTGATACATGTAGCTCTTGCAGTTGGTTGCTCCACAGACAATGCTTGCCGAGCGGAGATACATCAGCTACTGGGCAGCATCTCCGCTGGGCCGCTTCGGGGCACTTTCGCTGCCCCCCCCCCTCACAGCTGACACCCCCCCATCGGATGAACCAGTTGGTCCCCATCGGGACGCCTTAATGGCAGCCCCCTGTGTGGGCAGCGCTGGCATGGGGGGCTTGCTGCTGGAGCTGCCAGCAGGGGGGGCTGGCATGGGGGGGCCCCGTCCCCCCGTTGGAAGGGGGGGCAACATAAAGCTGGGCACAGAGGATGAGGGGAGTGTCGTCGATGTACCGCGTGCTGACCCTGCCGGCGCTGATACCTGGGTTGGCAGGGGGGGTGCAGAGGGGGGGGGCTGCAGCGCCATCATGCTCTGCACTGCAGCCAAACCGGGGATATCCACTTCAGCTGGCATGCTCCACTGCACCCTGCCGTCACCCACATGCCACCAGTACACGGCACCTGTAGCCTCCTGCAGCACGGGGCGCCACACTGGCTCCCCGCTGCGCAGGATGGATGCGGGGGCCTGGGTGGGGTGGGCCCACTGCGGGACCCCAGCGGCGTTGAAGTAGTAGGTGGGCCCACTGGGGGGAATGTGCGCAGCGGACCACCCGGGTGGTAAGTCTGCCACGTCCAGTCGCTGTGGCGCATCTCGGAATCTGCCCCCCGGCAGCGCTGCCGCGGCTGCATCTGCTCTGGCCAGGGTGGCCTTGGCTGATGCTTGCTGGCGCGAGCGCACCTGGGAAAGGGTGTTATCCCGTGTAGTTGGCCGCCTTGAAACATGCTTTGCGTATGGATTGCCGACAATCTGTCCCGCCTTTCTCAAATGCGCCTGTGCAGCCTCCCTGGCCATGCGGGCCTCAATTTCCGCTGCAGCCTTCTCTGCCAAAGACTTGCCCTTCGGCGGCATGCTGGCAGCGAAGGGGGGTGTCTGCTGATGATAACTCAGAGATGGAATGCACTCCTCTTCCTGACATCTGCAAAAGCATTGTTGCTTTACACTGCTCGAACGTTTGCACGCAGCTCTTGACAGTCTGAACCCACCCATGACAACGGGGCTTTCAACAACAAGTGCCTAAATTGCACGCGTGGGCCATGCATGGCACACAAAAGGTGCATTCTACATCATTTTGCAGTGATCCAATGAGTGAGCCTGTCTTTCAAATGCTTCAATCTCCTGCGCTGTTGGTGCAGTGTGGGAAAAGTCTGCACTCTGCCCTGGCTCATGGCTGAAGGGCAACAGAGTACCCAGGAGATTGCATCTCACCTACATGCAGCAGTCGCCCCTATAGTGGAGGCTTGCAATGTACAAATTGACCAGATTGCTGCAAACCAGCAAGTGGCCTTGATGACCATTCAGGCATGCATTGAAGGTTCGAAACGCAACTGAAGCAGCAATTTGTGCAACCAGCACTAAAAACTTTCACAGATATTGCTCAACATGCACTCATTGACGAGTCGCCTCAGTTCAGCGATCTCCCCGGGCGTCTGCATGCTCTGCATGCGCGAGTGGAGAGCGTGGGGAAATCTCTGTCAGGTAGCGCAGCGAGGCTTTCTCGGACTTCAGCGCTGCTTGCCAAGCATTCATTTCCGCCGACCTCTGAGCAAGCCAACGCAAATGCTTGATGTGTTTCTGTCTTTTCGCCAGGGTGCTGCTTGGGAGTCGAGGCCTTGCTGCGCTCACACCAGGAGATGCTGGGCACAGGGGCTGCCCCGCCGCGTGTGTTACACCCGGCAATCGGCACCAGTAGATCAAAGCGGTATATACATGCCAATAGGCATGCACCTTGAGCTGGCTGTGCGCAATCAACACCATTGCCAGGCTGCCTCTGCTAGGCACAGAGAGAGGGGGTGCACAGGATGTGGCACTGTATATTTGTTGGCGTTGGCACTTTTGTCGAATGAGTTCAATAAAATATGCATGGATACACATAAAACTGGCTTAGTATATACACTTGCTGCTGTGCGTTCGCATTTGCGAAACACCATGCCGCGAAGAGGCGGCTCAAAGCGAAGTCGGCCAGGTAGCGACAGCGAGAGCAGCGATCTAGATGACAGTGACGAAGGCTGGAGTCCACAAGTCCAAGACGATGATGAAGTTGTTGAGGTGATTGAACCCACTGTCAAGTCCAAAAAGGCTAGATCAAGCAGTGCTGGTAGGGTGGGTGCTGCATGTGTGCCAACGTTTCATGCAAGTTTCAAATGCTCCTGCACAGGCTGCTGCTTCTAGTGCTGGCAAATCAGCTTCCAAATCCGTGAAATCCAGCAAGTCAGCAACTAAGCCCACAAAACCAAAAGCAGCTGCGGTACCCAAGGCGCGCTCAAGCTCGTCGGCGCGCCGGCGGTCGGGGGCGTCGGCTGCAGGCTCTGCAGCTGCCTCTGCCTCTGGGGGCGCCGCATCCAGCCAGACCGCCGCCGGCGACGATGACGACGAAAGCGTCATGGAGCACGTTCGTAAATTGACCCAGGATATGGCAGCTGGTGGCGGTGTGGACCTCACGCGCAGCTTGATCAGCCTGGGCTACAATGGGGTACGGGAGGTGGCCGAGCTTGGCCCCAAAACTGTGCAGCGGCGCATTGAAGACATCGTGCTGCACGTGGCTCGCAGCATCTTGGACGGACACGGCTTTGCATACGCTGTGCCAAACCGCTCCTCCACAAACCAGATGTATGTTCCGGAGCTGGACCGCATTGTGCTCAAAAACAAGACCTCTGTTCGCCCCTTTATTGGCGTGTCCACTGTGCGCAAGACAGCCATCATGACACGAGTCATGCAGCTGGTGCACGAGGTGTTGCACAAGAACATCCACACCACCAAGCGTGACTTGTTCTACACCGACGTGAAGCTCTTCAAATCACAAGACGAATCCAATGCAGTCCTGGATGACGTGGCCTGCATGGCAGGCTGCACCCGCACTTCACTGCACGTGGTAGCGTCGGAAAAGGGGGTCGTAGTGGGCCGACTGCAATTCAAAGGTACGCTGCGTGGACGCTGGGAGTGTCGTGCTCAGTTCTGTGCAGCGTGAAGCATCTTGTTCTGCGTTCTGCAGAAGATGGAGACGAGATCGATTGTTCCCGCATGGGTGTTGGCGGAAAAGCGATTCCGCCCTTCATTGACAAAATCACTGACTTGCGATCAGATGCGAAGTTTGTGCTGCTTGTTGAGAAGGACGCCGCCTTCATGCGGCTTGCGGAAGACCGTTTTTACAACAAGTACCCGTGCATCATCATTACTGCCAAGGGACAACCTGATGTCGCCACCAGGTATGTACAAGATGTTGCAAGCCAGGCAAGAGTATGCCTCACGGCATATTCTGCGTGCAGACTGTTCCTGCGGAAAGTGAAGACGACACTGAACATTCCAGTGCTGGGCTTAGTGGACAGTGATCCCTATGGTGAGTAGTGCTGCTGAGCAGGTGGAAAGGGTGCACCTTGTTTACACCGCCCATGCTCCTTCGCAGGGCTGAAGATCCTGTCAGTGTACATGTCTGGCAGCAAGAACATGTCGTACGACAGTGCCTCCCTCACAACGCCTGACATCAAGTGGCTGGGCGTGCGCCCCAGTGATTTGGACAAGTACAACATCCCAGAGCAGTGCCGCCTGCCCATGACGGACAAGGATATCAAAACAGGCAAAGACATGCTGGAGGAGGAATTCATCGCCTCCAACCCCGCGTGGCATGCAGAGCTGAAGACCATGATCACATCCAAAGTAAAAGCTGAAATACGTACGTACCCCCCTGTCCCCACCTATGTTGCCTGCACCCCCTTTGCCTGGGATCATGCATGCATGGTTGTCGCAGAGTCCCTGTCCGCGTATGGCTTTCAGTACCTGACAGAGGTGTACCTGCCCCAGAAGCTGCGGGACGGCGATTGGATTTGAAGGTCGCCACAGCGTTGCTCAATGCACGACTGCTTATCAGTACCCACGTCGGGACGCAGGCGGGGAGAGGTGTTGCTTGTGTTAGTGCGACCGCACCAGCTGCCTGCCGAGGCGTGCGCCCCAGGCACCCTGCGAGGGCCCAGGAGGCATGCCTCAGCAGCTGGTGTGTTGTGGAAGGGTCAAATACGCACGAATATGTCTGTTTGAGGTGTTGAGTTGCAGCTGTAGGCTATACGGATTCCTAGTCTAGCAAGCGCCGTTTGTGTGGCTGGGCGTCTACCACTCCCAGCCCAGTGGACCCCGCGACATGATTAGCCCACCTCGTTGAGCCATGCAGTACCACAAGTCACGCCGTGAGTCTACGATTTGGCAAATTTACTGACCATTTGTTGACTTATTGAAGCAGCTTTGCGCATCCTCTGCACGAACCTGCATCACCATGAGCGGGCGTTTCAACTTGCCTCAGGGCGAGGCACTCGACACAGCCATCACTGCCTTTGTGGAGAAGTGGGTACGTAACAAAACTCGTGCAAATGCCTTTTAAATGTGCCTGCACGCTTCAATGCGCGCAGAACTCGAGCAACTCTGAGGACCAGGTGGGTTGTAAAGTATAGTTCCCTGAATTGTCGTTTAATGCAGCCTTTCATGGTGGCGGAGCAATGCCTGCAAGCGTGTGGTTTTATATGTGCATCATACCGTGGTTGTTGCGGGCTCCTGCTAGCTTGAGCTACATGGTGACCAGTATGAAGATGCTGTGTGAAGCAGCTGCGGCTGCAGCGGAATCCCGCTTCCTTATTTGCCTACACCCTGTGTGACGAGATCTGCCGCCAAGTCGCGCACTCTCACATAGCAAGTGCAAGATGACCCTTATATTTCAGTTTTTGTTGTTGAATGCGTGAGCATTTGAATTTCTGAAGGCCTTTCCGATGTACACCGCGCTGCCCAACACGCCGAGCTTCACTCCTTTCAGCAGCTCACATAGGACGCACCGACGTGGCTGCCCTTGACCTTGCAATATTCGACGTTTTTTACAGGTCTCTATTGATGGTGGGTTCTCTGCCGCTGCGCTGTGCGGATTGGCTGCCAGTTTGACTTCTGAGCAGGTAAGACTCACAGCGCCTGATGCAGCTGGTGCGCCCTTGTTGGCAATGAGCATAGTGGCAATCCAGAGACGAGGCAACCTGCCCACTTGCCAATCTTGCATTGATTCACGATATGTTCGACTTGAACACCCACAGTCCTGCCGATTATGGGCTGCTGTCACTTGCTCACTCTTCAATTTCCGCAGTCCGGCCCTTCAGCTGATGATGCATCTGCAGACATGGACGCAGCCCTGAGCGCCGCTGGTCTCACTGCACCTGTCTCTGGCACAGCAAACATTGCCAAGGCTCTCAAGGCCTGGAACGCAGAGGGAGCTGTCGCCGGCGAATCGCAGGGTGCCGCAGCCCCGCCTGCCCCCATGTCCCCCGCAAGCGCCGCCACCGGCGACGCCCGCGCTGTGGCTGCCGCCAAGCTCGCCGCCGAGGAGGAGGAGCGCCGCGTTGTGGTTGAGGCGGAAATGCACCGCTATTCCGCCCTGGATGCTGAGTTCCGCTCCCAGGACTGGTTCAAGGCCAAGGTGAAACGCACAGGGTGGAGCAAGCCCATCCCCGGGTACACCCCCGCCACCTGCCCCTGCGGCGAAAGCATCCCTGGGTGCACCGAGAAGTCCCAGATCTGCTGCGGAAACTCCTGGGAGGACATGGGATGGATCCTGCTGTGCTTCTTGGTTTTGTACGCCAGCGTCGCTCTGTACTTCTATGCCCTGCTGGAGTTCAATCAGGCCACCGATGAGGGCCACTTTGCGCTGTACCTGTTCGTGGGCCTGCTTGCCATCTTCTGGGTGGGTCTGCTCACCTTTGCCCGCAGCGGCCCGGCACACAACCCCGCCCCCCAGGGTGACGAGGAGGAGGCAGGTGCCGCCGCCACCGATGGCGCCACCGCCGCCGAGGAGACTGCTCAGCCCCTGGCTGCATAAGCACAAGTGGTACCCCGCACATGCCGCTGCTGCCTGTGAGTCCGGCAACCACAACTGGAATACATTCAGCTTTCAGAACCATGGAGTAGATTGCCCCCCCCCCCCCTTGCATTGATGCGCCACCTACCAGGCAGGTCTACTGGTAAGACCCCTCCTCATGAGCAGTTGCCTCCACTTCAGCTCGCCGAGCGGCGGCCTCTGCAGTTGCAGCTCTCCGTCTGGCGGCTGATTGGATCCGTAGGGCGGCTGCCTCCATCTCGGCTGCGTCGCCGTGCACGGCATCGCCCCCCCCCTGTACTTCAGATGATGGGGGGGTGGCTGGTGCATCGCCCCCCCCGCGCACCTCCTCCTCAGTGACCACGCCCAGCTGGGCATTTATGTCGCCCAGGGGCAAAGTGGCGAAAGGCAGGGCGGCCATTCCGTCAGCAGTGCCCTGCAGCCGCGCAAGCCGCACTTCACGAGCGGAAATGTCATCCTGCAGGGCCTGCACTTCCGACACTGCCGCTGCATGCGCCTTCTGCTGTGCTGCTGCCTTGGCGTGTGGGCCGTCGGCACCCCCCCCTGACCCTGGAAGAGGGGGGGGTGCCCCAGCAGCAGCCTCCGAGGCATCGCGGGCCGAAAATCGCAGTTGTGACTCACGACCCCGTGCAACATTCAACTGCACTCGCAGAGCACCAAGTTCCGCACCTTGCTGTGCGATCTGAGGTCGCAACTCTTGTAAACGCTTCGCTGCACCCTGTGCCACCAGCAGGCGACGCTGCTTGGTGACTCGCAACTGTTCTTGGATGCGGGCAGCTGCACCCTGCTGTTCCGCTATGGCCTTTCGCTGTGCGTTTCCTCGAGCCAAGGCTTGCATTTTCGCTGCGGCAGCATTCTGGGCCTCCATTTTCGCAGCTGCCTGCGCTGCTGCGCGCTCTTCTTCAAGTTCCGCCTCGCGCTGTTCTCGCAGAACAGCCACATCTGTTCGTGCCTGACGGCCCCGTGCTGCTGCTTGGATGCGGACGGCGGCATCTGCCTCAGCCTGGGCAGCAGCGGCGGCGGCAGCGGTGGCAGCAGCGGTGCGTTGGGCTTCGGTTTGTCGCCGTGCGAGCAGACCACGGCCACCAGCCTGGATGGCCATGGCTGCCGCTTCTTGCCGCTGCGCTTCAATTCCCGCAAGCCTTGCCCGCACTGCAGACTCCGCTGCTGCCATACATATGCGCTCAAACGCCTCGGATCGACGCTCGGCAGCTGCGACCTGCCGGGCAGCAGCGGCGGAGCGACGAGCAGTCGCCTGTTCTTGGGCTCGTTTTTCGCGAGCACTCTCTGCAGCTCTGCGGGCAGCAGCTGCTCGGGCATGCCTTTGAATGCGGGTTGCAGCTACTTCTTGGTCCTGTCGCTCAATTTCCGCCTTTTCCGCTCGCAGTTCCGCTGCGTGTTTGCGGGCAGCAGCTGCCCGAATCGTGGCCTGCAGCTTTACTGCGGCAGCTTCATGTTCTCGTTGAAGCTCAAGCGCTTCCTGGCGAGCTTGAGCAGCTGTGCGCCCCTGGGAGCCGCGGAAGGCAGCTTGAAGCCGGACTGCTGCTGTGTTTCGAGCCAGTTGCTTTTTCTTCAGCCCAGATGCGTGGCCGCGCGCTGTGCGCCCGCGGTACAGTGCTTGCAGTCGCGCTGCTGCCTCATTATCCCTTGCAGAGCGCTTTTTGGACACCATCTTGCTTGCCATGAAGGCACGTGCCTGGGACTGAATGAGCAGAGCAGCTTCGTTCTCTTCCATCGGAGGCGCCTCGAGCACTGGGAACGCTCCGTGATAGGAAACTTCAACTAGAAGAGAGCCAGTGTACTGCTCGGCGCCAGCGAGCAACTCAGCCCTCAAGTCAAACCGCGATTCCCCGGGAGAAGCTGCCCCCCCCTTGGACATGTGATGGGCCCCCCCCTCGTGGCCCAGACGCTGGAGCAGCATGCTGGCACGAAAGGTATCTCCGCCAGTGGCGTAGAATGCAGTTGTGCTATCTTCAAGAACACGGCTCAGAGGAGCTGCACCCTCAGGCAAATGCTCTTCATCTGTTCCTGCAACAAGCTGCGTTACAGCGTCGTGCACCCAGTTCCCTGACTCAGCGGCGGCGGCTGCGGCGCTGGACAGAAGGCCACCGCATAGCATGGAGCCAGCTTCAATACGCATCAGCCTTGCCTTGCACTGCGCGATCTTGGATCGTGCGCGGGCTGCATCTGTGGCTGCAGCAGCCTCCGCCTCCTGCAGTCTTGCCAGCTGCGCCCGAAGGATGACACCAGCATGGGGGTCAACTGCAGCTGCCTGTTCTGACGTCAATCCGTGTTCCACGTCAACATTGCCAAAGCCCCCGCCCCACACATGCTGCACCCCCCCAGCAAGCAGCCCTGGTGTATTCTGAGCTGTGTCCCATGCCTCCAGGGCACTGTGCACAGATTCCAGGGAAGCAATCACCTTGGCTAGCCGCGCAGATGTGACAGCTTGGGAGCGGACTGCCGCATGCATCCCACTGCGTGCCTTCTGCAGGGCACCCCACTGTGCCTCCAGCACGCCTGGTGGCAGCAGCGGCAGGAGCAGGGAAGAGGGTGCGAACACTGCACGAGCAGGAACAGGCGGGCGAGCTGCAACTGCAACTGCAGGCGTCTGAAGCGCTCCCGAGCCCTTGTTGCTGCCTGTGTGTGTGCCTTCCAACACATCTGCAACCTCACTTGCAGTTGCAGTTGCAAGGATCTCTGGGGCTCTGCAGGTCCGCAGTTGCGATCGCAAAGCATCCACGCTTGACTCATCATGATGAGAATGCGAACAGGGAAGGGTTGATGCAACACTTGCGTCAGTACCGCTGCGTGTTCGGCTTGAAGTTCCGACTTGCAGTGATCCACCTTTACCGGTTGAAGCCATCGGGGGGGCATGACTGGAGGGCCTTGGAGACACCCCCCCTGCACCCCCTTGAGAGGTCGGCTGTACACTCCCCCCGTCTTTCACCGGCATCCCCAGCCCCTGCAGCATGGATTGCAGCATTGCAGTGGGGTCTGCAAAACGCCTGGGAAAGCACTCAAGCACGGAAGCCCCCACACAGATGCGGGAGGGGGGGGGGTCTGAACCAGCGTGAGGCCCCCCCTCATCTCCCATCGATGGAGAAGTGTCTTCACGAATGAAGGAACCAGTATCATCTTGGGCATCGGCTTGGAATTTTTCGGTTGGGGCACCAGGTAGGGTGTGCAAGGGGGGTTCATGTTTCACCTGAGCCCCCCCCCACACTGCGAACACACGCACCATGGCAATCATACTGACCCGATCCCTCAAAGCCACAGATGCAAACGGGACGGTAGCAGCGCTGCCTGCTGGCGGCGCCATAACCGTCACAAGTGCTGCTGGTTGCTGCGGGTTCAGGGCACTCAGCGCTGACGGCCGCCCATTCACGCCTGCAGCAGTGCTTCGCATGGAGGCACCGCCTGCAGCGGCGCTGTGTTCTGACTGCAACAAGCGGAGGTATCGGAAGTAAGGGTGCTCCGCCTGCACTGCCACGGTGCCCCCTGCGGAATTAGAGAATCGGGTGACTCGTGTGTTGCGCACTGCCCCAGTGTTGCCCCCCACACCCCCCCTTTGACTGGTGCTTCTCAAATACGAAAAGTCGCCGGCAGATGAACCGGCTTCGTTGAACTGTGAGGCAAGAACACGACTTGGAGACATCAGACTGTGTTCCTGTCTGCCCCATGCAGCAGGCAGCAGTGCCGGCAGCCGCAACAGCAGGGGCGTCACAATCACAGAGGCCCCCCCCCATGGCCCCCCGTGCAGGGGGGACAGTGGAAGTGCTGTGTGACCATCATGGCTTGCGTGCAGGAATGCTGACGATGGGTTCTCGCCCAAGTTTAACTTGCGCATCACCGCTGCAACACATGCCGGCGCGGAGGCAGCAGTGTTCAGCACCAAGGTCCCATTTGGAGGGGCGTCCCCCTCAAATTCCGCACCCCCTCCAGCCATGCTTGTCCACAGTCCCACCGCTGCAGCATCCACCCCTTGCACAAGGGGCTTCAACTGCGCATCCTGCTGGTGGTGCCCCCCCCCCCCCGGCGAGGCCATCAGCGGCAGTCGCTGGGCCAAAGCTGATGACGCCGCTCGCGGTGCCACTGAGCTGTAGCTGCCGCGCTCGCTGCCAGCAGCCATGAGACGCGGACTGCTGGCTCGCTGAATGGCAGAGGGCGAGGAGGGGGGGGCTAAAACCGAAATGCTCCCCCCCCCACCTGCCCCAAGCCCGGGCTGTGATGTGGTGGGCGATCTGGGGGAATACGCTCGTGATGGGGACACTGCACGCACGTGTTCTGGCTTGAACGGTGTTCCATGCTTCGCAGCAGATGCAGGGCGAGTGGATGGGACACCAGTGCTGCTCGTATACTCTATGCGCTGTACTCCCCCGGCTGCGGTCTGCGCCAGCCACGCTCCGTCAGGGGGGGGTACAAGGGGGGTCAGCGCTGAGTTCAAGATGGTATTGCCACATTCAACTTCAACTTGCAGTTGCAGCTCCCCTGCCATGTCTGCGACGGCCAGAGCCCCAGGGTACGACACCCCGCGGGCAGCACACACTGATCGCATCAGTCGGTCGTACGCCTGTGGTCGAAGCGACACACTGTTCACTGAGAACACAAAGTGCTCTGTGTTGTCCATGCCGAAGTCTGAATTCGTGCCTGCACTGTGTTCTGCGTGCTGGAAGTGATGCCTGGGCGCCGTCCCCCAGCTTTCGACGCCGCTCACTTGAATTGGCAGATCAGGACCGGACACACTGTCAGCAGCAGGGGCATTGTGGGGGGGCTCAATTTCATGAGGCACACTGGTGTCTGATGTGTGGGGGTGCTGGGCAGCATGCTGGGCAGCATGCTGGGCATCTGAGTCAGGTGTGTACTGCGCTGAGGCGGTGTTCAGCACGAAGGCGGTAGCAGCCCCCTCGTGCAGCCCTGACTCCATACTTGAAGTTGCACCGAGAATAATCCCCTTTTCGTGGGCAGCAGAGGGTGTAGCCAAGGCATCAGCCATCATGGCTGAAGCAGATTTCTGCATGGAGTCAACCGAAGCACCCCCCCCTGCTCCAATGTAGCCATGGGGGGGAAAGGCTGTGTTCAACGCTGGCCCACCACGCTGCGCTGTTCGTCCCGCTCCGTGTTCTGCATACAGGCTGACAGGAGGGTAAGCGTGATGCTGGCTTGCTCCAGGCTGGCTGGAGGTGTAGGGGGGGGGCCTTTGACGCACATGCCCCCCCCCAGTTTGCTCCAGCTTGCGAATACTTGAGTGCATGCTCCCCTGAGACTCAACATACTTGCGATCAAACTCCGCTTGCTGCTGCAGTGCCCTGTGCACGACTGCATCTGGGTGTTGACTGTACCCACCTGTGCTCAGCGCTGCGTTGGACTCGTAGCCAACACGAACTGAGGTGCTGCTACCCCCGTGACCCCCATGAGGGGGGGGGTTTCTCCCATCCAAGAACACCCCTCTTGGCATGCCCCCCCCCCCTCGAGTCGCCATGTCATACCTCTGCAGGGCTTGTCGCCTGGGCTCGTCGGCAGCTTGGACGTGCTGGTGCTGACGACCCCTAGCTGCACGCGGGGAGGGCCCCCCTGCCTCCCCTTTGGTCCGCTGCCGGGACTTGGAGGGGGGTCGCGAGCGATCAACTTTGGGGGGCTCAAAGGGCACCCCCCACAGGTCCCTTCCCTGCCAGTGCCCTGGGAGGGCCGCTGGCGCTTTGCGACGGCGCTTGGACTTGGAACGCTTTTTGGCGCGGGAGTGCTCCCAATCCGGTACACCATTTGTGTATTCATGGTGGCTCTCGTCCTGAGGAGCACCTTTGCCTGCTCGCAAGTCAACTGGGGGAAATTGTTCTGGTTGCACTTGGGCTTTTTGGTCCCAACTTGCAGAAGTCAAACGTGGCTGGGCCGTGTCCGGGCGCCGCTGCTGCGACCTGTTCTGCTGCGCATGTCGTTGACGAGGTTGGCCGTCTGTGTTGCCGTCTCTTGGGGTGCCACCAGTACCGTGAGCAGCTGCCCCCCCCCCCGCCTCGGTGTGGCTGTGACGTCCGTTTGCGGTGGCGGGACGCGTGTAGGCGTGAGCAGTAGACGGCACAGCAACATGTGCATGGTGGGCTGGCTCGGTGGCGTAGTGTTCCTGTTGAACCTCTCTCCCATGCATGTGTTCGTCGTATCGCCTGTACGGTCCGGCCTCCTCCTGCAGGGTATGTGAGCCCCCCTCCGGAACGTGCCGCCCCCCCCTTCCATATGCAGCTGGGCCAGCTCCAGCTGGGGATAAGTAGGAGTCTCCTCCGAATCTAGGAGAGGGTGAGGCTTTGATGTGCTGCAGCCGCCGTCGATGGGCCTCGTAATCCTGTGATGCGATGATGCAGTGAAGCGGTGTGCTCAAGCAGGCATGGCAGGAACACGCGGAAAATACGAATGGACAAAAAAATGAGTAAGCCTTGGCCTCAGATAATCCCCTGGCTCACGGGGTGCATTGCCTGGTGGTGTTTGGCCACGGGCAGGGCCAGGCAGGCGAGTGCAGCAGCAGCCGCAGCGCCTGCTGCACAGACCACATATTCTGACGGCCATCAGCAGCCTTCATCCACATATGCACCACTAAACCCACGAATGCTGCTTCACAAAAGTGCGGTTGATATGCCAGGCACAAATTGAGCAGCCTGCAGCTGCCTCGAAAATGACTCTGACGGTCGCTTGCGACGTGCAGGCATGGTGCGCCATACAGGCCCCACATACTCTCCAAACAAATATATACTAAAGACAAGATCTAGAGCACTGAACTTACGGATAAAATTTCATGTCGACCACCAATGTTGCGCGGGTCAGCGCCGAATGAGCCAGTCCTTCGTGGTGCGGACATTGCTGGCTGCAGGCAGCAGTCGTCGGTTACTTTCCCGGCTCACACACGACACGATAGTCAAGCAAAGTTGACAATGCCGTGGATAGCTCATATACTGGGAGCTTGTGAGTGCGAAAGATATGTGGAAAATGCGGCAAAACCTTCATGAGCTTCCTTGCTGGGCAAAAGGCATCTACGTGTCACTTGTCGTGGGGGGCACATTTTCACACACTGTGTACATGGAGCGGGGCTGGAACCTCAAGGGAGCCCCCTGGTGTTGCAGATCTTGAATGCATTTCAACGATCATCACTGTTTCACACGGCCCTTGCCGATGCCAAGCGACTTGCCTTGGGGTATGCGACGAGGAAGCGATCCCAGAGACCGGAAGACCAAGCGTGGCTTGTACCATACGCATAAACAAAATAGATTGCATCATTTATAAAGCCAGGTAAAGAAAAGTGGTGGTAGAAAACACAAATGCACGAAGGAAGCCGTGCCCTCGCTCGCAAGGGCTTCCCCGCTGGAGCCTAACAGAGGCGAGGAGAGCGTCGGCGCATACGGCGCACTTGCACTTGCAAAGATTGTGACACAGGAGCCGAATTAGGTGCTACTCAGCACGGCAGCGTCTCCGCTTGGAAGTGCGCCGATTGTACTGGGCGAGGCAAGGGCCAGCTGCCCGAAGCACTCCGCGCGGCCGTCCTCCTGCAGGACACACAGAGTGCTGCCCTGCGCAGATATCTGAGCCATGGCAGCTTTCGGCACAGAGTCGTAACTCGTAAACACACGAGGTACATACATGCCAAAGCAGGCCAGTGATTTGTCGTCGCCCTTGATGGCGCACATCCAGTCGCTGCCCAGCGCCACGGAGTCGTAGGCAGTGGAGTACTCCAGGCTGCCGCCATTCCACAGTGTGCCCCAGCACACCATGAAGCTAGTGCCACTGCGAATGGCACATGCATTGGTGCCGTCGCTCACAGCCACAGAGGTGAACACGCCACTGGGCACGGATTGCAGGAAGTTTGCCGCACCTGCACCAAAGCAGCGCAGGCTGTCGTCAGCATCCATGATGGCACACGCCACTGAGGAGCCCACGGCGATGGTGGCCACAGGAGTGGACTCCCACGTGCCCTGTAACGCAGCGTATGTCTGCGCCAGGCGAGCATTGGAGCCGCGGCACTCCAGGTACCGGTACCGGCGCAGGGTGTCGCCTGGAGCTTCGTACCCCCGGGCAATGCCGCAGGTGAAGTCATTACCTGCCGCCACGGAGACGTACTTCATACCCAGGTGATTGGCCTCACGCCACAAGTGCTCCAGTCCAGCACCTTGGCCGAGCGCTGCACCCACGCACCTGATGGTGCCTGCAGCATCCAGGCCGCAGGAGTGCGTCGCGCCCACCGCCACCTGCAGAAAGCCGTCACTGCTCACCACAGGTAGAGCAGCAATGCGTGGACTAGCATCACCAACCTTACCCACACAGCGGATCGCGCCCCCCCAATCGGTGCCTGCCCGTGCCAGGTAGCACATGTGCTCCCCGCCCGTGGCGATTGCAGCAGCGCCAGACTTGGCACCCGCATTGGCTGCACGCACAACGACAGTACATGAGGCAGTGGCACTGCCGATGGTTGCTCGCACAGTGAAACGCATAAGGGGACAATCAAGCAGTGACAGAGAAGACACTTCCCCGGACAGTTCGCCCGTGGATGCCATTCGGAAGGGGTTGGCCACACTGCAGCCAGGCAGGGCCTTGAAGTCCCCCAGTGACATAGCTGCGCTTGCAGTAGATTCTGCAATAGTGCCCAGTTTGCGCAAGGCAGCAGCAAAACGCACCCCTGCGCCAACTGCGGCGTTTTTTAGCCAGGGCTTGGATCCGCTTTCAAGTGTGAGAGGCAGCACCATGCTGCCGCCGCCGCACTGCCCGTCAGCAAAGGCCACCAGGGGATACTTCACACCTGCCCAGCACGCATATCCTGCAGGACACACCTGGGCAGTACTGCGGTGATTGGAATGTGCATTTTCCACGGTGTACGTGCCTCGCTGCCCATCCACGTCAGCGGTGAAGTCTGCAGTGCGATACCGCCGGGTAGAGC
>Ga0307982_1000819_pt1 | contig 24745 bp, 18 predicted proteins | sample OrgLakmetagen989_FD_201847 | JGI IMG/M metagenome (GOLD analysis project Ga0307982, IMG submission 201847) | Saline water microbial communities from Organic Lake, Antarctica - #989 | ecosystem: Environmental > Aquatic > Non-marine Saline and Alkaline > Saline | place: Antarctica: Organic Lake...
GACATAGGATTCCAATGATTGATTAGAACAAGTTTTGCTCTGTAATTTGGGAGGTTCTTAGTGTCAAATGCTCACGAGAAAGGGCAAGAGGCGTGGAATCCTTCCTAGGCGACTTGATGATGTCGGATGCGCCTGATATGGCCAATCGGGAACGAGAAGGAACCAGTGGGATGCAGGTACCTCCAGCAATGATCGGCACACGAGAGAACACAGAACCACACGTACCTCAACGACAACGAGAGCTGGATCAGAAGCGGACTTGTGTGTGATTCTGCGCTGAAATGTTACCCTGAGACAGGTCACTCTGAAGTGTAATAGCACTTCAGTGTGGTTAAAGAGTGGTATGACATCATTCTTCCGTTTGGATCGTTGGCTGGACAGATGGTGCTGTGCCAACCTGGTGCGATTCGGCTGCTACACCTACGCGAGTACCACAACGGGGAAGCATGAGGCCATGAACTGGTCAACGTACGTCGTATTCTGTGGAAAAAAGAAATGTTGCAGGGCTTTCCCTGGAGAACTCATCCGACCTGTTACAGTAGTTGCACCCCAAGAATGACCTCCGCTTATCGCTCAGCTTTCCAGGCCAAGAGCTACTTTTGCAAGGCGCGAAGCTTGTTCACCATCATGCGCTTTCGCGCGGTGACAAGCTGACGTTAAGTAACCTCGCTTTCCCTTACACAAAAGAGGTAACTTACAATTGTGGGTTTTGAGGTAACAACCGTTGTCTCAGCGAAAGATGCCTGCAAATTTACCGTCACGTATTGTCACGTTCAAAGCACAAAAAGCAATGCGCGACACCCGATCGTTCCGAAGAATATTGGGATGCTAAGGGACAGAGTCAAGCACAAAATGCTAGCACTGTTCGCAGAATAAAGCTCCCGATACTGTGCCAACTCGTGAACACACTTACGTCGTCAGTTGCAATTTCCGCACACCAAACAGACAAAGCATTGTCCACTGCACTTCGTCCCGAATTCCACATCACCAGGGAGGTGTAATGTCATAAAAAAGACCTGTAATGTAACCCATGCATGAAGTCAACGGCGTAAACGAGCAGTCAACCATCTCGCCGGGTGTCGATGTTGGCGTAGTGGTAGCACCGTCAGAGTATACGTGTGAACTTGGAGGAGACTCTAGAACACTAGCCGTGAAGGTGAAATGATATGTGACTTACAGTATTATTGATGCTTGAATGTGTCGTCAAACTGACGATAATCGAAGCGAGCTAAGCGGAACTAACAACAAGCTTCAAGCAGTTTGCTGCATACCAGAGAAGACCAAACCGAAGCTCCAAACAACTTGAAATTGCTGTTAGTTTCACAGAAATTTTGAATTGACGGCCACCGGTCGTCAGCAACTGGCACAGGGGATGCAGGGCAGGTGAGGCCCCCAAGACTCCCACAGCTCGTTGTTTTGGAAGCCCCACAACCTGGTTTCTGAATGTGCATTAGCATGATGAATAACAATAGATGCAAGGTACAAAAATACACCAACTCAGCTGAATGGTGTTGTTAGTAAAGACAGTCGCCTGTAACTGCCCTTTCGCCCTGTTTGGCTCTCACCACTGCCTGCCTGATCCGAGAGACGCTTCCTGAAATCAACAACAATGAAATGCTTTCTTTCTGCTCTCATTTTCGCAGCCAGTTGCATTGCAGTTCGGGCTGGCTTGGATTTTTCACGTGTTCATTTTGTGGGTGCAGTTTAAAACCCGCTGTAGTGGGCTGTCATGACTGATGCTCGCCCTGGTGCAGATTGATCGCAACACAACCACGGGAAACTGGCTCTTCAGATCAAGTATGTTTCAAGTGCCTCGGCGAAGTGTTTAGTGAAAATATGGGCTGTGTACTGCAGGTTTGCCCATTGTAAATGGTTCATTCGCCTACGGTGAGCTCGTTTCATACATGCAGAAGCGAGCTGTGCAAGAAGCTGGGGCTGAGCTACCTGAAAAATTCTTCTTGCAAGACATTGGTATGCAGCTGCCGCGCCATAACAATGCCAACACAGCGGCACAGGCTTGAATTTTCAGACTTTGACAACATTTTCGAAGAGGATCATATCAAGATTGAGAAGGAATACTTTGATGCCAACCCTGATAAGGGCACTTTCACGAACTGGGTGCTCATTGGCAGCGTTATCCCACCACAATGGATCAACGCTACGCAGCGCACGAAGCTTGTGAACGAGACCAATACGCTTTGGGCGATCGATCAATTACCCTCCAGACTGGCTACAGTGCGACAGTGGTTGGCAACTACTTACGACCAGCCCCGTGTGTTTGTCTGGCACTGCGAGGCCGGCTGCGACCGCACTGGCGAAATGTCCAGCGCATACTACATGACATACCAGAACTACAACGTGACAGGCGCATTTGCCAAGAGCACGTTGGACTGTGGCCGCCCTCCCAACTACTTTTCTGCTGGCGCCATCTCGTGGTACTGCCTTTGGCTGGAGGCCCACAACGGCTTGAACCTGGGTGACTGCCTCAGCTTGCCCATTTGAGCGGCCAAGCACGCAAAGCTGCCAGTAGTGAAATGAATGTATTTTCAGGACTGTCCACCGCGGAGGGTGGGGGCGGGCTGTTTCTGCCCCCCACACGCATTCAGGGGGGAGCTTGTAGACACAGAGACAGGGAAGGTGGAGCCGCCGCTGGGCGAGGAATACGGCGGCTGCGAGGTGCCTACGCTGACAAGGATCTTGCCTTGGGCCACATAGTAGCTGCCGCTGTAGACGTCTGGGGCGTTATCCAGCACCACGGTGCGGTGCTGCGGCGCCACCTGCAGCACGACGCTGGTGGACGCACCTGGCTGCAGCGTGACCCGCTGGAAGGCAGCCAAGCGGATGCTGGGTGCAGGCGTGCTGCTGTTCAGCTGCTGCACATACACCTGCACAACTTCATCTCCCGCCAGATTCCCCGTGTTTGTGACCTTCACTGTCACGGAGATGGTGTCACAGGCAGCCACGGTTTGTGCAGACACACTGGCCCCTGCCAAGCTGAAGCTAGTGTAGCTCAACCCGTGGCCAAATGGAAAGGTCGGCTCCTGCGTGAAGTACCGGTATGTGATGCCGTGGCTGCCAGCGGAGGCATTGGGGTACAAGTTCATCAGGCCCATTGCCGGCAGCTGCGCCGAGCTGGAGTAATACGTCACTGGCACCTTGCCACCGGGGTTGGTGGAGCCAAACAGTGCCTGGGCAATGGCGGCTCCCCCCATCATGCCTGGGTAGTACGCATCCAGAATCGCGTCTGCATCTTCCAGCACAGACCCCAGCCCCAGCGTCCCCCCATGGATGAGCACCGCCACAATGGGCACAGAGGGGCCCACAGCGCCCCGCAAGGCTGCCACTAGTGCTGCCTGATTGCCAGGCAGCTCAATCTCGGTGCGGTCGTGCGTTTCGTACTCCTGTGTCTGGTCCAGTCCCAGGAGGACGACCACTGCGCCGGCCCCCTGCACAGCAGCGACGGCGTCCGGGAACAGTGCATCGCTCTCGCAAGCAACATCTCCACAGCCAGCTGCAAAGCGCAGCTTGTCAGACTTTGCAGGACACACACCTGAAATGCGCCCCGGCGAGGACACTGGCTGTGCAGACGCATCCTTGAAGTAGCACACGCCCTCATAGAAGGTCCACTTTGCGCAGGAAGGCGATAGGGAGCACAAAAAGCAGCACTCCTCTGCACCGCGGGCTTCGACACCGCCTTCATTTTGTACAAAGTAGTCCACATCCTGCTGTAGGTCGCACGCTGGCGTGCCGGGCACACCCAGTTCTTGCAGAATGCCATCCAGCACTGTGCTGACGCCTCGCTCCGGGAAGGTCGCGTAGTTCCCCAGAAGCAGCGCCTGTCGGGTGGCCTGTGCACCAATGATGGCCACTGGAGCAACACTAGCTGCCAGTGGCAAGGCAGCAGGCTTGCCGGAGCTGTTTCCCGTGGCGCGGTTCTGCAGCAAAGTGAGTGACTGGGCAGCGACATGCAGCGTGCTCTGCACATGAGCTGCTGTGGAGGCGTTGGCCACTGCAGTTAGGTAGTTCACAGCTTGGGGTGCAGGGGGGTCGAACATGCCCAGCTGAATGCGCACAGTGAAGAGGCGCTCAAAGGCAGCAGCAATGCCGTCTGTAGACACCATGCCAGCCTGCAGCGCCGCCGGCAGCTGCTCAATGGCTTGGGTGCCCCCGCCCTCCTGGTCCATGCCAGCATTCAGTCCTACTGCTGCTGCACACGTCATGTTGCCGCAGTAGTTGTGGGTGTTCTTGATGTTGGCCCAGGCGTCATAGTCAGACACCACGAAGCCGGGCCAATTCCACTGTTTGCGGAGGATGCCGTTGAGCAAACGAGGCTCAGCGCAAGTCGGCACACCATTGATGGAGTTGTATGAGCACATAACATGAGCAGCTTGTGCGTTTTGAACGCAGGACTGGAACACTGGCAGGTACGTTTCCCACATGTTACGCGTGTCCACTTGGGCGTCAAACTGCACACGGCTCACAGGCACGTCCTCGACATCGTAGGCAGCGAAGTGCTTGCAGCAGGCAGCTGCAGTCATGGGTCCGCTGCCGCTGGGGCCGTCCAGGGGCTCCTGGGCCGAGGTTACCATGGCCTCTGTGAGCGCCGCCGTCAACACTGGGTCTTCGCTGTACACCTCCTGGGCACGGCCCCAGCGCGGGTCCCGCACAAGGTTCATGTTGGGCCCGTACATGGTAATGCCGCAACCGTTGCATTGCTGCCCTCGGTTGCCGCTGGCGGTGTTGAAGTTGTAGTCGGCGCGTGCCTCCACAGCCATGGTCTTGCCCACTGTGCGCAGCGCATCAGGGCTCCACGTGGCTCCCAGACCGCAGCCATTGGGGAAGGTCACACCATGGGCCTGTCGAACGCCGTGCACATCGTCATTCAACCCTGTGCAGCATTCGAAATCTGCTGGCGTCACAGTGTTGCCAGCAATCGGTGAGACTCACAGTTGTAGAACGGCACACCTACGTGAGGCAAAGCGGGGCTTTCATTTGTGAGCTGAGAAATCTGTTCAGTCACTGTTGTTTGGCTGACCAGGTACTTGACCCGTTGCTGGGGGCTCAAAGTCGCATCATAATGAGTCCCGCTGACTGGGCAGTCCGCAACCGCTGTTGCATCAGCCACACAAACTGTTTGCGTTTGACCAGGTGCAGAGTAGGGGCATAAATATTCACCCTCGGAACAGATTCCACAAAATGATGGGTCAATCACACACGACGCGTCAGCTTGGCACAACTGGTAAGGCGATAAGCATGCCTCTTGCGCAGAGGCAGTGCAATATGCATACGAAGCCGCTGCAGCAATGAAAACAGCCCGCTTGAATGAAAACATAATGAAAGGGGTATATGTCCGGAGTTTGGGGAAAATGGGACAAAGCCAGCGTGCAAGGTATTTTGCGGAAACACTTCAGCAGCACCTGAGCACTATGAAGATGGGAACCCTTCACATTTGGATGCCCCCTTCCTGCGAGAGACAAAGACGCCTCCAAACCACCTGTTTTAGTATTTGACGAGTGTATAAGCAATCTAAGAAAGTGGGGTTGTGGTTTATGCTGTGAGCTCCCCCGGGATTGTCCAGCCTGCTTTAGCTGCCCGGCATATGGCAGCTTTTGGCCGCCGCCGCCGTGGCGATGCAGAAGCCCACTGGCTTTACTCCCAGGAGTTTTTAGAGAAGGGCACACCTAGTCGAAACCACGGGGTTTCTTTTGAGGAAGAGCGGGTATTAAGAGAGCTTGGCTGCTCAGTTATTGACCAGCTAGCGCGTGGTATCTATGGCAAATATGTGTAAGTTGCTTGCGTTTTGCCCACGTTTCAACAGTCAGCTCCATCTTGCTCACAAGCAGAATCAAGGCACGCCAGCCCGCTACCATTGCAATGATCTACTTCCAACGTTTCTTTTGCGAGATGTCTTTCAAAGACCACGATTATAGGGTAAGCACGATTACGCACTGCACCTCCTCGCGGGTGCATTCATGCTTTCGCGTAGATGACCGCTGCTGCTGCAATTCTGTTGGCAGTCAAGCTGGACGAAGCACCGAAGCGTGCTCGTGAGGTGGCCCTCATGCTTTGCCCCATGCTTGGCTATAAGGGTGTCTCAGAGCAAAGCGAACGATGCTCCAGCATCAAAGTGGAGATTCAGGCATATGAACGTATTCTGCTGCACACACTGCAGTTTGAACTTGCCGTGGAGGTGCCCTATGGTGTTGTCAGTCACATCTGTCCGAAACGAGTGCAGCCTGCTGGAAGCAGTGGTGCCTTCGCAGCAGCTGCTTCCAGCCTGGCAGCGGCGCCAAAGCGGGCGGACTCCAGCGAAGCAGACCGTGTCAAGAAAGTCGCATTCACCCTGGCGTACAGCGCCCAGGCGACATTGTGCACTGTGCGTTTCACCTCTGATACGATCGGCTACGCCGCTGTGTTGGCTGCCTGCGCCCTGTGTGAAGTGCAGACGCCGCCCGACGTTGACTCCGCCATCCAGCGGGCCGGCGTCGCCGACGGGGTGCACAGTGTGCTGCTCACCCTGCTGAACATTGTGCACTTCAACAACGTCCCCATGCAGTCCAGTGCCCGCAAGCCTGTTGTGCAGAGTGCTACCAGTGCTGCCACTTGAGGCCTGCATGGTGCTCCCTCGCCAGCGGCACGCAGAGCGGGATCAACCCATACCTGCAGCCTCCTGCGGCTCAGTCAGGTACGCGCTCAGCAGCTTACTGGGGGCCACGCTACTGGCTGACCTCGCTGCGGCCGCCATTGGACAACTCTCATGAGCAGCGGTGTGTCGATGGCGTACCATGAACAACACTGGACCTGCTGACTGCTCACCAGCATTGCACCCCGGCATGCGGGGGATGGAAGCACTGTAAAAGTGAAACGAGGCAGAGTGTCATCGACAGCAATTTACCCTTCTGAGACCCCTGACACTGGAATTGCAGGATGTCCACAACCTTCACACCTGACCATGGCAACTGAATGGTCAAATCATAACCCACTCAAGCGCGACTGGAGCGTGGAGGGCAATCAAGATAGGAAATTGATAGCTGTCCGTGTGCTCATGTTTGTGGCAACTTGGGCGTAGCGGATTCGTGCAGACAAGAGCCCCCTTCCGCACCTGTGTGAGACACGCATTCGGTCCCGAGGCACTCCCAATGGAAAGTACTGCCTCATGACGATGCCTCGAGCACAGGGCTCTCGGCACTCTTCCAGTTGTGTTGGGGCCTCTCGACGCTGGGCCCCTACGGGCCCCTGCGTATCGGGGGCCTTGCCTAAGTGAAGCAGTACTCTTGTAAATTGCACGTTCCCTGGCCAAGAAAGCTCAGATAGTATTGGAACTCCCTCAATTGTGTATCCATACTGTTTACACGAGATAAGGAAGTTCTGCTCTTACATCACACAGCTAAAGTCGCACCCATCACGCGGCGTGTGGCATCGGCTGCTGCCCTTTGTGCTGTACCTGTCGGTGTGGCGAGTAATGAGGGCATCATGGATCCTGGAGACTACAACTATCCGCACGACCCAACATATTTTGATGCCTATGCGGCCGCATGCATGTCTGGGGATTTGGCGGCCACAGCTGAGCTTCTAGAGCGCGGTCTCCCGGCAGACATAGGGACTGAGCGCTGCGAAGACTTGATGCTCGAAGCAGTGCTAGATCATGGAAATGTTGAAATGCTCCAGCAGCTTCTCATGGTCCCCGAAGGGCGCGGCTTGTGGGTGCCGACCTTGATCATCCTTGCGTGCGAAATGTCTGCAGCAAGGAGCACAGTAGTAGCCTTGCTGGACGTTTTGCTGACGCTCCCAGCGGAAAGAAAAGCCTACTATCACTCCCAAGCAAACTCGTTTTTTCAACTGTGCTGCTCTAATTGTTCGGAAGATGTGCTGGCTGTTGTGCGCCGTCTGCTCGGCTTGCGCCGTGAGGAGGAGCAGCTTTTCGTGTCCAGCAGAGCAGTCAATGGTGGGTTTCAAACCGCAGTTTCACACAAGAACTTCAAAATCGCTGACGAATTACTAAAAGTTGGGCCACCACGGGCAGTTTCCGGTTCATTTATACGCGCTGCACTGTCATACGCAGCAACGCAAGGGGACGCGGAGTGTGCACGGTACATTTTGAGCTTGGGCGCGCGAGCACCTGTGATCGATGCAGCGACCCTGGCGGGCAGCATGCCCATAACGCATCTTGACCTTGCGTTGTCAGAGGCCTGCCCTCCTGTGGTGGCATTGGCGTGTGCGTTGCAGCCACTGCACAGGTACTTCAGTGAGAACCCAGATGTGCAGTCGCCGCTCCTGGCGCGTGCACAGGATTTGTGCGCGGCAGCCACAGATGACGACGGTACCATTGACTTTGGTGCCCCACAGTTGCAGCTGCTGCGCGCAATCGTCGCAAGTGTAATCGTGCTGGACGCCGTACCGGACATTCCCGCACAAAGCTTGGCGGGCGGGCTGCAGATGTGGATCATCGTGCCCCACAACCAGGCACTCCTTCGAAGCAATTTGCACTGTGTGGCTTTGTTCATGTGGTTAGTGTGGTGTGCAGCCTGTCCGCGCCCGCTGCCCGCTGCCACGCGAATGCTACAACAATGGCTGGCGTCACTGCAATCTATCGGCTGGGCGCAGTTAGGCGGGGCTGCAGGGGCGGCGGCGCATGCTGCAGGGGGCATTGCAGCTGTGAAGGCGTGCACCATTGAGCAGCCACGGGAACGGCTGCAAGCCGTGTTCGCTGTTGCAGTTCGTGACACAGTGTGGAGTGGCATGCGCCTGCAGCAGCAGCAGCAGCACCCAATGCCCGCTAATTACGTGCGTCCGGGCAGAGGGGCCATGGTGCTGCACCGTGCCACACGTGGTGAAGCGGCATACACACCTGGATGAAGCAGCAGTTACCTCCGCTACTTGCAGCGGCGAGGGTGGGGCAAATAAAGCTGATATCAGTACATCTGGGGAAACAAGTCGAACTTCGGTGCTTGTCCGCTGCGTTTGCGTTGGTTCTTCTCATCCTTGCGCAGGCAGGCATCACGATGGGGGGCATTGTGGATGGGGGCTCCTCAACAGCATCAGAGACGCGACTTCCACCGCGGCCCACGTTGCTGACCGCGGCACAAAAGACCGCAGGCGGTGCGCCACGACAGCGGCGGCAAGACTGCGCTTCGCTTGTCCAAAACCGCCTGCGGGTCAGTCAGGTACGCGCTCAGCAGCTTACTGGGGGGCCACGCTGCTGGCTGACCTCGCTGCGGCCGCCATTGGACAACTCTCATGAGCAGCGGTGTGTCGATGGCGTACCATGAACAACACTGGACCTGCTGACTGCTCACCAGCATTGCACCCCGGCATGCGGGGGATGGAAGCACTGTAAAAGTGAAACGAGGCAGAGTGTCATCGACAGCAATTTACCCTTCTGAGACCCCTGACACTGGAATTGCAGGATGTCCACAACCTTCACACCTGACCATGGCAACTGAATGGTCAAATCATAATGCACTCTGGCAACCCCTTCGAACCAAGTAAACCAGAGTTAATGCAAACAGCAGCGTAAGAAGTCCCTTCAAGTGCAGTGCACTTTTAACGAAGACATGAAATCAACTTCTCTTCTTTCTGTACTGAGCGCGTGCGCGTTCACTTATGCACAGGCTGCATATAACCACGATTTTGCGCAAGAAGCTGCATTTCTTTCGTCAATCGCGTATTGCCCTGGAGATAAAATTTCGTCGTGGAGCTGCGGCTCAGCGTGCGAGCAGCACCCCGTGCTCAATTCAACAACGATTGTCCAATACAACAAAGAACGCAACGTGCTGTCGTACGTCGGCCGGCTACCAAATGGCAGTAAGAGTACCTCACTGCTTTTGACTGTCGCATATTGAGACTGGCCGTGTGCAGCCGCGTTGCTCGTATTCCGTGGCACTGAGCCTTTCTCATTGGTGGACTGGATCAAAGACGACTTGGAGTTTGCCAAGCTCAAGCCTGCAGACTTTGTAAACTGCGACAACTGCAAAGTACATGAAGGCTTTTACGATTCCTACATGGCCCTGAAGCCCAGCATCATGGTTGCCTTCCAGCAGCTGGGCATCGCCCCCGGCAGCGCCCTGTGGGTGAGCGGGCACTCCTTGGGGGCGGCTATGGCCAGCGTCGCCATGTTCGACCTGCACGGCCACGGGTACCACATCCAGCAGTCGTACACCTTCGGCCAGCCGCGGGTGGGTGACGCTGCGTATTACGCCGCCTTCAAGGCCCAGCTGGGCGCGGCGGGGGAGTTCAGGGTGGTGCACAACTGCGACCCTGTGCCGCACCTGCCCCTGGAGGCCATGGGCTTCCACCACGTCCCCACAGAGGTGTGGTACGATGAATCGCAGGACAACTACTCCATTTGCGATGGCAGTGGGGAGGACCCTGCCTGTGACAAGTGTGCTCTGCCAGTGGATGTGCTGGACCACCTGAGCTACGTGCACGTGCCCATGGGCACGCTGTGCGGCATCCCAGTCAACGCCACGCAGCCTGTGCATCACCTGCGGGGATAGCTAGCTCTGCTCAAAACCCATCTGGGAGCTTGCGTGGCGGTGCCCGCACCTGCCGTGTGCGCTCTGCTGCAGGCACAGGGGCAGGCGCAGCCCCCCCCGCCAATCGGCGATATGATGGACGATGTGTCTGCCTGGATGGCGTTAGCGCAGCTGGTTCCTCTGCAAGTCCCTGTGTGCCGGTGGTGTGTGCCTTACTCCGCAGCCTACCAGTGAGCAACCGCTGCTCAACCAAGCTGCAGGAAGCTGCCTGCTTTGCCTGCGCCAGGGCGGAGAGCAGTGGAGAGGCAGCTGAGGCAGTGGCGTGTGAGGCGTGTGAGGCCTGTGCTGCCTGTGCTGCCTGGGGCTGCGGTGCCTGGGCGCATGTCTGCGCCCGCTGCGCCCAGTGCAAATTCAGCACTGCCCGGGCAGTGGCCTGTTGCTCGCAGCTGGCGACCACACGCCGAACTGACCATCTCCACTCACTGGGCAAGTACAGCGCAAGCTGTGCAGGGCTGTTGTGCAGCATGGGCCCACCTCTGAGCAAGAGACACTTGAGCAAGCTGCGCGTGATGACGTGCCCAGGCCCCCTGCCCTGCACCGCCCCCAGCGCCTGCCCCAGAGACAGCGAGCAAATACAGGGAAGCAACTTGCAGTATGCAACCTTATTTGCGTAAAGCTGGGCAGCGTGCCTTCGCCAGCACCTGAGCGCACGGCGCAGCCTGCGGCGGGTGCTGGCCTTGGCTGCGGCACCACCCGTTGCGCGCAACCGAGCAGCATCTCGAGAATACCCACGCCAGGCACTGAATGCACTGACTAATCGATGATGGCGCACCGCTGTTTGCACTTGTCCCGCTTGCCTCCAGCGCTGCAGGGCGCCTCTCGCTGCCCGCGTCCGCACTGCAGCGTGCACTTGTCCGCCGGCTGACTGCAGCCGGGCATGCAGCCCCTGCCCAACAGCGGTCCAATGCCGAAGCATGACAGCTGCAGTGTTTGCATCCTTAGCTTGCATGAATGCGCGTTTCGTTAGCAGCAACCTGCGCTGCCGTGTGCATTGCCGAGCCCAGTGCAGCCACAGATGCACGGCAGCAGCAGCTCCCTGCCGTTGCCGCTGCTCCAGCAAGCACGCAGCCTTGTTCCGTACCCGGCGTTCTTGCGAGGCGTATACGGCCCATCTCTGCAGTGCCGCAGTGGCAGTGTCTGCTCGTCCCCGCAGCATGCAGCACCGCACAGCCTGCCGCCGCTGCATGGCACGCTGTGCAACTCTGCGCCAAGTTGCAAACGCGGAGGCCTGCACCTCCAGCCGCACATGCCGGACCACCCGCATGGTGGTGGTGTGCATGAGCTGGGTCCTGCGGGTGGACCAGCGCCACGCCGCCCACGCGCGTGCCTGCAGCCGGGCACAGTGGTGCATGACAGCCACCTGCAGCTGCCGCTTGTCGCGGACCTGTGCCGCCCACGTCACAAACGCAGCACGCTGGCAGGATTTTGCTGCAGCATCGACGGCCATGATATGCTGCTGTCGGTTGTGGTGCCCTCGATGGGCGTTGTGTGCCCACTGACGTACAGCGCGGGCAAGGGCTGCCTGTCGACTGCCCTCGTCCAGGTGCCCCAGGAGCATGCGGTGCGCGGCAGCCACACGACAGCGCAGCTGCCATGAGTGGAGAGCATGCCTTGCTTTCGCTGCATCTAGACGGTGCCGGGCATGCTGCATCTGCATCTGCCCCTCCCGCCTGCGCAGGTGCTGCTGCCGCCACCGAGCCAGGCCATTACGCAGCCGGTCCGCTGCAAGGCGGGTCTCTGCCAGCCCCGTGGCGGCCTGTCGCCAGTCACGAAAGACACTGCGTTGAAGGCTTCGCTGGTGCATGTACTGTGGGAGTCTGCTACGCTGGATGTGCTGCAGATGCAGAGCCCGTCGGTGTGCACGCCTCCAGGCAGTCACAACTCGTGCAAGGACACACCGCTCATGGAATATGGCAGCAGCTGTGAGACGCAGGCGATCACGTTTAACATGGTTGAACGCCAGTTTCCATGCAACCATAGCTTTGGAACCTCGGCGCAGGAAGTATTGAACTTCGAATGCTCGACCAGCTCGTTTCAAATATGTCTGCTTCGCAGCTTGCAGCCTCCAGTGCTGCAAAAAGCCGGATGCGCAAAGAGATGGCAAATGATAATGGCTGTTCATACCTGAAAAACGTGATATACAAGGTCTTCATCTGCTTCTGCCGCGTCAAGCCTCAATCGTCTTGGCTGGGCCATTGTGTGCTATCGCAGAAACTTCGTTTGCATGATTGATGGCAGCCCTCTCCTCTGAAAATGCATGAACAAGAGACAGAATGCATGAAGCTTGCTGCTCGTCCAAAACAAATAAATTATGCTGCTCCTGTTGTCTGCTGCATGACAAACTAAAATGATGCCTTGCAATGTTGAGAGGGGGTGTGCACGTGCACCCGGGGCGCTGACAAAGCGAGGCGCTACTCAGCCCAAATGGCATCCATGGCCTCCGTAGATGGCACCCATTGGGCCATGATGGCTTTCCAAGGTGCTTGCTGGTGCTCCAACCAGCCTGGCAATCGTTCCAGACCATCAGCTGCACACCCGGGGGCAGCCGTTCCTCGTGCAGCGCCCATCGCCTCCTCAAGCGCATGCAGGAAGGCATCAGTGTCTTCCTCTGCACTGCTGCTGAGTGTGCCTGCCTGTGCAGCGGCCTCCTGCAGGGCTGCAGCGGTGGCGCTCCAGCCGCCTGGGGCCCGCCCCCCCAGAAGCAGGTGCAGCAGCAGCCACGCGTGCATGTCCAGCAAACCCTGGGAATCGGCAAATGCCCTCACAAGGCATAGCAGTGCAGGTGCTGCTGGAAGCTCGCCCTTGCGCCCGAGAATCGCGTCCTCTGGTGATATGCAGCCTCGCTTGGGCGTATCCAGATCAATGAATGCGTCCACCAGTGGCAGCAGGTGTCGAGGCTTGACGCCTAACTTTCTGAACTGCATCACACCCAGTGTTGCGTGGTCCACTGGGTACTGTCGTCTGGCTGCTCTGCCCGTCAGCGCGATGTCGTCCTGGCTCAGCTGGGAGGCCGGCACCCCCAGCGCCAGAGCCATGCGGTGCCGCACATTCTCAGCAAACAGCTCGGCATCCGCTTTTTCTTCTTTGCTGCAAAATGCCGTGTGTTGGTGTGTGGCGTGCGGGGCAGTGACGGGGTGGATGCTCTCACCTTGGGTGGTACACCGGCAGATACTCAATGGATATGTGCATTGCAAACTGCCCGAAGAGGCGCAACCACATGCCAGCGAGGCCTGGGCCTCCACTCACCCAGCACGGATCTGTACAGGTCGCGGTGGACATGACTGCGGCACTTGGTTTGCGCTGGACTCACCGGAGTACTGGAATGGTTGGCGAATGACCACCGGCTGCACAGGCAAGCCTGCTTCAAATGCGCCAGTCTTGAAACGGAGCAGTGCTTGCTGATTACCCGTGGTGGCCTCTGGGAACATGAGCACCCTAGGCCAGCGGTCGTCCTTGGAGCGCTGCAGCAGGGTGGCCCGGGTGTTGGTGCGGCTGTCAGGGTCCTTGCGGTCCACAAAAATGCACTGCGCGCCGGCCATAAGAAAACCAAAACCTGGAAGATCCTTGAATTCGGCTGCGGCCACTGCACTGGCCAGTAATTGTGCCATGAGTGCGATTGGGTCTGGGAACATGTGGATATGAAAGCAGAGTGGCGGCACTGTGCGCGCGCAGCGCAGCCACGAACCGGAGAACGACACGTGATTAGACACAACAATGGGCGCTTCACTTCTTGGGGCGCATTTGCCTGTTGTTTCGATCCAGAAGAAGCCGATGCACCACCTGGGCAACAAGCAAGGGTGCACACGGAGCACGACGGACACTCTCCGCACAGGAAGGTCTCACAGATACGCTCGGACGAGACCGTGAAGGCTGCTCTTTACATGTGTACGCCATGGAGCCATGGGGCGTTTCTGGTCCTCTGCACTCATTCCTGCAGTGGCGATTGCCATGGCAATCTGCGGAGCATGCCAGTGCCGCGGCGGAGCAAACAGAGCGGGATCCAAGGAGAAACGCACCACTCCAGCCGAGAGCACCACCAATGCAGAAACTAGCTTGAATGGTGCAATAAAAATCAGATTCAGCACAACCTTGAGCCATTGCACTGCGGGCAACTGGCACAAAGCACAAAGTTATGCTGATGCTGGTGCCAGACTTTTCGTAGGAAGCACGTACTTCAGCAGTTGCACACGTGAACGGTCTGTTATTATCACGCGGAAACTTGTCTTTAAAGGATTTTACTGTTTTCATGTTGCGATTCGTTGAGAATGTTGCCAAATCACACAGGACACAAGGCGGAGGCTAAACGAAATTTCGTGGAAACTGAATTGACTGATGGCATTCACTTGTGAAAAGAATTGAGGTTATAACTGTGCTGTACAGGAAAAATTTATCTGTATTCATAGCTGTGGTAATTCGTGTTCGTGTTTACTTGCGATGGCTGCCACAGAAAGCACAAAGCACAGCGAGTCGGCGAAATGCGCCCAAGCCCGGTAAATACACCCCCATATAACCCGAGTCACGCGACAAGATGGCAACTTCTCGCGGCAAATCTTCTCCAATTGATTTACTTGTCGTTGTTCTCTGCGATTTTCTTCTTTATTCCTCGTGTTTTTGCAATTAAAGCTGCAGCAAGTTCCGCTCGCAGTCTAGGGAAACCTCCTGGCATGGCTTCATTATCACACCTTGACATCAAGGAGCGTATTACTAACATTTCAGTCAAAGCTTTGGTGGATGGATCACCCTACATCCGACCAATGCGTATGACTTTTTCTCACAATGATTGTGAGCGAAAGTGGGACCTCCTTCATGGACATGACGCCGTTGCCGTCCTCATGCACAACACCTCTCAAGACTCCATCGTGCTTGTGCGACAGTTTCGTCCACCCGTGCATTTCCACCGCGCCGCCAAGAACAGCCAAGCGGGGTCTTTCAAACTGGGCTACACGTTGGAGGTTGGTGCATTTGGCCGCGAGTCACACCCCGCACCGCTGCTGCATGCACGCATCCTTTCCCATTGCAGCTGCCCGCCGGGCTTGTGGACAAGCAGGGCAAGGACCTCGCAACAATCGCTGCGGAGGAGTGCTTTGAAGAGGCTGGGTACCGTGTCGAGCCACAGCGGCTGCAGAAAATTCAAACAGTGTTCGGAAGCGTTGGACTGCAAGCCAGCACCTTGACACTGTTTCACGTGGAGGTCACTGATGCCGACCTGGTTGAGGGGGCTGGAGGGGGTCTCCGCGATGAAGGAGAATTCATTGATGTCGTCCATCTCCCGTGCGCGGACATTCCTCAGCTGCTGTCCCAAGACGCATACCCCCTGCCAACGGGCCTCTGGGCAGCCATGGAGTGGTTCCTGCAGCGCAAGAACAAGTCGGCGGCTGCAGCCGCAAAGAAACAGCATGTTGTTTGGGGCATTGTAGGGCTGGCTGCTGGCCTGGCGCTGGGCGTGCTGGGACAGAGAGTCCTGGCACCAAGGGGGTAAGAGCTGTGATTGACTCGCCATTCAAGCAAACGTGTCCACATACCGCCCAGTGACTGATACTGCAGTCGTCATTTTATCAGCGCTTGGCTGCTCTAGCATTTGAGACAGCGGCATGGTCTGCAGAAACGCCACCCGCTGGGCAGGGGCATCTGCTCCCTCCGCACCTGGCGGCAACGGCGGAGTGCTGCTGGCGGGGGAGTCCAGTACAGCAGCACTGGATGCCGCAGATGATCCCCATGATAGTTTACTCGCTGCAAGGTATGGGCTATCTTCCTGAGACATGCGGCGAGAAAGTGTTCCCGGTGTGTTGAATGCACTACCTTCACCTCGCTTGTAGACTGAGCCGCGATTCTTCTTGAACACACTCAGCCCTGGGGATTGGACACCAACACCACTCGCAAAGTGCATGGGCGGGGCTGATTCGTGCGGCTGGCCCTCATCCTGCAGCCATTCCTCACATGGCGGTGCATCGCCCTGCTGGCTTGCTTGGAAGGCCTGCTTCAAGCTGCCCCAGATGGAGAATTCCGAGTTCTCAGCGGGCTCCACAGCTATAGGCGGAAGTTTTGTGGGCTCTGTTTGTACTTGAAGTGGACTAGAGATTGGGCTCTCCTTGTCCGATCCCTTGGCATCGTCTGAGCCAAACACACTTTGCGGTACTGGCTGCGAATGCCCAGAAGCTGGGGCCTCTGGAACATCAGATTCTGCGAGATCTTCAAGCAGCCAAATGCAACGCTCAACACAGCCAGCATCAAAAATATCTGCACTGTTTGGTGCTGCAAAAGAACCAAAAACAGCTGCTTGCGACAAAGTGTCTCGAAGACAACTGGCACAATGCTTCGCACCAGTTTGGGTCCCAGCCTGCATCTTGTACAACTTCAGCGCAGAGCACAATACTCCTAAGTGCTCGGGGTCGTGCGTTTGGCTTGCTAAGCTCAGGGCACTTTCCCCGTCACCATTATCCGAGAACAGGTGCTGGCAATGAGGCAGCAGTACCTGTAACGCCTCAGAGTGCCCCGCCATCGCTGCAATGTGCAGTGGTGTGTTACCCATAGCATCTTTGCAGTCAGCATCCACAGTTGGATCACACGTAAGCAGCATTTCCAACATGGCTGAGGAATTGTTCCAGGCAGCGACATGCAACGACGAAATACAACTTGCAGCGTCTCCGTCCATGCACAAATGTGGTGCGGGAAGGCCATGGTCAGCCCAAAGATCAAAAGCTTCACCCACAGAATCAGCATGAACGGCATTCATGAACATTTCCATCGCCTCCAGCATGAGGTCACTGTGTGCATTCAACGCCTGCCCTCCGGCAGCAGCTCCACCTGGCACCGGGCGCTGCATGTCTTCTGCAAAGCCATTTCTACTTGCAAGGCGCTCAAAAAAGGCAGCCCAAACGTCCATGGTTTTGTTTGTCGGTGTGGCATGGTTCACAGTATTTGCCTCAAGAGTTGCGAGCACTTCGCGGAGTTCGTCTGGCATTTCCCAAAATGACTCATTGGACTCGCCATTATGAATGTAGAACTGCCCGTCCTCCGTGTACCCTGCTGACCATGGGGAGGGTAAATCGCTGGATGCCAATGCTGCTTGGGCTGCAATGATTTTCTCACTGTACTCAAATTGCGCCCACTCAGCATGCTCTTCGCTGTCCACAGGTTTAGAAGTGAAGCTTGCACCGTCATCATATGCTTCAGCTGACCTGAACGAATCGGCGTCATCTTCTCCGTCAGTTTCGTGGGTCAATGACTTGGGTTCCTCACTTGTGCTGTGAGCCGCATCATATTCACTTGGAGGAACACGCACGGCCGAAGTGCCTGTGTCCTGACGGAAAGTGCTGCACAGTTTGTCATCGCATTCCTCCAGCTCAAGCCAAATATCATTTGCAATTTCGTGAAGTCTGCCCTTCGTGTCAAATGACTGCGATTCGAGCTTGGCGCTGTTGGACTGGTAGCTCTTGCACTCACTCTTGAGCTTAATCAAATCTGCTTGAAGGGCACGGTTCTGAGTGGCAAACGTTTTGGACAACTGCAGCGATGCCGTCTGCTCTGCCTGCAGCTGAGCTGCTGAGCGACCCAAAGTGTTGTACTCCAATACAAGCTTTTCGTATTTTGTCTGGGCCGCTTGAAGCTGCCCCGCTTGCAGCTGGTTTTGAGCTTGTATTTGAGTTATGTGGATCTGCAGCGCAGTTATCTGAGCGTTGGCGGCCTTGAATTCATGAAGCTGGTCGTTGTTGTGAGCCCGAAGCTGGTCGATTTCAGAACACCGGGTACTCAGCTCCTCCTTGAGTTTTAGTTCCTGCTCAGTGCATAAACTCTGCCAGTCCTGGGCTCGATCCACTAGGGCAAGGGTTAGCTGCAAAGCGACTAGTGCTGCTTGCACTGAGGGTGGCGGGGGGGCTGGAACACCTGCCAACGCTTTCACACCCTCACAAGCCCATGCACGCCGATCTAGGCAAGCAACCGATAGTTGGGCCAAGATTGCGTAGTTTCCAGCAGAAATGGCTAGGTTGAAGCATTCAAAAATGGTCACAGCGAAATCTGCTGGAAGTTCGGGCAGTCTGGAGATGCACAGGCAAACGAGCTCAGGAGACCCAACAGCGGCAGCATAATGCAGGGGCGTCAGTCCGTACACATCTTTTAAGAGCACTTGTGCGCCCTGGTCGAGGAGCAGTTCGCAGATTTCCTTTGCGTACTGCTGTAGGAGCGTCGCCATGTGCAAAGGGGACAGACCCACAGCGTTCTGAGCGCTTGTTTGCTCGGGTAGTTCGCCGAGTACACTGATGCCATGGAAGTACAACTGCTTGACCGAATAGTGTAAAGCGGTATCTCCTGCGCTGTTAGCAAGGGTGGCTGTGGTAGCATCTTTTGCTAATTCTGTGACTGCCTCATCCGTACTATAGCCGTAGGAAACCAAAGCATGCAGTTTTGAATCTCCTGGGTCTGGCCCAAAAGATTCAAGCTGAGCACACTGTAAAGAAACAATCCACTCCACAATTTCGTCAAGTTTGCTTTCTCCAAGCATGACTGAATCAGAGGCCATATGTGCAGACAAGTGCTGAGGAAATATCGCTGCGTTTCGGTTTGAATCGACGCATCCACCGCTCGGTTTAGGGTGAATGCAGCAAAATCGAATGCTCAATGACTTCCAACTTAGGCAGCTGGCAGCTTTTGTAAGGCTCCACTCGTGATGGGTGTGTTCAGCAGCTGCCAAAGCGCGTCACTACGCTTGCCAGTGACTTGCCAAGCACTACTTTTCACAAGCCTTACACTTCTGCAGAGCTTCAACAATGACCCACGAAGCTCAAACAGCCCCGAGCTGCAAGAATGGCAGTGCTATTTGAAGGGGAAAACTGGCTCAGACGGCCAAATGTATTCCTGCCAGGCAGCTGACGGCCCCTAATCGCCCGAGCGGCTCATGCTTGGGTGTCGTAATCAAAATCCAAAAGCTCAGGGTGCTCAAGTGTTGTTTTGACGACTCGTGCTAGGTTTGCAGCATCGGCCCCATCAAGGTACCGGTGGTCAACAACAGCTGTCACGGTCAGAATGGGACGCACAACAACTTGCCCATTCACGGCAACTGGTGCGTCTTTGCAGGCACCAATCGTTACCAGCAGGGGTGTGTTTGCCCAGGGTGTGAACGGGGCCCATGCTGTGTCCAGTCCCATCATACCTACCGATGTCACCATCGCGCTGCCAAACATGTACGGCTTCACCTTGAAAAGCGACAGCGTGCAGCCCAGGGAGTTTCCCAAGAAGCCCACGATTTGGTGCAGAACCACACGGATGGCGCAGTTGGGCAGCGCTCGCAAAAGCGGCTTCGTGCTTTCAAACGCCGGGTCCTTCCCCCGCCGGATGACTCCCGCCTTGCGTTTGAGCTCCACGGCCAGCGCCGCCGTGCACTTGGAGTCGGCCTCCAGCAGCGTCGCATTGGCCAGGTCAAAGGTGCGGCCTTTTTTGGCAGCGCCGCCTTTGGACACTGGGGACAGTGCTGCCTCCTCAGGAATGGCCTGGTCGTCCTCAGTGCGCTCCGTGGCCACCAAGCACCCCACGTCAACCGTGGGGCTGGGATAGAACTCCCCGCAGGCAATGTGCCCATTCAGGCCAGGGCAAGCGCGCAGGGCAAGCGCAGTGGCCTTGATGACGGCGTGTGTGTATGTGACCTTGGTGCCGGTCTTCTTGCTCTGCTCCGCCATCCACACCCGCAGGGGGCCTACGTCCACGTCAAGGGACCCCATGATGTTGCCCTCAGTGGGTGCATCCCACGTGGCAATCAGCATCTTGCGCCTGTTTGTCATCCACGATGGTCCCATCCAGGCACGCACCATATGCACGGCGCTTGCGTACACAGCAAAGACAGTCAGCAGCAGCGGCAGATACACATCCCCCCTTCGCAGGGCTGCCACTGGACGGCCTGCGGTGCGCAGCAGCACAAGTGAAGTTGCATCTGCCAGCCACTCGCACGTTTGCTCCGCGGAGTTTGACAGCGTGGCCACCACATTGCTGTCCCGTAGCACAAACGCCGCCACCACGAAGAAGACAACAGGCAGGCACACGGCAGCAAGCGCTGAGAGACACCGGCCCACAATTGAGCCACTGTTGCGTTTCCATGGCTTGGTGGGTGCCGATATGGCTTGCATAACGCGGCGCACCTCAGCGGGATACTCGCCAGCGGGGCGCTGTGGGCCTTGGGCCGGCGCCGGCTGGGGCTCCGTCTGCACCGGGCTGGTGGAAGCCGAGCTGCCCCCCTGATCCTGGGCGGCAGTGATGGCAGGTGACGTCTGTGCTGCAGCTTTTCTTTCGCGCTGGGGCTGTGCTTGGGCTGTGTGGCTGCGCTGCCAGCTGGCCCGTGCGGCCTGCAGCTCCTCAGGGGAGGCCTTCACGAAGGAATGCAGGGGCTGGTTGCCCTTGGCATAGGATGCAGCCGTAGCTGCCTGTGCGTTCTTGCCCTGCTTCTTGTAGTCCTCGAGCAGGGCTGTGCGCAGCGCCTGCACATTCATGGCCTGTTTGGCCACTGCGCTTGCGACGATGCTGGTGTGCAGGTTACCCTTCAGGTCAGTGCGCACCAGATACGTGCAGTCACACCCCTCCTCATCGATGTTCATGTCCTTGGGGATAGGAGTGTTTTCCTTCAACATGCGCATTGCCTTGCGGGGGCGCACGATCCACCCGCCAATGGCGCAATCGGCCCGCACCAAGCCGCCTACCGGGGGACAGTCGGGGTGCTCAATGGATGAGGCAGAGATGAACAGGGCACCACCCTCTGCTGGCGGATCCACACACCATGCAGTGACATTGCACAGATCCCGCTGGGCAATCAGGAATGCTGGCGACTTGTACCTGAAGTAGGACACAGCGCAGTTGCTGCTGTATCGCTGCACCACATGCCCCGTCTCGAACTGCTCATCCGTCTTCCCCTTCTGCTCGATGCCCTCCAGCATCTCCAGGATGTCAGCTCGAGAGAAGGGCACAAAGCCGTCCCCACGCCCTGAGGCGCCCCCCCCCTTACCCCGCCACTTGGCCACCCCCCCTTCATCCCCCTCGTGCTTCCAGCCAGACCAGTCATCCGCTTCTGCACGCATGAGGTCCAGGTCGCGCCGCACACGCACACCAATGGCGCCATCAGGAAGGCGCGGCCGTGCCGTGATCACGTCAAACTCCTCAGCCGGCCCGCTGAGCTCCTGCGCTGCAGCGTCAGCAGCGGCGGCTGCCGGTGACAGGGGGCTGCGAGAGGGCGACCCCCCTGTGGCAGATACGTGCGAGTGCACCGAAGCGCCATCTTCATCCGACTCCATTCCAGCGCTGCCTGGCTTGGGGGACATGGCGGCGGCAGAGTCATTCAGCACGACTGCGGCGCCCTTGAAAGCTGCTGGAGTGCTGCTGCCTTCGGGGCTGTCAATGGCTTTTTGGATGGCCTCGAGCCACGCAGCACGGTCCCCATCAGTGGGTGCTGCGAGCCGCATGCTCTTCTGCTCGTTGTCGTACGTGATCATGAAAGGGAAGAAATGCCCAGCGTACTGCTTCAGGGCAGCCTTGCTGTACCCTGGGCCCAGCGGCTGCACCCGGCATGCACGAGAAAGCAGCAGTTCACCACGGACACGCTCATCGGCTTGAGAGACACGGTAGGACAGAAGCCTGCCGTGCAGCATGAAATGACGGCTGCGCCACCCGGACAGATGGTCGCGCTGCTTGAGCAGAGCACCGACCCGCACCGTGGCAAGTGAGGATGCAGAATCCAAAGTATTGGGACTTGCCACCATACCACCAGGGAGATTCTTTGGAAGTGCTGACGTATCAATGCTCGCCGCTCGTGCTGGCTGTCCTCCGCGTGCTTTCACAGGGCTTGGGCCAAGAGGCGTGTTGGCTCCCAATTCCGCAGATGCACTTCGCTGCCCTGGAGAAGCCGCTGCCTCAAGCCGCTGCTCAACTCGCCAAGCTGGTGGACGCTGTTGCTCGCCTTGCATAATGGGTGAGGTGTTCCGCTGGTAAATGTCTGTGTAAATCTCGAATGCCCGCGAGAGATTCTTCGGGCGCTTTCAACTAAACGCCGATACTGCTTGCCCAGGCCTGAATGCGGTGTTACACAGCTGCCGGGAGAAATTGTTAATCAAATGACCAACTGCTGTTTAAATTCCATGTCATGCAAGGTTTACCCGACACGGTAGCACTAAAGCGGTCCTTTGCTGGATGATACTTGACCTCGGGGGCTTGAGTAGCGCATAGGGGCCTTATTGCTCCACAGGTTAGGCCAGCAGCCCACCCCACATGTCATATACATGGAATTAACTGTGTGAAATTATATGGTTGCTTGCGACAGCCTTGTAGCCTGCGTCTGCGACAGAATGGTTCCGATTGGTGAGGTTGAAGTGGCTGCCGCCGATGCTGCTTGCAGCCCTTTGCTGTATGTACCGGTATGGACAACGTTGAGTCAAATATTGCGCTCAAAGGCACTGTATCTTAAATGTTTTGAATTTCCTCCTTGCAGCGCAATCGATGAGAGACCCTAGCCGGATTTACGGGCGAAGGCACGCATTGAGGTCAGGTGCCACACTGTCGTGTGGGCTTGTGTTGATTCACTGCACAGTCTTGAAAGCCCCATCCTCACGAATCACAATTTTTCTACGTGGTCGCTTTGGTTTGTTGGCTGCTTGCATGAACTTGTCAATACGCGTGCGAATACCAACTTCGCTTGCTTGCACTAGCATGGAAACTAAAGTGTCTTCATCCTCTTCCGATAACTCAACACTAGAGTGTCCCAGGTCATCGATATATGCGTACAGCAACTCTTTAGCTTCTGCTCGCAAGTCAGCTGAGTCGGAGATGTCATCTGCTGCAGCGCCCTCGCCTGAAGCGGGTTGCTGAGCTTCATCTTCTTCTTGTGCCACGCCTGCCAGCACCTGCATTTTCGCCATGTCTTTAGATGCAATAACCAAGGCTTCTTGTAGCATCATGACCTCATCTTTGTATTGCCTGAGCTGAATTTCTGCTCTTTCCTTGGTCTGCACCTCGTGCCGCCATTTTGTCGTGGCTTGATTTAGCTGGTTCTTTGCGTTTTTGGCAGCAGTGTTAGCTTGTCGTAGCTGGTCTGAAAGATGGCTCACTTCATCTGAATGCTCCTGGTCAACGATTTTCATGTGTATCATGACTTTGCAAAGACGCAGAAGTGAAATACTCCCAGCGAGCTTCGGCCCTGCGAGGCCAACAGCAGCAAGATAAACAATTGTTACAAAACAATCCCAGCTTGACAGAGCACTTGGACGAATGAGGTTTGTCAAGTGAAATGCGCAAAAGATTCCCATGTCCAGCCCAGCAGCACCAACACTCAGCCAATGGGTCCACCATAACGCGTCGAGCAACAAAGCCATGCCACCCTCACGCATTTGGGACGCTTTCAAAAGCATGCTCATGGCAACCTGCAGTCCCCATAAGCAGACTCCCCCCACAGCCACAGCCACACTCAACTGTGAGTACCCTCGGTTTTGACTCCACTGCAATTTGCGCTTAGTAACAGCCTGCGGATTTTGATTGCTTTGATCCTTGTCCTCTGACGATGCTTTCACGTCTGCCAAGGTGCTGGCTGCAGATTCTTGGGCGTTTATTTTCCTTTGCCTCAGCGAGGAAAATTCAGCAAATGACATATCCTTTGTTGGCTTTTCCATGCTGCTGCGCATGTATTCAAGTTACACGAAGAGTTTCAAAAACGAGTTTGAGCTCTCGTGCAAATTGCTGGCCCTTCCTGCGAGCTTGAAATCGCCTCAATACGGCCCATGCATGCAACATTAAAACTTTTGTTGAGAAAATGTTGCATTGTAAGCCGATAGCATGAGGCTGCTTTCACAGCCCCCTTTCAACCTCGTCTGCTGCTGCTGCCTGCCTGGTCTGGTGCCTCCTGCGCTCGACAAGACAGCTGCGAGGTCTTGATACCCAGACGGAATTGCACATCAATACACGGTTTATATCCCTGGAGCACTCAGCTAGAAGTTGCCTGTCGTCGTCTACAGCTCACTGGGCAGGACGTGCCTTGCTCACGCACAGCAGAATGAGAGGGCCCTTGCTTACCTTACACTCCTACCGTTGGACGCGGAGCTCATGCAGATAGGCTGGCCTGCCTGAGCTCGCGTTGTGGTGACTGGCTCTGGGATGCAAGTGGTAGTTCATTCAGTCATGTTGCTTGGAGTATTTCGTTGTTGTTGTAGCTGCTGGCGCTAGAGGGGCTGCTGCGGTTGGCGCGCTTG
>Ga0307982_1000821_pt1 | contig 24732 bp, 4 predicted proteins | sample OrgLakmetagen989_FD_201847 | JGI IMG/M metagenome (GOLD analysis project Ga0307982, IMG submission 201847) | Saline water microbial communities from Organic Lake, Antarctica - #989 | ecosystem: Environmental > Aquatic > Non-marine Saline and Alkaline > Saline | place: Antarctica: Organic Lake...
GTGGCGCGCTCCAAGGGCTGCGTGGCCTGCATTGTATCAGCTCGGGCAGCAGCCGGCAAACTGCTGCAAAGCAAAAGCAAGCACGTGCAAGTGCAGCACATCTTGCTGAAAGGCTTGGTTGCGCAAGTTTGGGAGGTCTGCTAAATAAGCATGTCTTCGACACAGCACAGCATCTAAAGCTTGATGCCGAGGGCGGAAGATCGCTTCGCCTTCGCGGTGGGCACCGCGCTCACACCTGGGCAGCCAAAAAGGCCCCAAGCAAAACAGACCCATTCAGTCCGGATCCGGAGGCATTCCCTCTGCAGAGCACCCCTTGTGGAAGGTGGCTGCTGTTTGTTGTGCCGGTAACACTTCACGGCAGCTGTGGAGGCCGGAGGCAGACGCCGCGCACTGTGCAGGCGTGCTCTGTGTGATGGACACACATGCAGCAAAGCCAGCTTTGGTGTTCAGCTGTGCCCTGCACTATACCAGTGCATTGCCTCCCGGAAGTGTGCTTCGTAAAGCCAGATCTGTCTTCAGGCCGGCTAAACTGGGGTCAGCTGCCATTATGTGCAAGTTTGGCCCAGCAAACGGAAAGGCGGGGGCAGATGCCGGCGCAGCAGCAGAAGCGGAGGATGAAGACGATACGGATAGTGTCGTGTCCGGAATGTGCTACGAAAGCGTTGATGATGTACCTGGCGGAGCCGTGGTCATCTCAACGCACTACCTGCAGTTGACTGGATCTCACTTGGGTGCTGTGCAGCCCTCCACTTGGCTGCCAGCCCCGCCCGAAGCATGTAACCCCGAGAAACATGCAGATGGGGGCTTCTTCAAGAAATTGCGGGCTACCCAACTGATACGTTACAAAGCGTCAGATTTTTAAACTTCATGTCAGCTGACGTCGCCATGCGCCTGCGCTTTGGCAGAATGGGAAAAGTTGAAGCAGAGGATCTCGCGGAGATCGGTGTCAAGTTTCACCAAAACAGAAGCATTCATTGGCAATATGCAGATTGCGAAAAAGAGCTTCCGGCTGGGTTTCTGCAGGGCATGTACATATTGGAAGCAACCCGTATCGCTGGCAGCAGCCGCATTGGCCTGCAGCTTCTGCCAGCCGCAACCGATTACAATTTGGTTGAATCCGAAGACAGCACTAGAGTGGACCACCTGAAAGGAGGCGTGGCGTGCAATGCGTTTGTGCTGCTTGCCATGTTCCTTACGGGCCCAGACAGCTCTGCCCTGCTTGTGCTGCCTGACGAGCGCAAGCAAGGGAATTCCACCGTGCTACGCCTGGACAGGGTGCTGCAGTGGCTGGCCGGTCTGGAGTGCACCAGTGCTGGTGGGGCACTCCTTGATGCCCGTGACATGCTGGACGATACAGCGTATGCCGGTGCAGATGTGCAGTTGCACGGCATCACAGAACGCATTTCCCCCGATGGCTCCGTGCTGTCAGCAGAGCGGGCACACGACGAGTAGTACCGCATTGCAGCGGGTGCTGATAGCGGCAAATGTAGCTCTATGTTGCCGTACTTTGGGGACAGCTGCCTGCGTAAGCTAGATGGGACACTGCTTGCTCGCTGGCAGAGACTGCCTGCAAGGAACATGCTGCACGTGAGCCACACCGGCGAGGGCAAGGGCGACATTGTTTGGCATTTCCATACCACCTTCCCCAAAAGGCAGGGTCGCCGTCTGGGGCGGCTCGCTGCCCATGCTGTGACTGACCTGCCCGTAGCCCCGCAGGGCCGTCAGCAAGGCCGTGCCGCCTGGTGTGCCGATGACGAAGATGGCGCTGGTGACGAAGACGCTGACAGCAGCGGTGACAAAGCAGCAGGTGCAGGTCAAGATGGGGAGCACGCACAGATGCGCAAGGGCGCAAGCAGTGGGCTTGTCCTGGCTGCAGGCAAATGCAACTTGAAGGCCGTCACGGGCTTGTCTTCAAGCTCATTTGCAGCCCTGACGAAAGCGGGCGGGAAGCCAGCGGAATCTTCTCTGGCGGGGCCACCCATTTGCCCGATGTCGTCTGCTTCAACTGCCTCGGCCAGCAGCAGAGCCAGCAGCGTGCGCTCGAAGGGGCCCTCGCGGTCGGCTGCTGGTGCTAGTACCCGTAGCTCTCGCACCCCATCCAAAGCTGGCTCAGCTCAGAGAAGCAGCAAGGCCATGAAGCCTTCTAAGCGATGAATCTGATCGCATACCCAGGTGAGGGTTAGTCATGGCTCCAGGGCCGTGTAAAAGTATTCATGGGGCGGGCTTGAATCTGTTGAAGCAAATGCACTGCAATACGCGTATCTCCACTGCTTCCTGTGGCGTATGCTTTAAAGCAAAACGATACCACTTGTGACTACGTTGCATTTCGCTGACGCAGCTCCCGTTGGCGAACGCCGTCGTCCGATGCCAGCGCGAAGAACAAATCCAGCTCGTCGCGGATGGCACTCCCCGTGGATGCATAAGGTTGGTATCCAAGCGTCTGAGCATTGCCTGACTTGAGCATGTGTGCAGCCTCTTCGGCCAGCTGTCGACTGGCCTCCCGGCTGGCAGTCCAGTGCATCGCGCTGGAGGGGTCTCGTGCTTGAAGTCTTCCTTTGTTCTTGTAGGACCCATCGATTGCTGCATACTTGGCACTAGGAGGGTGCAGTAGAGCATACACTTCTTCTTGTCGGCGAATGTCGCATTGTTTCCCCACTGCGGTTGTTCCTCCCATGAACTCAAACACCGCAGCGTCCACACTGGCCGTGCTCAAGCCGGTGCCCACGCGCCGGTCTGGCTCCGGATCATCCAACAAGGTGTCTAGGTCTACAATGGCACCAGGAGAGAACACACTTGTTATGAAAAGGTCTGCTGTTGCTGGATGTGCCGTGGGACTCCTGGTATTCACTCCTGCTCCTGGCACTCTGTAGTTGTCAATGCTGCGGCTCCACCTGCTGTCCACGACTGCACTGCCGCCTGTAACCAGTGCAGACACCTTGCTACCAATGGACGAGGCAGGTATGCTGGTTTTGTCTGTTTGTGACGTCTGGGGTGCTTTGGATGTGCGCCTCATGGCGGTTTGTCGCAGTTCCTTTTCGTGCTCCTGCGGCGGGGGAAAGTGTTTGGGTCCAGCTGTTTCGTGGTGAAAGATAGAGCCTGGTTGCGGCTTGGGAACCCTTTCTGGGCTTGTGTCCAGCTGTGTATTCGTGTTTGTTTTGCCCTGCGAGTTGCTGAGCCCCCCCAGCATTGCCATGGGGCCGCGGAGGACGACGCTGTCGCCGTCAAGCAACTCACCTGCGCCCGCCGCAGGCCCCGCTCTGCCCTGCGGGGAGCCCCCCAGGGCGGCATCGTCACTCAGTGATGATGCTTGGGGGGAGTAAAACGACATACCCGCCTGCTCCATGAGCTTCCGGGTGGCGGTGGACGCTTTGGGGTGAAACGGTGCGTCGTGGTCTGCAACCCGCTCAAGCTCAGGCCACTTGGTTTCAGTGCTAGCTGCAAGCTGTCGCTGGATGGGCTTGAAGAAGTCCTCTTGTTGGGTCTCCGCCACAGGCTGTGCTGCCGATTCTGGCTCAACATTTCCAAAGTGCAGGCCTGGACGCAAGTGAGGCGCAGGGACACGAGTCACCCGCATCATACCCGCGGCACCCTCCGCGATGGATGTGTGTGGCTGTGCTGGCTCAGTAGATGTGAGTCCCATGGTGTTCTGCATGCTGGCCAGGCTTGCACTGAAATCCAGTGACTCCTCAAGCAAGCCTTCGGACATTGAGTGGCTGGGCAAGCTGAGGGCTTGTGACGCTTCCTGCGCCAGCACAGCCATGCCAGGAGGGCCAGTGGACGGCATGTCACCAGACTCAAGCGAAGGCTCATCTTCAAGCACATCTGATGCAGGCAGCCACAGCGTGTTGAGGCCAGCGTCCCGCATGGCCCGCCATGCCGCGGGGTATCCCGCGCCCAAGTCCAGCAGGGCTGCCAGCGCTGCACGCCACAGGGCTGGAGGTGTGGTGCCACCAATGCACTTGACAATGGAAACTACAAGCCCACTGTGCAATGCGGCAGCCTGTCCGGCTTGGGAGTCCAGCACTGCATGCCTGGCAGCGTTGCAGGCTAAGGTCTTGATGCTGCTGTCGGCACGAGCAGGGTCCGACAGCAGCGCCGCCAGAACACTGAAAAGCCCATTATCTGCAGCAGTGATCCTGTTTTTTGGCGTATCCACCAGGAGACACCAGAGTGCTCGCAATGCTTGCTCAGTGGATGCCCGGGATGTGCTGCGTTGCGCTAGTAGCTGACAAAGCATTCCGATGCACCGCTCAAACACCCGGCGTTGAGCTGGAGAGTCTCGAGCTAGATTGGCAATACAAGCACACACCGTTTCTGTGAGAACTTGTACCATTTTGTTTTCTGCGCGGTGTTCATCAGCCACGCACCAGGACAGCAAAGACGATACTGCACTGGGAACCCCGTCATCCCGCAGATGGTCGCGAAAAGTCTGCGAGATCGCAGCGAGGTTTCCCAAGGCTCTCACAGAAACTGAAACAATCATCACATTTTGCTTCAAGTACTTGACTGCTTGTAGCAACGAGCTCACTGCTCCAGCAGCGACAGCTGCTCTGGCAGCCGGCACACAACCAACAACGAAGTTACTGAGTGCACGTGCGCAGTTTTCAGCCACGGTCGGAGTTCCCGATTGCAACAATTTACTTAGGACTGTTGCAGCGTCTTCGTCAACACCCAGCAGTTTGTTTTTCTGGTCAGCATGGAATAAGTTACTCAGTGCCCCAACAGCTGCTGCCGCAACGCTGTCTCCAGCACCTGTTACTTCCAGGAGGTCGGGTATAATACCAGCATCAGCAAGAGCTCTACGATTCACTGGGTTGAATCCTGTGGCATTTTGAAGAATGCGGGCTGACATGCTGGCTATCCTGTCATCGTTTGAATGCAACAGCCGCGTAAGGCTTCGAAATGCGTTGCGCTTGCGCAAAGCTTCTCGACATGCATGACTCGCTGCAGTCCATTGCTGAACTTTTCTGAGTGCCTTATATCCCCTGTCTATCTCTTTCTTGCGCGCAGTATCGCTAGAAGCGACAATGATGTGGCTGACCAGCTGCGCAAATTCTCGAGGTTCCTCTGCAGCACTAGCCCCTCCCGGAGCTACCGCCCCTGGTGGATTGAGTACTTGCTGCTCAAGGCTTGTTGCCATTAAAGACGGTGGCACTGCTCAGTTTGAGTCTAGAAAGTGCCCAGAGTGCACGTTCTCGTGACGCCTGGCCTGGGGAGTCAGTCTGTTTCCAGTATTAAAAAAAATGTGGAGGGGCTGCGCTTGGCATTAATCACAAGGGCATTCTGACATCGATCAATGTAGATGTAAAATGCTTGCCTGTATTGTTTCTCTGGCATTGCTGTAGTTGCGCACAGATAAAAGCCATGTTTTTGAAGCAAATCGACCCCCCTAGAAATTGGTGCGGCTGGCATGCCACCACAGTCAATAGCCGTCGATTGAAAACCCCTCAAGTTACTTATAAAAATATGTTGCTCAGAACTATGTTGCCTGCAGACTCACACCGTGTGCTAATTTCATCCAAATGCTATCCCGTGTGCGAGCTTCATTTCGCCGCTCCGGACATTTCACAACCAGTTTTCGCCTCCCTGGCATAAGGCCGGCCTACCGATTCCTTAACATGGCAGCAACAAGTGAGATTGATATTGAGGGGCTGCAGGCGAACTATCGCGGCGTAATTCAGCGAATCCAAGCTGCGCAAGAGGCTGCCGGGGCGCAACACGTCAGTGCAGCTGCGGAGCCAATACTCTCGTCTTTTCTCACTGTGCTCCTGTGTACAGATCAAGTTGGTTGCTGTGAGCAAGTACAAGCCCGCGGAAGCCATTCAGGCTGTCTATGACGCTGGCCACCGGGACTTTGGCGAAAACTACGTGAGCAACTTCTTCTCTGCGAGTTTTTCTAGGAGCTACCTTCACTTTTCTGTTTTGCCCAGGCGCAAGAGCTGTGCGAGAAGGCAGAGGCTCTCCCACAAGACATCAAGTGGCGCTTCATTGGCGGGCTGCAATCAAATAAAGCCAAAATGTTGGTTGCAAGTGAGTTCGGGGAGGGCGTGGTGATGCATTTGCAGCTGTCTTGTGTCTTTGAATCAGCTTGAATGTGGCACGCATCATGCCATGCTTGATGTTTGCAGTCCCAAATCTTGCATGTGTTGAGACAGTAGGCTCTGTCAAGCTTGCAAACAAACTGCACCAAGCATGCGAGGCTGCGGGTAAGGAAGATGCTTCATGCAGCACGCAGAATCATTCCCCAACCAACCCCCTCCTCAAACACCCAGCTTCGATTTGCAGAGCGCACTTTGTCGGTGATGGTTCAGGTAAACACCTCGGATGAAGACCAGAAGAGCGGCGTGCCTCCGTCAGATGCAGTTGCTTTGGCACAGCACATTACCGAGAAATGTCCTGCGCTGCACTTAGAGGGGCTGATGACCATCGGTGCCGCTGGGGAGGACCCCACACCATTTTTCCAGGTATGTCTACTTGATACAGCTTGTGGTTTGCTCAATACGTGGGGCCTGCACTTGGCTGGCTGTGCAAAACATCCCAGCACATATCGGCTCCCTCCTCGCAGAGCCTTGTCAAGTGCCGCACTGAGGTCGCCTCTGCCTGCGGCGTGCCTGAAGCCTCCTTGCAGCTGAGCATGGGGATGTCAGGGGACTTTGAGGCAGCCATCGCCAATGGCAGCACCTCTGTGCGTGTGGGCAGCAGCATCTTCGGCGCCCGGGCGGCCAAGGAGTGATGTGCCGCCGCCAACACATTTGTGGCAGCTCAACGTATGCTATGACTGTCCCCTCACCTGCTCTAGCCTTGATTTGTGCGGCTGCGCCACTGTGGTGTGTGCTGCCGGCTGCTGTGTCTACGGCAAGTGTGGGCGAGCTGCGGTGTGCACACCCACGGGCCCACCCTGCTGCGGCCTGCACCAAGTGAGACACGACAACATCTTTGCTGCAGCCTATTGACGCCGCGCTGGATGGTCAACGATGCAGCAGCATCAACTACCCCCCCTCAGCCATAAGCAGCTTGGGCGGGCGAAGCAAGCAGCATGTGCTGGATATGCTCACCCTCACCGCCAAAGGTGCAATATTTTTCAACTGTTAACCAAAAGAATCACATTATCTTTTCCAAGTATTATTTTGCGCAGCAACGTCACAAGGCTAGAGGGGCGTCTGAATTTGGCCGTGTCGCACGCGACCAATCGTGACAGAGTGCATCAGGATCAACCCCTTGCACAGTTCTTGACACTCTCGCGTCAAGCCACCGTGGGCTGTAAGTGTCTTTCATACCTCATGCGATAGCCCAATATTGACCACAGCTGGCAATCTCTACTGCCGTCTGCCGGAGTGGCCAACAGGCAGCAGCAGCATCGATAAGAAAGCTGTATTGCTCACCACAGGTCTGTCTGTTTGCAGTGTAATTACTATTCAAACAGCACCAAGGATGGAAGGATTCAATATAAGTTCCCATTCCAAGCGCCGCTCAACACTGAGGGCTCGCCACAAGTGAGTTTTGCGCTTCTCAGGCACCAACGGCATGTCACTCAAATGGCAACGGCACCGGTGCTCTGACCTCCATCGGGCACATTGAGAGTGGAATGTCACTCGCAAGCACAATTTGCAACAATTACATCCAATTCAGTCTCCCATGAACGACATCCCCGCACTTCCCGTTCGAAAGCGCCTGGCGTGCTTCATTCTCCCATGGGCGGATTTTGCCCGGTTTGCCACGCGAGCGAGATCTGTCTTCGGTGTTTGCACCCAAGCACTCGTTTCAACTGCGCATTTTGCTTGTGCTCGATACCCTATGTTCAATTTCAATGATTGTGTGGTCACCTGTACACAGCTCCCGTTTTTCACAGATGGATTGCTGCTCGCACTGCTGAGGCCCTGGGCATCGGCAGCGCCCCGGAAGTGGAGGCCGCACTTGCACAGCCGCGCAACTACGAAGTGCTGCAGGCGTTCCTGGGGCACTCGCCTCTGTCCCGCCAGGCTGCAGCTGGCTCCTCCGAGGACGGGTCTCTGCAGGGGGTGCAGCCTGGAAGCCTCAAGGCAGGGGGGGTCACACCCAGCACTATCTACATCCTGTACCAACCAGACACAGGGGGGGGTTCAGGGGGGATAGGGGGTGGAGTGGGCACTGAAGTCGACACCACCAGCATTGGCGGTGGGCGTGCCGGCACAGTCTCCATTCCGCGTATTACGGTCACCACAGGCGAGGAGGGAGAGGGACTGCTGGGGCAGGCAGTGTTCTTCTGGCGCACTGACTCAGCCGGAACACACAAAGGGAACAGGGCAGCAGCACGCTCTGCCCGTCGGCCTTCGCGGGGTGGCGTGGACCAAGAACACAAAAGCACGTCTGGGAACACTTTCAACGTGCGGCTGTCAGCCTTGGAGGACGACGACGGAGAAAGTGATGCCCGCAGTGTTCGCAGTGTAACAAGCGCGGGAAGGGGAGGTTCAGGCAGCGCCTCACACCCCACCATGGAGAATCTCACCACTGCCCTCACACGGGGTCTTTCTGTTCCGGATGCTGTTAGGGCTTCGGAGGTGGCAGACAATGCAGCTATGGAGGCGAGCTCCAGGTCTCAGTCCCAAGGGACACTTGCCTTGAAAAGCATGGCACCTACGGCTGACCTTGAGCTGGTCGCACGCGACGCACTGGACACATTGGCCGTGCTGCCCCCCCTTGACTTGACCATCACGGATGACCGGCTGATCACGTACGGCACTGTGCACCCCGACTTGCTGTTGACGCTGGATGGTGTTCTGTCTCGTGTGTTCTCGCCTCTGCTCATGTCCCTGGCCCGGCAGCACGACGCTGACGTACAGGGCGTCACGATGCACATACACCCCGGGCAGGGGGGTCGCGGGGGGCCTGTTGGAGGCGGGCCTGCCGCTCAACTGCTGCTCAGTGCTGGGCCCACTAGCAGCACTGAGGCACCAGATGCAGTTTCGCAGTCCATTCACACTTCAGTGAAGACATACCAGGCAGCCATTGCATCGGCCCGCGGGGCCACTGCATCAGGAACAGAGCTGCGTGTTCCGAATGAGCGCTGGACGAGTGTTCTGCTTGCATTTGCGAACGCGGAGCCAGAGGACCGGGAGGGCATTCTGGGCCCTGGCGTGGTGAAGCACTCAGCTGACGTGGTGGATTCCTGGGTGGGACAGGTGGAGGGGTACCTGGAGGACACAAACACCCCCCACGCCCTGGGGCACGGTGCCAGTACTGACCTACACAGCTTGGGATTGTTGGGGGCAGGGTCCACCCTGGCCAGCTTGCCGGGGCCAGACAGCGAACTGGACTACTGGCGTGCCCGCAGTCAGAAACTGCATGCGCTGCGGGAGCAGTTGAAACGACGCATCATGCGTGTCACCATGGCCCTGCTGACGGCGGCAGCCAAGTCTGGACGGGACTTTGGGCCGTTTGCCCTGCATTCCCGCTGCGCTGCCGTGCTGAATCGGTGGCGTACGGCGGAGGCGGCGGTGTCTGCCGCTGCCGTGGAGAGCAAGGACAACGTGCGGTATTTGAGCACCCTGGAAAAATCTCTTGCGCCGTTGTATTCCCACAACCCCGACTCAATTCGGCGAGGGCTGCCGGGACTGCTGAATGCTGCCAGCATGGTGTATCAGATCTCCCGGCATTACAACTCCACTGAGCGCATGACGACGCTGCTGATGAAGGTAACCAACCAACTCATCCGCTCCTGTGCACTGAGCATCTTGAAAACGGTCACTGCTCACCCAATGAAGGTGTCCCACTCCGATCTCGTGGGGCAGTCACGCCGGGGGGGGCAGCGGGTGCGCCCTGGGGGCAGCTCCCTGCCCGCCATCGTCGGCACCCGTGGGGTGTGTGTGGATGCGCTGCCCACTGGGGCGGGCGCAGGCGTGTCAGCGCTGTGGCAAGCCGAGCCCAGCGCTGTTCTGCTTGCGCTTGAGAGTGTTCTCACCCTGTCTGAGGAGTACCAGCACGAGTACCGCCTGGCCAAGTCCCAATTGGCATCCAACCCACAGGGACGCCAATTCGATTTCTCCGAGGCGCAGATCTTTGGGCAATTCGACCTGTTCTGCCGCAGGGTCGTGAAACTGCTTGACGTGTTCTCTACAGTGCACCAATTCCGCCTGCTGGCTACACACCACGTGCACGGAATGAGCAAGCTCATCCGCGCATTCTTCCGTGTGCTGTCTGACCTGCAGATGGAGGAACATGATCTGCTGGCGTTCGACGACGCGGGCTTCGACAAGGCGTATGTGGTGTTCAATGTGCGCGTGGCAGACTTGGAGACATCGCTACAGTTCTTCATCAACCAGGCCTTTGACGCCCTGCACTCCGTGGAGGCAAGCCTGGCCCTACTGCACAAACTGAAGAATGTCCTGCAACGGGACACACTGCTGCGCGACCTGGACAGCAAGTTCAAGTTGATCTTCCACCAGTACGGCCTGGACCTGCTGAACTGCCAGGAGCTGTATGAGAATCAGAAGGACCGCCCCCCCCTCGCCCGCGCCATGCCCCCCGTCGCTGGGGCGGTGCAGTGGGCACGCCACCTCCTGGACAGGGCGCGACGCCCAATGGAGGAGTTCCAAAAGTACCCCGCGGTGCTGCAGGGCAGCGAGAGTAAGAAGATCGTGAAAACCTACAACAGGCTTGCACGCACCCTTGTCGCCTTTGAGTACCTGTGGCACCAGGCGTGGGTCAAGAGCATCCCCAGCGCCCAAGCGGGCCTGGCCGCCACACTGCTAGTGCGACACCCTGATGATGGAAAGCTGTATGTGAACTTCGACGCGGAGGTGCTGCAGATGATGCGTGAGGCCAAGTGTCTGTCCAGGCTTGGGCAGGTAGAAATACCCCCAGCAGCACGCGCGATCTTGAATCGCGAGGAGACGCTGAAGGTCGCCTTCACTGCTGTGAGTCACGTGCTGTCTGAGTACATGCGGGTGCGGCATGGGCTGGTGCTGCCAGTGGTGGCGCCACTGCTGCGCCCCGCCCTGGCTGACGTGGACATGCGGCTGCGGCCAGGCCTGGTGAGCCTCACTTGGAGCAGTCTGAACATCACTACTTGGACCAGCGGTGTGCTGGCGGCCATACAGCGCCTGGAAGACCTCATTCTGTCCGTGAATGATGTACTGGAGCATCGGGTGGAGGCAGCAATCAAGCGGTGCAGCCGGCGCTGCCTCGTGTATCTGCCGCGGGATGAGCTGTTCTCAGTGCAATCCTTCGCAGAGACACAGCAGGAGTTCCTGCTGAAGGGCGCCACGCAGGTCGCCAACACCAGCGTCACGGTGGAGGTGGCTGTGGAGGACATAATCCAGCAGGTGCGCGGCTTCGAAGTACATCCCCAGGCCTTGATCTCCGTGGCTGGCGACGCGTTGGCGACTGAGGTGTCCGCAGCAGTGCGCAGTCGCAGTACCAATGAGAAGCTGGCTGCGTTCCTGGAGGGCCGCACCCAAGAAGAAGCCCTGTCGGCAGCGCAGAAGTCCCTCACGCTGCAGGACGGCCTGCTGTATTTCCGCCGAGCAGTGCAAGCAGTGCGCCAGCACTACTCAGAGCAAATGTACCAGGGCTGCATCTCCATCGTGCGCCGCAGCCTGTCGGACCTGCGGGCTCGCGTGTTTGCCCGCACCAGCATCTCCGGTATCCTGCAGGACAAGGCGCCGTTTTTCCAGCTGGAGGTGCAGCTGGCGGCCCCCAGTGTGCAGTTGAGCCCCCCCCTCAGCGCGGTGCAGCGCGCTGTGAACCGGGCTGCCCGGGGCGTGGTGCACGCCTTCAAGCAGGTCAGCATGTGGGGGCAGCTGCGGGGACAGTTGTACGGTATGACGCCCACACTGGCCACCCCTGACACGTGGGACGGGCCCTCCGGTGAAGCCATGCGCCTAAGTCTGCGCTCCCTACCCTCAGCTGGGGGGAGCGATGGGGGGGACAGCAGCGGAGCGGAGGATGGGCCCATGACCGAGTATGACCTGGAGGACGACCGAGTGGCCATGGTGGCCAACATGATGGGCGCACCTGCTGCTCAGTCCGCAGCACTGGTGGGCAATTCTGGCACTGCCATGGTGAGGGGGGGGGCTTGGGGATCAGCAGGGGGGGGTCCTGGGTCTGGCGATGGGCGGGGGGGCGAAGGGTCCTCCAGCTACCGCACCTACTTCGAGCTGATTGGGCGTGATGTGCAGGTAATTCGCCTTGTGCTGTTGCTCGCCGGTGCCCTGCACGGCAGCAGTGCCAGTGTGCGGGAATACCTGCAGAGCTTTCAGGCGTTTGAGTGGCTGTGGACACAGGACAGGGACGCAGTGGGCGCGGCGTACTTCAGTGGGCCCACCCCCCGCAGCCTCGGGGAGCTGGAGGGTAAGCTGGTGCATCTTTCATCCTGGAAAGCCCGCATCCCAGCCATTCGAGCAGTACACACAGTGGGGGCGTTGAGCTTTGTGACGCAGGTATTCAAGGGACAGCTGTCCAGGGAGCTTGTCAAATGGATGCGCATGTACGCAGATGCGATCTCAGATCGCATGTCCAGCCGCATGTCCAGCCTGGCCTCGTACATGTCCGGGGTGCAGTCTCGCCTGGAAGTGCGCCCAGAGTCCTTGCCCAAGCTGCAGTCCGTCATGGCTGCCCTGCAGGAAGTGCGGGAAAAGGCCGGTGCTATTGCCAGCGAAATCGAGCCCGTGAGCCGCATGATGGAGATCTTGAACCGGCACATGCCGGGGGTGTATGTGGATGAGGCGGCCACGGACTCGGAGGCCCAGCTGCGCCAGCGGTGGGCACGGGTAGTGAAGGAGGCAACACACATCGGCGAGGATGTACAGTCCCGCCAGGGGGAATTCCATGCGGAACTGCAGGACAATGTGCGGAAGTTCAACGCTGACGCCGCCGCCATGCGTTCCGAGTGGACTCGCCAGGGGGCCATGCAGCCCGACTTGAGCCCCGCCGAGGCACTGCCCCGCCTGCGCAGATTTCAAGCCCGCTTTGACCTGCTGTCCCGGCGCCAGGACAGCCTGCGTGAGAGCCAGGGCCTGTTTGCGCTACCCCTGGTGGACGCCCAGGAACTGAGGGTGACGGCGGGGGAGCTGTCCCTGTGTTCCGCCTTGTTCGGGCTGTGGGAGGAGGTTGCAGCGGATTTGAAAACGTGGCGAGGGACTCCCTGGACCAGCGCACTGGATTTGCTGGGGGGGTGGTTTGAGCGCATGAAGAGTGCAGAAACGCGAGTGCGGCGGCTGCCACGCCAAGTGAAGTCGTGGAGCGCCTACCGCACACTGCGGGTGGAAGTACAGCGCACCAGTGATGTGCTGCCACTGCTCATCGCGCTGGCCGAGCCGTATGTGCGCCCCCGGCACTGGGCAGCGCTGTCGGCTGTGGTGGGGGAAAGCTTCAATGTGGGCGCCGATGCCTTCACTGTGGGGGTGCTCATGGGGTTGGGGGGGGGGCTATCCCGCTTCACTGAACAAGTGGAGGATATCGCTGATGCTGCGGAGAAGCAAGCCGGCATTGAAGCCAAGCTGAACGACATCCGGGCCTCCTGGGCGGAGAGGGAGTTCACCTTTGGGCGGTGGACCGGACGGGATGACACGTGGGTGCTGGCGGGGTATGGGCCCATTGTGGAGGAGCTGGAGGAGGCGTGCTTGGTGCTGCAGACGCAGCTGGGCCTGCGGCAGGTGGGCCCATTCCGGGAGGCCCTCACTGGCACCCTCACCCAGCTGTCCGAGGTGGGGGACACCCTGGAGCTGTGGCTTAAGGTGCAGGGCATGTGGAGTGCACTAGAGCGCGTCTTCAAGGGGGGCGACATCATGAACCAGCTCCCCAGTGAAGCCAAGAAGTTTTCCCGCATTGACTCGGAGTGGGTGCGTCTCATGGCGGCAGCACGGGAGGGCCGTCTGGTGCTGCTCGTGGCGTCCAACGACGTATTGCGGGGGTCGCTGCCCACGCTGCTGGCGGAGCTGGAAAAGTGTTCCAAGTCCCTCGCGGGGTACCTGGAACAGAAGCGTGCCGCCTACCCCCGTTTCTATTTTGTGGCCAACGCCACGCTGTTGCAGCTGCTGTCTCAAGGCAGCAACAAGCATGCCATGCAGCGGTACTTTGCGAAGCTGTTTGATGCCGTGGACAATGTGGTGTACGAGGAATACGTGGTAAACACGCCGACAGGGCCCGCTGCGCTGTCGCTTACCCCTGGCAGGGGGCCTTCAGAAAGTGCGGACCCTGCCTTGGAAACGCGTATTACGGCCATTTGCAACGAAGTGTCTGGGGACCGCGAACAGGTGGGACTGGTGGACAGTGTTCTGCCTGCGGGAAACGTGGAGGACTGGCTGGCCAACCTTGAAATCGCCATGCAGCGCACCATGAAGAGTCTTTGTCGCAGCGTGGCGGCGGTGGCAATGGCATCCGCCACTGGCCCCGGGGGATCCCTGCAGGATGTCGTGCACAACTTCCCGGCCCAAGTGGCCATCGTGGGGCTTCAGCTGGCCTGGAGTGCATCGGTCACGCACACCCTGGATGAAGCTCGGAACACCAAGTCTCTTCTGGGTGACACCACCAAACATCAACTCAGTCTACTCACGGAGTTGGGAGCCATGTGTCTGGACAAGGAACTGGTGCATCAGCCCATGCAGCGCGTCAAGCTGGAGACGCTGGTGCTGGTGCAGGTTCACCAGCGGGACGTCTGGTCTGCCCTGGCCCGAGGCTATAGGGAGCGTCGAGTCACCAGCAGTGAGTCATTCGATTGGACTCGACACACCAGGGTGAACTGGGTTGGAACACAGACACAAGAACAAAACACCACTGGCGGCAAAGGTCGCGAGTCTGTGTGGGAGGGGGGCTCAGTGTCAACATTCGGGGGCGACAAGCGCAGGGGGCGGTCTAAAGGGGTAAGGGGGGGCTCAAAAGCCGAGGGGGGTGTTGTGCACCCTGTGCCTCTGGGCGGCGTGCTTGCAACCGCTCAAGGGCCCATAAAACACAGCGCTGCTGGGGCGGGGGGGGCCCTCGCTGCGCGCAAGGGGGGTTCCATAGTCAGTGTGGGCGCAGACACGTCCATGCTGGATGCCAGCGGGGACGACTCCATGGCTGTGCGCGATGCCCTGGGAGAGGGCCGCCTGGAGGTGCAGGTGGCGGACGTCACCATGGGGTATGGGTATGAATACCTGGGCGTGAAGGACCGTCTCGTCATCACCCCCCTGACCGACCGCGCCTACATTGCGTTCTCACAGGCCCTGAGCATGCACTACGGGGCGGCCCCCGTGGGCCCTGCCGGAACAGGCAAGACGGAAACCGTCAAAGACATGGGGCGTGCATTGGGGCTGTATGTGGTGGTGACCAACTGCTCGTCAGAAATGCGCTTTTCCGACGTGGCGAAGATCTTCAGAGGGCTGTGCCAGACGGGTGCGTGGGGCTGCTTCGATGAGTTCAACCGCATCGCCTTACCTGTGCTGTCAGTGGTGGCACAGCAGATCGCCGCCATCACCTCTGCCCGGCGAGTGGGGGCGCAGCAAGTGCTGTTCCCGGGGGACGCCTCCCCTTGCCGCCTGCTGCCGGGCACAGGGTACTTTGTCACCATGAACCCAAGTGGGAAGGGGTACGGGGGGCGCAGCAAGCTGCCCGACAACCTCAAGTCGCAGTTTCGTTCCATTGCCATGATGGTGCCAGACCGCACCATCATCATAAAAGTGAAGCTGTGCGCCCTGGGATATGGGGCGTATGAAGACCTGGCCGCAAAGTTCCAGACATTGTATTCCATGCTGGAACAACAGCTGTCCCCCCAGCGGCACTACGATTTTGGCTTGCGTTCCGTGTTGTCTGTTCTGCGTCGGGCTGGCGGCGAGAAGCGGCAGCGTCCCCATGATAACGAGGAGTATCTGCTGTACACCACCCTGCACAGCATGAATGTGAGCAAGCTGGTGGAACAAGACATACGACTGTTCCTGGCTCTCATGGGCGACGTGTTCCCAGCTGTCAGTATGCCCAAGGGCAACGGGGGCGGCGTCGCTGCTGCCCTCAGCCAAGCGTGTTCCTCGTTGCACTTGGATGCGCCTCGCGCCTGGCTTGACAAGGCTGTGCAGCTGCACGGCACATCAATGGTGCGTCACGGCATCGCCCTCATCGGCCCCGCAGGCTCTGGGAAGAGCTCTATGCTAGGAATACTGGTGGAAGCGCTGAACACCCCCGACGCAGGGGGGGGCATTGAGGGGGGGGTGACTTCATCTGACCCCAACAGCATGCCCATCCGTCTGCAGCGGCTGAACCCCAAGTGCATAGACACAGAGGACTTGTACGGGTACACAGACCCCCATGGTGGCGGGGAGTGGGTGCCCGGGGTGTTCAGCACTCTGTTCGAGAAGTGCAACACCGGAACACGCAGCACCCGTTCTTGGCTAGTGCTGGACGGTCCAGTGGACACTGTGTGGATTGAGAACTTAAACTCTGTGCTGGATGACAACAAGCTGTTGACGCTTGCCAACGGCGATCGGGTGGTCATGCTTGACAGCAGTCGCCTGGTGATGGAGGCACGGGATTTGAGAAACGCCTCTCCTGCCACCGTGTCCCGGTGCGGAATACTGTACTTGCCTCCCACTGCGCTGTCCTGGGAGCCGGTGTTGGCGGCGTGGGCATCACATGTGCCGCCTGCGGTGGCGCGGGTAGCGTTGTCCTGCGCCCAGTTTCTGGTGGGCGGGACACACGCTACGGCGGGCGTCACATGTGCCTTGGTGCGAAACCCAGCTGCACTGAGTCAGGGGGGCGCTGGCGTTGTGAATCCTCACGATGTTCCGGGTGTGTCCTCCCACGAAGAACACCTCATCCGCGAGGCGGGGGGCATCCTGTTCTTCCTCATCTCCAGGGCGTGTTCCCCTGCACTGCACCTCAGCCCAGTGGCTGTCATCAGCACGCTGTGCACGCTGCTCACGTCTCAGCTGGTGGCGTCTGGGCTGGCACAGGGAAGCTACCACCCCCTCAAGGGGGAAGCGACCCCCCTGCACCCCGACACCAGCTTTGGAGATTTTTCCACCTATTCCGATGCAAGGCAGGACCACGGCACCCCCCCCGCATCCGGGCACCATGACCGCTTGGACGTTCAGGGGATGGTGACAGGACGGCCGCTTGTGCCCATGATATCTGAGGGCCCCTTGCACCCCTCTGCTCGGCAGCAGGGCAGGGCCAACAGGCTCAGTGTGGATGTCCCTGACGCACCACCAGCCCTGCAAGTGCAAACCTCGTTGCAGTCCCAGGGTAGCCACACTGGGGGTGCAGGGGGGGGTGGAATGTACTCTGCCACCCCCTACGAAGCCTGGGGCCCAGCAGCGGGGGGGCAGCTTCCTCCTCGGCTGGCAGCCTTGGTGGAACGCATGTTTGTGTTCTCGCTTGTGTGGTCTGTCGGGGGGGCTCTGGGCGAAGGCGACCGTTCTCGGGTGCACGCCTGGCTGGTGGCACTTGGTGCGCCCATCCCACCCCCCCTCGCCATCCCCCCGCCAAGTGTGTCAGGGGGGGGCACATCCACAGCTTCAGCCGCAGATATGACCTACACCGACACGCAGATGGACCAGGGCTACGGCATGAGCTCTGTGTACGATTGGGTGGTTGACATTGCTTGGCGAGGGGCTCCCTCGTTTATCATGTCAGGGGAGTCAGTTCACGAAGGCGGGCGGAGTGGCCATCGCCCCAACACCCCCATGCGCACAGAGGGGTGGGTGCTGTGGCACAGCACGCTGCCCGAGGTGGCGCTTCCACTGCCGTTGATGCACCCCCCCAGTGCAAACGTGTCTGTGGGGGGGGCCTCTCCTGCATCCCCAGGGGGTCCAGGGGGGTCCCCGCAGCGTGGGCACGGTACACAGATGAGCATGTTCGCAGTGGATGGAGATGCCGCTGGGGGCGGTCTGGGCAGCATCGCTGCCGGGGGGTGCGATGCCCTGGATCTGTCCGCCGTCACCGTGCCCACCTACCACATGCTGCGGGGTGTAGCACTGGCCGCTGCTCTGCACAGCTGTAACCGCCCCGTGCTGGTGGCTGGGCCAGCGGGCAGCGGGAAGGTAAGCATGGCACTGCTGCTGTTGCAGCGGCTGGCCCCGCAGCAGTTCCTGGGAGGGGGGGGGTCCGGCATGCCTATAGGTGGGGCCTCCTCTCTGGCCCGCATGCTCGTGCACTCGACAGCTCCTGCCTCTGCACTTGGTGGCGCCGTGGGGATGGGCAGTGTGCTAGATAGCCCCCTGCACCCAAGACGAGGAGCCCCCACGGGGAGCAGCGCTGCGGACATTGGAAACGCATCAGACGGCCCCACCGCGCGATTCAAGCGCCTGGTGTTGAACGGAGTGACGTCTGGCGCCGATGTGGCCCGAGCCATTGAGGGCGACCTGGATCGACGGGGGGGGCGCACATTCGGCGCCAGCAATGGCCGATCTATGATTGTGCTTGTGGATGACGTGGGGGTGCCTGCGCCCAACCAGTGGGGGGATAAGCCCCCTCTGGAGACCCTGCGACAGGTTCTGGAGACAGCATCGCTCCCATTCATGGAGCGGGATCGCAGGGGGGAAGTGAAGACACTGGAGGACCTGCACTTTATTGCCACGGCCAGGGTCATCATGAGCGCCAAAGGGGGTGAAGGGGGGTCATCTTCATCTGGAGGGGGGCACCACGGAGAAGGCCCGGGGGGGGGCACCCCTCCAGGGGGCATTCCCTCAAGACTGCTGCGGCATTTCGGGTGTGTGTTTCTGGATGCTCCAGATGCGTTCAGCTTGGAAAGCATGTTTGGGGGGGTTATCCAGGACCGCTTCAACCCAGCTGTGTACGTGATGGACATGCTGGGTCACTGGGACGCCAAGTTGCGCATGGCGCAGATGAAAGGGTCGCGAGTGTTGTCCAGCACTGCAGCCAGCGAGGCGGCTGCTGTGCTCACTGTGGGCAAGGCGTCCAAGGTAGGTGCTTTGTTAAGGTTGACCCCCCCCGGATACCCGGAGGAGGGGGGGTTCAATGCAGGTGACGAAGGCTTTTCGCCCAGTGCGAACAAGGCCAAGATTGAACCGCGAACACCTGGAGGAACACTGGAGATTGTGCAAGACGGCGTATGGGCATCGCCTGCGTTGGGCTGGGCCGCAACCAAGCTGGTCGCTGCGACCACCGCCCTGCTGCGCTGGTGTGCAGAGCACCTGCTGCCAACCCCTGTGAAGTTCCACTATGCTGCATTCAACACCCATGACATTGCACGTGTTCTGCATGGGGTGTGTCGTGTTCCACGTGACGATGTTCGCGATGCAGTCACCTTACTTCAACTCTGGAGCCACGAGTGTAACCGGGTGATGGGGGACAAACTCACCAACGCCCGCGACCAGGCGTCCTTTGCGGCCGCCCTGTGCAGCATCGCCCGGGAGTTCTTCTCTGTGGACATGTATGACGAGGGGTCGCCAGTTCCACCTGCCATTTCCGACCGGGCTGCCCTACAGCGCCTGGCAGTGTCGGTGGCCTCTGACTCCGCAAAGGACGCAACGGGGGAGCTGCTGGGCACCTCCAAGCACTCCCTAGCGGTGGTGGCTGCTGGCTTGACCGTGCAGCACGAGATGGCGCTGGCGCTGGCCTGCATCGGGGCGTCATCCGCAGAGGAGGACGCCCCCAGGGAAACAGTGCAGCGGGCCATAGCCGCGGCGCCTGAGCTTGTGGCTGACCTGCTGGACCGCCGTTTGCGCTGCGGCTTGCTGGCCACAGGGCTGGATGGGCGGCTGGGCAGCGCCGACTTGGGGGGGCTGCGTGTGTCTGACCACGTTGTATTTTCTCCCCTGCTGCACACGTTGGATGTGCACGAGGACGGTCTGCCCATCGAGCCCCGGCGCCAGTGGTACCAGCCCATCCCCGTGGCCACCGCAGAGGAGGAAGCGAATCCTGTGCTGCTGCAAGGCGCCCTGGCCTGGCTTAAGGCGGGGGAGGAGGAGGCGGACCTCATGGCGCAATGGGCCGCTGAGGGGGCTGAAGGGGGGGTCGACTTGGACGCCTCGGTGGACCTTGATGCGTCTGGCAGCTTCGACGCCAGCGCCACCTCTCCCAGCCCCCAGGGCGCTCGCCGGCGCCGCAGCAGTGTGCCCGCGGCCTCCATTGTGGGTGAGCTGCGGAACCCAGCGCCGCCCACATCGGGGGTGCTGCTGGTCGCACGCAAGGTCGCAGAGGCGGCCCTCGCATCCACGCTGCGTGCCGACGCCGGATCGCCCCTCAAAGGTGTGGTGCTGTTCCAGTTCGCGACGGAACACCTGATGCGTATTGCCCGTCTGCTTTCCCAGCCGGGGGGGCACGCCCTTTTGGTGGGTGTAGGGGGGTCTGGCCGCTGCAGCATGACCCGGCTAGCCAGTGCCATGCTCGGGTACCACTTCGTCCGCCCCGCTGCCTCCAAGGCGTACACACGGAACCAGTGGCTGGACGATCTCCGCGCCCTGGCCCGCATTGCTGGGGGGGCGGCAGGGCGGGGGGTGGCGCTGTATCTCACCGAGGGAGCCTTTGCCACGCCACAGTGGATGGGCGATGTGCACACGCTGATTGTCAGCGGAACACTGCCTGGCTTGTTCAACAAGGAAGAGCTCACCATGTTGCTCGCGGAATTAGCCCCCGTGGCAGCCCGTGAAGCCCCCCATGCCGGGGAGAGCTCCGAGGCTCTGTCAGCGTTGTTCTGCTCCCGCGTGCTGCGGAATTTGCACATTGTGTACGGCGTGGCACCCATGGCCGCCAGCTCCGCCGGCAGCGACGGCGGCTCAGTTCGCCCCCTGGGCACCTTTGCGTCCCTGGCGGCCAATTTCCCCGCCATTCTATCCAAGTGCACCGTGGACTTTCACATGCAATGGCCGGCTGAGGCGTTGGTGGAGGTGGCACATGCAAGTGTGTCCTCCCTCCCAGGGCTGCCCCCGTGTCTGGCCTTGAGCCGGCTGCCCGCTGCAGGCGCCCCCAGGCCGGCAGGCGGGTGGCCGGACCTGCACCACGCCGACGACGCGACAGGCTTAGCACCGCAGTCAGCCCGCACAGGTGCCAGCAGCAGCGGCGCCAGTGCCATCGTCACCGGGCTGCAGGCAGGCAGCGCGGAGCTGGCGCCCGAGGCTGCCGCAGCAGGCACTGCTGTGCTGCAGCACTTGTCCACCCTGCACGGAATCGCTGCCGGAATTGCCAAAGCATACAGTTCCGCCAGTGGCCGCAGCGTCACGTACACTCCCAAATCCTTCCTGGCATTGCTGACGGCATTCAAGTCGTTGTTCACGGAACACCTCGCCTCCATCCATGTGCAGGAGGGGCGTGTGCGTTCCGGGTTGCACAAACTGGCTCGGGGTGCCGAGGATGTGGCGGAGCTGCAGAAGGTGCTCGAGGTGAAGATGCAAAGTGTCGCCGCCAAGCAGGCCGAGTGCGCCGAGAGCCTAGGGGAGATCAAGGTGCAGGGAGCGGATGCGGCACGGGAGAATGCGCTGGTGCAGGCCATTAAGGGGGACTGCGAAACCAAGGCTGCAGGCATTGCAGTGGAGCGGGACACCGCGGAGGCAGACCTGGCCGCCGCCAAGCCATACCTTGATGCAGCGGAGGATGCCGTGAACAAAATCACAGCTTCGGCGCTGGTGGAGCTAAAGACTATGCAGTCCCCCCAAAGTATCATCCGCTTGGTGTTTGACGGCGTGCTCATTCTCATGCTGCAGCCAGTTGTGCGGGTGGTACCCACGCCCTACCAGCTGGGAGCCAGCCGCTCCGACAAGGTGCGCGTGGACTTCCTCAAGGACTCATTCCCAGCCGCCAAGAAGCTTCTCCTGCAAGACGTGAACTTCATTAAGCGCCTGATGCACTTTTCCGAATTCCAGCGCGACTCAATCAACGAAGAAACCATTGAACTGCTGCACCCGTACATCGACATGGAGCAGTTTGCCCCTGACGTGGCGCGAAACGCATCAGTGGCTGCCGAGGGCCTGCTGCTGTGGGTGCGTGCCATGGTGATGTACCACGGCGCTGCCAAGATCGTCAAGCCCAAGCTTGAAGCCCTTGACATGGCCACGTTGCAGTTGAACAACGCCCAGGGGGAGCTTGCACGTGCCGCAGAACGACTGGCCCAAGTTGAAGCTCAAGTGGCCACCTTGAAGCAGCGGTATGATGCTCAAATGGCGGAGAAGAACGCCATTGAAGAGGACGCACACGCAACGCGCAAGGTCATGCAGCGTGCCCAGACTCTCATTTCCTCCCTGGGGGGGGAGCGGTTGAGGTGGCAAGCAGACCAGCGCGCATTCAGGGCGCGTATGGGGCGTCTGCCAGGGGACTGTGCCCTGGTGGCTGCATTCATGACATACTGCGGCCCCCTGGACGCTGATTACCGGAGGCTGTTCCTGCTGTCTCGTGTTGTTCCAGATGCAACGTCGCGTTTCTTGCCTGTGACGCTGGTGGCGGGCTCCGGAGATGCGTCCCAACCAGAACCTGACGACGCACCGCCGGAACTGACTGTGTTCCTGGGTGGTGTTCTGTCTGACCAGGGGAGTCAGGAGGAGTGGCGTCTGCACGGGCTGCCGTCAGACAGTCTCTCCCGTATGAACGCCCTGCTGGTGATGGCAGCACCGGAACACACCAAGCGATACCCACTGTTGATGGATCCTCAGCGGCAGGCAGTGGAGTGGGTGCGGCGCACAATGGTCGCACACCGAGAGCGTGTCGCTGCGACCATTGCAGCGCGGGTCGCACAGCTGAAAGCTCAAGAGGCCAACAGCCTTGTGGCATCAGCAGTGGAGGACGCTGGAGCCGCGAACAAGTACTTTGTTCCGCTTGGCGCTGCAGGTGTTCTTGTGTTCACCCCCGCCAAGGCGCGGCTGCGTGAGTCCCTGGAGCTGGCACTGCGGGAGGGACACACAGTGCTGCTCACAGACATGGGCAGCGAGGTGCCCCCCCTACTGGGCCCCCTGCTGGCACGGAACTTCGTCCAGCGGGGTTCCAGACGGGAGATCAAGCTTGGCGGCGCAGAAGTTCCGGTTGAAGTTCACCCTGATTTCCAGCTGTTCTTGGCCACATACGACGGCAATCCGGCCCTCACTCCAGACACGCAAGCCAGCAGCACACTGGTGGATTTCACTGTGACACAGCGGGGCCTGGAGGAACAGCTGCTCGGAACAGTCATCCAGTCAGAAGAGGCAGCGTTGGAAGAACAGCTGAAAAGCGTTCTTGCCAGTGTCACTGAGAACACCAAGCAGCGTGCAGCCCTGGATGACTCGCTTCTCGCACGGCTGACGGAAAGTGACTCCGGGAATCTTCTGGAGGACGATGCACTCATGGAGGTACTGGGCAGCATCAAGACCAAGGCAGAGGAAGTGGCGGAGAAATTGGCCACTGCCCGCTCCACCCGCACGCGTATTACGCACCAGCGGGAGGTGTACCGCCCCGCCGCCACACGCGGCGCCGTGCTGTTCATTGCACTGCGATCCCTGGTGGACTTGAACCACATGTACCAAAGCAGCTTGGAACAGTTCTTGGAGCTGTTCCATGAGTCACTGGTCGCAGCGCCCAGCGCCCAGCTGCCTGAGGCGAGAGTTCGGTATCTAGTGGACACCTTGACTCGCATCGTGGTACGCCACGTGTCCACAGGGCTGTTCGCGGAACACAAGCTGCCGTTCCGGCTGTCTGTCGTGTTGCACGCCCTGCGCACAGCCAACCGCATCCCCCACAGCTTCTACTCGCTGCTGGTGACACCCACGTCGGGGCTGGCCACGGCGGCCGCAAGGGCCGTCACAGGGTGGGTGCTCCCGAACGAACTGCGGAAATGGGTAAACACGACCACTGCACCAGGGGGCGCTGTGACACACACGCCTCGCAGGTGTCCTGTGGACTTCCTCACGTCGGAACAGTGGGATGGTGTTCTGGGTGCCGCCGCGTGCATCCCTGCCCTGGCGTCACTGCCCGACATGCTCACCCGCCACGCCAACGCCTGGGGAGATTGGGCCGCTTCCGCTGCCCCCGAGGCGGCACACATGGGGCAAGCGGAGGGCCGCTTCGGCTCAGAGGGCAGTCTAGGCGAGCTGTGGCGCATGCTGGTGGTGCGCTGTCTGCGGCCAGATCGCACTGTGCCCGCCTTGCACTTGACTCTGTCACGCTTGCTGTACTACACACCCATGGAGTACATGCAGCCTGCAGCATTGAGCGCGGGTGCTGGGGCTGCAAGTAGGGGGGGGGGGGCGGGGGACCCTGCCTTCATTGCCGGAACACTAGTCGGAAAAGCGGCGGACATTGCGCAGTTTGTGGGCGTATTTCAGCGGCGACCAGACGGTGCAGTGCTTGTTCCGGGTATGACTGTTCCGCTTATGGGGTCTTACGCAATTGATGACATGGGGAGTGAAGGGGGGCTAGCCCACGCCATCGAGGGCTGTAGCCCCCAGACCCCCCTGCTCATGATTCTAGCAGACGGCAGCGACCCACACGCCACCCTCACCAGCCTGGCCAAGCGCTCCAAAGTCCGCATCGCCACCGTGGGCATGGGGGAGGGAACAGAGGCCGCCGCCACCGCTGCCATTGCAGAGGCCGCCGCCGGGGGCTCCTGGGTGCTGCTGCAGAACTGCCACTTGGCCACCAAGTACATGCAACGCCTGCAACACACCGTGGAACACGTATTGAAGCAGGCAGTGGCGCAGGCGGGGGGGGGTGGGCCCATTGCCACCTTCCGCCTCCTGCTGACGGCCCTGCCACACCCTGACTTCCCAGGGCCAGCTCTGCAAAACGCCCGCAAAGTGACAGTGGAGCCGCCCACGGGACTGAAGGCGGGCATGGCGCGGCTGTGGCGGAATACTGTTGACCAGC
>Ga0307982_1000823_pt1 | contig 24717 bp, 17 predicted proteins | sample OrgLakmetagen989_FD_201847 | JGI IMG/M metagenome (GOLD analysis project Ga0307982, IMG submission 201847) | Saline water microbial communities from Organic Lake, Antarctica - #989 | ecosystem: Environmental > Aquatic > Non-marine Saline and Alkaline > Saline | place: Antarctica: Organic Lake...
TGTTCGTCAACTGAACATACCCCCTGTATAGAACGTTGACGTCGTAGACCCCACCCATCTCTTCGTTGATCGTGGCGCGGCGCTCCCCGCGCCGCTGCAGTATAATATACTTGAAAATGCGGACAGTGGGAATGACGAATGACGAAATGACCCAGCAGCAGAATTTCGAACCTTTCCAAATCGCAAAACCATGGACTAGCTTGACGAGTTGACGAGCCGGTCAAAAGGAAGGTATAACCACACCACTTACCTTGGCCTTCATCTAATACTGTAGATGTCGAACTCCTCAGTTGGATGCTAGTTGAACTATTCATCAATTATTAAAATATCTTTGAGGGGTCTATAATACTCTGATCTCGTGTACCCGAGGTTAGAAGTTACCCGAGGCGACTGAGATCATAACATGATGAATCCAATTAAGATATCCAATAATTTGCGCAATGTCGAAGACCTATAATTCGAAGAGTAAGAAACTTCTCGTGTCTTAATGCTAGAGTGTAATTTTAAAACCCCTTCGTGATGCTTCACGAATCTCTCTATGAATTTACGTAGTCCTCAAGGTGGGATACGTTTGCGCACTCGCCGCAAGAATGACTGGTTGAGATCTTTCTGTCATTGCTTTTTTTGCTGAAATTCTTAGCATGTTGTGGGTACAGCCCTTGTGTCGTCTGTCAACGTAGCTTTATGCTAGAAATTTCGATGTGCTAAGAGTCGCGTGTGGAGCTCTCACATTTCTTGTGTAGCTCTCTTATGATACATTCTTTTACTCCATGTTCCTTTTGTTTCAGGCGACATGAATAGCGGACTCAAGGACAAATTATCAGCTCAACTCATATGGTTAACTAGCATGGACACCGTATCCATATAAATATACCTTTAAATTTTCTGAGCGGCAAATCTATCGATCTACTTTGAGTAAAAGAGGTGCGCTTCATTTTGTGCACTGAATTACAAATTGTTCTCACTAGCAACTTCAAATGACATACGTAATCAAAGGTTCATTTCTTTCTTTTCTAGAGCATGGCTTCAAATGCTAAGAAAGCAACGAGAAAGAGGAAAGTCGAGCGAACTTTGCCGCCAGCATTCCAGCGGACCTTGCGGCAATACGAGGTGATGTTTCGTCGTGCCCAGACATCTTGACTGACTTAACAATCACGGACTTCCTCATAGAGCATACATTTTTTTCTCGTGCGTCAATTTATCATACCTTAAGATGTGCGATTCTTCTCTCTGTCGAACTGTCCAGATTCTTGACCGTGCATTATGCTTCCTGATGAAGAATCGTGTGACAACCACACTGGATAATGTTACTTCCTTCTACGAGCGAATGAGTGCTGATGTGAATAGCAACCCGAGCGCAGACTCTAATACCCAATCCATCGAAAAACGCAGCACTTTGGACCTTTTATTATCTTTTACTATGTTTGATACCCTCGACGTGGTATGGGCACCATTTAAGAGCTCGAACGGCGGCGCGTCTGAAAGCCATGGGGTTCAGCTCGAATTTACCTTCCCTAAAATTGGTGGGACTGCAACCTCAAATTCAGCACGGCGCTTAAAAACTGTTGAAAAGGCGCTGATAGAACACGCTGTTAAGCGCCATGATGCGTTTCTGAGCGCTCATGAGCGATGGCACCTTTTGGTTCACCTTTTGACTGGATCAAATGAGCTGCGCTTCATAGCATCCCAAACCTGGCACCCTGAATGGAAATGGTCAGGCGAAGACGAAGATAGTTTGAACAATGTGTACCTTTTACCGAGTGTTCCTCCTCCACAGCAATCAGAACACGAAGGATCGTCGTCCGAAAGCGGCTATGCCTTTACGCCTCTCGCGCCATTGGACGGAGATCGCGCTCTAACCGGCCATATGAAATCCTTACCTCGCGGGGCTGCGGTCGCTCCACCTAGTCCATCTAATGCATCGTTGGAATCATCAATGTCGTCGTCGTCGGCTTCTTCTTCTTCGTCCTCTTCTGCCACGGATATTGAGCCCCATCTTGTTCTCGATTCATTGAAGGAATTGCCGTTTTATTCCGATCAATTAGCACATGTCCGTGAGTTTCCTGCTATACAAGGATCTTTTGCACCAGATTTCGAATCGTTCGTCTTTGAGTCAGGGGAGCGATGTGGCCAGCGAATTATCTCAAAGTCAGTTGAACAGGCTCTGCGCGCACAAGGTGTAACACAGCTGTTTGCGCACCAGGCCCTGGCAATTGAAGCTGCTCTAGGAGGAAGGCACCGTCATGTGGCGTTATCCACGGGGACATCCTCGGGGAAAAGTGTGTGCTTTAATGTACCTGTCGTTGAAAGCCTACTGCAGGCTCCTGACTCGGTAGCGCTCTACCTGTATCCCACGAAGGCTTTAGCCCAAGACCAATTTGGAGCCTTCCGTGCCTTTCTCAGTGAGGCAGGGTCTGGATCCGATTCTCTGGATAGAATTGTTAAACCTGCCGTTGTTGATGGTGATGCCTCATTCACGGAGCGCACCTGGGCAAGGGCTGAGAGCAACGTAATCATGTCCAATCCTGATTTATTGCACATCACGTTGCTTCCAAGCCACAAGCAATGGAAGCGCGTGCTGTCTCAGCTGCGCTTTGTTGTGATTGACGAAGGGCACACGTACAAAGGGATTTTCGGCGCACATGTGGGAATGGTTCTTCGACGTTTGGTTCGCCTATGTCGCCACTACAAGAATACTTCACTCCAGTTCATATACCTATCCGCTACGATAGCCAACCCTTTGGAACACTTGAGCTGCCTTGTACCTCTTCATGTACTCGGTGGAGTTGACCATGTTCAGCTTATCACTGACGACTCGGCGCCGAGAGGCCGAAAGCTCTGGTGCCTGTGGAATCCGCCTTTGCTCACCCATGGGCGCAAAAATCATAGCAAAAAGAGTGGCCAATTGGAAGAAGATCTAGAGGTTGGCATCGATTTAGATTTAAGCACCGTAGTAGATCTAAAGAGTGGCCACGCGAGGGACAACACACCGATGGCTCCTGAAGGTCCCTCGTCCGACAGTGCCTCTTTTGAGTGCACTTCAGAAAGCGATGCGACCGATGAGCACCGCGCTTCTACCATTGTTGAAGCCGCGCGGGTGTTTACAGCTCTGGTAAAGCATGGCGTGCGAGTTTTGTGCTTCGCTCACACGCGTAAAGTTACGGAGCTCGTTCTTCGGTACAGTATGCAGGACATGCGCGCGACTGCACCGGAGCTCACTTCCAAAATCAAAGCATACAGAGGAGGCTACACCAAAGCTGCAAGACGTGCAATTGAACGAGACCTCTTTGAGCACCGGCTGCTGGGAGTGGTAGCCACTAACGCCCTCGAACTTGGAATAGACGTTGGGTCACTTGACGTTACAATTCACGTGGGCTTTCCAGGATCTATGTCAAGCTTGCGCCAGCAAGCAGGCAGGGCAGGTCGTTCAGGAAAGAGAGGGCTTGCAATCATCCTTGCCTATAATTCTCCTCTGGATCAATACTTTGTGCGCAAGCCTGAGTCGTTGTTTGATCTTCCCCCAGAAGCGGCGATCGTGCCAGTAGACAATCGTCATGTGCTACGTGCTCAACTGCTCTGTGCTTCCCACGAACTTCCGTTGCAGTTTTCTCGAGTCATTGATGCGCCATCAATGGACAAAGCTGTGTTTGGTGGTACTTGTGATAAAAGAATGCTGGCTTCGCATCGGCTTCAAATGAATCTTGAAAATTTAGCTGCGTGTGCGTACGAAGGAAGTAAATCTGCTGCGTCTCATTTAGAATTAGTACAGCACAGTGACAATGATGGTGGCCTTTTCGGGTATGCACCCTGCTTCGACACATTGGAGTCATTGCTGACATGTGATGATATGGTTGCCGCAACTGCTCCCGAATATTTGCATGTCGCAGTGACTCAAGATGATAGCACAGACAAAGCAGCGAGTGGTAAATGTGTCGATTTCATGACGACTACGTGCAGATGTCATTGTTCAATTGAAAATCCCACCATTACCAATGATGCGAATATCCGTCAGATTGACCCTGTAAGCATTGATGCACACTTATTTTTTTCGTACGTCTCTTGAGTTTAAAAACCTTCCAACAGTGCGTCAATACCCATTCTATATTTCTTAATAATGCAGGTGGGTATCGAAGTGGTCAACACTGAGCGAGACGAAATCATTGACAGTATTGGGTAAGTCGACCTTCTTATTGCCCTCAAGTGCATCCCTTGCATAATAGGACGATGCTCAATGTTTGCGTCATTTTATCGGGAATAGTTTTGGTCTCTGTAGGTACTCTCGCGCATTCTTTGAGCTTTTTGAAGGCGCCATCTTCTTACACCAGGCTACACAATATCTCGTCACGAGGCTTGATCTTTCGACAAATCGTGCACTGGTGAGTGACACTAAAACAGGCAGTACGTTATGATTTCGGTCTGAAACAATTCTTAAATAATATTATTTTTGCAATTTAGGTACAACCGGTGCGCGTCAATTATTATACTTCGTCGCGGAATCACACAGATGTCGAGGTGGTTTCTTTAATCCTGCTATTTGATAATTTTGTAATGACCTGTATACCTACTACTTCAATTTAGATTCGTGTACGATATCACTAAGATTGCCATCGCAACTCAGATTCTGCCATGACTCTCATACTCCTCCACTAGGTCACCAACCGTCTCGAAAGTGGTGTGGGATCGGCCAGTATCATTTGCACCGGTGCCGTCAATGTGGTGTCCCGCATCTGGGGCTGGCGCAAGCACTGGTTTGGTGGCAGCAAAGTAACGGACATGGGGACCTTGTCCCTGCCTCCGCTTGAGTACAGCACTCGTGCGATATGGATCGATGTGCCCTCCGAGGTGGGAGCACCGTCATGTATCTTTGGAATAATTGTATTCTTTAGGATTGTATATGTATTTGTGCGTGTGAAATGTTCGCGACTCTATTTATACGCATGAAATACAGATTCAACGTGACATCGATCGTGGGCAAGAAGGTGGCGACGATGGCTGTCCCGAGTCGGAAGGTTTGGTTGAGGCTGCCGAAGACCCGGGAGCTGAAGGCAAAAGCTGCAGGAGCCGCTTTCATGAAAGCTTGCACGGTTTAAATCACGTCCTGTGTGCTGTTGCGCCCTTGTTTGTCCTCTGTGATCCGGGAGATATTGGTAAGAACACTACAAAGCTTGTTTGATCACATAATGCTTACTTAAATTCAACTCATAATTATCTTGCCAATTCTTTGACCTTAACGATTTTCTTGTGCACAGGAACCGAACACATTTACTTGTTTCAGCGACGCCCTCGACCACCTCGTGTAACTCTCTTCGGTACGTAGTCTTACTTTAGCGCCTTCTTTTTCTTACCGATTTCGCCACTTATCTCACTCGTTGCATCTCCTCCGATTCTCGCGCACAGACAAGCGGCCTGGCGGTATTGGCGTCGCAGAAGCGCTCTTTAAGGTTTGCTGTGCTAAATTTATAATTAGCTCTGAAGTCTAAAAGCATGTATGTTGTGATTTCTCACAAAATTCCGTTGTTCAGGTCGCTCCACGCGTTCTTGTCAAAGCTCGCGACGTCATTGCATCCTGCTCATGTGCCGGGTAATAGAAGTGCTTCTTTGGGTTGCCCATTTAAATTAGCATCACCAAGTATGCATCTTACATCTTTTGTCTACATAAACGCGCAGGCAAATTTAATCCAATTGTTCTGTGTGAATATTTGTATGCAGCGGCTGCCTTGGGTGCGTGCTAGATGGTCGATGCCCAAATCACCACGTTGACAAAAGAGGCAGTCTAGAACTTGTAGAAAGCCTTTTGGTTGCGCTTGGGCCGTCTTTCGAGACGTCAAGCTCTCTTGAGGCTTCAGACGACCAAGCAATGTCTATGCCGCCTCCTTCGACAACATCGGCAGAATGCTTCGACGGCGCCGCCTTTCTGACTACAGCCGCAACTCTGGAGCACAGTCTGGTGCGGAGGCGGCGGCTGCGTGCTGCACGAGACATGCCTACAGCGCGAGCACAAGGGGCTCGGGTGCGGCAGCCCTGGACCAACACAATGACTCCTGATTTCGTGTCGGCTGGCGATTAAAAATGTACGCGGGCGTTAATTCACACTAGCACCAACTTCGAAAGTCCAATTTGTTCATCAATCATCCTCTAACTATAACGCTATAACTATTGCTACTAGCCGGGGGGCTGAGGTGACTCCAGGGGCAAAATTTTCAATAACCATTCCTAATGTAGCGTGCATAATGCGTATGCGACGTCCTTTATTCAGTTATTCAGAGCCCCTTTTGCTGTTGTTTTTCTAGTCGTAGCAAAAGAATATTAGTTACAATGAAATAAATAACTGCATGGCATGTGATTTCCTTTATTCCCTTATACATCCCCCATTCTTTGTTCCTTTATAAGTTCGAAATTCCTCTTTCTTTTTGCAAAAAAGACTGACTAAAACTAGCCCCTATAAAAGAAAATTCCCCGTAGCATGTGAAATCTATGACACCACCTTACACTACCCTCAAACTTTTTTGCTTGATAGAAAGGAGCACTGACATGGAATGCTATCCGGGCGTTTCAAAAACAAATTGTCATAAAATTACCTCACAATCCCAAGGCACAACAAAGTTATCATAAGTGCTCCAGACGTCACTGGGGTTTCTCAAATGACTAGAGTTCATCTTCTTGTCGTATGCCACAGAGACAATTTCTCCATAATCTACTACCATATTTTGAAGGAGTGACTCTACTCGTGCCGTAAGGAATGCTTCATCTTCAAGATAGTCCATGTGTCCGTAAAGATTGACTCGCTCTGTTGGATCAGCATCTAAGTCAAACAAGAAATTTTGAGACGTGCAATCTGGATTCTCAGTCTGATAAGTGCTACTTAAAGTATCTGACTTGCATTCTGCCGCCATCATCATTGAGGCATTGTGGTAGTCAGGACCAGGAATAGGCGAGAACCAGTAATCGTATGGATGATTCAACAGCAATTTGTATTTACCAATGCGTATAGCTACACCTGCACTGTCGGTTGAATTCGGATTCATTGGAACATTTGAACGAGGTAGATTAAAGATGATTTCATCCCGAGGGCTTGTTAAATCACCTTTGATTGCTCTCCAGTGGTCAATACTATCTAAGTCTGGCTCTGTTAACTTCAGCATGGCCACATCTCCGCCGCCAATACCGTAAAAAGTAGCAAGGAGATCTACATGATGCATAAGACCATCGTATGATTTGCCTTGCTCATAATCCTTCAACACTCCAGGCGCATAAATGAAGGCCGGAACTCGAACGCCCCCCTCGAAGTACCCGAACTTCAACGAGCGAAGAGGATAGTTGTTACCTGGTTGACCCCTGGTGTAAACTGTGTTGCCACCATTATCAGAATTGACGAAGATAATTGTGTTTTTGAGCAACCCAGTCTCCTCTAGAGTCATGACTAAGTCATTCAATGAGTTATCCAATGATTGAAGCACTGCGGCCGTTGTCTTTCGTAATTTTAATAGTTGCATCTGTTCTAGGCTGTCTTCGACGTCAATTTGTGCATAGAGTTCGTCGAGATATTCCAAATTTTCAGCCGAGAGCATCTCTTCAGGTGGATCTGGATCTGTATCAAGCTCTGAGTGAATACCATGATGCGCCATCCACATAAAAAGAGGTTTTCCGTCTTCGGCGAATGTTGTTGAGTGATTCACAACGGCAGTACGTGCAAGATCACGGTACACCTTTGTGTCGTAAGTGCCCAGATTTTCATGGCCAGTGCTCCATTCATACATTACTCGTTGATTTGATTCGTTGTAAGTTGCAGATCCACGAAGCATGTCCTTTAAATCTGTGCCCGTTCCGCAAGTGTAATCGTTGTAGCCGTGACCCGGGCAATTATAGCCCAAGAAGGAATCAAAACCTCTTTCATGAGGCAAGTACTTCTGATTACAGTGGCCAATATTCCATTTGCCGAACATTACTGTGCGGTAACCCAAGTCTTTCATATAAGCAGGCATTAATTTGTTGGAAAGTGGAACGCCGATGACATCATCTACTTGTAGCTCGTAATCCTGAAAGCCGTTTTTGTATGGAAATTTACCTGTCATCATGGCTACACGGCTTGGTGTGCAACTGGGCTGCGCATAATAGTGCGTCAGTTTAATTCCCAAGCTTGAGTATCGATTCATATGAGGTGTGGCCCCTGGCAAGTCTGTAGAAGTGTAACCAATATCGTTCCAACCTAGAAAGCAACGCAATGACTGAGTTACGAAGATCATACAATCAAGGCTCAAATCTATAAATTATTTCTTACCCATATCATCAATTGTGAACAAAACGAGATGCGGCTGCTTGGTTGATTCTTGCATGACATCATATTCAGGCACAAGTACGAGGACAGTCGCGAAGGCGACCATTACAGCAATTGCTACGAACCAGCCAATTTGCTTGCTGGCAATCGTTGATTCGTCGCTCTCGGCTTGTACGTTGCTCTCTCTTGGTGTTTCTTCATCCGAGTTGATACTGCCATAGTACCTCGCATTGGGCATTTTAGAATGATAATCTCTATGTGAGATAATTTGATTGATTTAGACTGGGCACCGAATATTTCTTCGACATTCACATACATGTGCAACATTCATTTTTGACTGCAGTAGGTTTTACGTGCTTTTTGACACAGGCCCTGAGAGGCCGGAATTAGAAGGCTAACAGGCAAACAGAGAATTCAAAGCAACCAATACTATCTGTATGAGGAATGGCTTGTCAGTACTTTTTCACATTCAAATTGTTTCAAAACCACCGAGTACTTATAATAAACCCAATTTATCAATCTATCAATCTTCCAAATTCGTTTCCTTATTGATCATTCACCCGAATCGCTCACACGAGAAGTGAAGTAGCATATATTTCAGAATTGTCAGTGATATCGATGAAGTTGCATATATTTTAGAACGACTGCAAGTACTAGCCGAGGTGGCTTGTTTGTTTTACTGGTGCTTTCAGTATTATTGTAATGAAGCAAGGAATCGTGCTATCTTGCTGAAAAGCTCGCTGTTTCTGTTGTGTCATCATCATCAGAGAATCCTATATATAATTTATAAGATGCTACGGTCGTGGTGGATCGTGATATTTCTGAGCCCCCCCTAGGGGGGAATGGGTTTAGTTACTAACAGACAGGGTGCCATCTAATCGGCGTCTACAGAGTCCCCCGGGCCGGACTGGAAGCCTGGCTCGGGGTTCGTGGTATTTTGGACGGACCCATAAATTTGTAGAGAAAAGTTGTTCGTCAACTGCCGCAAACCGACTAGAAGAAGGCGGAACACAGGCTCAACCAGAAGGACACGGGCCATTGGCACCACGAGGCCACACCACAAGGCGCTTAGAAGACACTACGTACTTCTTTGCTCTGCAGCAAACGCATTGTTCCTGAACCGTGCATCGCACGGGCACCTGACCTTGTTAGTTGTCAGAAGTCAGTCAGAAGTCAGAAGTCAGAGGAAGCACTCCCTATCGTTCGTAAACCTACGTCGGTACCTCCTTCGGACGTAGGTTTACGAACGATAGGTAGTGAGTCAGAAGCTTCCGACGTTATTTCTGGTTCGGGCCCCGAGGGGCCGGAATTAGAAGGCTAACATTATTTCCGAGCTTCCGACTCTCAGACCTTGAGTTGCTCCGTTGCTTTGCTGCATCAAGTTTCGAGGCGTGCAAGACAAATAAGTAGTTCGAGTACAGAAGCACGAACGCATCCTAATAGCAGAGAACAGTCTACACGACGCTTAAGCTTCTAATCTGGTCCGGCTCACGCTCTTTTCGAAACCTATTAGCGGAAGACTAAAGAGGCGTCCTTATTTTGAGAGATAGGCTCCTGTGAACAATACTTCAACGAATAGTCTCGATAAAGTAAAGCTGCGAATATTTCGAGAGGAAGTAATATTAAGTCTACAACCGTACGCTGTCTTTTTTTTTGCTGTTAGTTTGAGCAATTGCTTGTGGACCCGCGCTCGAATCACACAACCATGGGATCTTTCTGGAAATACAGTTGCATCATACTATTCTCTATAGTCATTGGCGCAGCGTCCTTAGCTTCCTCTGAAGGTGGGCAAGTTTGCGACAATTCAGACAACAAGATGACGACGCCTCCCGTCATTGACTTATCTAGCCTACTTGATAGCAGCGCCACATCAGAAGCCCGAGCTGCAGTGGTTCAACGAATTGGTGATGCATGCCGGAGGTGGGGCTTCTTTCAGGTTGTGAACCATGGAATAGCCCAGGACTCCATTGATTCTTTTTCCAAAGCCATGCAGGACTTTTTTCACCTCGATACGCCAACTAAGAAATTAGTGGGCCGAACGGCGGACAATTCTCGCGGTTTTGCCGACGACGAGCTTACGAAACAACGCGTTGACCTCAAGGAGCTCTTTGATGTCGGCCACGTGCCTCGACCTGATCTCGCTCCAGACGACCCCCTCAACCATGTTTTAGACGGCTACAACCAATGGCCAACCAACCCGCCCATTTTTGAGTCCGCTGTGATGGACTACTACCACAATTGTGCCAATTTGTCAGCTTCCCTAATGGCAGCGATAGCGGAGTCCCTCGGTATACCCGGCAGCTTTTTTGACAGCTCCCTTGGTGGGAACCATACTTCTTACTTGCGGCTCAACTGGTACCCCATTTTCGAAGCCAACGGCGGCACCAGCAAAGGTGCCGACGCCACTGCCCTGGGGGTGAGCCGGCACACCGACGCGGGCGCACTCACGGTGTTGCTGCAGGACTCGGTGAGTGCGCTGGAAGTGTATTCGGGCACCAAGGAAGACGCTGGCGATGGGAAGTGGGTGCCCGTGGAGCCCGTGCCGGGGGCCTTCACCATCAACCTCGGCGACATGATTCAGGTCATGGCTGTCGTGTTCTGTTTCTTGCTTTTGATTCTAACTGAATACTTCGTGCATGACTTGAAAATGCGCTATACTTACAGTGTATATCCACTCGATATCCTTCTTAATTGATCATATATATTGATCATGTGATGCAATAGGTGTGGACGAATGGGCTTTACGCTGCTCCCGAGCATCGCGTGCGACGCAGCACCACTGCTGAGCGATTCAGCGCGCCCTTCTTTTACAACCCGTCGTACAGCGCCGAAGTGCAACCGATGCCTCTGACTCGCAGTGTTTATGAAGCCGTACTCAAGTCCGCTGGCACGGCTTCGGCAGAAGAGGCGGAGGTGGTTGGTGTGACGGATGGCGACTTGAAGCTACGCATGGAGCCTCGCTACCAGCCCATCTCGTGGGGCTACTTTCGGCGACAGCGCTTCCTCGGCGATTTCGCAGACCACGGCAAGGACATTCAGATCGAAGATTACTTGGTTGATTAAGTGGCATCCCCGTGCGAGCAGCCAGCCCAAATATCATTTCGGAGTAAATTTTGCTTCGTGAATTCATTTTACTTACTGGGCTTCGATTTTGAATTCCCATCTAGGCCAGACATGCACATTTCATTTGCGTGTTGCATTTGGAATTTGATTAGTACTCGGCTGGTAATTAACATGTAACATTTTATTCCATCAGCCATCAGAAATCAGGACATTGTTATGCGCCGAGAACACGAACATCGAGCATAGTGGTATCCAAATTTGGTAATCTTAGGCACTAGAGCCAAAATTATTCCCATAGTACTACGTTTTACCTCGGGGAGAGCAAAGGTCTGAGGGCGCTTTATTCGAGCAACCGCAGCGGACCGCAGCGTCCGTTCATTTTTGATTTGTGGTAATTCCCGTGTTTTATACTTATTTCTCAGACACGAAGAAAAGGGATAGGAGTTTGTGTTTGCTCATTTGACCCCACGCGATTCGGAGATTCCTTCTTGAGCCTGCTACCACAAGAGAACTAAACAATGATATGAGTTCAATAGTGAAATTTTATCTCGAATTATTATCCTCTTCCTCGCCCTTCTCATGACAGTGCACTCAGCATTTCCGCAGTGAGTGACACCACCCCAGGGTTGAAGTCAGCTGCCCACGCCACGCCACCATCTTCGCCCTCGGCAGGCTCAGCGCACACCAGAGGCTGCGCCACCCCACGTGTTTCCAGCTCCTCCACTACCGCCGTCTTCACCACCCCGTTTCCGCCGGGGGAATGCAGACCTCGGCCCGTGACCAGCACCAAACCCTCTACCAGCGTCGAGGGCGGCAGCAAAGCTGGGTAGGCAGCGGCTGAGCCGGCTGCCGTGGCAGCACGAGCCCTGGCGTTGTCGCGGGCGATGGCCCGGACGGCGCAGCGGCTCACTTGGGCCCCGCACCCGTGCAGGTCCAGCTGGCCGGGGCGCCGCTGGAGGCCTTCCAGTGCGCGAACAGTGGCGCGCCACTGCGCGGCGTCGCTTTGGGCCTGGTAAAAGGTGAAGAGGCAAAAATAAAGATTGAAGAAGAGCTTAAACGACACTAGCTTTGAAAGAGAAGTACCTTTTCCGATAATATACTCTGAATTGAAAAGATATAAACGAAGAAATACAGCATGAAGTGCGTTGAAGAGGCCTACATGTGAACGCAAAGCTTACCACTTCGTCCCCATTAGCCTCTAGCGCTGCTTGTGTTGCCGCCAAAAGGGCTGGGCCTGGGTTTCCGTAACCTTCTCCGTTTGCAAACACCGCTGACGCAGCTCCCAGCAGCAGAGGCTCCGCTTTGGAGATGGCAGTCAAGGTCGCTTTGAAGCTTTCATCAACTCCTTCTTCGCCATCATCAGTAGTGCTAGTGGTCGAAGAATCAGACGAAGAGCCCACCAGGCCAAGAGCGGCAGCTGCATCGTTTAAGGTCTGTTTGGCGGAGGCAACGTCTTTGCATCGAGCGCAGGCTTCCAGAAGCCCGATCCACCCTAGCACGCCTGGAGAGGGCCACTTACAGGGCACGGCCACTTCGTGAAGTAAGGCCTGAGAGAAGGCATCCCAGGAGGAGTACCGCAACGAAAGTGAAACGGCATGTTAGACGGATGAAAAGAATCGGCAGTGAGTTCCTAATAATGATACTCTGTTTAAGCTTCTCTAGCTATCAGACATAGAGATGGCCCAGTTATACTCGTATGAATTCTCACCAGAGCTTCCTCTGCTTTGCCAGCGCGACCACAAGCGCCAAGGGCTGCATCCAGGGCTGCTGACGTAGGCATGATGTTACTACCGTCAGTTTCACGACGAAAGTCGTAGAGCAGTGCCTGGTAAAAGAAGAGGAAAGAAACAAAATTATTTTGAAGACTTCAAAACTGATATCCAAAAGATAGGATCTTGTTTCATTGAAGGATTGACAACCAGAAGTGCCAATAAATTGTTGTTATGCAATACTACTCGCATAGAAATTCAAACACAGTTCTCATGAATGGCTGAGCAGTGCGTGTTTGCTGACCTGCGCGCGGCGCCAGTCGCCAAAGGCACGACAAGTGGCTAGAGCAATCGCGAGCGCAGGGGGGTGCGAGAAGGCTCCAGCTTTTTGGAGCTCTGTCAGAGTCTTCCGCACTTCATGCTTGTTCCTGGACATAAATTAGCATGTATGTGAGCTCTGTCATTCACTGCCAAGACCTTGTTTGCTGCGTTTGCTTATGGAGAGCAGTTCATTTCGCCTTAAGATGCTACCCACGTGCTCTCTAACATCCTCTCTCTTGACAGCACCTCACCTTGAGTTTGTCAAGAGATCGAGCAGTTCTGCTGATGTTAACTCTGGCTGCTTCGGAAGTTTAGCTTTCTTCAGCTGCTTGCCACTCACTCGCCGCCCCTTTTTGCCGCTAGCTTCCTTGCTGACACCAAAGGGAGAACTGCCAGGTTCCTTGATGAGGCCTTGGTTGGCAGGCAGGCGGCCAGCGGTAGGGTTGACACTGATTGTGTTGCCACCATCTATAAAGCATACAATTGATAGCATCGCCAGAAGCATATAAGAAATCAAATCGCACCACAATATTTCGAGTTGCCAGTCGGTTGCAGAGAAACAGTCGCGTTGCGTTGATGTTTCTGTTAGAATGAGTTTTAACATTTGATCGGGGGGTTGTTATCTCACAGGTTTTGACGAGTCGATGAACCGACACATCTTGTGGAAGTACGAATGTCGAAGCAAGCGGGGCGAGAACTGACGCCAAAAAGAGTACTGCTCTCCTGTGCGTCGCCATGGGGCAGGCAGAGAAGAAGGAAGTTGAACAAACAATTGCAGCGAGGAAAAAGCAATATAAATATTAGGGCAACGTGCCGAAAACGCAGAATCTCAGAACGGCGGAAGGGCCAGATCATCATCCGGAGTTGTCGTCTTGTCGTCTTCGTTTCAAAAGTTGTTGCTCGCTTGCTCGCAACTAGCCTAGCTAGTCCAAAGAGTATCTATTCGCAATGCGAATCAAGTTGGTTCGAAATTGAAGTCCGCGATATGTGGAAAAAGAAGGTACCTTCTACGAATTTCGATCGAGTTATTTGCTACTATCGTTTGCACTGAAGGCCTCATTCGGACTTTTGTTTGTATCGTTCCTGCGAAAACACAGGCCTTAGCTGTCGGCGACGGTGAAGACGATGACGGCGACTGGAGTCGAGACGATTCCAAATCTAAGAAAGATGGCAGTTCACCTTCTAGTGTTCTAGGTAAAAAGGTGCCCAAGCGAGCTGCAGCAAGTGTGGGTGCGCCTCTAGATTCTTCTGCGCCTGCAAAACCCACGCCGCCAGCAGAATCATTGGCAGTGGTCCAGGCACAACGCAGTTTTGCAGAAGGCATCATTTCCGCAGCTGAATTCGAGCAAATAGTCGAGCGTGACAATGAATTTCGAGCTGAAGAAGCAAAGGACGCTGAAGAAGCACTGCCTGACAGAAGTGAGGGTTCCGCAGCTCAACCTGCTGGGAATTCTGCTAAGGGTGGTGCTACTGCTGCCACCAATTTTAAAGCAAAACAAGACGCAGTGTCCGCATCAACCAAAACATTAGGACCTCCAAGGCGGCGCTCCGCATCCGTAGGCTCATCAATTGCCTCAGTGTCCACACCAGGAGTGCCGTGGTTGGCTGCTAAGGACGCAGATAGCGAAATGAATGCTAGCGGTCAAGCTGGCACAATAGGCCACCGCTCTATTGAGCCTGTCTTGGACGATGGAGCCGACCTAGACTTCAGTGGTAGCCCAGCTCATAATGCTCGATTAAGCACATCAACACCGACGAAGAATGATAGCATAGGCGGTGACAGCAAGAAACTGAGTGGTGGGACTTGGAGCAGATCGCGAACGCGAAGTGGATCCGTTGGACGCAGCCCATGGTCCCTTGGTAGTCGTGTGAGCAACACTGGTGCTACTGCTGGACGCAGTCCCTCGAATACCGTATCGGGCTACTGGAAAGATCGTGTTACAGCGAGCGTCTTACAGGTGAACTTAAATTGGAGCGTGCTTTGACTCAAGGAACGAGTTTGATGTGCGCGGTTGTTAGCTCACGACAATGCATTCGTTCTCTCGTCTCTTTTTTTTACTTTTGATGTGCGACCTTCAATTCTCTTCAATGTAAATTGGCATATTGTCTTACGATAGATGCTTGGCGGTGACTCTGAACGGCATGCCTGGGTTATAAAAGCCACTGCTGCCGATCCACCTGGTCTACCCAAGCCCAAGCACGGTGAGATGTAGTCATGCACACACTGGCTGGATTCCTTTCTTACCACATGTGGCCTTTGTAGCATCTGTTAACCTTAATTTATTTCCTATGATCACATAAATGATTATGCAATTTCTAACATGTTTGTGGGTTGCTTATCCAGTGCGGCGGCTGGTGCTTGCTCTATGGGACGGATCTCTCGCACCTGATGCTCTCTGGCATGCCCTTGCGTCCCGCCCATGGCAGCGAAGCCACACAGTAGCGTCGATTTCTTCGTCAGGGTCTTCTTCAGAAGCAGGTGCAGCGAGATTTCCGTCCACAGCTTCTTTTGTCTCTGGTACAGCTGCTCCAGCTTCAGCCACTGCAACATTGGCTTCAAAAACAGGAGGCCCACCCATAGGTTTGCCTGCTTGTGTGACAATGAAAGTGCTTGCCGTGATTCTCAAAGTGCTCCAGCAGGGACCTCCTCAGGCGCGCTGCGCTGCTACATCATTAGCTAACAATGCAACAGACAGAACAGATGGTGCTCACGTTACTACTAAGCACTCTGTACCTCCTTTAAGTGCTTTGCTAGAAGCCATTGCTTCACACTGGGACCCTAATGGCAGTGCAGCAGTTAAAACTGGGCTCGCTACTGCTGTGATGCCACAGCTTTTAAGTTCGAAAGGGCCTTCGCAAGCTCCTGGAAATCGGGTGGCTAGCAATGTTACCACGAAAAGCAGTCCCAGAGGATGGGGAGGTGCTAGTGCAGCTGCTGCAGCGTCATTGGGTGTGTTGAGATTGCTCTCGCGCAGCAGTGGAAACCGCAGCCGGCACAACACTGGTTCTTGGAGTGCAGATGATGATGATGCTACTATAGACGATCGGAACAATGGGCCGACACTCAGCAGGAGCGGTGGCAGTCGCAACGGCAGTAACACCAACATCAGTGGAGAGTGGCGGAGCCGCCATAACACTGGATCGTGGGCAGCAGAGGAAGACGAAATAATTGTAAAAGAGGACCGCGATGACGAAGAAGAAGAAGTTGACAGTGAATTGAAGAATCTTGATTCGATAGATCTTCCCAAGAGTGAAGATGGGCGGTGGAATTGGCCTCGTACGCGCTCTCCGCCTCTTTCACTTGCTAGTGATGCAAGCAGCAGTGCGTTGCCCAATAGAGACGCTACTCAGAGTGAACTTCTTGAAGCCTTAAATGCAGAGGCTCCTGCAAATTTCGGGCCAAACACTTATTTTGAGGAAGAAGAAGACGACACTAGCGCATTTGAGGTGGGTGATGAAATAAGACAGATGGTAGCAGAGATTCCTCCTTGGGATCGACCTCCTGTACAGGAGAGATTGAGTGCCTCTACTCGCGAAACAACGACTTTGAATCAAGGCATAGCAGCGACAGAAGTAGAATCGGCGCCTCAATTATTAGGAACTTTAGGTAGACCAGCGTTGGTGCTGAAAGCTGTTGCAGCATTTGCGAGGGCGATTCAGGCACGGGCTGCAATTCATGGCGCTTTCGCTTTACCTTGGGAAGCAGTTTTGACCAAGGTGAAACTCATTGAATCAATGAATGACTGCGCAGGGTAACGAAATGATTTTGCAAATAAAAACTTGACACGTGCTAACAGCTTCTTACTTTGTATTTTTCATCAAGTGTATGTTAATTATGAGATTATGAGTGTATTTATTATGGATACATGTGCGCGTGTTCAGGCTGAAGAGTCTTTCAACGGTCCTGGCCATAACGCGCGCAGCCGTTCTCAGAGCCGCTCACAGAGCCGTGCTCCTAGCTTCAAAGACATCACCGAAAAGCGCGACGATAAAGATGGCTTTATGGCACAAGTTGCAGGCTTGCTGTCTGATGTAGACATAGACCAACACTCATCGTCTTCCTTTGACCACAGCGCATCAATGCAGGAGGAAGTTGCGTCATTACGTAGAAAGCATCCCGACAATTTAGAATGTCATTATACGCCTGAGGTGGATAAGGATATGGTAAGTACGGGTGCTATCACAGGTGACGCTGATAGCGAGGTACCTTTGGCTATGTTGTGCGACATGATCGCTCTCCAGCGACTCTGGATCGATGCTCTAAATCACACTCTTGCTGCCTCGACCACCACCACTACTACTACTACTAGCCATGCTGATGCTTCAGCTACTGCTACTAGTAATACTACTTCGAAGACGAATGTTTCACATAAAGGTGTCAGTATAGCAGGAAGAAAGTATTCCAGGACTGTGTCAGCTCCTTTGTCTAGCTCTTCGCAGCTGAACTATGATGAATCCACAACATCACCTACTCAAGCTAGCCAAAGGCCGATATCTCCTGCCACTGCAGGAGCTGCTGACCTGTATACATCATCCGCTGGGGCAGGTGTTTCAACCGAAACTCCTGGAACGCTGTCGGACGCTGCAGCAGCAGCAGACGCGCTTGACCAGTGCCTTATTATCATGTTAGAAGAAGCTTACGTGCTCGCAGTAGCGACTCTCAACGCTCTTGCTAGCGCGCTCCAACAACGTCGTCGCAAACTTGAAAGCCAAAAGTCACTTGAGGCACCGTCGTCATCGGCAACAGCACCTGGTAGTTGTGCAGAAGTTTCCAGTAGTTTAGCGATGAATGGAGCAACAGTTCTTAAGGAAAAAGAGCTGGCATTTGTGTCCCCGTCTACCTCCACTGAGTCGTTTCCTATGACACCGTCCACTTCAGCCGAATCCCTTGCTGCAGACACTTCATCCATTGGTCCTACTTCAGACAGTAACGATCACATCACTGTCCAAGCACCTACCATGGACTTAGATGGGTGCTACAATGCCTTCTTTGCCTTACTTCCCGCGCTACGCACTGCGGTGGAAGAGACTGCACAACGGCCACATGTGCGGCTCATGCTCGGGGCCTGGCATCCTTATCTTCCGCATGGTGGAAATGACCATGAGCAGAACTCGCGACAAGATCAACAGAGATGCGATCGTCGCAACAATGCAGTGCTCGACCACCACACTGGTCATTTGGCGTGGAATCCGAGGTCGAAGCCGATAAGTAGTGCCATGCCGTCCTTGTCATGCTCTCTATCTGGTATCTCAACACCAGTGCCCGAACATGGTACTTCCTTCGATGCGTCTACCAATCTTGAACCACCATCCCCCATTCGTCGCCCGAGTGGGTTAAGTCAGTCCATCTCAAGAAGACCTTCATTATCACGCATGCCGTTACCGCCTAGTCCATTTAAAGCCATTGCCCTGACATCTGACCACGTCTTTGTGCCTTCTCATGATCTCATGGTCGCAAGCCACGACCCACGCCACCACCGCCCTCTTCGTGCCGCTTCGTTCAGGATAAACACCGATAGTGAGCTTACGAGATCGCCACCAGTTCTGGCTACATGTGAGGCAGTGTCAGCAAAAGCCTCATCTAATTCTCCTTTTGCAGCTCCTCCGGTGACATCGTCGGAATCATCACCGTCATTAGGGGGGTTAAACTTGTGGTCTTTCGATGGTCTCACGGGTGACAACATTGGTGCTGACTTTGGAAATCTCAATGACCAGAACGGGACTGCCACTGCAACCAATTCATCGTTCATTCGTAGTAACAAGGAACATGGCAGTAGCAACCTAGAGACACAAGTGCCATATGACATGATCGGAATGAAAGATGGTAGCGAAGTTGAGACCAAGGTGCTATTGCGCCCTCCTTCCTTCAGAAAGGAGCGACCAACGGCACTTTTACGTCCTCCATCATTCAACATTGGCACACCAGTAACTGTAACTTCATCGACGGCAACAGTAGACTCTGCGAATGAGCCTGCCACGTCTTTATCATCGATTACGAGCTCTTCTGAAGCCGCTCACCCTCCGACCTCTCTCTTCAATATGCTGTCTGTTGGAAGCAATGAAAACGTCTCTGATGACTCTGATGCTTCGGTTGAGGAGTTGACGGTATCTGATTTCAATGATGTTCCCATAGTAGAATCAGCTGGTGTAGCAGCGTTGCCGGCGACTGCAGTGGCTTTAGAACCACCTGCACTGCAGGAACCTCCTCTGGGAATGTCTTGGGCACCGGACGGAGTTCTAGCAGCGCAATCGTGGCGTACCGAAGCAATGGACATGGATGGTCGAAATGCGCTCGGAAAATGCCTGGGTGCCTTTCGGGAATGGAGGCTCGATCTTCTCACCGGTAACGCGGGCGATAACAACAGTAACAACGATATCAGTGGGAAGCAGCACGATCGTTTGAGAGTGAGTCATGCAATCGGCCGAGGAGGCTGTGCTTCTGTGTATCTTGCTCATTTCGCTTTGCCCTGGACTGGACGCACCGCGACTTCCACTCCTAGCTCAACGACACCCACTGGTGAGATGAGTGGTGCTGAGGGCGTTTTAAAGGATTCCGCATCAGGTCATATACTAGGAACTTCGATTGAGGATGATAAAACAGCAGCCGCAGTTGATAGAAAAGCAAAGCCCCCAAAGCAGTGGATAGCGGTTGCGTTGAAGAAATTGGAAATACCTGCGGGAGTGCCGCAAAGCCAGCTGAGCCGTTCCATCTTAGATTTCCATGCAGAAGCCAGCATCTTGCACCGTTTACGCTTCACTCCTTCTGGCACTACCAAGTAAGTTGGTTGGAATGTTGTTTTGGTTGAAGCGTGACCACATTTTAGCACGTGCACGACTTCTTGACAAAGGCAATTTGTGAATAAGAATTTGTGCAAATTTTCTTGTTGTACCGAAATAATACACCCAGGCGTTGACAATTATGTCAACGTCTTGACTCTTGCCTACACTTTAGTTTTCGTTTCTCCTCAAATGTGTTCTGCCAATTTCCCATTCTGACGTTCCTCTACTTTCTCCTGCAATTGCAATGGCCTGAAAATCCTCTCTGTGTGCTTGTGCATTCAAACAGGGATTTGTTGCCTTTGCCAGGTGGAGGCGTGCGTCATCCTAGCGTGTGTGCATTGGTGGGTACCCTGGAGCAGCCTTTGGCGGTCGCCCTCGAGAATTGCACCAATGGCAACTTGATGACGAACCTCGCGGACCGTCCCGATATGCTGGCGTGGCATCATGCAGGGAAGAGAGTTGCGCTGCAGGTAATGACACACGTTTTTCGCATTTAAATCACGCGCGTAAATGTATATTCAACGACGTGTTGGTGTGAAAAACCATAACAACGATGTTGTGTCAATAACACTTGGCTCCTTCAAATCATACCACAACCATTAAGGTGGCGCAAGGCATGGCTTGGTTGCATTCGCAGACTCCCGAGCCGTTACTGCACCGTGACCTGAAGAGCTTGAACGTATTGCTCGACCACGAATGGAACGCGAAGGTACTCCAGCACCTATATAATATGCATGCGCACACTGAGATAATTATCTCCTTTCTCAGCAACCCTTGAGTCTTTCAACTCTTGTGAAGTATGTTAACAATGGAATATTTTATCTTTTCTCTTCTCTACTTGATTCCTTTCATCTGTGCTGCTTGTTTCTCTTACAACTTCTCATTGCCGCCACTCTATTCCAAACGAAAGGTGTCGGACTTTGGCCTCAGTCGCTTTGCCAGCGGGCCTTCTTCTTCGCGCCAGCTCCTCACCCCCATGTGTGGGACTTACCATTGGATGGCCCCGGAAGTGATGATGGCACCGCCGCCGTCTGCACCAGCATCAGCATCAGGAGTAGCAGTGGCAGAACCCGTATACGGTCCACCCGCAGACGTGTATTCCTTTGCCATCGTTTGTTGGGAACTCGCCACTCAGCAGGTGCCTTACGATGGCTGGGCAGCTCCTCAAGTGGTCGTGTCGGTGGCGCATCGAGGCGAGCGCCTTCCGTTGCCTCTGCCGCGTGTGTCGCCCTCTGGTGCCTCTTCTTCACTTCCAGTCAATGATTGTGATGTTGCCTCTACTGTTGCAACTACAAATGCATCTGGTAGTGGTCCTGTTGTAGTAGACAACAGCGGAACAACAACAGCTGAAGAAGTAGTGACGAGTGGCTGTCCTCTGGAGTTCTTGCAATTGATTGAAGCATGCTGGGCGCAGGACCCGAGTGACAGGCCTACTTTTGTGGACATCGAAAGGGCTATTGCGAAGATGCCGTTGTAGAGCAATTTAAACTTAAAACACACGGCGAGTTCATGAATAACTCCTTCGCATTGCCAGACAACCGGCTTCTTTTTTATTATAGCCCTAATTTAGTTCCAAAAACTGAGTTTGAGATAAGCCCATTAATACGTATACGCGAACTAAGAACTACAAATAGGAGGTACTCTGGCCTGTGCGCTTGACAAGGCTTTCCTTCAAATATTAGTAGCTTTGAATTACGTGTCTGCCTGTTGCCCGTTAACCTTCTAATTCCGGCCCCTCGGGGTTGTGTCAGAAATTGGAGGTAGAAGGGTGAATTGTTGAATTTTATACTACTTCTGTACTCATTACTTCCTTTTTACTCAATATGAGACATAGGTTACAGGGACTGGCATCTGCATCTGTGGCTGCAGCATCACCATAAAAATTCCAAGTCTTAACGTGATTAACGCAGTAGTGAATTCGCTGGCTCTTGTGTGAGGCCGACATCTCACACAAATATGCCATTATAATACCTCGGCCTTGGTGTAGACATGTGAGGAAAGGCAGCACAAGAAAAGGAAAACAACTCCACCAATCCATGTATTCAGCTACTCCTCGACAAAAATCATAATCCTCAAAACTGCGTGCTCTAGGAGGCCTGATTGCCAGAAGCATCATGAAAAGCGCTGCCAGGCATAAATGACCACAGACAACCCGATGAGACCTCCCAAATAGCAGTGCGTGACCACATCATACTATTGAAACAAGAGCACAAAGAATAGGAACACAAGTAGAAGAATGTCAACAATCGTTGTGAGCGCCTTTGAATACTTTAAAAATGTGGAAGTAATTTTGATCATGAGCGAGGAGTAGAAATGAACCACTTGAATCCTGAAGCGCTTGAACTTTACTACGGTAGTAGACAAAACCAATGAAACACACATTCGAAAGTGCCAGCTTACCTGTGCCATGAGGCTAAAATTGCAGATCAGAGCGGCTGCTGGCACATAGGGCAAACCCGGGGCTTTAAAGAGCTTCACTTTGCGCGGTGATGGAGTACCACTGTCAAAATCTTCATGTTGGGTAGACAAGTCACTTTTCAGGCGCTGGTGGTGGTTCGGGTTCAGGCCTCCTACGTGGCTACCAGTGTCGGCCATCGCACTGCCACCAACACCGCTGTGAAGGGCATTCACACTACGAGCACTGTTAATATTGTCGTCGTCGTCGTCGTCCTTCGCTTGCACGCACTTCTGTGCGATGGTAACTACGCAAGCAACGAAGCCGAGTAAGGCGATGATACCAAGAGTGGAGAGGCCGGCGTGGGCCGGTGTGCCTTCGAGCAAATTGTGCACAAACCCCCACCTGTAGGGGAGAAAAAATGGGTTCGAAGAAGAAATGAATAGAATCAAAGAGAGCGCACGGGGACGATTTCGATAATTGCTTCCGAGCTCGAGGAAGGAAAGTAGCCTCACGTATAAACGGTGTGGGCACCTCAAGATGTTCATCTACTCCATGCTGATACTTACCAGGACGAATAGGCGCCTACTGACCCAAAGAGCCAGAGCCCGCTCAAGCACTGCCCTACCAACAAGCGCTGCTCCGGTCCAACGTCCTCTTCCGGTGTTGCCATGCTGCCTCCCAGGACTTGAGAAGAAGATTCTGCAGGCTTCAAAAAGGACAATAGCGTTGTATCTGCTGCCGCTCTTTCTGCTGCTGCCTCTTCTGCGTCACGTGCTGCTCCACCGCCATTGTCGCCTGCTGCTGCCTCTTCTGCGTCACCTGCTGCTCCACCGCCAGAGTCGCCTGCTGCTCCACCGCCATTGTCGCCCGACGAGGTGGGAGCCATCGACAAGCCCGAGTCGACGTTTCCGTCGTTGGGGGGTGAAATGGGGGGCGAAGTTGACGGTTGGTTCCAGGCTTCGGCCCACGCGTTAGCGAGAGCCCCTTCGTCATGAGAGCTCCTCTCGCCACCTCCCGCTCTCTTTCCAGTATGGCTAACATCTTCTACATCATCCCTCGTTTCACCGCTGCGTCTGGACGCTGTTCTTGCAGCCGCAGCAACAGTAGCAGTCTCAGGCGCACCAGCACACCCGTAGCGCTTTGTAATCATGTGCGAGCAAGACAAGGGCAATAGAATGAGACATAAATGAAGAAATATGAAATCAAGTGTTGATTGGAGACGTATTAGGTCATCTTCTAGCCACCTTTTGTCTTTTGTGTCTTTCCTAGGTGAATTACAGTCGTGTACGAACTCACCACGAGGAGCAAGGAGGTGTTGGTGATGTTGAAGCCCAGTAAGACCCCGAGGTTGATCATGTCCCACAGCACCGCGAAGGGCACCAACATCGAGAACAAGGTCATGATCACGCCGCCCATGAACTGGTCGTGAATTGGTGTACATGAAAGAGATACAAGAGACGCCATTAGATAGTTCGAAATAGAGCACTAAAAGAATGCAGAGATTACACATGGATAGAAAGAAGACAGCTGGAATGAGTCTGGACAAGGTAAAAATTGATTCGACGAAATGAATAATCATGTGGCAACGCCCACTCAGAGACGTGCATTTCAAATCATAATGATTATAAAACCAAATACCCTACCGTGCCGTGGAGCAGCGTGCCGTTGGCGTCGTGTTGAGCGAACGACGACGGAAGCAGGCCGTCCTCGGCCAGGGCGGCAAAGAGCTCGGGTTGGGGTAAGAAGCTCACCAGCACCACCAAGGGCAGGAGCAAGACTTCGCCAACCGCCGTCACCCAGCGCGCCAATTCCCAGCCCTAATATGGAAGCAAATTAATATCCGCCTTACTTTGACGAAGCTGTGAGCATCTCTCGGGTGTGAACAAAAAAAGTCGGAAAAGAGGCGCGAATATTTGTCATTATATATGTGACGCAACGGTTGTAAGACCTCCTCTAGTTCTCCTCACTTAGTGCTCAAACAACCCAATAATTCATTCAACACTACATCGGCGAATCATCACCTGAAGCTTAAAGCTGTCCTCAAAACTGGTCGCTGAGTCGCTGTCCAGTGGTGACATGCCACTCAGGGCAAACTGTACATAGATGAGTCGAGAGAGGCAGAAAAAGGTTGTAAGGAGGTTACGTATTTAATTGGCTGAATCATATTGACG
>Ga0307982_1000827_pt1 | contig 24634 bp, 7 predicted proteins | sample OrgLakmetagen989_FD_201847 | JGI IMG/M metagenome (GOLD analysis project Ga0307982, IMG submission 201847) | Saline water microbial communities from Organic Lake, Antarctica - #989 | ecosystem: Environmental > Aquatic > Non-marine Saline and Alkaline > Saline | place: Antarctica: Organic Lake...
CCCCTCTCCCTCCTGAATCATTCCGCACTTGCTTTGTTTGCGCAACGCACGCGCATTCCCACTTCTGCCCGCAGCATTGGCTTCTGTGCCATTTGGGTTTGTATTAGTTCGAGTTCGAGTTCGGATGGCTCAAACCGTATATATGGAAAAATGACCTACGATACATACACGCATATACGTATATACACGTATATACTCGTATATATCCGCATACTGTATGGCAGTATGAAAAAGAAGGAAGTGAGTGAACAAGAAGATGTTGTTCTCATGGCCAACGCAGAGCGTGGCTTGTCCAAAAGCTCACCAATTAGTAAACGCACCGTCAACGACAATTTAGTTGAAGAGTTTTTGCTGCCAAATGTTATTTTTTTAACCCGACTGAGTCTCCGTCCACACGTTAAACAGCCATTGTCTGCGTCAAAATTGAGGTCTTCAAAAGATGTTGTTCTCATGGTCATCAGAACGAACCAAAGGAAGCGTGACCCGTCTGAATATGCTGCATAGCTCCTTAAAGTAAACGGCTTACTCCGCGAGTTGAACAGTCGTTGTCCGCTGAGTTTGCGTCGTGTGTGCGTCGAGCTGCCATTCAAGTATACTTCAAGACACGTTAGCTACGTCGAGAAGTTGATCTGAAAGTTTGCTCCTCCTAGCTGGGCTCGATGTCGATTGCGATTCTTTTGAGCCTCGAGAGTTTGCTCTAGCTTCTATTGGTCGCATCAGAAGTGCTCAAACGATTTGACGGCGGCTAAGCTCGCGCCAGACACCGTGTACACCGTGTTCGCCATTGAGAAACCTTCTATACGGGACCTGTGGACCCGTATAGATGGAAAAGTGACCTACGGTATATGCAGTATATACTCGTATATGTTGATGTGAGAACAGTGGGGTTTGTAGTCTCCTTTAGGAGCTGCAGAGCTATACAGGGAGGGTTCCTGTTCGCTAACGAGGTAAGAGCAATGCATCACCAACAACAGGAACCCTCCCTGTATAGCTCTGCAGCTCCTAAAGGAGACTACAAACCCCACTGTTCTCACATCAACAGTATATACGGGTTCCCCATATATATGGGTTGAGCCATCCCTACCAAATGACACAGAAGCCAGTGCTGCGGGCAGAAGTGTACGCGCGTGCGTTGCGCGCAAGTCAAAATCGTAAATAGGAAGAAGTCCTCTTACGTTTTGACCAGTGAGTCGGGAGGCCGAGCGACTCATACGGTCATAGTCGTCATAGAGCTGTCCTTTCATCTTGAATCAAACGTTGCGCTCGCTACACACAAGCGACAGCACAGCAGCTGAAGGCTTTTTAACCTCTTCCCAAGAGGGCTATCGGGGAAAATTGGTCTTATTGACTCCCTGGCGGCTGGGGGGTGTTTAAAACACCAGTTTTTTTCCAAATCGCCCCAAACAGTGTTACAAACACTATTTTTTATCTGGGTTGAAATGTTTATGCCAGCCCGTGCATGCAGGAACTCGGCTGGCTCGAATAAAATGGAGAATTCCACGCATCTAGAGAAGCAGGTATGACGGAGCACTCATGAAAAATTAGCCTCTTTACTGATTCCTAATACTTGCCACTGCTCTTTTCATGTTTAGACTCAGTGGGGCTCGGCGATCTGCGCGGCAGCTACCCTGCCGGAACTGGTTCAAGCTCTGCGTGTACCGAAGACAGCTCTCCAGCGAGAGGTAGTGGACCTGAACGACGGGGCTTGGGTGAAAGTACTCAATGTCCTGGACAGTTGCTTAGAAGCTGTGCTACGCGCCCACCCAAGTTTGGTGGCGCTCTGGGACGCTGAAGGCCCTCCGAAGCCTAGACCAGTGGCAGCTGAAGCTCAGCGTATCGCTGACGCCATTTCACAGGTGACAGCTCCTACTCAAAAGAATTGCCCTTGGATCGTGCCTCTCATCCACCTGCATTGGAATGAAATTAAGCTAGCAAGTCAATGAAATTCCTGAGTGATTCGTGAGGACGGCATCGTTCATTTTTTCATGTTGTTCCGAGTGGAGTGTCAGAAGGGGGGTAGGGTCTCCAGGGTGTCGCCGAAACAGAAATGCTATCAATAGGGACTTAAAGAAACACACTCTTGCACCTTACGTGCATCCACAGCAAATGTCTATTCTATTTCTACTGTGACTCGTTCATACTCTTTCGATTTGTTTGTCTGCCGCCCTTTGTTGTACTCTGTAATTCGACACACAGGCTTCGCGGGCGGAGGCGTATGCCGTTGCTTTGTCAGTGCTGAAGTTCACTGCAGGATTACTGAGCCGAGCGCTTAGCAAGCAGCTTTACAACTCCGTCGAGCACTTGAGCAATTTACTGGGGGCATGCGATGACGAACTCTCTGCTGCTGCCCTCTCGTGCCTCGCCGCCGCGGTGTCGCCTTCTCGGTGCGTGTAATTCATACTTTTGCGTGTGGTAAACTTGCGCGCATTTTTGTTGAGTCGAAAGATTGTTTTGGGTGAGCAGCAACTTGTTAGTAGAAAGGCAATTGCGATCGATACGTCTCTATGCGATTGCATCTCTTGCGAATCTTACGTTCGTCATACGATCGTAACCTTTTCTGTCCCTTATTTTTTTGGCGTGGGAATGTATGTGGTGGCGGATTTTGCTTCTACCGTTACAGGCTCCAAATGGAGCCGCAAGGGCCAAGCCACAAGCTAGGCGACCCGTTAGCTTTCAAACTACTAGCCCTCGCACAAGGGTGGTCAGACCGCAGCCAGGTACGATTGAGTGTTAACATCTGAATTTCTGAATTCGTGCACACACCACAGGGCTTTTTCCTCGAATACGCCTAGACGACTCTTATATCTGTCGTATTCTCGTTCTTCTGTTGTTGCTTTTCGATGTTGGCGTGACTCTTTCTAGGGCCTGGGCATGGCTACGTGTGTAGCTGCTGCTGACCTTTGCACCGCTACGCCTGGCGACCTCGTTTTCGAGTACTTCGACGCCGACGCTGCTGCTGCAACGCCTTCCTCCTCGAACACCGCACTAGCTGAAAGCAACACTGCCAGCAGCAGCACCAGTAGTAGTAGTAGCGGCAGCAACGGCATGTCCGGCGATGATCGTGGTGTGAAGCGCATTTACCTGCCCGCCTCGGAGCTTCATGCCCGAGTGGCCGCGGCTAATGCGGCTACCAACGAGGAAGAAGGATTTGGGAGCAACGGAGGCGAAGGCTTTGCCAAGGTGTGGGCTGAACTCGTCGCAGAGCACCGTGTGCTGCCTCCCCTGACGCAGTTTGAGCTCTTGGCCCGCATGAGGCTCTGCGGGAGTTTCGGGAGCGGCCGCAAGAGCAGCGTGGGGTCACGGCGGAAAGCAGTGCGACGGCGCTTGCACGCGCTCTTGGCCTTGCTGGGCTGCCACGGCACCGGCAAGGGCGTGCTGGAGGCGTTTCTGCAGGGGCAGCCGGAGCTCACGCACGAGTTGGTGGACCTGGTGAGCGGCAGAGCGCCCAACGTGGCGAGAGCACCGCAACCGCTGGCTGCTGGTGGCGGCGGTGGCGGTAGTAGCAGTGAGCTCGTGAGAAGTAACAATGGCAGCAGCGGCAACGTTGGCAAGAGCAGCGTGCCTCTGCGCCTGCAGGCCCTCGCGCTCGAAGTGCTCGCCGCGCTCCTGGCTAGGCGCGAAGGTGGCGCGGGGTTGGCCGCTGCACGGCATGTGAACGTTGACTTGGCTCTCGGCATCGCGAGGGGGCAGTACAATGGGGTCTTGCCCACGCTCCTGCGCAAGTGTATTGGCCGCTTGACCTCTCAGGGCACGAGTAGCAGCAGCAACAGCAGTGGCGGTGGCAGTGTTTCCGACTTTCAACGGCGAGAGCTGAGATCTCCCAGTGGACCGCTCGGCATGGACGAAGGCCGGATGTTTAGTGGAGGGTTGTTGTCAAGTGGGCAGTCCTCGCCGGGCTCAGAAGCTGATCTCGCCGTGGGGTTAGCCTTTGTGAAGGCTGCTCGCCGCGCCCGAGAAACAGAGCAAATGGAAGAAGAAAAAGAGGCCAGCACGGCGCGCAGCAGGGCAGCTTCGGACAGCCCACGCAGGAAGAAAGCGGCACCATCGTCATCACTGGCGCGTTCAGAGCGAAGTGGGCCGAGGAGACGGTCTGCTGGCCTTGGCACGAGTGGCGAATGTGGAGAAAACATTGGCGATGGCGACGGTACTAGCTACAGTAGCAGCAATGGCCTAAGTGACGACAGCGATACTATCAGCGGCAACGGAGACGGCTCTAGCGGAGACTTGAGCGAGGACGAGCTGGAATGGAGCAGTGCGCTGCTGACGCTCTTGAGCGTAGTGGTGCAGCAGCAGGCGCAGGGCGGCAGTGGCGGGTCGTTTCTCAGCGAGTGCGGCCTCGTGCCGGCTCTGCTCTCGGTGCTCGCCCTGCCTGCTTCTGCTCAAGCTACCACCACTGCTGTAGTAGCAACCTCTACCACTAGCCTCAGCAGCAGTGGCAGCAGCAGCAGTGGAGCCGCCAGCACTTCTCCTACTCCTCCTGGTGCAACCACAGCAGCTGCAGAGACTACAGCAGCAGCAGCAGCAGCAGCAGCAGCAGCGTCGCCCGCAAGCAACCTGGTGTCGTTTCGGCACCCTGCGCTCACTTCAGTGCTGGTGCAAGTGGGACAAGTGCTGGAAGCGCTGCTAGCATGCCACCCGACCGCTGCCACGGCTTTCAACGATCTTGGTGGTGCGGACGTGCTCTGTGGACGCTTACACGCAGAAGTACAAGCGATCTGTGCGCCAGGCGTAAACCCCACACCTCTTCCAGAGCAGGGACTGTCTGCGACTGTTGACGAGGACAAGGATGCAGCCGTCGCTTCAGAAGATGGCCGGGCAGCCGAGGAGGAACCGCGGCCGCCCAAGAGGAATCGCCGGGATGCCCGTGCTTCTCCGGAGATTGGTCGGAGTGGCTCCACGAGAACATCACCGCGAGGTGCGGCTGCTGCTGCCGCTGCTGCATCGACTACTGCCGCTAATCTCGCCACCGCTACGGCAGCTGAAGAGGACGCTGGCAGTACAGCCGCTGCAGCGACTACAGAGGTCGCAGACGCTAACGCTATGGCGACTGACGCTACAGATGGCTCGGAACCAGCGGCGGTAACCGCGGCGACTGCACCGTCACCGTCAGCCGCCGAGTTGGCCGGCATTTCCACTCAGCCGTTGCCGTTTCACCGGCGGCCTTCCGGCACCGAGCAAGAGTTCGTGATGGCGCTCGTCTCTGCGCTGGCCTGCTCGTTCCAAACCCAGGGCAGCAGCGGTGGCGGGGCCCAGTTGCGCGGTGGCCTCTTGAGCGGTGCTTTGGACGCCATTATCAAGCAATGCCACGGTCAGCGCTTCTCTGACAGCAGCAACAGTAGTAGCAGCACTACGGTGACTGCGCTCGTGTCCACCACCAGTCCGGAAGCAACCGTGGCACCGTGGTGCCCGTTTCAGGGCAAAGTGCTGGCGATGGTTGCGCAGGTCGTGGAGCATGTGGTGAACAGCGACCCGCAGTCCCTGGCCTACGTGCACTCGTGCGGCCTCGGCGCTTCTCTCCTTGACGCCCTTGCTCCGTCTCCCGTAGAAGTACCGCAGCATGCCCTTGACCCCGCACCTCCTCCTCCTCCTCCTCCTCGCCGTGGCAAAGGCGCAGCATCGCCACCGCCTGAACCGCCGCTAGTGCGAATGGGAGTGCCCCGCATTCCGGCGTCGGCTGAGCTGGTGTCGGTGATTCCCGGCATTTTACACGTGCTGAGCTTGACCTCCGACGGCGCGGCCAAAGTGATGGCGCACGTACCCTTTCCGAGCTTGCTCGCGCTCTTCACTCACCCGGCTTATGCTTTGCCGCACCTCAAGGGGGCTGCTGGCGTCGGGGAAGCTGCCTTGGTGGTCGGCCGCGGCGTCGCCGACTTGCTGCACTACCAGCCTTCCCTGCGAGGGGCCTGGGCCAGAGCCCTGGTGGACAGCTTGAAGCAAGTGCAGGCAGAGCTCGAGGCCAGCGCCACCCAGCGAGAAGCAGCCGAAGCTGCCAGCGCACTTGGCGCAACCACTAGTAGTTCTGGTAGTACTACAACCCCCGTGGAGGTGAAAGCAGCTGAAAAGTGGGGGGTGGCGGCAGCGGCCGAAGCCCGCGCGCTCGCGAGCCAGCAGGTGGGCAATTTGGCGGAACTGGCGGGAGCCACCCTGCCGCAGCACCTCGAAGCCCTGGAGCCGTTCTTGGCCGCGGACGGTCTGACGACGCTGTTGTCGCTCTTCAAGCATTCCCTGCCCACCGGCCGCGCTCTCCTTGCGCACGCGTCCGCTGCGACGGCCAAAGGTAACCTTGGGGACGGCAGCAGCAGCAGCGGCGGCGGTCTAGCCGTCGCGCCGCTGGCCAATTACCACACGGGTCGAAGCATGGGCCAAGCCATGAAACAGCTGGGCAATTCAGTGCACTGCCAGTGCGCGCACAAGCTTCTCAGAGTTGCGCTGACGTCCCTGGAAGAAGAAGTCGACGCCCTCGGAGTTGCGACCAATGCCCTTCGTGAGGCGGCTATGGCGGAGCCGCGTCTCGCTGCTCTCAACGCGTACGATTTCAACGATGGGTGCGCCGTGGTGTCGGATCGGGTAACGGAGGCCGCTGCAGCGGCAGCCGGCAGCGTAGAGGGTCTTTCCTCTCAGCCAACGACGTCTTCAGAAACCGAGGGAACGGCTGCATCTAATGGCAGGGAAAAGGACCAAAAACGGACCAAGAAAGCCGACAATGTACCTGCGTCGAAGTCTGTGCGTGGACAAAAAGGCACTTCCAAGAGCACCACAGCCGCTGCTGCCACTACTTCTACGTCAGCGCCAGCAGCAGCAGCAGCAGCTGTAGGAAGTGGTGACGTCATCGACCTATCGAGCATTTTGGACTGCGCGCCAGCAGTGCCATTGCATTTGCTGCCGACTTCATCCTTCTCGACAAGTGGCACTGCTCCTGGAAGCGAAGCTTCATCAAGTCAGCCTGGCCGGCCAAAGAAAAGCCCGAAGAAGAAGCAGAAAGAAACAGCAGCTGCCGCACCTCCTGATTCCAACCAACCAGCTACCGAAGGTGAAAGTGGTGGTGTCGCTGATGCGGTAGGCGCTGCCAGCAGGAAGGGAGAGCCTCTGCCGCCGTTGCTTCTAGCGTACGCGGCCTTTTTGAGGCAAGTAGCTCTGGTTGGCACCGCCCTCACCAATGTGGTGTTGGCCACCAAAGCTTGCCTGGCGCGAGCAGCTGCGCGCCCGCCCGGGGGAGCCTCGGCAGCCGCGGCGGCTGCGGTCGTGCCCGGCGGGCCTGGGGACTGGAGCTGGTGCAAAGAGCTGAGCGACGCGCGGGGGCTGCTGCGCTGTGCTGGCTTGCATTTGGGGGCCATGAAGGAAGCCAACCGAGCGGACGCCCTTGAAAATGTGCGCCATAGTGCAGCTGCTAATGCTGCTGCTGCTGCTGGTGGTTCTCTTTCGCTAGAAGGTGGAGGAAGAGGAGGCAAAAGTGGCAAGGCATCGAGTAAAGGCCGAGGCACGCCACAGCCATCAGGAGGATACGAAGGCAACGGACGTGCGCCGTGGCCGGAACCGTCGGGGTTTTTGCTACATGTAGTGTGCGCGCACGGCGCGGTGGTGCGGGACGGGCCGGAAATTGACACTTGCGCGACGGTGGACACGCGTGAAATGGGCACCGTGCTTTGGGCGACGGAGCGGCGCGCTGTGAGCCAGGTAAAAAGACGAGGCAGCTGGTGTGGGAGAGGTTGAGAGGTTGAAAAAGGTGCCATCGAAGCTTTGTGGAATTATTTATTGCTTTCTCCTTCTTTTCTGGGGTCTGACGAAATGATGTGACACTTCATAATCTTACACTTGCAGATCTCTCTCTCGCTCTCTACAGTAAGAGTACTCGTAACAAATTCTTATCTACCTTTTTTCATTGTGTCTTCTTCTTCCTTGTCTTACAGGTGCTGCGCTACCGCGTTCCGTCAGGCTGGATTTCCGACACCGTGCGCTCGTCCAGCCGCGAGCCCATTGCTGAGATCTTGGACTTCGGCGGTCGTGCCGTTGACTCCGGAAGCAGCAGCAGCAGTACCCGAACTGATGCAGGAGCTGCAGCAGCGACGGCTGATACGGGAGCTACGAACGGGAATAGCGAAGAAGCGTCTGCATTGGAAACGGCTCTCAGCGACTTGGGGTTGGACATTTGGGCGGAAGAGTTGGAAGAAGACAGGGATGGAAGTGGTAGCAGTGAGAACGCATCTAGCGCTGTTCCTCCTTCAAGTGAAGGCGCTGCTGCAGGAGTGCGCTCCAAAAACAGCCCTAAATACACACCGCCCACCCCAAAAGTCACTTCACTCCGCGGTGCTGGAGCACGCGTGCTGCGGCGCTCGCTTCACACCCCATACCGCACGCTGCTGCGGGTGCTGGCGCGGGTGGCAGCCATGCCCGCCGTGGCCTCAGCGCGGGGAACTCCTCCGCCCTCTCGCTTAGCAGCGGATGGCCCTCTGCCACCGGTGCCGCGGCAGCCGGAACTCGCGCCGCTGGCAACGTTTGTCACGCGCGCGCTATTGCAGCATTGCAGCGATACCTTAAACACGTCTAGCAGCGGCGATGACATCAAGAACGTTCCGTCGTCAACCGCTCTTGTTCCTAGTCCAACCGCCTCCAAGGCCAAGAACAAGGGCAAAGGCAAAGCTGCTGCTTCTTCGCCGTCGTCTTTAGCAGCAGCAGCTCCAGCGGCTCCAGCGGCTATGGAACTGTTGTTACCACTAGCACTATCTGACGGAATGAATGCCGATGCAGCAAGCGAAGCTGCTACCTCAGCCCGAAGTGCTCGACTTCAGGGAGCAATCGAGCTCATCGGGTCCTCGCTCTTCGACGAGCGGCGCGACGGCCGCGAGCTTTTGAATCCCGTGCTGGCAGTGCATTTCCACCGCACTGGCGGCACACCAGCCTTGATTCACATGGTCACGAGCGCGCTCAACCTCACCTTGCAGTCCGAAGTGCAGCGGTACCAGCAAGCCGACCACTCAGGCGCTTCATTGCCTAGAAACCATCCACAATCAAGGCAGCCGACAGCGGCAGTGGCGGAGACGTCGAAAGCCGTGCGGCCAGGTGCTGCGGCCTTAACGGCGGGGCTCAACCTCGTGGCGAGGCTGGCGTCTCGGCCTCAACTGCTCGCTCGCGTGGCCTCGTCCTCGGGAAATTCCGCTTTGGTGTACGACTACAGCAGCAGCGGCAGCCACGGTGACATCGGCGATGACGATGAAGGCAACCTTGTGGTGTCGAGCAGTGGCAAGAGTGCGCCATTCTCTGCGCCGCTCTTTGCCGCGTCCCTGCATGCGGACTTGGCGATGGCGCTGCTGCCACTGCTCCGAGCTTCGTCAATGCCAAGTGAGGCAGCAGAAGCAGCCGGAAATGCTGCTTCGTCGTCGTCGTGCTTACTGGGCTTGCTGCCTGTCGAGTCGCTCGCGACCCTCCTCAGCGTCGTGCGGCATCTGCTCACCAGCCTTGCCACAGCGGCCACCATCGATCCAGACACCATCTACAAAGACACCAGCGCCGCTGGAGACGGCTCCGGGCGTGAATCGTCTGCTGCGGCGGCGCTAGCGTCTGCGCGGACCGCGGGCGGTCGAGCGGCAAGCTTCATGGAGCATTTGCGGCGACAGGGATTGATGCCCGAAGGCAGCGACGCCACGCTCCGGCTCTCCGCGGCAGCCCGCGCGCATGCTGCTCACCTCATGGAACGCGGCGCCGCCGCGGGCAGCAGCAGTGGCGCCGCCGCCGCCGCAGCAGCCATGGCAGCGGGTGGCAGCGGTGGAGCTGCTGCATTGTCCCCGGAAGGCTACGGAGGACCTGCGGCCCGAGCGCGCGCTGCGTTGGCAGCTGCTCGAGCTGCATTTGTGCCGGACCCTGGAACTGCCACGAACTTGGTGGCGATGGGCTTCACGCGGGCCCACGCTGAAGAAGCGATGCGCACGCTGAGCACCAACCAGTCGAGCATTTTAGTGGACTACATGTTGAGCCACCCGTACACCGGCCGCCCTCCAGCGCGCGCACCGCCTGCGCCTGCGCCCGCCCCGCCTTCCGCCGCCCTGGCTGCAGCGCTGGCCTCACCCGAAGCGCCAGGTCTGCCAACAGGAGGTGCTTCTGAAGATGCGGATGCACACGTGGCCTCACTCATGGCTCCAGATCTGTCGGGAAGTAACACTTCTGCCACTTCTGCCGAGGCAACTACAACGGCGGCGGCAGGAGGGGCCGAGGAAGTTGCAGCTAGCGCTACAGCGGCAGCGGTAGACGCCACAGCAGGCTCAGCTATGGGCACTGCTGCTACTGATCCCCTATTGGCGTTTCCTTTCGGGGATTCGGCACCAACTGACGCGGATGCCTCCACGCTGATATTGGGATCGTCTCAACTAGACCAGATGCAGGCGTCAGGCGGCTCATCTTCAGCAGGAGAGAGCTCGAATGCGATGGATGTAGATACAACTGGCCCATCAGCTGCTGATGCTCTTACGGCAGCTCTTCCTAGTGCTGCTCCTGCTATTGCTGAGGCCCCAAGCGCTGCTGCTGCGCCATCTCGCACTCGCACCGCTCGCCCTACCCGCCGGGCTGCGGCTAGCACCACGCCCGCTGCTTCAGCAGCTGCAGCAAGTGCTACAACAAACGCAGGCGACGAAGGAGGTCCTGAGAACGGGCCGACATCTTCATCTTCTTCATCTTCTTCGTCTTCATCGTCGTCGTCGTCGCGGGCTCGGGCGTCGTCACGGCGGCGCGTTCCTGTGACGGTTGTGGGTAGCGGCAGTGACGCAGCTGGAGCAGGAGAGACAGGAGCAGGAGAGACAGCAGCAGGAGGTACTGAAGTAAAGGAAGTGACGAAGGCATCGACATCGTCTAATGCCGCACAGGATGCTCAACGGAAGTCCAACGCAATGGCCATCGTAGCTCGGGCAAAGGAAGCCCGTGAAGCTCTCGCGAGTTGCTGCGGGGACTTCGGCTTGAGCCTCGTGCTGGGGCCTCGCCCTCGGCCGCTGCCGCCCCCCACCCCCCTTGCGCAGCTCTTGTCGCCGGCCTCTGTAGCGGAAATTGCATGCTCCCAGGTCTCGTTTGCCTCTGCCGAGTTCTTAGGAGAGCTTTGCCGGGGTTTGTTCGTGTCTCTTGAGTCGCTGGTCGCTACGCTAGGCGTCCTTGCGCGACGCACGGCAGGTGTAGTGCTGGGCCGGCCGGACCTGATTTCCCCGGACTCCTCGAGCAGCAGCAGCAGTGGTGCTAGTGGCGATCAAGCAGACGCCATGGCTGTGGACGACGACGACGACGCTTCTGTCAGCGGCAGCGCCCCCCCTTCAGGTGCTACCACATCCAGTGGGCGTGCTTCCAAAGCAGCGAGACGACCGCGTGGCAACCAGGGCAAAGCTGCTGCAATGGCTCCTCCTGCTGATGCTGACCCAGAACCAGCTACGGATGCACCTCAGCTAGAGTCCCCAGAAGCAGCAGCTGAACGACTTCTCTTGGGAGCTCGAACTTCCGAACTCCTCGGTGGTGGCACAGCCAGCACACCCGAGGATGGCACCTCGAAAGGAAAAGAAGCAGCTGCTTCGCGCCAGCTTTTTGGAGTGCTGCACGTGCTGGTCATTTTGCTCCGGCAACCTGCTGCATCCGCTGCGCCGCCACCGCTGCTTGCTAGCAAGACCACTCCTCCAAACGCTCCTCTAAACTCTAGTAGCAGCAGTAGCAGCAGTAGCAGTGGCACCTCAGGTGGCTCCAGCAGCTCCACTGCCGTCGGCAGCGGGGTGAGCGGCCCCGGCACTGGTGACAGTAGTGAGACTAGCAGCGGAGTTGTTCCAGAGCCCACAACTGCCGCCGCTGACACAAACAGCAGCAGCAGCGGCAGTAGTGGCATAAGCGGTGGCGACAGAAAGAGCAGCGACTCAAAGAAAGGTAGTGCCAGTGGCAAGAGCGAGAAGAAGAACAATGGCGTGTTGTCGGACAAGGCCCTTCGCAGTAAAGCGGCTTGCCTGTCGCCTATTCTGGTCGACCTTCTTGGCCTCGTAGCTCAACGCGCGGCTACTGCTGCGGCTACTTCAGCTGCTAGTACGAGTACTGCTGTGGAGATGGCTGAAAGTGGTATGCGAAGCAGCGATTCCCCGCAAGACAGCCCGTGGCCGACGTGGGCTGCGCCCTTGCTGCTTCTTCTCGAGCTTTTAGCAACTCCTGTCGTGCCTGAAGACGAGGCGAATGCCGCAGCCCCTGCAGCCTTCACGAGTGTTCCCAAGGAAAGCGCTGATGCAGCTGGTGCTGACTCATCGACGAGCGCTGAGGCCAATAATGAAGGCATTGGTGATGGAAACACTGCAGGTGCTGCTGCATCTAGTCCATCCTTGTCTGCGTCCTCCAGCACGAAAGCAATAACTGCAGCAGCAGCTGTGTCTAGTGACAACAGCGTTCACAACGACCATGTGCCGGAGCTCGAAGTGTTGCTGAGCCCTGCGGCAGGCGCCGCTTGCCTGGACCATTTGCTGTCACTTTGGACTAGCGCACAGGGGCCACCGGCGCACGAAGCGGGCGCTACGAGCAAACACCGCCGCAACAGCAGCAACAGCAGCACGAGCAGCAGCAGCAGCAGCACTAGCAGCAGCAGCAGCAGCCCGCGCCGTCGCCGACTGGATGACTCTTCAACCGTTGCTGCTGGAAACAAAGCCGCCGCCACAGCAGCAGCAGGAGCGCAGGCAGTTTGCATGCCGCCTTCGCTGGCGCACGGTGCGCTGACGCTGTGCCGGCGGCTGGTGCGGCAGCCTCTGATCGCGCAGCGCTTCATTGCCGCCAGTGGGCCGTCCCGGCTCCTGAGCTTGGGTGGAGGCGCGGCTTTTGTGGGGCGGACCTATTTGGTGGCGGCGACTCTACGACTAAGCCTCGAAGTTGCGCCAGCTTTGCTGAGAGCTGCCCTAGAATCAGAGGTTAGTGTGTGTGTGTGTTTTGAACAGAGAAGACAGCCTCACAATCCCCTCCTCGTATTATTGTCTTGTATTTTTACATGAATTTCTATTCGATAAGTGTTTATGCGCGTTTGCTGAGGTCCTTACTTTGGGCTTCCTCCTCTGTACTTTCTTTATCAACCTTAGCACACTCTGTACTATTGTGCTTAATTCTTCAGTATTATTTTTGTTCACTCTCATTTTCTCACTTTCCGTTCCCTTGTTCCCCTCTGTTCTTCCATAGATTGTGAGCGCGATGGAAACGCTGATGAAACGCCAGGTGCGCTCTCTGATGGCTCAGCACACGCAGCGGCACCCCATTCCCCCGCCGCCAGCTGCGCTCAAGCAAATCAAGCAGCGTGCGGCCCGCGTACCCTTTGCGCACTTTTTGGACTACGCGGCTCCATTGGCCGCGCGCGAGCCTCAGGCGTTCCTAGAGGCCTGCCGCCGTTTGCTGAAGCCTGGTGGCACTGCAGCGGGGCCTCACAGCCTGAGTTCACCATCTAGTGCCGCCAGTGGCGCATCTCAGCCACAATGGGTGATGCTCTCGCTGTCGCCTACAACAGGAGCAGCAGGAACAGCAGGAGGAGCCGCGACCTCATCATCTTCAGCTGCGTCATCTGCTGCTCCTTCCAGTACTTCATCTGCTACTGCCCCCTCGGCTTCTAGTGCAGCAGCTTCTTCCGAAACCACAGCCCCTGGACTCTCGCACGAGCCTCGCCGCCGCAGCCGCACTGGCTCCGGCCACAGCTTCGCAGCAGCAGCAGGCACTTCTTCCTCCTCTCAGACGGGTGCGGCACCCACATCGAACCTGGCTGCAAGTGGTGGTGCAGCCGCAACGCCTTCGTCGTCGTCGTCGTCGTCCTTGGGTTGGTTGGACGAAGGCAGAGCGTCTGCCATGTCGCACGTGGTGCACGCGCTCGTCGCGGCCTTGTTTGCCGCCCCTTTGGCCCTGGGTCCCGGCGGGCGTGCTCTAGGTGGCGTGCCCGCGGCAGCCGCTGGCGCACAGGAAATCGCCCTGGTGCCACCTGCACACACCGATGCAGAAGTTGCAGCAGCGGCAGCGGCAACAACGACAGCCTCCCAGGGTTCACGGCCGGCGCAACCGTTGGGTTTCCTGACCTGCGCCGAAGTGTTGGAAGTGCTCACCGAGTTCGTAGGGGCGTTTCCCAGCTTTGCGATTGCGCTCCACCGCCAGCACCACCACCGCCACAAGGCTCATCTCAAGGGACTGAAGCATGCTATGCCGGGCTGCGCGAACCCTCCTGCACCGACCATTGTCGCTGTGCTCCTGCACCGCCTCTTGCCGCTAGCAGCACCCCTGAATTTCGGCACCAGTGGGAGGACTGCGGCCGCCGAAGCTGCAACCGCTGCCGAGCGATTGTTGGAGCTGCAATGGCGCAATCACTACCGCGGCAGCAGCACTGGTCCAAGCGCGGCGTCGATTCAGGCCGTCAAGATGCGCGCCAGCGAGCACATGGAAGTGCTGCGCATGAGCCGAGAGCGCACCAGCCGCGCAGCTATGGCGCTCCTGGGGGCCCTCTGCGACCGCGGCGGCGAAGGGAGGCGGCGCGTGGTGGCAGAGTGCGTGGCGGCGTTGCGTTTGACCCCTGAGAAGGGCAACAACAATGGAGGAGGAACACCGCCGCCGCCACCGCCGCCATCTCTGCAGCATATACCGTTGTCGCAGGCGTCGGCGTCCTCGGCCGAGGGAAAAACTCCCACGACCGACGCTGCAGCGGCAGCGGCTGCCAACCGAGGTGTCAGTGTGGGAGACGCACCGTCTTCAGTCGTACTTGCTTCCGCGAGTTCCTTCGCCTCCACGGTCAGTGCAGGGCCTCCGTCGGCAGGTCAGTCGGTGGAAGGCGGCCTCGTAGCCGTTAAACTATGGGCTAGCATGCTCGAAAACCTCGCCAAAGTGCCACCAGCGCCGCCACAAGCCAATGCTGCGGAGGATCCTGCTGCCGCGGCCGCCACCGCAGCGTCATGGGAAGTGCTTCGCTTGATGGACTCGTTGGGAGCTTCGAGGGCGCTCTTTTCGGCGCTCAAGCGTCTGCCTGTCGCCGCTCCGGGCGCCACCGCTGCTGTAGGAGCGATCTTACGCCCGTTAGATGTACTGACGAGGCCAGCGGCAGCGGAGCATTTGGCCAAGACGGCACCTTCAACCGCATCATCATCGTCAGCGTCATTGTCATCTAGCAGTGGCGCTGCAAATGACGCGAGTGGGCAGCAGGCTGCGACCACTACTCCTGGACCATCATCGGTCAGCCGACGATCGAGAAGCAGCAGCAATACACCTCGCGGTACACCTGCGTCGTCTTCTGCAACGCGAGCCAACGGCAACTTGCCAACGTCTGGTGCCCGCAGCCGGGAGTCGGCTTCTGCTCGAGCTCATCGAAACAACGCAGCCACGCCAGGAGCGGCGACAGCAGGGACTCCCATGGCAGAAGACAGCAGTGGTGCCAACAATGACATCAGCGGCGGCGTTACTGGCGGCGGTAGCACTAGCAGCACCAGTGGCGGCGCCACTGCAACTCAGCGGAGTGTGTCGTGGCAGACGCCGGCAACCCCTTCAGTGCGCACGCAGCGCGCCAACTCCACTGGTTCGATGGGCGACTTGCCACCGGACTCGTCGTCGTCGCGTGGCGTGGTCTCGGCTACAGGGGTCGGTTGGGGCGACGGGTTCGACGCAGAGGCTGAAGCAGCGGCGAGAGGCGCGGCGGCTGCGGCGGCGGCAGCTGCAAACCACGAAGACGAGAGCGCTGGTGCGGATGACGACGGAGACGATGAGATGGGTGGTCATCACCAGGATGGAGATGACGAGCATGAAGGCACGCCTAGCGCAGAAGCCGCAGGGATTCCAGGCTTAACTGAGCTTGCTCGCATGATTGGCCGAGTGAGCCGTCAAATTGACGCCGCCGCAGACTCTGCGGATGAAGAGGGAGACGAAGGCGATGAAGACGATGACGGTGGTGGTGGTCGCGGCGACATCGCTCTGGAAGCTCTTCCAAGTGACCTGGATGACGACGATAGCGGGATTGAAGTTGATGAAGACGACGATGATGAAGACGACGAAGACGACGAGGATGATGAGGTTCTTTTTTTTTTTTTGCGTCAAAATTTGAAGTCTTGTATTCACTCGTTCCCCGTATTCTTTTAAAACAAGCCCCTAGCATTCGCTTCTTTCGGTCTTTTTAACAACTTGGCTTTCTAGGAGGACGAAGAGGACGGCACAGACGAAAGCGACGAGAGTGGCAGCGACGCTGAGACAGGCGACGAAGTCGACGACGACGAGGATGACCTGGCGGATGATGATTCGGACGGCCAGTTTCACCACCGTCGGCGGCGGCACCACCACGGCATGCACCACCGCTTCGAGGGATCCGACGACGATGAAGACCAGCCAAGCTTCGACGAGGACGGCGACGATCATGATGAAGATGACGACGGTGAGTTCGAGGGCTACGAGCAAGTCATGGACCCCGAGGACATGGACGAGCTCATGGCCGACGGCGAAGTCGAGGACGGCGACGAAGACCACATCCACGAAGAACACGAAGGTGCGGAGGAAGACGGCGGCGGCGGCCACGCTGTTGGCGGCGAATTCGAACCGTCTTTGGACTACCTAGTCGCCGCCAGCAGTGGCGGTGGTGGGCGCAGGAGCGCTGGAGGAGGTGGAGGAGGCATGGACGAGCCATGGCAGTACGTGAACGGCGACGGAGGAGGCAGCGAAGACGACGACGGCCAGGGCGACGACGATATGGTGAGCTTTTTTCAGTGTGACTCACGTGTTGTTTACTTCTTCTCGGGGGTCGTGTTGGACTCATTGAAGTGGGGATGCTTCCATTTCTATACCTCTACTGTTGAGTGACTTTTGGTATACCTTGAGATGGCTTGTGTATCAAGTGTCTTTGGTTGCAATCGTTTTTGCCAGCTTTCTTTGCCTAATTTTCCCTGCCTAATGCTCTTCAACTTTCTCCTCCCGCTTTTTTTGCTCGATCAGCCTGCGCTGGTGGGCCTGGATTCTGTCCCCGAGCACCGGCCTCGGCTGATGCGGACCAACGCGCATACCGCTCCTTCCTCTTCTTCAATGGGAAGCATGGACTTCCGCTTCGGCGACGTGTCGTCGGATGCCATGTCCTCCATCTTTCAAATGCTCAACTCCATGGCACTTCCAGGTAGTGGTGGCGCTGGTGGCGCTGCTGCTGCCGCTGGCGCTGGTGGTGGCTCGGATGAGGGCAACGACGACAGTGGGGTGTTGGCTGGAGGAGCGGCGAGTGGTAGTGACCTCGCTGGCATGGGAGGTCTCTTGCAGAGGTTGATGCGATCTGCAGAAGGGCTAGGCGGCAGCCGGCGCGTGCAAGTGATTCCTGGCAACGCTCAAGTGGTGATGGGCCGTCAAACCGAGTCAAGTGGGGCACCAGCGCTGCCAACGCCGCAAGCGCCGCCCTTGCTAGACGGTGGCGGTAGCGGCGGCGGTGGCCCGAGGAGCGGCGGCGGCGGTCAAAATAGCGGGCTCATCGGCGTGGCGGGCTTGCCGGCCGAGTTCAACGGCATGCTTCCGATGGAGGTTGTGGACATGGGCGGGGGGGCGCGGGCGGTGCACCTCGTTGCCGGCGGTCATCGCTTAGCCCGACGCTCCAACGGCATGGTGCACGCCCTGGGCCGCGGCCCCGGCGGCGGTGGTGCCGTCGGGGTCGACGGGATGGGCCGGGGCGGAGCCGCGCCGCTGGCAGGGGCCGCCATGGGCAGCACTGGCCCTGCACACCCGCTCTTTGGGGCGGGGCGGATCACCACGGGAAGCAGCACCGGCAGTGGGGGCAGCAGCGGCGGTGGCGGCGGCCGCTTCTCCGCAGTGAGGCTTCACGATGGCGACGGCGACGGTGGGAATGCGGCGCTGCGGCGGTCGCTTGGGTACGGGATGGGGGACGGCGGCAACACCGGCGGCGGCTTCGGCGAAGGCGGGGTCAGCAGTGACATCATCAGTTTCTACGGCTCCTCGCCGTTCGAAGCGTATGCACGCACTCTGCGGCGGCCTGGTGGGGACGAGGCGTCCCGGCGGCGAGGTGGCGGTGTGGGACCCAACGCCAGTGGCAGTGGCTCACACACCGCACGATGGCTGGATTCGGGCCCTGCGGGTGGGCGCCCCGCCATGCTGCGCTTCGCCGCGCAGGTGACAGGCCAATGGTGGCGCGAGCATTTGAACGCCACGGCTAACACCACCCCTGCTACTGCTGCTGCTCCTGCTGCGGAGGCACCCGCGGGAGCAGCAGCAGCAGCAACCACTGTTGCCGCCGCAGAAGCCCCGGCATCTGGAGAAGCCAGTGCACCAGGACCAGACATCGCCGAGTCAAAGGGCGAGGAGCCTGTTGGCGCGGCAGGCGCAGGGAGTGGCACCGGAAGCACGGAGCCTCCTAGTGGCGAGCTAGCAGCTCGTCCAGAGGCTGCTGAGGCGAAAGAAGAAGAGTTGACACTTCGCGAGGACAAACCGGGGCCGGTCACTGAACCAAGCACTGCACTCAGCACTAGTACTTCTACAGGTGGGAGCAGCAGCAGTAGTGGCAGCAGTAGCATTCCTCAGGTAGCTGCGCCAACAGGCGTGCCAGAAAACTCTGCTCCTCGCGCTGCGCTAGTGGATGAGCCAACTCCTGCTGCAGGGATGGGAGCTTCTGATGGAGCTGCTGACATAGCTCGTGCTTTCGCGCTTTCGATGGAAGGTAACGTCGCTGCTGCAAATCCTGACTCTTCAGCCACTCCTGCTGCTCTAGACGTCCATCAATTCACAGCAGCCTTAGCAGCCACAGCAGCAGCCACAGCTGCAGAAGCAGCACGTTTCACTGTCGAAGGAGGGGAAGCAGAACAAAACCTTGCGCAGGCCTCCATCGACGTCGCGTCAGCTCCTGCTCAAGGTTCAGGCACAGCTACGGATGTACCTTCGAGTTCATCCACTGCTGCTACTGCTGCACCTGCGCCTGAACCGAACCCCACCCAAGGTGATTCAGCCAACACCTCGACAGCACCACTAGTGTGCCCAAGCGACATGGATCCTCAAATCTTTGCTCTGCTGCCGCCGGAAGTCCAGCAAGAAGTGATCAACCAACAAGACATTGACGACAGCATTGGGGGGAGCAGCTCGACCGATGCGGCGGAAGAAGCTCTGGAACTGGAAGCACTGGGCTTAGACCCCGAAGCGCTTGCGGCGCTGCCCCCTAGTGTACGGGAAGAGGTGCTGGCGCAAACGAGGCACGAGCAACGCGTGCGCTCCAACTCTGTGACCACCGCCCCCACCGACTCCACAACGACCACCGCAGCTGCTGCTCAAGGAGGAGAAGGTAGCGCCACGGCTGGTAACGCCACTGCGGGCAACGCTTCTGGCAGCACCGAGAATCCAGCAGCCAACGAGGCCAACTCGGAGGCGACGCTGAACCAGTCCGACGAGATGGACGCAGCGTCCATCATTGCCATGCTTCCACCGGACATGCGAGACGATGCGCTGAGGCAGGCTGACCCTTCGAGCTTGCCGCCTGCGCTAGCCGCGGAAGCGAGGAGACTGCAAGCCTTGATGCCAGGCGGTGGCGCTGGTGGTGGTGGAGGTGGCAGCAGCAGCAGCGGTGGCGGTGGTGGTGGCAACGAGGGACACGGTGACCTTAGGAGCACAGGCGACGGTCTTGCTGGAGCGTCAGCTTCACCGCCTGCCGATGAAGCCGCAACAGCCGCCGCCGCAGCGCAGGCAGCGGAAGCAGCGTGGCGGCGGATCCGGCGAGCCGGGCAAATGCGGCTGGAAGGCGAGCGAACGATTGGGGTTGTTTCCTCCCCTCACGGGGGCGTTCCATCGCCTTCGTCCTTGGCGACAACGACGACCACCACGGCGACCGGTGGGGTGGCTGGACCTACGGACTTGGCAAGCTTGTTGCGGTTGCTGTTCTTGGCTCCTCCAGGGGTGCCGGCTCGGCTGCTCCATAGACCGTTGCTCAACTTTTGCAGCTTGCCCGCGCCCAGGCGCGCGCTCATTGCATGCTTGGTCGCCATGCTTCAAACTGACGCGGTCAAGGCCAGGCAGGCGCTGCAGCATAAGCCCACGTCAGCGCAAGCAAACCACAACAACAAACTGTTGCCGCCCCTTCTCGATTTCCCCCCTCGCCGACTCTTGGGCGCGGCTTATTCCGACGCGTTTTCAGGGCAAAGCCAGACTGCGACTGGCGGTGCAATCACAACTGGAGACAACGCAGTTGACGGAGCTGCTGAAGAGCAATCCGCTGTAGCACCTATGCCATCGCTTTTGGCTGGAAGGCTGCTAGACGCGCTCAATTATTTGGTGAAGCACTCGAGCCGTGCCGTGTACGAGCTTTTGGTGGAGCCGCCACCAGGTGACGTCACCATGAAGGTCGAGGCAAAGGGAGAGGAAGAAACAAAAGTGGTTCCATCGGCACCCAAACGCCCTCGCCTGGAGAAGCCTCAGGAAGACGATGCCACCGCCATCGGTGCCACTCAGGGCAGGAATGCGCCACTGCCGCCGCTGCAGCTGCCCACCCAGCCTACAGCAGCACCAACACCAGCGCCAGCAGCACGAGCAGAAACAACTCCAGCTTCCTTGCCAACTTCGTTTGCCCTGGTGGAAGAGTTGTTGTCTCTCCTGGCGCGGTCCGAGTACCAGCAGTCGTGCACTCAGCTCGAGCAGCTGTTGATGCTTCTGGAGCAGGCGACCCTGCCGCTCGCGCACGTTTGTCCTGGTGGTGCTCCACCTCATGCCGCGCAAGAGGCCGTGGCAGTCTCCGCGGGTGAAGGAGCTGGTGCAGGTGCTGGTGCTGCTGGAGCAAGAGCTGAGACACTCACAGCGCCAACAATCAACGCTGATAGTACTGGTCAGGCCTCTACTCTGGCGTCAGCGCCGGAAGCAAGTTCTATTGGAGGAACACATTCGGAGGAAAGTGCAGGCGCAACGTCGAATGCTATGGACGAAGATGTTCCCTCGAGCAATAACACAGATGCAGCAGCAGCAGCAACAGCAGCCGGCACTACTGGCGTCAGCGTTGAAGGTACTGGTCAAGCAACGTCAAGTGAAGATTCGAGCCGAATGTTACCAGGATCTGCACCGCTAGGACCTGAAGAAACACCAGGTACCAGCACCGACGCAACAGCAACAGCAGCAGGTGCCACATCGGTAGCAACTCGAGGCAGCAGCAGCAGTGGCGGCGGAAGTGGTAGAGCGCTCACAGAGCATGAGTCTCGTGTGGCTGCACTTATCGGGCGACCTTCGTCAGCAGCAGGTGCTGCGTCCTACTCTCTTGACGGCGGTTACGCCAACCCATCTACGGCAGCCCCCGCACGAGGCAGCGGAGGCCGTTACCCCGGAGCAGCGGGGCTGGCCGCTGAGGCTGGCAGCGGTGTTGGCGGTGGTCCTCGAGGAGTAGGGTCGCACGTGCCTGCTCTCCATTTGACGGGCACGCCACCGGTGTGGGTCGCCATTCCCGGCTTGCAAGGGGTGAAACACCCCACTGCGCTGCCTGGCCTGGTGCAAGTGCTGGCGCTGGACAACTGCACCGAGCTGGCCTTTGGCCGCTGCTCGAAAGTGTGCGCTCAGCTGTCCAAAGTGCCGTTGAACCACGAGAATCTGCAAGGCTTGTTGGCGCAGCTGGCCTCCAGGCTGTCGCGCGGGGCCCTCACTGACTTGTGCCACCTCTGGGCCGAGCTCGAGCTTTACGCTCTGAAGAAGCACCAAGAACGCCAGGAAATGGAGGCAGCAGCAGCTGCAGCCGCAGCGGCAACTGCAGCTGTGGCCTCCTCTGCTGAATCAGGATTCTCTCCTTCCTCCTCGTCCTCTTCCACTGAGCTAGCCTCGTCGAGCGGTGTATCTTTGCTTTCCGCAGCAGCAGCAGCATTTACCCCCACTCCCTCGGCCAGTGCCACTGCGGCACCGGCAGCGCAAGCGTCGTCCCTTCCACCTCTGGCCTCTCTGCTCGCTGGCTCGGGCTCCGTGCATGAGCTCAAGCTTCTCCGCGCTCTCCGTGTGCTCTGCTCCCTACAGGGCCAAGCACCAGCTCCTTCTTCTCAGGCAACAGCTCAAGCAGCGCCTACTAGTGCGGCGGCCACCACGGAAGGAGGAGGAACTATTGCCGTGGAGGCAAACAGTCGGCTTTCGACAGGAGTGGGAGGAGCTGAGATGGTACTGGCATTACCCATGGGGCCGAGCGAGCAGACTGGTGCTGCAGCGGCGACACCAGCAGGCAAGGTGTCAAAACTAGCGTCCGTTGAGCTCGAGCCGCTGTGGGCAGCGCTCAGCGGTTGCCTGGACGTTGTGAGCGACTTGGAGGGCCTTGCTGACGCAGATGCCTCCGAAGGCGACGATGTTGACGAGGAGGCTGCCACCGCTGCGGCTGCTGCTGCTGGTGGTGGAGAGGCTAGTGGAGAGGCTGCTAGCGGCGGCGGTGGGCAGCGGCGGCGCGGCATGAGCGAGTCAGGTGACGGCTTGGCAGCTGGCAGCAGCAGCAGCAGCAGCGGTGCACCTGACGGCGGAAGCAGTGCAGCAGGCATGAGCGGGGGGCGAAGCATCAAGTCATCGTCGGTGGCGTCCCTCTTGGTGCGCTTCCTGCCCCTCATCGAGGCCTTCGTGGTGGTGTGCGATGAAAACGGGGCCACGACTCCTATGCCGCCACCGGCTGATGAGGATGCGTCTGGAATGGAGTTGGACTCTTCTTCTTCATCTTCTTCGAGCGACGCTCAAGCTGCAGCAGCAGGGGCTGAGGTGGTATCCACCCCTCGCACGGCCTCTCGGGCAGCGATCGCTGCGCACGTGCGCCGCGTCTCGGTGCCAGGAGCGCGATTCCGCCAGCAAGGTGTAGCTGGCCAGGCAGCAAGCGGAGCTAGTGGCAGCAGTAGCAGCAGTGGTGCTGCTGCAGGCAGTAGCAGCAGCAGTAGCAGCAGTAGCTTTTCCGCTGAAGTTCCTGCAGCAACATCGGCGTCATCATCTTTGGTGGCAGCACCATCGGCATCGGTACACGTGTCCGAAGCTGACGAGTCCCCAGCTGCGAAGCAGTTGGTCGCCTTTGTGAAGAGGCACCGGGTGCCGCTTAATGCCTTGGTGCGGCAAAACCCGAGCCTTTTGGTAGCCCCTGGGGGTTCCCTGGCGCCCATGGTGAAAGTTCACCGCGCTCGCAACGTGCTGGACTTCGACAACAAGCGCGCGTACTTTCGGCACTGTCTGCGGCGGCAGCGGCAGGCGGCCACCCGGCGAGCGGGCTCGTTGCGGATCTCGGTGCGGCGCGGGATGTGCATGGAAGACTCGTTCGAGCAACTGCGGTTCAAACGGCCCGAAGAGCTCCGCGGCCGCCTGCACGTGACGTTCAGTGGCGAAGAGGGCATTGACGCCGGCGGTTTAACGCGCGAATGGTACGGCGTGCTGGCCAAAGACGTGTTCAACCCGGGCTACTGCTTGTTTTCCCAGACCGCGGATGGTGCCACTTACCAGCCCAACGCCATGTCGGGGATCAACGACAACCACTTGAATTACTTCAAGTTCGTGGGGCGCGTGGTGGGCAAAGCAGTGGCCGACGGCCATTTGTTCGATGCCCACTTCACCCGCAGCTTTTACAAGCACATGTTAGGTCTGCAAGTGGCGGTCGAAGACATGGAGGCGGCGGACCCCGAGTTTTACAAAAACTTGAAGCAAATTTTGAGCCACTCCCTCGACGACCTGGGCTTGGACCTGACCTTTAGTGCCGAAAGCCGGGAGTTTGGGCGGGAAGAAACGCGCGATTTGGTGCCCGGCGGGCGGCATTTGGCAGTGACTGACGACAACAAAGCCGAATACGTGACCCTCATGTGCCGCCACCGCATGACTTCGGGAATTCACGCGCAAATCGAAGCCTTTCTCGGTGGGTTTCACGACTTGGTGCCCCCCGAGCTCATTTCCATCTTCAACGAGAAGGAGCTCGAGTTGCTCATCAGCGGTTTGCCGGACGTGGACTTGGACGACTTGCAGCTGCACACCGAATACAGCGGGTGGCGCCCCACGGACCCGGGCATCGAGTGGTTCTGGGCCGCGCTTCGCAGCTTGACCCGCGAAGAGCGCGCGCTCTTTCTGCAGTTCGTGACGGGCTCCGCCAAAGTGCCCGTAGAAGGGTTTGCGCAGCTCCAGGGCATGCGCGGCGTGCAGAAGTTCAACATCCACAAAATGTACGGCAACAACGCTCAGCTCCCTGCTGCCCACACCTGCTTCAATCAGCTGGATTTGCCCGAATACGAGTCGGAAGCGCAAACGCGAGAGAAAATCCTCTTTGCGCTTCGCGAATGTTCCGAGGGCTTTGGCTTCGGATAAAAGAACGCAAAACAGAGATGGCCTCATGCAGCGAGAAGAAAATTGGTTGTGGCATTTTGGGTATATGCTTATACTTAAGTCTACTAGGAGTCTTATGAAGTGTTAAGTGGAGCGGAATAGTGTAATTCATTTCGAAATGCGCCGAATTTATGCATAATATAGGCATCTAATAGAAAAATAATTCCCAACTGAAGTATATTTTGTATCTTAAATCGTGCTTATTAAATTCTGCGAGTCTCTTCCGTCGCTTGGGCATTCTTGACATCGACAGTTACTTTCATAATCGTATCCTTCGTTGGGCTGGCCACGTCGCACACATGCCCATGAGCCGGGCGCCACGGCAATTACTGACTGGTTGGGTATCGCATTCTCGACCGATTGGTTGTCCACAGATGACTTGGGGCAG